>Ga0114949_10002835_pt1 | contig 10903 bp, 14 predicted proteins | sample N074metaG_FD_83505 | JGI IMG/M metagenome (GOLD analysis project Ga0114949, IMG submission 83505) | Deep subsurface microbial communities from Kermadec Trench to uncover new lineages of life (NeLLi) - N074 metaG | ecosystem: Environmental > Aquatic > Marine > Ocean trench > Sediment | place... | reverse complement strand
TCCAAAACCTCGCGGAATCAAAAAATTCTAACGAAGAGAAAAAGTAATGGCTAAAACAAGACGCATGGCAAAAAATTTAATTGCCGATTATATTGGACTTCTTCCCGATTGGAAATCAATCGAGTCGTGCGAAGATGAAAAATTCCCCGAGATGGTAAAGGAAGCATTACGTCATTATGGTTACTTTAACAGTGCCAAAACTATGCGTAAAAGCATGCTCGCGTGGTTAAAAGTAAACACCACAGATGCGGAATTTATCAAATCATACAAAAGAAGCCTGGATTGGAGAACTCCTATCCCTGCTTATAGTCTAGCAATGGCTAGTCTTGCTGGAATGCCTGCGTCAGATAAACATTTTGACTATATTATGGGCAAAGTTACTGACGCGGTTTCGCACAACGCAATAGATGGCGTTCAAATCGCTGTATTGTCAAGCGAAGAAAAGGCAAAAGCAGCTAAAAAATACGTTCCATCCATTCAAGATCGAATTACAGATAAAATTAGTGATTACATCCTTCATTTTGAAATTGCATATGAAGATGGCATCATTGAACGCAAAGAAAAGCATCCGACTCCTGATGTTCGCACTTATTTAACAACCGAAAACGTTGGTGCTTCGATGATTGGTCGTATTGTTGACCACTTTCAAGCACAGTGGGACGAAATTAAAGGATCACAGGGTGTAAACGCAGACGAGCAGCTGAAGGAAGCATATGCTCACCTGACACGCGGCGACGTTAAGCGTTTCACAGACTTTTACAAAGCGTTAATTGTCGACCTGGAAATGTATAAAGAGCAAAAGAAAGTAGCTCGCGTTCCGCGCCAGCGTAAAGCAGTATCTAAAATAAAACAAGCTTCTCGTTTGAACTATTTGAAGCTTCATGATGGATTGAAACTGGTGTCAATTAAACCAGAAGATATCATCGATTCTAAAGAATTGTGGGTTTACCAAACAAAGTATCGTAAGCTTGGTAAGTATATTACTGATAGTTATGGTACACTTGGAATTAAAGGAACTACAATTGTTGGTTTTAACACTAGTGCTAGCGTTCAAAAAACACTACGCAAGCCTAAGGAGCAACTAGCAGAGTTCAAAAAAGCTGGTAGAGTTAAGCTTCGTACGTTCTTAGAAGACGTTAAAGCAGTGGAGATCAAGCTGACAGGACGTATCAACAAGGACACTATCCTTCTCAAGGCGGTTACATGATAACTCAAGATAAAATTGTTAAACACATTATTGAAGGCCAACCAGGTCCTGGTCGCTGGTCTCATCCTTTGTGTTCTATTGATGAGAAAATTGCGTATACAGTTCCTTTTAATAAACAGGTTAATGAGAATCATGAACCAGTAGCAGTACAATATTGTGAGCATTGTATGTCGGTTTATGAGGAAGGACGCGAAGGTCCTGTTTCTATTTCCGGCCTCAAATGATAGTTGAATGTAAAAAACGCGCCAATGGTGTGACATTTGTTGAATTTGATAATTACAAATCATTCAGCGATGCGTTACAAAAGCTTGACGCAGCCTTTCCAGATTCTGGGCCGCACATGAATATGATTCGCGGTAAAAATTACTTTGATCAAATTACTTTACAAAATGACCAAGAAATAATATATTTTAATCTAATAGCAAACGAGCTCAAATGAACGTTAAAAAACTTGACAAACGATTTAAACTGTATAAGTCAGGCATGTCAACGCACATGACTGAAGTGTCTGTAGAAGATTTCGCTGTTGCCTATGATACAATGACCGCAGCATACGGAATGGGAAAATCTGTCAATAAATGGTCAGCACGATCACGCATACCGTCAGATTGGTTTTGGAATTTCCAAAATAAAAAAACGGATATATCAATTCAAATTAGCACAACTAAGCATGGACAACCAGTTTATAGTCATCGCGTTCAAAATGTGCTGACATACCGCGTCTTTTTTCGCCGTGAAGAGCAAGCAACGTATTTGGCATTAAAAATGTCATAATGGATAAAGTAGAACTTCCTCGCATTAGTAAACTTCCAAAAGATAACGACTAATGCTCTTTGGCGCATTGAATTATCACCAGTTCAATGGGACAAATTCATAAAATTATTTGAGGACGCATACCCACCTGGAATTGAATTACTTGCTCCTCCTACACAATTTGAAGAGTCTTTGGCTGCCTGGTATTATTGCCGCGAACAAACAATGATTGAAGTTGGTCCTGACCGATGGAACAACGTTGGAACTTCAAATGTTGTTATTTTAAAGTCAGACGAGCAAATGACATATTTCATTATGATGAAAGAACAGTTCCTCAAAAAATAATTATGTTACCTGGATAAATAGTAGTAAGCCAGGATAATATAATATGCCACAAACAGTTGAAGAATTAAAACAAGATTTAGTAACCCACATTGGTCTCCGTTTAGGTGACCAAATGGTTGATGTTGAATTAGATCCAGAACATTACGACCTAGCTATCACCAGAGCACTATCAAAATATAGACAACGTTCAGGAAATGCTGTAGAAGAAAGTTATGCTGTATTGGACCTAATTCCAGAGCAACAAATATATATTCTGCCAGACGAAGTAATTTCAGTTAGACAAATCTTCCGTCGTGGCTTAGGCAACGCACAATCAACATCCAACTTTGAACCATTCAGCGCAGGCTGGATGAACGCATATCTACTTCAGTCGGGCCGTCAAGGCGGACTGGTCATGTACGATCTTTACGCAGGTTTTCAAGAGCTGGCAATGCGTTTATTTGGTGGTTACTTGAACTTCGCGTTCAACCCAACTACAAAAGAATTAACACTTATTCGTAAAATTCCAATTGGTGCAGAAGAAAACGTTCTGTTATGGCAGTACAACCACAAGCCAGACGTAATTATTTTACGTGACACTTATTCTGGACAATGGATTCAAGATTACTCTTACGCTCAAGCGAAATTTATATTGGGCGAAGCACGTAGCAAGTTCAACACAATCAATGGACCATCAGGCGGAACAACTTTAAACGGCCCGGCACTTAAAGATGAAGCAACCAAAGAAATGGAAGATTTAGTTCAGGCTCTATTGAACTTTGAAGATGGCGCAACTCCTATGTGGTTTGTTATTGGATAAGTAGTATGATTAAGAAATTTACAATAGCATTATTTATTATAGCAACGTTGATGGCAATGGTCTCAGCGCCAATAGTTTTTGCTGGTGGATTTTGTCAGACATATCAATGTCAACAAGCTCAACAAGAAATACAATATTTGTATGATGCGATATGGCGAGAAAAGAGTAAGCAATACCCGAATTGGAATTGGATACAACAAGTCCAAAACAGAATTAATTGGTTAAATCAAATAAGATGAAAATAAATGGTAAAGAAGTAACAGTAGGTCAAATAGCATCAGTGTTAACAATTATCACTGTATTAACAGCTGGTGGGTTCTTCCTTCATGGATACTTTGCTAAAACTGCAGATCTACAAACATTACAAATAAAACTAGATACATACAAAGTAGAACAAGAGAAAACAGTCTTACAGCTTAAGCAAAATGCTCAAATTGAAGTTTGGACTACAGAACAAACATTCATTGTTATAAGAAAAGACACTATCTTAGATAGAATGATGGTTGAAGGAGCAAAAGAACAGACTGACGCTCGCGATCGTCAACTTGATCGTTGGCAAGGACAGTTAGACGACCATACTATAAGAGAACGCGAAATCAAAAAATCAAAAGAAGATCTAAAGATTCAAATGTTAACACCTTAATCGACTAAAAATTTAAATCACCTCCGCCACATTGTTAAATACTTTGTGGGCATCTATAGAGCAATATATAAACGACTTGTCTCCAGGCAAGAACACAAAGAAAAAGCCAATAGGACTAAAATCCTAAAAGGCGTATATGAACGCTATTTCGGAAAAGATGGAAATAACACATCAAATAATCAACGTTAAACCTCGCAAGTTAACAGCTAAATGGACTGCTGAGTCGATGGATGATGTTCGGCCATGGCCAACATATGACCTGGATCCAATACCAGTGCCTGGATTTTACAGTAGTATAACCGAACAAATCATCCGCGAAATAATTTATCGATATAGAATGCGCAAGCGTGAGAAATTGTTTAAAGGCGTCGAAGAAGAACTAACAGTAGCAATGGCAGCAGAGATAACAAAAGAAATTGATCAAGACATAATATCAGACATATTAAAAATAGCTAAGGAGATAGAAAATGGAAAAAAGTAAACAACTAATAGGCATTTGCGGATTAATAGGATCCGGCAAAGATACAGTAGGCGAAGTACTAGTAAACGAATATGGGTTCACCAAACTAAGTTTTGCAGGCACCCTCAAAGACGTAACAGCAGTATTATTTGACTGGGACCGAGACATGCTAGAAGGCACTACGCCAGCAGCACGAGAAGCTCGCGAGCATATCGACCCGTTCTGGTCAGAGAAGTTAGGCCGAGATTGGTCTCCACGTATAGCATTACAACAAATGGGAACGGAAGTAATGCGCAACCATTTACATAACGACATATGGATTCTAACACTTGAGAACAAAATTCGCAAGCTAGACAAAGTAGTAATCACAGATTGTCGCTTTCAAAACGAAATTGATTTTGTTAAAAAGCATGGCGAAGTATGGGTTATAGACCGCGGACCAAAACCAGACTGGTGGGAACATGCTGTAATATTCAATGCTGTTACTGATCCTGATCAACGTCGAATAATGTATGACTTAGGACATACACCGGAACAATTAGGAGTTCATGCTAGTGAATATTCGTGGGCTGGTGTAGATGCGAATCATACTATAGACAATAATTTTACGTTGAGTTCATTGACCAATAAAGTTAGAGGTCTGGTTCAACGGAGTCAGCCTTCCATCCCAGTCCTTTAAGAGTTATCTCAATAACACAATTGGCACAAACTGATTTTAGGTTTGGCCAATTGTTATTCCGTAAATCTCCATCCACATAAAGCACCGCAATCTGTCGGTGATTCATTGCTCTGAATCCACACTGCTCGCATTTTAACTTTTTCTTATATCCTGATTTCATCCATGATGGAACTTGCGGCTTATTAGGATTCTTTTCCGCACGTATACAAGCACCGCAACGACTTCGATAATGATGTACGCCATGCCGTATATAATTTACAGCGGCAGCTCTAGTCTTACAATTCTTACATAAAGGTCTCTTCATAGCCGTATTTATCTCAAGGCTTTAAAGAGGCTTTGCCTACAGACAAAAATCTCTCATATCATATAAATACCAGTAACATATATTTACATTAACAAAGAGGAATTAAATAATGGCACTTCTTTCACCAGGCGTAGAAGTTACGGTAATTGACGAGAGTTTTTTCGCACCAGTTGTATCAACATCAATCCCGTATATACTTTTAGCAACAGCACAAGACAAGACAAATAGTACAGGAGCCGTAGCTCTTGGAACCACATTAGAAAACGCTAACTTGGTAACACCGATTACGTCACGACGTGAATTAGTTACACTATTTGGCAACCCAACATTTACGCCCGCAGCAAGCGGTGGCGTAGTACAAGCGCACGAATTAAGCGAGTATGGACTTCAAGTAGCTTACAGTGTACTAGGAGTTACAAACCGCATTTTCGTTCAAAGAGCGGACATAGATTTAAGTGAGTTAACTGGAACATCAGTTCGACCAACTAACACTCCAGCAAACGGAACATTATGGCTCGACCTAGCAGACACCGATTGGGGTCTGTTCGAGTGGAGTGCTTCCGATCAAACTTTTAACAAAATTACACCGATTATCATTGACGACGCAGCAGACGAAACCGGCGGCGTTCCAAACGCAGATATCGGCACAATTGATAGCTACGCTGTTGTAACAACTCATACTCATGCTCCAGTTTATCACAAAGATATATCTGGAGCTTGGAACTTAGTTGGTTCCGACGACGCTTGGTTAAATGCTCACTTTACTGTACAAGGTACAGTAGCAAATCCAACACCAGATGCTGGTGCTGCTCTTACAATTAACGGCCAGACAACAACACCGGGCGCTACCGATTTATCCCAATTAGTTATAGATATTAACGGATTGACGGAACCAGGAATCACAGCAACTAATCAAGATAACAAATTAACATTATTTGCAGACCAAGCTGCGGATTCAGGCGGTGGAGCAGATGGTAATATTGAGATTACTGGTACTGGCTCAATGCTTGCCGACATTGGTATTGACATTACTGTCGCACCGAGCCTCGGCCTGTTCAAGGGTCCAGATGTTCAACTATCAGCGCACACAACTGTTCCAGAATGGAAGACAGCAGATCCAATCGGCGATGGTCGACGTCCTTCGGGAAGCGTATGGGTTAAGACTACATCACCAAACAACGGTGCTGATTTTGAATTCAACCTTTTCGATGATGTATTAAACGTGTTCAATCGTGTAGACTCACCATTATACTCTAACAACGCAGTAGCTAACAACGCATTAGATGCGGTTGGCGGTGGACTTAGCATTGGACAAGGTTCATTGTATGTTCGTTATGACACACTAGAAGATGGCACAGTAACATATGCTGTTTATGAAAGATTATTAAGTGGTGCTACAAATATAGCAGGCAACGCAGCTACACTTCCAGTATTATTTGAAAACGCCGACTCATTTAATGTTCAAATGTCAGAAGCTGGTTCAGACACATTCACAGCAGTAGTTGAAATTACAATACTCGGCACCGACGTCGCGGCAGTTGTGACCGCGATATTAAATGCAGGTGTTGATGACTTGTCAGCATCTGTAAACGGTGCTGGTCAACTTGTAATTACACACTTAGCAGGCGGAACAATTATATTACAAGAAGACCCAATTGTTGGTACCTCAACAACTGGTACTCCATTAACCGACGCAGGTTTTAGTTCAGCATTAGCATTCGTGGAAGACGGCAATAACGCTCCACTAGTTGTTGATGACGAATTCATTCTAAGCAATTGGGTACAACCAACATATACTGCTTCACTTACTCAACCAAGTGTTGATCCAGTAGACGGTACAAAATGGTACTTCTCAGCAGTTGATGAAGTGGATCTTATGATACACGACGGTTCTATTTGGAGAGGTTACTTAAACGTTTCAAACGATGCTCGCAACATGGATCTATCAATAACTGACCCATTTGGTCCAACTATATCAGCTTCAGAGCCAACTTTACAACAAGACGGAGCCACAGCTCTTGCTTTTGGTGACATTTGGATTGATACCAGCGTAATTAATGATTATCCAATCATTAACCGATGGACAAATTTAGGTTCAGGCGTAACAGCATTTGTAGTAATTGATAACGCAGACGCAACAAGCGAAAACGGTATTGTATTCTTAGACGCACGTTGGGACGATGACGGCGAAACAGACACTATTACTGGTGACATTCCAGTAATTGCGGATGGTATTAACGCGGTAGCAGGTCCTAATTTAATCATAAGTGATTATGTAGACCTTGACGCTCCTGATCCAGCACTATATCCACGTGGTACACTCTTGTGGAATACACGTAGAAGTGGTTTCAACGTTAAGCAATACGCAGTAGATTACTTTAACGCAGCAACATTCTCAGATCCATTACCGACTGAAGTAAATACTTGGAGAACAGTTTCTGGTCTTAAGATAGACGGAAGTCCTTACATGGGTTCCAACGCAGTACGTAACATGGTTGTACAAGCTATGAAAGGCGGCATTGATGCTAGCCTTACTGTCCGTGAAGAAAATACTACAGTTAACTTATTAACAGCTCCTTTCTATCCAGAATTGATATCTAACTTAGTTAAAGTTAACACTGACAGAAAAGAAACTGCCTTTGTAATTGGTGACTCACCAATGACATTAGCAGCTACTTCATTAGCATTAGCTAACTGGGCATCTAATGCAGCATTAGCACCAGACAATGGTAACGAAGGTTTAATTTCAACTAGTGAATACTTAGCTGTTTATTACCCATCAGGTCTGTCAAACGACTTGGAAGGTAATGCAGTAGTTGTACCATCAAGCCATATGTCACTTCGTACTATGATTAGAAGCGATAACGTTTCATATCCATGGATTGCTCCAGCGGGTATTAGACGTGGTAAAGTTGACAACGCTACTTCAATTGGTTTTGTTGATATAGTAACAGGTGAATTCCAATCAATCGCACTAGGCGAAGGATTACGTGACGTTCTTTACACAAATAACGTTAACCCGATTTCAATTTTACCTGGATCTGGTATCACAGTATATGGTCAGAAGACACGCCAAGGCATAGCATCATCATTGGATCGTATCAATGTTGCTCGCTTAACAGCTAACCTACGTTTCGTATTATCGTTACTGTCACGTCCGTTCATCTTTGAACCTAATGACAAGTTAACTCGCGACGAATTTAAGAACGAGATTGAAAAGTTCTTAAACGAGTTAGTGGCAAAACGCGGTATCTTTGATTACTTGGTAGTATGTGATGAAACAAACAACACACCAGCAAGAATCGATCGTAACGAACTATGGGCTGACGTGGCAATTGAGCCAGTTAAGGCAGCTGAATTTATATTCGTTCCACTACGTTTGAAAAATACAGGCGAAATCTAAAAACTTCATCTTGTTTAATTAAGCCCATAAGTAATATGGGCTTTTTTAATGACCAGAATTTGTCATAAATACTTGTATGATAGAACTAAACGAATTAATTATAACCATTTCCATCGCACTTACAATACCATTCTTATGCTATTGTCTTGAAATTATGTATGTGTGGTGGCCATCTGTTAAGGAAACTTTAAAAACTTCCAATGGCATTTCCGATGCTGCCGGACGCTTGTCTCGCGGTATTTGGATTGGCTTTGCGGCTAATTTCATGGACAATCTTTACTGGATGATTACTTGGTTCTTAGTTTTAATTCAACATCCAATGGGCATAGTATTGATGCTTGGCGGTGCTCTAGCAAACATATTTTTCCGGCAAATAGGTGGGATTATGGCTGCTCGCGAGCACGTAATAGCAGCGGCAAAGATTCATGAAAAGGCAACATTAATTATGCTTCATAAATACTATTGGCTTGCTGGCCTTGCTACATTTGTAGGAGTAATAGTAGCTCGATACCTCTTTTAACTACCCTGTTTTCTTTCCTTCATTGATAAATAATACTATTACTAAAAGGAATTTAAAACGTGGAATTTTTTGTGACTATCGCAGAACACGCAGAACAGCTTGGCGTGGTTGGAATACTTATAATTATAATCGGGGCGATGACCTGGTTTGTCAGACATCTCTATCAGTCCGACAAAAAATGTAATGACGCCAGATTAGTAGATGCCGAAGAACGCGGCGAAATCAAAAAAGAACTCGGCGTTCTAAGCGGCAAGATAGAAGCAATGTACTTTCTACACCAACAAAACTTAGCCGGCCTTGTCCAAAACAATCCTCCTTCCAACCCATAATATACGTATATAACTAAACCACTCCTTTCTCTCATTCAACATCATTTCTGATAAATATTGTCATACATAATTAGAGGATAATAATATGTCAGTATCATCATTAACAAGATTTACAGTACCATTGGCAGGTGACCAAAGCGCATCTAACCAAGGTCTATTAATGCCTAAGTTGGGCTACCGTTTTCGTGTAGTCTTTGAAAACTTTGGCGTAACAACACCACGTTCAGAACTTACAAAGCAAGTTGTGAAATTTGGTCGTCCAACAATAACAATGCCAGACAAACAGATTCACGTTTACAACAGCATTCTACATTATGCAGGTAAAGCAGTATGGGAAGCAACTGAATGTACATTACGCGACGATGCAAGTGGCGCAGTTTCTCGTCTAGTAGGCGAGCAAATGCAAAAGCAAATGGATTTCATGGAGCAATCATCAGCAGCTTCTGGTATCGATTATAAATTTACTACACGTTATGAAGTAACAGACGGTGGTAACGGTGCTAACGAACCAACAATTCTTGAAACTTGGGAAATATACGGTTGTTACCTAACTAAAGCAGATTACAGCGAATCAGATTACTCAACCGACGATCCAATGACAATTACATTGGGCATTGTTTTTGACAACGCATTACAAATTCCATTAGAATCAGGAATTGGCGCACCAGTAGCTAGATCAGTTAACGACGTAGTATCAGGCTAATAAATGCCAGATAATAACGGCTATCTTGTACCTAGTGCAGAAGCTACCTTACGGGACTATGATCACGCGAGTAAACTGTTTAGGGATGATGCTTTTCGCTTCCTTCCTAAGCAAGCTAATTTATTCCACGTGGCATTTGATTTCAGTCGATCAATCGGTTTCGGTGAAACCATTGCAGCTGAAAGAATTGAGGCTGGCTTACTAGTAAAAGATGTCGATTTACCGTCTTATACAATTAAGAATAGAATCAATAACGCATACAACAGAAAGAACGTTATACAATCACAGATCAAATACGGAGATGTTAGAATTACATTCCACGACGACTCTGCTAACTTAACGAATGCAATGTGGCAAGCATATTATGAATATTACTATGCTGACTCATACGGCGAACCAGCAGAATATCGCGTGAACACAAAATACGCCGACCGAACTAGATTAAACTGGGGTTTTGTGCCACCAAGTAAACCATTCTTTGAGTCTATTAGAATATACTCATTATCGCAAAAGAAATTCACAGGATACACATTGATTAACCCTCTAATTATTTCCTGGAAACATGGAAAGCATAGCTCAGACAGCGAAAATTCATTAGAAAACCAAATGGGACTTGTATTTGAATCTGTATTATATTCACAAGGTATAATAGGAGAAGATTCCGAGCCTAAGTTCTTTACAGATATGCACTATGACAACGAAATAAGTCCACTAGGAACTGGTGGAATAAATCCACCACCACCAAACGTAGAAGCATC
>Ga0114949_10002834_pt1 | contig 10904 bp, 10 predicted proteins | sample N074metaG_FD_83505 | JGI IMG/M metagenome (GOLD analysis project Ga0114949, IMG submission 83505) | Deep subsurface microbial communities from Kermadec Trench to uncover new lineages of life (NeLLi) - N074 metaG | ecosystem: Environmental > Aquatic > Marine > Ocean trench > Sediment | place... | reverse complement strand
GGAGGGCAGTTCATCGCCGGCCTGAATACGTGCGAGCCTGGACGTTGCCATCACCGTAAAATCCTGGTTGTTGTTTCAGTGAGAACCGGGTCACCGGATGCGTCCACTATTTCCATAACGACTATGTAGAAGATAAGCGGCCCCTTGGATCCCTTTTTTTCAAATATATCGGTCAGAGTTCGAGTTGCGACCAGTTCATCGCCCGCTCTAATCGGCTTGAAGTATTCAATTTTCAAGCCCCCGGCCATCTCTCGCTTCAGCGGAAATATTGGCAACAAGCCATCCACAATACAACCATCAGGCTGTAACTCATCCAGCTCGACCATGTCCCAAAATAGCGCGAAGTGAAACATGGGTGGCGCTTCTTCACCCGACAGATATTTTTCCTTACGTTGACGCGTGGCAATCGAATACTTCCGAATTTCTCGGCAGGAAGCCAGCTCGCGCCTGGGGGCTGCCTTTCGACCAATATTGGCCAGTAATTCTTCACTCAGAAGCGAACTCATACCTTTTTACCTTCAGCGGCCCAATAGGGGTCTCGCAGCTGACGCTTGAGAATCTTACCCGTCGGCGCCTTGGGCAGGCTATCGACAAAGTCTACCGAGCGCGGCTTCTGATAGGAGGCCAGATGTTGTTTGGCGACATCGATAATTTCCTGCTCCGTGGCCTGCATTCCGGGTTTGAGAACAACGACGGCCTTGACCGCCTCACCCCACTTCTCGTCCGGCACGCCGATCACGGCCGCTTCCAGCACGGCTTCATGCATATGTATCGCGGCCTCAACCTGAGTGGAGTAGATATTTTCTCCTCCGGATATAATCATGTCCTTGGCCCGATCGACGATGAATACATATCCGTCTTCATCCCAGGTGGCGACATCACCGGTCCACATCCAGCCATCCCGCAAAGTCTGGGCGGTGAGCTCGGGTTTGCGCCAATAGCTCAGCATGTTGGCCTCGGATTTAATAATAATTTCACCGGTAGTCTCGCCATCACGGGGCACTGAAATACCCTGCTCATCAACCACTCGCACCGAGGTAATATGCCCTTCACGACCGCAGGCAGCCAACCGCTCGGTATGTATACCCCTCACCGCCTTGTCATGATCCTCCTGCGAGAGAAAGATCATCGTCATCCCCTCGGTCTGCCCATAGCCCTGAATGAGCGTACAGGGAAACGCCGCCAGTGCCGCCTTTACCACCGACTCCGGCATAGGACCTCCGCCGTATTGAATATTGCGCAGGCTGCTTAAATCGTAGGAGTCGAAATTTTCAATCGCCATCATCCAATTGAGCATTGTGGTAATGCCGAGAAACGCCGACACTCGCTCTTTTTGAATCACCTCAAGAGCCAGCTTGGCTTCAAAATTAATCAACACCACGGGGCAGCCATGCGCCATGTAGTTCATCGCCAAACACACGGGTATATGGAACATTTGCCCCGTCAGCATGTACACATCCGTGGGCACAATACGCTCCGCCACCGTCTGGTTCAGCATACCCATGAATATTGTTTTATGACTATGAAGGGCCCCTTTTGATTCGCCGGTGGTGCCTCCGGTATACAGGATAAGTGCCGGATCATCATCGCCGACCTCAGCCGATCGAGCAGGCTCTCTATCCGAAGCATCAGCCAATATAGCCTCGTAAGACCCATCGCTATCCGCACCAAAACCGATCCAGTGACCAACTTCCACCTGCTGTTTGAGTGCAACAACCTGTTCATTGAATTCACTGGCGACGATGACAACCGAGGGATCCCCATCGGCCAGGATACGACTCAATTCGGCATGCCCGAGACGCCAGTTGAGTGGTTGCACAATCAGGCCAACACGTGCGCACGCATAGTAAATTTCCAGGAACTCGATACTGTTTTTCGAATAGACAGCCACCCGTTCCCCAGCTTCAAGTCCCAGGGCATCAACCAGGCCATTGGCGAGACTACGCACACGCCGGTCCAACTCGCCGAAAGAGATGCGCCGATCGTTAGGTATATCGATAACCGCCACGCGCTGCGGATCAAGCTCAGCGTATTTCGCTGGAATACAACCGATATTCACAAGTAAGATCTCCCGGTTAGTAGGGTAGGTCCAGATCCAGATGACGCACCGAAATCAGCCATCGATTGCCTTCCTTGACCACCTCGTCGTGATAAACCCCAGCCGTTATCAAAGAAATTTTATTGTTCTGCGTTGAGAACAGAGACAGGTTTGAAACAATACGGGCGCTGCTCTCGCCTTCGGACTCGAAAAATATGTTGGAAACCACATGTCGACGTGTATCCGTCTGCTCTTCCATGGCACCGGCCATCAAATTCCTGATACCCTCCTGTCCCTCAAAGGGCCCGATCAAATCACCGCCAGCGATGCGCAAAGTCATGCTCGCTGTTTCGCTGAAGCAGGCCATAAGATCATCGAGTTGATGTTCATCCAGGTTGTAAGCAACTCGGCTCAGAAGTTCATGGATTGCCAGTTTTTGTTCTGCTTGCACCGTCATTCTCCTGTCGTTATCCAAGGGAACCCCTATCGATCAATCTCGGCTCAAACGAGACCCTAGAAGCTCGTATTCCTTTGGGCTATAATTTATTTTTGAATTTTATTCAATTTCTCACAGACCACACCACCTTGTCAAGTTCCTTCTAATCCAGGCCAGGCTTCAGCTGCTGCGGGCCGCTGAACGACACTATTACCGTCATTTCCCATCGGCAGCAAGTGCGGCCACTATTTCCTGACTACTGGGATTGCCTCGAAGTGTTAATCCGCCATTCACTTGCAAGTTTTCGCCCGTTATAAAGCAGCCATCCGAGGCAAGAAATACCGCCGCATGTGCTATATCGGCACTGGTGCCCAAACGACCGAGGGGATAACACTGCTTAAACGTTTCGACCATAGCGGGGTTCTGAAAAGTCTGAGCCGTCATCGGGCTTTCGGTGATACCCGGTGAAATTGAATTAACCCTTATTCCCTTTTTGCCATATTCATAGGCCACACAGCGCACCACATGATCTAATCCCGCCTTGGTCCCCATATAAGCGGCGTGATTGTCCATCATGATTGTCGCAGTGGCCGAGGATATCTGGATGATAGACCCACCTTCTCCCATAGCATCCACCAGAACCTGAAAAAACTGGAACGGACCGGTAAACTGCAGCGCGATTATTTTTTCCAGGTCTTGGGCCGTGGTGTTGGTAAATCGCTTCACTAATCCCCAACCCGTTGCATTGACAGCGATATCCAGTCGACCGTAGGTTTGAGTGGAATAAGACACCATCGCTTCAATGGCCTCTTTGTCGGTAATATCACAGCACACCCAGGCTCCGCCAATCTCGCTGGCCAACTCGGCCAGCGCCTCTTCGTGCCTGCCTGCCACAACAACTTTGGCCCCCTCTGAGGCATATTTTCTGGCGATTGTCTGCCCCATATTATCTTTACCGGCAGCACCCAGAACCAAAGCAACCTTGTCTGTCAGTTGACCCATAACACTCATCCTCATTCGGAAATATTCTGTGAAATTAGCCAACGCCGACGACTTATTTTTATCCCGGCTGGCTCATTTAGACGCCAAAAAATCTGCAACAGCCTTATGGTGTTGATCGCTGGTATGGCACAAACCCTGTTGGCTCGCACAATAATCCAGAAAGTCGTTCAGACCAAGCCGCTGGCCTGTTTGCAACAAGCGTTTACTCATCCGCAAGGCTTCTCTGGGCTTGGAGGCAAATTGTGCTGCAAGGTCACAAGCGCGACTCACTAATTGATCTGCAGGCACAATCTCCATAAAAATTCCCAGTTCCTGGGCCTCATGGGCATCAACAATCCGCCCTGTAAATGTCATTTCTGCGGCGCGCTGCATACCCACCACCCGGGGTAAAAACCAGGCTCCGCCATCACCCGGGATCAAGCCAAGATTGACGAATGTCTCCCCCACTTTGGCATACTCTGAGCCGAGACGAATGTCACACATGCATACGAGATCAAAGCCCGCGCCAATCGCTGCACCGTTAACCGCCGCAATAAGGGGGACTTCCAGGCTGTACATGGCCAAAGTCATTTTCTGAATGCCTCGCCTATAACTGTTCTGCTGCGAGATGGGGTCCTCACCAAAAATCCCCTTCCTGTTGTGCATGTCTTTGATGTTGCCACCCGCAGAGAATGCCTTACCAGCCCCGGTGAGGATCAGCGCGCCCACGTCGTGATTACAATTGACCCAATCACAAACGGCAAGCATATCGGGTATCAGGGTTGTTCCTGTTAACTCGTTACGCACGTCATCGCGATCGAAGGTCATCAGTGCGACCCCATCAGCCAAGGTCAAACTGGAGTTCTTTAACTCAGGCACCTTATTCACATCATTCCCCATCTCGGTTATATCCAAATCGGACGAACTTGCAATTTTTTTGAATATAATTCAAAATGCTCTTTCCGCTGTGTTTTGTCAAGTACAAAAGGCAAAAACTCGTCACACGACGACCGGTTTGCAGCCTGTTGGTACTGAATAGCTCTGGCTCTACCCACCGACCGATGGAGAACGACAATGGGATTGAACAACGCAGCATTCAAATCGCGGTTGGCGCGCCATGGTAGTGTCAGTCGCCTCGCTTTAGCGCTCCCGCTTGTTGCGCTATTGCTAAGCGCCTGTCAATCCGAGCAAGACACTGTCGTGTCAACTGAAATCGACGCAGCGCAAAGCAACACGTCAACAATCCAAACTCCCGTTGCAGACTCAACGGAAACCGGGACAATGCTTCTGTGGGGCGATCTGCACTTGCACTCCAACCTGTCATTCGATGCGTTTTCGTTTGGCACGCGCATGCTGTCGCCCGACGATGCGTTTAGCTTTGCACAGGGCCAGGCGGTGCAATCCAATAGCGGGCTGACGGCGAAACTGGTGCGCCCTCTGGACTTCCTCATGGTATCCGATCACGCGGAGTATATGGGTGCACTCCGCGAACTGTATAAGGGCAATCAAAGCCTGCTTAATGCACCGTTCGCCAAGCGCTGGAGGCAGTACCTTGACGCGGGGAACCTTAACGCCATTGTCAATGAGTTTAGAGACGACATAGAGGGGACCCTGGAATTTGACAATGTGATTCCACCAGAGTTCGAGGCCAGTATCTGGGCGGAGGTAAATGCCGCTGCCGAAAGGCATAACAAACCCGGCGAGTTCACCGCATTCATAGGTTATGAATGGACGTCAATGATTACCGGCAGGAACCTGCATCGCAACGTTATCATGCGAGATGGACCGGACATCACACTACAGCACAAACCCTTTTCTTCGATTGACGGGAACGACCCGGAAATGCTGTGGGACCACCTGCAGAAGTATGCTCTGGAAACCGGCGGGCAACTAATGGCAATCCCCCATAATGGCAATCTCTCGGACGGACTGATGTTTGCAGAATCGAGGATAAACGGCGAGCCGTTTACCGCCGAGTATGCACGCAAGCGCCTTCAGTGGGAGCCAATTTATGAAGTAACGCAGGTTAAGGGCGATAGCGAATCACATCCCCTGCTGTCACCGGAAGATCCATTCGCTGATTTTGAAAACTGGGACAAAGCAAACATCGCCATGCAGCCCAGAGATCCAGCGACCCGGAAAACGAGCCTGGCGCATGAATATGCCAGATCCGTACTGAAAATTGGACTGCGAATCGAACAAGAGCTCGGTAGCAATCCATTTCAATTTGGCATGATTGGTAGTACCGACTCACACACAGCTCTCTCCACTGCAGACAGCGACAACTTCTACGGTAAGTTTTTGGATTCCGAGCCGTCTATAAACCGGCTCAGCAATAAGATGGGGGGAGAGCTATGGGTAAACCGCAAGCTTACCGCCTCGGGCTACGTGGCAGTATGGTCAAAGAAGAATACTCGAGAGGATATTTTTGATGCCCTGCAACGAAAGGAAGTGTATGCCAGTACCGGACCGAGGATCGCTGTAAGATTCTTTGGTGGATGGAATTTCGAGGAAGCTTTGCTGGATGATCCAGACTTTGCTGCCAAAGCCTATCTCGCGGGTGTTCCTATGGGGGGTAACTTGCCAGCACCTGCTAAAACGGACGCTGCGCCGGTCTTTCTGGTCAGCGCGAGTAAAGACCCTATCGGTGCAAACCTCGACCGGATACAAATTATCAAAGGTTGGCTGGCGAAGGACGGTTCGGTACGCGAAAAAGTCTATGATGTGGCATGGTCTGACAACAGGGAAAAGGACCCCAGCAGCGGGCAGCTCCAGCCACTACCTTCCACGGTTAACCTCAAGGCTGCCAGCTACGACAACAGTGTGGGAGAAATCGCTTTCGCCACCCTTTGGACTGATCCGAATTTCGACTCATCGCGCTCGGCATTCTATTACGTGAGAGTGCTGCAGATTAAAACTCCGCGCTGGACAACCTATGATGCTGTGCGCTACGCCGCCGAACTACCAACCGATCTACCGGCTGAAATACAGGAGCGAGCCTATACTTCTCCGATCTGGTATACACCCGGCGAATAGAACGCGGTCGCTATATAATGAAATAAGGCACCGGCAAAGCCTCTCAGTTCAAATTGTTGGAATTATTGTCCACTTAGGGCGCTTGCTGGAAAACCTCATGGTTTTCCGGTGCCTCCTGAATCAGTACCGATATTTCCTTGTTTGCTCATATGCTAAATCCTGAAGTTAGAAATCTCCTTGAACACCTGTACAGAACGAGTCCACGGGAACAGGTGTCCACAATCCAGTTTTATCAGCCGCGCATCGGGAACGATTTTTTGCAACACTAATGCGTTAACCATGGGGATCGCTGAGTCATACTTCCCGTATAACAATAGCGTTGGTTGAGTCAGTTTATGCAGACGATGTATACTGGTCCAGCCACAAAGCGCGAACATCTGGCCAAGAAATCCCGGCAGATCCGAGCTATGCACGGCCAAACTGCGACAGTCAGACTTGAGCACCGCCCCGCCATAAAATAGAGATGCCATGGTGCTATATTTCCCACCCTTCAACCACTTCCCAGGATTGAATAAGGCCTTGAGCAAGATATTGCCAGGCAGACTGACCACTCCTGGCAGGGTGGCGGCAAGAATGAGTTTTCGGCAACGATGGGGATAGGTCAACGCAAGTTCCTGGGCGAGCATTCCTCCCCAGGAGAGCCCGTAAATATCTACCTGTTGGTAACCCAGTGCCTCGATCAGCTCATCGAGAACCCTGGCCAAATGGGAAAAACGGTAGAGTGGGAACCGGTTGCGGGATCCACCGATACCAGGCACATCAAAACGGATGACCGTGGTTCCGGCCATGGTTTTAACAATCGGATCCAGCGTTTCCAGAGACTGACCAAACCCGTTGCATATCAGCAATGGAATGCGGTCTTCAGAACCCGGATTAATGATGACCCTGATATGTTCGCCACAACTCTCGTGAATAAATTCACGCTGGGAATCAAGCTTCGACATTTCCATTTTGCTATGAATCAATATCCTTATAGTATTGGCATGACATCGAATGTCAAGGAGCCACAAAAGACTGTTAGTAACACATAAACTACCCGGTCGTGTACTGCGAAATAGATAGGCGAAGCGCATTCACCAACTTTAAGATTGCACAACCATTTGCTTCTGTACCTTATTGTGACGGGCAATAAAATCCTTTACCTTGGGCGCAATCCCTTCCCGGAACCCGGAACCGCTAAAGATACCGTAATGCCCAACCCCCTCTTCTATATAAGACTCTTTCAACTCATCAGGCAAGTTGCTACAGAGGTCTGCCGCTGCCTGGCATTGACCTTTAGTGACCATATTGTCCTTTTTGCCTTCCACAGTGAAGATTGGAATATCGGTAATATCCGCGCAATCCACCTTCTCGCCCTGGAAGGTCAACAGTCCCTTGGGTAGGGTTTGGTTGATAAATACGTTCTCGAGGGTTTCAAGATAAAATTCGGCAGCTGAATCCAGCAAACTGAAGTATTCATTGTAAAAGTCACGGAACTTGTCGGCGTCTTCAAGGTTGCCGTGGTAAATATCCTTGGCATACTGAACGTGGCTTTCAACATGGGAACGAATACTCAAGCTCATAAAGTTGCCCAGCTGCACCATACCCGGATACACCAGTCGACCACGACCAGGATAGCGTGAGGGCACCTTGTGCAGGGCTACGGCGGTGACCAACCGGAGATTAATAATCCCGGAAATCTTGGTCAACAGTCCGGGATTGACGCGGATGTCCATCGGGCTGGCCAGAAATGACATGGAAGCAGGTTTGCAATCACTGCCTTGCGCGGACAGGATTGCGGCAGCCGCCAACACGGGAACACCAGCCTGACACAATCCCACAAAGTGGGTATTGGGTCCTATTTCATTTATAAACTCCAACACATAGGCAATATACTCTTTGAATCCGAAGCGCCCCTCTTTCAGTGGGACCATTCTGGCGTCCGTCCAGTCGGTAACGTAGACCTCGTGATCGGGCAGAAACTCCCGAAAGGTTTCCCGGGACAAGGTGGCGTGGTGACCGGACATGGCGGCAACAAACAATACTTTCGGGGCGCTCTTGCTGAGTCCGGTACGCCGAAATTTCATCAGCCTACAGAAAGGTTTATCTATTACCACGGTTTCGTTTACCGGGAACAGGCGCTCCTTTATCTTGACATCCGGGTAATCCCATCCCCTCTTGGGATAGTGACGCAGGATACGAATACTGGTCTCAAGCAGCGCATTCTTGGCGCGCCCCAGCTTCTTCTCCCGGATTGGATTGAATCTGCTTTCAGTTACGGACTTAACTGAACCAAAGAGTCTCGCGGTCGCGCTCAGACTCTGGTTCATGGCATCTGCTATGTAGTACCTCAACTGCCTACTCCTTGCTTCTGAATCAAGACTTGATCACACACAACACCTAATGCATGCATCCAATTTTTAATGAAATGGGTAAATAGCGGCAACCTACGATGGGCACGTCCTGCAGGCTTTATGTCCGCTTTTGTGCCGTCACCGTCGCCTGCTCCATGGACATTTTGAATATTATTTAAATTATGCCCGCAAGACAAAACCAGGTCAAGGCCCATAGCATCAGTGTGTTAGTAACACATAAACTGCCCGGTCAGCACATGATCTGTCCGGTTCTCATAGTACGCCGAGGAGGGGCGCTTATGAGGCGGACAAAGTGGCTGCTCTGGTAGTTCGCCTCAACCGTCAAGGGTAAGCACGATTTTCCCCACGCCTGTGCGCGCCAGCAAGCCCGCTATCGCCTCGCCACCCTCCGCCATGGGAATGCGACGGGAAACCAGCGGCCACAATGAAGAATCCGCCGCCATCATCGTAATGACTTGTTGGCAGATTTTTTGGGCCGGGTCAGTGAAACGGGAGGTATAGCCACCAAAGTTCACTCCGACCAGGGAGGCGCTTTTCAACAACAGCAGATTTGTGGCAACTGCCGGTATCGCACCGGCAGCAAACCCAATAACCAAGTGACGCCCGCCCCAGGCAATGGCCCTCAATGCCTGCTCGGTCCGGTCGCCCCCCACTGGATCTACCACGATGTCAGCACCGCCGCCGTTGGTGTGATCCTTGACCGCCTGTTTCAGATCATCCTTTGAATAATTGATCACATGATCCGCGCCGAAGCGGGCAACAAGCGCTGCCTTTTCCTCACTGCCTACCGCAGCGATGACCTCCGCGCCGAGGGCTTTGGCAAGACTGATGGCCGCCATGCCGACACCCCCAGCCGCTCCCAGCACCAGCACGATTTCCCCGGCAACCAGTTGTGCCCGATTAACCAGACCGTAATAGGCGGTCGCATAAACTGAGGGTATGCAAGCGGCAATATCAAAAGGCAGATCTGTGGGTATCTTGCAGGTGAACCCGGGGCTCAGCGCTATGCGTTCGGCAAAGCCGCCAAACTGTGGCAGTACCGCCGCCACCCTGTCGCCGACGACAAAGCCTGAAGTAGTCGCGCCCACCCCGACCACCTCGCCTGAAACTTCCATGCCTGGAATAAAGGGGGGTTGCAAACGAATTTGGTATTTGCCTTGCATCAACAGCGCATCCGGAAAGTTGACACTCGCCGCCTTCACCTCAACCAGCAACTGTCCCGCGTCAGGCTTCGGCTCGGCTACTGATTGCCAGCTAAGGGCCGCGTCCTCCAGAGACTGACACACCAGCGCTTTCATAGGGGGCTCTTCATGGCGGTGCCTGCGCCAATGCCATTGCCAGCCCCCGTAGTAACAAAGCGCAAAGCACTTATACACATAATTAACTACCCAGTTATCTACCCAACACTTACCGCTGTGATCGGGCCCTGCCACTATATGCCAGATCGTCACTTATTTCATGGCAAGTCTAACTTGAACACTATTCAATTTACTTGCAACTGGGCGAACAACACTGCAAACTAATGGAAGGAAATATGGGTATAAGGGTCAACCACATGGGCGCGAAGAAGAAAATTCCTCGCGGCGAAAATCGCCGAAAAAAGATATTTCGTTCTTTACATGACTGCATCCTAAAAAAGGGCTATTCCAAGACTACGCTGGCGGATATCGCCAGGTCTGCTGACATGAGCCCCAGTCACCTGCTGTATTACTTCGAGGGTAAAGATGCCATCCTTGAGGATTATTTTCAGAAAGTCGCTCTGCAAATTTTTGAGCGGTTGGACAGCTTTAAGGAAGCCCCACCTGCGGAGCAGATTGACCTACTGGGAGAGTTGTTTTTTTCCGGTGCCGGTATTACCAAATCTGAAATCGGCTTTATGCTCGAATGCTTCGGCGTGGCTGTCAACGACAAGGTCCTGCGTAAGGAAAAGGGTGACATGGATGTGCAGATCAAACAGTTCCTGACTGACTTGTTCAGCAATGCCCCAGGGCGGTTTATGTCCAGCGCCAAGGATTGTGCAGAAATCTGTTACGCTATGCTCATAGGTTTACGAACAGCG
>Ga0114949_10002833_pt1 | contig 10906 bp, 7 predicted proteins | sample N074metaG_FD_83505 | JGI IMG/M metagenome (GOLD analysis project Ga0114949, IMG submission 83505) | Deep subsurface microbial communities from Kermadec Trench to uncover new lineages of life (NeLLi) - N074 metaG | ecosystem: Environmental > Aquatic > Marine > Ocean trench > Sediment | place... | reverse complement strand
TCGCTTGTGGCTGCCCTAGGAGCCTGTCGGATTTAGTTTTTGTTCTACTCCGGCGGCCGGAAATTGCTCTATTTTTCCGATCTTTTTGTTAGCGCATCCCTGCCGTTCACCCCTTCGGGGCTAACGCGAATATTCGCTCCCGACGAATATTTCGTTAAATAGATCTGTTATTCGCTGCGAACGATTGAAAAGATGATGGCAGATGACCCATTTGCGTCGCGACGAACCTATTGCCGACACGCTCCTGGCACTCCAACATCCGCCGTTAACGCGACTGCCAAATCAGCTTAATTCCGATTCAGTGACACAGCGATTACGTCCAAGTTCCTTGGCGGCATACAGTGCCCGATCGGCGCGCTGAAAGACTTCATCCGCGCTTTCCGCAGGTCCAAATGCCGCAATGCCTATCGACACCGTGATTGGGACTCGACGCTGGCGGAAATAGAAGCCCTTCCCGGCTATTTCCTCGCGCAGTTTTTCCGCGGCGACACGGGCCTGCGGTAGGGTTGCTTCGGGTAAGACAAGGACAAATTCCTCACCACCATAACGCGCCAAAAAGTCGTTTGCGCGGATATTCGCGGCGCACAGCTGCGCGACGTTCCGCAATACTTTATCGCCCGCTTTGTGCCCGAATTTATCATTTACGGCCTTGAATTTGTCGATGTCGATAATTGCTAGACTGAGATGACCACGGTGGCGAACCAGGCGAGCCCGTTCGAGCTCGATGCGCTCATCATAGGACGAGCGATTAGCGATGCCGGTGAGTGCGTCGCGTTCCGCACGATCACGTTCATGTCGCACTTGGGCCCGCAGGCGAGTCGATTCGTCGTCTAGTTTTTTCAAGCGGTCCGTGAGATCCTGAAACCGCTTTTCGCCATTAGCGGCACGCCGCCGGTCGCGCGAAAGGTGCTCGGCCATGCGCGCTTGGATTTCGCTTAGCTCTTCATCGATTAAATGTTTGACCGCTTCTAGGTCGTTTTGTCCGGTCAACTTCGTCGCCATGATTTCGACTCGCTCGACAATGCCTGAGTGTAGCTCCTCTTGCTCATCGAGCGATACGCACTGATCTTTGAAGGATGCTTCAATGCCGATCTGAAGCTCTTTCAGACGAACTGCAATATTCTTAAGATAGTGTTCGACGTCGGTCAGCTCCGACATCAAACTACTGTGAAATCGGCTCACGGTATACCCTAGTTCGCGCAGAATTAGCGACAGATCGCCGGGTGAAATCGCGGCTTCCAATTTCGACCGAATTCCTTGAAGCTCTTGCTTGACTTGACTTGGTAGCGTCATCCAATCGATCAACTCCTGCACGATGGCCTGCGCCTGGTTGGTACCGTTGCCAGATACAGGGCCGTCAAGCTGCAGGCCCTCGCCGAGCAGGACGATGGTATCGTCGATCACAGTGAGGCGGTCCAGATCTGTCTTTATGTCGCTCGAACGTTGCTGGAGCGCCGCGACCTTGTCGCCCAAGGAGCCGGGCAGTGGCAGCTTGCGCAGAAATTCGATAAATGTGTCGCTCCCAGTCTCACGCGGTATCTCCTCACGGCGGTTGGTCACCTCGTTCACTAGGTCCGCAAGGCGGTCCGCGTGTTTATCCAATTTGGAACCAGTATCTTTAGTGAGTCTCGATGAGATGAGGTTGAGTTCTTGCGCGTAGTCACCCGGTAGTTGGAGTTTTCCCATCAACCGAATCATGGCCGCTGCGGGATCCGCGGCCGAACCATTGGAATTCCGATCGGCCGTGAGCGTAACGATTTGCTCGACAATATCGTCGATTAATTTGGTCCTTAACGCAGGATCGGGATTCTTCTTCAGGCTGGTTTGAAGTTTTTTTAGTTGCCGGTCGAGATCGGGATCCAACCCGAGGTAAGAGAATGACAGGCGTAGCAAGTTCTTGTGTAGACGCGTTTCGTCATCGCGCCACCGATCTTCCTTGGCATCAAGCTCGCGGACAGCGTCGCGATACTTTTGCTTCCAATCGTCGCTGTCGGTGTTGGGAATTGGGTCAGATACGGTCGTCGACATAATTTCAGATCGAGTGCACGGTGGTATCGGCGCTGGTGGTCGCGGGACTAGGCGAATTAGCGGCTGATCGGCACCGGACTTTAGATTTCGCGGATTTCAGGCGAAAAATAATTGGAGCAGTATCGACACCGTTGCCATCGACAGAAGGGTCCCCAACACAATCGTTTTTGTGACCACAGCAACGCGGATGTCGTAGTTGCGCGCAAAAATAAAGGCGTTAATGCCGGTTGGCATCGCCGCCAACACAACGGCGACTTGGGTCCACAGTACGGAGATGTCCATTGCCCAGCAACCGCACCAGACCAAAGCAGGATGTACGATACCCTTGAGGAGCACAAAACCAAGCGATTTTTGGAGGTCGCCGCGTAGCGTGTACTGCGCCAGGCCAACGCCTAAGGCAACGAGTGCGCACGCCGGTGCGGCGGCGGCAATTAGATCGAGCATACGTGTGGCGGTGGCGCCGATACGCAGTGACATGACATTTGCCGCGACGCCCAGCGCGAGGCTGGCGATAATCGGGTTCAAGCATAATTTCCCAACCGACACGAGAAAGTGAGGGCGTATGATGTCGTTATCGCGGCCGTAGATTTCGATTATCCAGGTTGTCGCCGGGAACATCAGCGTGCTCTGCAGCGCTAGAATAATAAATAGCGGTAGCGCGCCGGCATCGCCATATGCCGTGATGACGATCGGAAAGCCGAGCATCACCATATTGGAATAAGAAGCGGTGATCGCGGCAATCCCCTGGTCCCGCCGTGGCCAGCCCAAGCCGAACCGAGCCAGCGTAACGCCACAGAAAAATACGATAAATGACGGGCAATAAAACGCAATAATATAGTCCCAAGGTAATCTTGCCGGTAATTGCGTGGTGGACAGGGTTTGAAAGAGCATCGCCGGGACGGCGACATAGAACATGAATCGGGTCAGGCCGTCACTGGTGCTGGCATTGAAGATCCCGGCCCGCGCCAGACCGAATCCCAGGACCACGATGCCGAATATGGGGACGATTACGTCGCTTACAGCGTCCATCGACTCAGCTCGACGTCGAGGGTTGAGAGCGACTACGGCCGGTAAAATTGTTCTGTTCGGGCAGCGTTATTGAGTCCCCCGCGGCTACGGTGCTGTGGTCAATCATTGTCGTTGTTCGGAGCCCACGCACGATAGCGAATTTTCTTGCTTAACCGCTGCACCTAGTCGAGGTCGCAACCTAAAGAATTAGCGATAAATGCCGTAATTGGTTGAAGAATCAAGGTTTCGTGAGGTTCATGTTGCAAAGTTTGAGTAAATCCATTGCCCGAGTAATGTTGGTTCTTGGTGCCTTTGCCGGCGCCGTGTCTGCGGCAAACGTAGATGTCCGCATTCTAATCGATGTCTCGGGTAGCATGCGGAAAAACGACCCGGCGAATTTGCGTATTCCGGCGGTTCGTTTGGTGGCCGAATTGATGCCCCACGGTGCTAAGGCCGGGATCTGGATGTTTAGCGAAACCGTCGAACCGCTCATCGTCCCGCGCACGGTCGACGCCGAATGGAAGGCTAGCGCACTTAAGGCGACGAACAAAATCCATTCACGGGGTCAATTTACCAACATTGAGGCGGCACTCGTGGTGGCGACGCAGGATTGGGCCGCTGCCGCTGACGATGATGTCGAACGCCACATAATTCTACTCACCGACGGGATGGTCGACGTGTCGAAACGAACGGCCGATAGCAGCGCGTCGCGCGAACGGATACTTGGGGAGACACTCACGCGAATCAAAGGTCTCGGCGTGCAGGTGCACACCATCGCGCTGTCGTCGAATTCCGATCGGGAACTTTTGACCACACTAGCCGAAAGCACCGAGGGTTGGGCGGAACAGGTCGAAAACGCGGTTTCCTTGCAGCGCGTTTTCCTGCATATGTTCGAACAGGCAGCAAAACCGGACTCGATCCCGTTGCTCGACAACCGTTTCGACGTGGATAGTTCAATTAGTGAAATGACGCTCCTGGTGTTCCGCGGGGAAGCTGCCGAACCACTGCAACTCATCAATCCCGCGGGGGATCCGCTCGATAAGAATTCTAAGCTTGCCAATGTGAGATGGCGTGCCGAGAGTGGCTACGACCTGGTTACGGTCGCCAGCCCTGCGACGGGTACATGGCAGATAAATACGGTTCCCGACCCCGACAACCGCGTTTTGATCGTCACCGATCTGAAGCTCGAGTTGGATCCGCTGCCGACAAACGTGTTGGCTGAGGAGATACTTACGGTCAGTGCGTATATGACGGAGCACGGCGAGCCGTTGGTTCGCGAGGATTTTCTCACTTTGCTAAATGCGGAGCTGGCGGTATCTAGCGTGTCCTCCAAGGAGATCACAGTTACAGCAATACCGCTTGATCGGGATCAAGCACGGTTTATCGCTAATCGTGTGGTCGATTGGCCGGTAGGAGAATATGAATTCGTTGTGAGGGTGGATGGTGGTACCTTTCGACGGGAGCAACGCTCGCGGCTGCGGGTCCATGGCGCGCCGGTGATATTCTCAGCCGCAGTGTCCGACGGTGGGCAGGCGCTGGATTTTTCCGCGCATGCTGAAGCAGATCTCATCGCGCTCGAATCGCTCACCGGTTTGGTTCTTGTGACGAAACCCGATGGTTTGAATGAGATACTTGAACTGCCTTCATTTGCCGACGGTGCCGTCAATCTAACCACACCAGCGCCGTTAAACGGCACCTACCGGATCGAACCGCGCCTCTTAGGTCGATCGTCGAGTGGTAGACTGTTGAACATCAAAGCAACGCCGCTGGAGGTAGAAATAACGGCGGGGGTCGATCTTCCGGTGTTGGACGATAAACCGACGATTGAAGCCGTCGAAGTTCCGCCCATTGAGTGGTTGCAAAGCGCCGGCATCGTGCTGATCGGTAATGTCGTTGTCGGGGCATGTCTCGTCGGCGTTTGGTTGCAGCTGGGGCAGCGTCGGCGCATTCGATCGAATGAGGTTGTGCTGCAATGATAACGACATCGCTCGAAGTCGGATTACTTGTTCTGACGCTGGAATTCGGTCTCTTATGCATTGCTATCGCGTATTATCTATACAGTAGGGCTCGCGGTGTGGAGGTGAGCACGGTGTCGGAAGCGAGCGAACTGATACTGAACGTAACAGATAGTGAAGATAACCGTCGCTTGGCGTTGCAAACCGTTTTTACCGATAACTACAATTTCGAAGGCGATGAATTGGACACGGCGGTCAATGAATTTATTCAGCGTGAAAAGGCGTTCTACAACGCCGTTGTCGGTGCATTTCTAGGGCGCGGCGAAAACAAAATAACCGATTTAAAGGAAGAAATGACAAAGGTCATTGCACCGTGGATTAGCATGACCCCGCGCAACATGGTGACTGCCGAGACGGCCGACGCGCTCGCGGCTGAGAAATCGGAACTCGAGGCGGAACTCGCTGACACGAAAAAGGTGCTGGACGAAATGATGTCGGAGTACAACCGCGCATTTCGCACCGAACACACCTTGGACGGCGACTCCGAGGAACCGCAGAGCGCATCGCTCGATAATGAAATAGAAGAAATCGACGCCGTCGTCGATGATGCGTCCAGTGTCGATATTGCCACCACCGCTGCCCCGGATACGGTTAGCGATACCACCGGCGAATCTAATGACGACGCGGGGCCTGCGAGCGACGCGAATGCGCAGGAGGATGAGCAGCCGGAAACCGAGGTCGACGAAACGCCGCTCAGCCAAGCTGACAAGACGATGACCGCAGACGATCTTGACGATCTAATGGAAAGCCTCGATGTCGAATCGGTGGACGATCCTAAACCGGTTGCGGCTGCCGGGTAGTCGGTCTGGTCCGCGGACGATGGCGGCGGCGATCAACCGCCGAAACCCCCAAATTAGATAGACTTCTAGATCGGTTTATCCGCAAGCCGGGATTTCGTCAATCGCACTCCCGCGCTCGAATGCGGTGTGCGCACGACTGTATCACCGGCTTTTTCGAGTTCCCGCGCCTCGTCGGCGAGGTGTGCCGCCGCGCGCATCATTTCATGGCCGGCTGCAACTAAGGTGATGTACTTCGTTGGATCCTGTTCGGCGAAACATCCCTCGGCGGTCACCGTAGCGACCAGTTCCGCTACCTTCAGAGCCGCCAACGCCTTAGCAGCGGCGTAAGGGTTGGAGAATTCGCCGGCCGTTACGGCCTTCTCGGGGGTGACATGGAGCTTCGGCATGCGCGGCGTCGTGCCGGCTTCCAAATCACTAATCACCCGATCCAATTCGTTTTGGACCAAACGCAGAACGCCGGTCGAGGCAAGTACTTTGATCACGTCCGCGTTGAACAGTGCCATTTCGCTGGGATCAAGAAATTCCCGCCGCGCGCCAATCATGGGATCGGATGAGAGGACAAAGAATCCCTGTCCGTCAGGGACACTCATGACCGGCTTGCCGGTGTCGTCCTTTTTAATAAATACCATTCTCGACGCCCCGTCAGAGACGGTAATGAGCGGGATCCCGGCCGCGGCGATAGTCGCACGCGAATTTGTCGGACCCGCAAGGCCGGCATTCGGGCTGACGATCAAAATGAGATCTGGACCATAATCGACCACCGAGGCGGTCGGGTCGCTGCACGCTTCGGTGTCAAGTTTGGCGCCGCTGGTGAACGCTCGGACTTCCAGATCTTTGCGGTCGGCTCGTTCATCCAGCAGCACATCGAGCAGCGGCGCCGCGCCGATACAACCGAGTTTTAAGACCCCAAGCTTTATTACATTGTTCGCCATCAAGTTTTCCTTCAGTCGTTCGGCACAGACATGGTTAAACTTTCGCCGCCCAGGGAAATGGAATTTGTCCACCGGCATTGCCCGTCGGCAAAATCTCGCGTGAGAGAGGGGGGGGCCGGATAGCCAAAGCGGGGCGCATTTATCGCAGCCGCGCCACCCGGAGTCAAGTAGCGGATTGTGTCTCGGACTGATTCCGGTGTTGCAACAACGCAATATTGATGGATTCAGCGCTCCGGTGGTGGTATGGGAGCCCAGTTTAGATCCAAGGGAATGCCGAATACCCTTTCACGCGCTGCGACTGGTTTGGCAGTGAACCCTCATCCAGCGACGCAAATTTCTTTGTGACCGAGACCTGCGCGTGTCAGGCCCGCGGCATAATGGTCGAGGTCTTCCGTGTGGCGGAACGGCATGCGAGAAAGATGCTCGTCAAGATTAAAATTGGGATAGCGCGCCATGTATTTGCGCGCATTCTCAAGCGCCTCGTCGCCGCGCCCAAGATGGGCAAAAGTCGCCGCGATCCAGCGCAGAAAATAAACTGGGGGCTCGTCCAGTTTGTTCCACACCGCTATCGCGTCATCGTAACGCCGTGCATTGAAGTAGGCGACAATGTAGATCGAACGATGCCATTGCGCCAGATTAGGGTTCAGGCCGAAGGCATGTTCGAGTCGCTCCAAAGCCTCTTCTGGCGCACCATTGTGGCTCAAAGCGGTAGCGAGAAAGACGTACCCGTCGGGGTCATTTGGATTGAGTTCGATTCCTTTTTCGAAGTTTTCGAGCGCCCGGTTAAGCATCTTCTTGTAAAAGTAAACCTGTCCTAATGCGAGACGGTTTGAATGTGAGGCAGGGTTTACGCGTACCCCATCAAGCGCGATTTTTAGCGCCTTGTCCAGCGACCCTTGCGGGTCGTCGGTCCAATATTCGTTGTAGGCAGTCACGTAGCTCCAAGCTAGGCTTGCATAGGCACGACCGTACTCGGGATCGAGTGCAATGGCTTCTTTGTATAAGCGACGCGCTGCGCAGTTATCTTCCTCAGTAAAACGAAACCACAGTTCGCGCCCACGCAGTACCAGCTCGTAGGCCTGAAGGTTTTCGGTGCGGTCGTCGCTGCGTATCCGGCGTCGTTCGCGGTCGAGCAACCGGCCGTGCAAGGTAGCGACGATCTTACTGGTGAGCTCATCCTGAACAGCGAATACGTCCTCGATACTGCGATCGTAGCGTTCCGCCCATAAATGATGGCCGCTTGCGGCCTCGACCAACTGCGCTGTGACCCTCACACGACCACCGGCTTTGCGTACGCTTCCTTCGAGAATGTAACGCACATTCAAATCCGCACCTACGTCTTGGGCCTTTACCGCCTTGTCCTTATAGACAAATGTGGAGTTACGCGCAACGACAACCAGTTCCTGAAAGCGCGACAGTTCCGTGATGATGTCTTCGCTGATGCCGTCGGCGAAATATGCCTCGTCGGCATTGTCGCTCATGTTCGTGAATGGCAGTACCGCAATCGATGGTTTGTCGGGTAAGTTTGATCTTGCGGGAGTGTTGTCTCTCGAAGTTGGGTCGGCCGCGGTTTCGAGTGCACGCCCCAATTGGTAGACCCGCACCGGTCGGGCAATATTTTTGACCTCGTGTTCGCCGATGAAGGTGACCGGCTCCTTGATTTTGCCTTCGATAAAATCATGCACTTGCCCAGACAGGGTGACTCCACCGGCCGGGGCCAGACTCTCAAGACGTGCGGCGATATTAACGCCGTCGCCATAGACGGTGCCGTCGTCCTGTTCGATGATGTCGCCAAGATTGACGCCGATCCGGAAGCGCATACGCCGGCTTTCGGCCAGAGGATCGTTCAGCACTTCAAGCGTCTGTTGGATCTCGAGTGCGCACTGGATCGCTTCGACCACGCTGTCGAACGTGGCTAGAACGCTGTCACCGGCCGTATCGACGACCCGCCCTTCGTGCTCGGTAATACGCTCTCGAAAGACCTGTCGATAGGCGTTCAAGGTATTCACCGTGGCCTGCTCGTCGTTACCCATCAGGCGCGAATAGCCGACCACATCGGCGCTTAATATTGCCGCTAATCTTCGCCTAGCTTCGGCCATTTCGCTCAATATCCTGATAACTGACTGATTTCTAGTCGATAAATCCGTCGCATAGTATCCAGTGTCGACCATGGTAGCGTCGCCAAACTTAAAGCCAGGCGACCCGCCGTCGATGCTGCGTCTTTGCCGATCCCGGTTCAAATACTGCGTCTACGCTTCAAATGGGGCGGATCTTAATAAATTTCAAGTGGCACCAGAAATTGAGCTGGAGAAAAAGGAATTGGATCCTTTTGTGCCGCGACGGCAGTTGCGATTCCGGCTCTCAGACAATAATAATTTTGCTACCGTTGGCGCTTATTTTTCCGGGTAAACTGAAAAAATGTGCTTATCGAGCGCTTTTCGGAGCAGCGCAAACAACGCGCTTATCGGATGGCGTTGCATGGCTGGAGACAGACTATTGCACCGGACCGAAGCGATCGATAAATTCACTACTGGCAAGTGGCGAACTCTATTTTCTAAAAGGAAACACGTATGAATTTCGATAAATACCAGCGCCTTACTTTCGAACGGCGCGCGCGAGTACTGTGGGTCACCATCGATGCGGGGCCAATGAACGCCGTCGATTTCGAGTTGCACGAAGAACTGGCCTGGGTTTTTTTCGATCTGCAGTCCGACAAAGACAGCGACCTAATCGTTCTAACCGGCGCTGGCCGCGCCTTTTGCGCTGGCGGCGACATGGATTGGTTTCAGGAAATGATTGACGATCCGGCTAAGTTTCGTGGTATCACTACCGATGCCAAACGTATCGTTAACAGTCTTTTGGAATTGGAAAAACCAATTGTTTGCCGCTTAAACGGCGCGGCGGCCGGCCTGGGTGCCTCGATTGCGTTGTTGTGCGATATCATCATTGCCGATGACAAAGCCTTAATCGGCGATCCCCACGTTAAGGTTGGGCTGGTCGCAGGCGATGGCGGTGCGGTGATTTGGCCCCAACTGATCGGCTTTGCCAGGGCCAAAGAGATGTTGCTGACTGGCGATATGATGCGTGCCTCCGACGCCGCCGCCATCGGTCTGATCAACTATGCGGTGCCGGCCGATGAGCTCGATGCTAAAGTTGATGAAATAGTCGGCAAGATTATTGGCAACCCGCGTTGGGCCGTGCGCTGGACGAAGACGGCAGTCAATTTAGTGCTCCGCGACATCGCCAACAAGGTCATGGATGCTGCGATAGCGTACGAGATCATATCCAATTCGACCCGCGACCGGCAAGAGGCGGTCAGCGCCTTCGTCGAAAAACGAGCGCCGAACTATACCGGCGACTGAGGATTGCGCTCGATGTGAACCGAAAGTGGCGCTACTGGCAAACGGTGATGACGTTAATCGGGGGAACGATCGTCGTCGATTCGTCTACGATGCAAAAGAATAATATCGCAATGCCGTTGGTCTTAGCGCGATAGGAGTTCGTCCATGAGCACTGCTGACAATCATCGCTATCGTCTGGTCGGCGCACTCGGATCGCCATATTCAATGAAATTGCGGGCGATTATGCGCTATCGACGTATACCCCACGATTGGGTATTACGCACGACGCGTAATCGGAGCGAGACCGACGATGTGAAACCAAATCTGGTGCCGATGCTGCGGTACCCGGGTGAAAGTAAGTATCGAGTGGATTCAACGCCGCTGGCCGAAGCGCTGGAAGTTCGCCATCCTGGCCAGCGCTCTATTATTCCTGACGATCCGGGTTTTGCCTTCCTCAACTTTCTGCTTGAAGACATGGCTGATGAATGGTTGACCAAGGCGATGTTTCACTACCGTTGGTTCTATCGTGCCGATATCGATTATGCCTCGCACTGGATCGCCGACGACAGTTTTCCCGATGCACGCGGTAGCGAACGCGATGCAATGGCCAAGGATTTCGCGCAGCGGCAAATTAACCGCATGCCGCTGGTTGGTTGCACGCCGGAAAACGCTGCGGTCATTGAGGACAGTTTCCACCGGATTTTGGCGTGTCTGGAAAGCCGCGTCGCGGTGTACGATTTTCTCTTTGGGAGTCGGCCAAGCTTGGCCGATTTTGGTATTTT
>Ga0114949_10002832_pt1 | contig 10906 bp, 8 predicted proteins | sample N074metaG_FD_83505 | JGI IMG/M metagenome (GOLD analysis project Ga0114949, IMG submission 83505) | Deep subsurface microbial communities from Kermadec Trench to uncover new lineages of life (NeLLi) - N074 metaG | ecosystem: Environmental > Aquatic > Marine > Ocean trench > Sediment | place... | reverse complement strand
GGCTTGTGAGCGGCGTGATATTCGTGCTTGCTCCGGAGCGCCTGGCGTCAACCTGGGTGAACGGTTGGCAGGGGCCGGGGGTCGGGGTATCCTGCCGGGCTTTTGGTCGTCCATAATCCGTTGCCAATGAAGGAGTTTTACGATCCCAGTGAGGTGGAAAGCCGGGTGCAGGAGCAGTGGGATACTGCCGATGCCTTCCGGGTGACCGAAGACCCTGACCGGGAAAAATTCTATTGCCTGACCATGTTCCCGTACCCCAGCGGGAGCCTGCACATGGGTCACGTGCGCAACTACACCATCGGGGACGTGATCGCCCGCTATCACCGGATGCGCGGCAAGAACGTGCTGCAACCCATCGGTTGGGACGCCTTCGGCATGCCGGCGGAGAACGCGGCGATCGAACGTGACATCCCGCCGGCCAGGTGGACCTACGCCAACATCGACGACATGCGCGGTCAGTTCAAGCAACTGGGTTTTGCCTATGACTGGTCCCGGGAATTCGCGACCTGCGATCCGAACTACTATCGTTGGGAACAGTGGTTCTTCACAAAGATGATGGAGAAGGGGCTCGCATACAAGAAAAAAGGGGCGGTCAACTGGGATCCGGTGGATCAGACGGTGCTCGCCAACGAACAAGTGATCGATGGCAAAGGCTGGCGTTCCGGTGCGACGGTAGAACGTCGTGAAATCGAGCAGTGGTTTCTGAAGATCACCGACTACGCCGAAGAATTGCTCGAGAACCTCGAGACGATGGACGGCTGGCCTGACGCCGTGCGCACGATGCAGCGCAACTGGATCGGGCGCTCGGAAGGCCTCGAGATCGATTTCCCTGTGGGTGGTGAGACGATTCGAGTATTCACCACGCGGCCAGATACCCTGTTCGGCGTGACCTTCATGGCGCTGGCCCCGGATCACCCCTTGTCACTGAAGGAAGCGGAACGCAATCCGAAGCTCGAGGCCTTTATCGGGGAGTGTCGCAGCGTCGGAACCGCGGAAGCGGAACTGGCCACGCTGGAAAAAAAGGGTGTGCCCACCTCCATACAAGCCATTCATCCCATCACCGGTGATGTGATCCCCGTCTGGGTGGCCAACTTCATTGTCATGGAATACGGATCCGGCGCCGTGATGGGCGTGCCGGCCCACGATCAGCGCGACTGGGAATTCGCGCGCGCGCACGATATTCCCACACCAAGGGTTATCGAACCCCTGGAAGGCGAACCCGGCGATCTGGAAAAGGGCGCCGATGTGATTTACGGACGGCTGGTGAACTCGGGCGAGTACACGGGGCTGACTTCCGAGGAAGCTTTTGACGCCCTGGCGATTCATTTCGAAAAGGAAGGGACCGGTTGTCGCAAGGTGAATTATCGCCTGCGCGACTGGGGCGTATCCCGGCAGCGTTACTGGGGTTGTCCGGTCCCGGCGGTGCACACGGCCGACGGTCAGACTGTGCCCGCGTCGGAACTCCCGGTTGTGCTGCCTGAAGATGTGACCTTCAAGGGAGTGAAGTCACCCATCAAGGAGATGCCCTCCTTCTACGAGACCACCGTGGATGGCGAACCGGCGAGGCGGGAGACCGACACTTTCGATACCTTTGTTGAGTCGTCCTGGTACTACGCGCGTTTCGCTTGCCCCGACAGTAACGACGCCATGCTGGATGAGCGCGCCAACTACTGGTTGCCCGTGGATCAGTACATCGGTGGCATCGAACACGCGATTCTTCACCTTTTATATGCACGTTTCTGGCACAAGGCCATGCGCGACGAGGGCCTGGTTCAATCCGATGAGCCCTTCACGAACCTGTTGTGTCAGGGCATGGTACATGGCGACACCTATGGTCGTGATCCCGGTGACGGCAAGATCGAGTACTACAACGCGGACGAGGTGGAAGTGCAACGCGGCGCCAAGGGCCGGGTAATCGGCGCGACTCTGAAGGCAGACGGGAAACCCGTGGAGTATCTGGGCATGCTGAAGATGTCCAAATCCAAGCGCAACGGGATCGACCCGCAGCCTTATCTGGATCGTTATGGGGCCGATACCGTGCGGTTATTCATGATGTCCAAGTCTCCGCCGGAACTGTCGCTGGAGTTCTCCGATGCGGATGTGGAAGGCGCGTTCCGTTTCATGAAGGCTTTCTGGAAACGGGTGGCCGCCCATGTGTCTGAAGGCGCCGTGCCGGCGCTGGACGTGGCGGCACTCGATGAACGGCAAAGGGCGTTGCGACGCAAGCTGCACGAAACCATCGAAGGCGTGAGCGATGATGTGGGGCGGCGTTACAAGTTCAACACGGCCATCGCCAAGCTGCGCGCGCTGATCAATGCCATGGATGATTTCGATGACCGCTCCGACCAGGGCCGCTCGGTACTGGACGAGTGCTGGGACGCCATCGTGCGCATGCTGGCGCCGATCGCGCCCCATTGTTGCCAGGCGCTGTGGGAGGGTCTTGGACACGATACGCTGCTCATGAATGAAGCCTGGCCGGATCCCGACCCGGCGGCCATGGTCAGGGACACAGTGGGAATGGTGGTCCAGGTCAATGGCAAGCTGCGGGGGCGTATCCGCGTCTCAACAGAGGCGGAACAGAAGGACGTGGAGGCGGCGGCCCTGGCGGATCCCAACGTGCGGCGTTTTGTCGAAGGAAAACAGGTACGAAAGGTCATCGTTGTGCCGGGTAAAATCGTCAATATCGTCGTGACATGAACATGATCCGCATCGCAGTTCTGTTTTTTCTCCTGCCCTGGCTTGTGGTGGCCACCGTTGGTTGTGGCTACCAGTTGAGAGGGTCTTCGGATCTGCCTCAATACATGGAGCAGACCTATGTCCTGGCGGTGCGGCCCAGCTCACCGCTCGTTCGCGAGGTCCAACGCGTTCTGGCCAACAGCGGCACCAGGGTCGTATTTTCGACCGGCCAGGCGGACGCGGTAATCAGAATCACCCGTGACGATCTGACCCGGCGCGTGTTGACGGTGAGTGAAAAGACCCGGGTCCAGGAGTTCATGCTCGATTACCACGTGGAATTCCGGGTCACCAATTCTGAAGGCAAGGTACTGGTGCCGGATCAGGAACTGGAACTTCACCAGGCTTACGAGTTCAGCGAGACGCAGGTGCTCGGTAAATCCGGTCAACAACAGATCCTGACCGGGGAAATGCATCGTGAAATGGCCGCGTTGATCATGGATCGAATCTCAGCGAGCGCGCGTGGCTAGCCGGCGTCAGCAACGAAGCATTCGATGAAACTGAAGCCTGATCAGCTGAGTGGGCATCTCGCCAAAGACCTGAAAGCTGTCTATGTTTTGGCCAGTAACGAGCCGCTGCTGCTGCAGGAAGCCAGCGAGCAGATCCGGCACACGGCGACGAAACAGGGCTATACATCACGTGAGGTCGTCGCGGCTGACGCGCGCAGCGACTGGGAAAAGTTGTTCGTCGATGCAGCGGAGCCATCACTATTCGCCGAAAGGCGCATACTGGATCTCAAACTGATGACCGGAAAACCCGGTGTCGGCGGCAGCAAGGCGTTGTCCGAGTATGCTGCAGCGCCGGTGGAAGACCTGTTGCTCATCGTCTCCGTGGGTTCGCTGGAAAGCCGTATCCGCTCCTCGAAATGGTACAAATCCCTCGAAAAGGTGGGGGCCTGCATCGAACTCTGGCCACCGCGCCCGGATGAACTGGCCGGGTGGGTGGAGCAACGCATGCGCAAGGCGGGGCTGAAACCCGAAACGCAAGCCGCGGATGTGCTCGCCGAGCGGATTGAGGGTAATCTTTTGGCGGCACAACAGGAGATCGACAAGCTCGCGCTGCTTTATCCCGGAGAATCCATGTCGGCGGACCGTGTGGACGCAGCCGTAGCTGACAACGCGCGCTTTGACGTCTACGCAATAGTCGATGAGGCTCTGGCGGGCCGCGCCGACCGGGTCGTGCGTGTCCTGCAGAGCCTGCGTGCCGAAGGGGCGCCAACCGCGCTCGTATTGTGGGCATTGAGCCAGGATCTGGAAAAACTCGCACACATATCCTGGGAGTGCGAACAGGGCAAGGGCAACGTTGAAAGTATTGTCGCGCGCCAGCGCATTTGGCCGGCGAAACGGCATTTGTTCCAGAACGCAATCCCACGCCGCAGTGCCCGCGGTTGGCGGTCCCTGCTCCAGCGTTGTGCGCGGATCGACAAGGTCATCAAGGGGCTTTCGACGGGTGATCCATGGCTGGAACTGGAACGACTCGCTTTGGCCACGGCGGGAGGAAAACGATGACTGCCGGGCCGCTGGGAATATTTGGCGGTGTTTTCGACCCGGTTCACTTCGGACATTTGCGTACGGCACTGGAGGTGCGCGAACTCGTGGGGATGGACGATATGCGCATGGTGCCGTGTCGGATTCCGCCACACCGGGACGCGCCGATTGCGTCACCGCAGGACCGGGCCGCCATGCTGCGAATCGGTATCCGCGGGTGCGAAGGTCTGCATCTGGATGAACGGGAACTGCAGCGGGAAGGGCCGTCCTACATGGTGGACACACTCTCTTCGATACGGGAAGAAGAAGGTGACCGACCCTTGTGCCTGGTCCTGGGCGAAGACAGTTTTGCCGGGTTGTACCTGTGGCACCACTGGCAGCAGATTCCGAAACTGTGCCATCTGGTGGTGATGACACGCCCGGTGGACCCCAGGCCAACACCGCCTGAACTCAGGGGTCTGGTGGAAGAACACTTGGCCGAAGATCGTGCAAGCCTGTGCGAACGGCCGGCGGGACTGGTTTTGCCGATAAAGGTTACCGCGCTGGGTATTTCCGCGACACGGATAAGGGTTTTATTGCACCGCGAGAGCGATGCGCGTTACCTGTTGCCCGAAGCAGTGCTGAATTACATTTTGGAAAAGGGACTTTACGGGATAAAGAGTGAATACGGACAAACTGGTTGAACTGGTTCTGGGGGCTTTGAACGATCTGAAAGGGCGCGACATCCAGGTACTGGATGTCAGGGGCAAGACGTCGATTACGGACGTCATGGTGATCGCGAGTGGGACATCGAACCGCCATGTCCGGTCGCTGGCAGATGCCGTGATCGACAAGGCAAAACAGGCCGGGCATGCCCCCCTGGGGATCGAGGGCGAATCTGTCGGCGAATGGGTTCTCGTGGACCTGCTCGATGTGGTCGTCCACGTCATGCAGCCGCAAACCCGTGCTTTCTACAGCCTGGAAAAACTCTGGTCCGTAGACGATGGATTGTCCCTCCAGGCCGAGTCCTGAATGAAGATCCAGTTGATCGCGGTCGGCACTCGTATGCCGGACTGGGTGCGGGCGGGTTTCAATGAGTATGTGAAACGTTTGCCGCAACATTGCGCGCCGCAACTCGTGGAGATCGAAGCTGGCCGGCGGGGCAAATCCATTCCAGCAGACAAGGCTATTGGCGAGGAAACCAGGCGGATAATGGCCAGGATTCCTCCCGATGCGCTGGTTATCGGACTCGATGTCGGCGGCAACGGTTGGACCACGGAAGAACTGGCCGGGCATCTCTCTGACTGGATGGGTGAAGGGCGGGATGTGGTCTTGCTCATCGGGGGTCCCGATGGATTGTCGAAGGAGTTGTTGGAACATTGCGCACGCCGTTGGTCACTGGGCAAACTCACGCTTCCCCACGCCCTGGTGCGGGTGATCGTTGCTGAACAGTTGTATCGTGCCTGGACGATTCTGAGTAATCATCCTTACCATCGTGCCTGATGGTGCGTGACAGGCCCGTGATTGGTATGTGATCGGCATATGATTGTTCTGGCCTCCCGCTCCCCGCGTCGCCGGCAGTTGCTGGATCAGATCCGCGTCGCGTATAAAACCGTGGATGTGGATGTACCTGAGATACGGCAACCGGGCGAAAGCGCAGAGGATTTTGTGCAACGCGTCGCCAGGGACAAGGCGCGCGCCGGTGTTGCGCTGGCCGGTGAGGAGTTGCCGGTTCTCGCGGCGGACACGATCGTCATTGTTGACGGCGAGATTCTCGGAAAGCCGGAGAACGACCGGGCCGCGGCACGCATGCTGACTCAGCTTGCCGGGCGCACTCATACGGTGCTGAGCGCCGTGGCCCTGGCTCAGGGTACGGATGTTTGCTGCCGTCTCAGCCGGAGCGAGGTGAGTTTTCGCGAGCTCAATGCGACTGAGATCCAGGCCTACGTGGCATCCGGCGAGCCTGCCGATAAGGCCGGTGGCTATGGGATCCAGGGCGAGGCGGCCCGGTTCGTCAGGCATCTTTCGGGCAGCTACTCCGGGGTCATGGGTTTGCCCCTGTTCGAGACCGCGGAACTGTTGCGCGATGCCGGAATCGAAGCTTTGTAGATGGGCCATGGATGGGGCCATGGATGGATCGTGGGGCGGGACAGGGGCTGCTAAACTAGAAGCTCGTTTTGGAAAGTCCACGCTCCCGCCCATCGCGCGGGTCAGACCGGGTCTGCTCTCACCCAGGACTTTTCAGTCAGGTACGAATCAAGGCAGGATTGCCCGCCTGATTGTGTTTGCGCGCAAGCGCTTGACGTACCGGCCGAAACAAGTGGCAGAAAAAGAATCTCCGGTTTGGCAGAAGAGATACTCATCAATATAACTCCGCGAGAAACGCGCGTCGTGCACGTGGAAGGCGGCGTCTTGCGGGAAATCTATGTAGAGCGACTGCAGCGGCGGGGGATCGTCGGGAATATCTACAAGGGACGCGTTTCGCGGCTCTTGCCCGGGATCCAGGCCGCATTCGTCGATATCGGGATGAGTCGTGCGGGTTTCCTCCACGCGGCGGATCTCGGTGTGGGGCGCACGAATAATGACAACGGCACGGGCAAGGACCCACCCATCAGCCAGATGCTCCATCAGGGCCAGAATGTGCTGGTCAAGGTCGTGAAGGACCCGATCGGTACAAAAGGCGCGCGCCTGACGGGGCAGATCAGCGTGCCTTCCCGCTACCTGGTGTTGTTGCCAGGGGGTGAAGGGGTTGGCGTTTCGGCGCGCATCGCAAGTCCCGACGAAAGAGACCGTTTGCGCCAGGCCGTGGAGCAGGTGATGCCTGAGGATGGTGACGACGGGTACATCGTCAGGACAGCGGCGGAGAATTCCGCTAACGGCGCACTCGAGAGTGACATTCAATACCTGGCGAAGCTTTGGACATCGATTCAGAAACAGGCTGGGTCAAAGACGCCGGGTCACCTCGTTTATGAAGACCTGTCTTTGCCCCTGCGGGCGTTGCGCGATCTGGCCAGTCCCTCCACCAGCAAAGTGCGCATTGACGATCAGGAGGTGTACGAAAAAGCACTGGAGTTTGCCGCCCGGTTCATTCCCGAACTGGAAGGCCGGATTGAGCGCTATTCGGATCAACCGGCCCTGTTCGAACTCTATGGCGTCGAAGATGAGATCCAGCGCGCACTGGAACGCAAGGTGCCTCTCAAATCGGGAGGGTATCTCGTGATCGACCAGACCGAGGCCATGACCACGATCGATGTGAACACCGGTGGGTTCGTGGGCAGGAGCAACCTCGAAGAGACCATCTATAAAACGAATCTGGAAGCTGCTCAGACGATCGCGCGGCAACTCCGGCTGCGCAACCTGGGCGGCATCATCATCATTGATTTCATAGATATGTTGGATGATGCGCACAAGGCACAGGTCATGCGCACCCTGGACAAAGCGCTCGAGAAGGACCATGCAAAGATCAATCTGGGGCCGCTATCCGATTTTGGGCTGGTCGAGATGACGCGCAAGCGTACACGCGAGAGTCTCGAACATATTTTGTGCGAACCTTGTTCGATCTGCGACGGACGGGGGTTTCTCAAAACAACAGAAACCGTCTGCTACGAGATCTTTCATGAAGTTAACCGCGCCGTGCGGCAGTTTGATGCCGAACGTCTGCTGATATTGGCGGCGCCCCAGGTCGTTCAGCACATATTGGAAGAGGAGTCTGCAGGTATCGCTGAACTTGAAGAGCACATTGGCAAAACCATTGAGTTGCGTTCTGAAGACCAGTACGGGCAGGACCAGTTCGATGTGGTTCTGTTCTGAGAAGCGAGGTCGGCGCGAAGCGTGAGGAGTTTTTTCAAAACCTTCAGACGAGTAACGTGGCGGGCGTTATCCGCTCTTGTGATTGCGGGCGCGATTCTCGTGGGCGTTGCCAAACTGGTGTTGCCATATTCCGCCCACTACCGCCCCGAGGTCGAGGCGCAGCTTGCGGACTATCTGGGTCAGCCAGTCGCGATCGGTGATTTGACGGCCCGATGGACGGCTTCGGGGCCGATGTTCATTCTCCAGGACGTCGAACTGCTCAACCCGGAAACCGGTATCGCGGAACTGGGCTTTGAACAGGTGCGCTTGCATTACAACATCTGGGCATGGGTCAGTCTCGGCAGCCAGAATCCAACCACATTCACGATCATCGGTACCCGTTTGCTGGTGAGCCGTGATGAGGACGGCAATCTGTCCGTCGAGGGCATGGCGGGTCCCGCGGCAGCAGACAGCGCGGAAGGTCAACCGGGTTTTCTGCCGTGGTTGGTGGCGCAGGGGAACATTCACCTGGCTTCATGGGAAGTGAGTTTCCGGGACCTGGCGCGTCCGGACATGGACATGACCGTCGCGATCCAGCGGCTGCGTCTGAAGAACCGGGGCGACCAGCATTTTCTTTCCGGATCCGTCAAGGTGCCCGACTTGCCGGATCATGAATTTGAGTTCGGTGCCGAATGGACCGGCATGCCGGCCGAGGCCCGTGACGTGGGTATTTATCTTCGCGGCGACCGTGTGCCCGTGAGCGATCTGCTGGCCAAGTTGGGCGTGCAACCGGTAGCGACGCTGTCGGGACTGGCCAGTTTTGAACTCTGGAGCAGTTGGGAAGAACGGCGCGTTCTGGATATCACCGGCAACATCTCCGTCTTTGATGTGCATCTGCAAAGCAACACCATCGACGCCTCGTTCTGGGCGGATATGGTTTCGGGATTCGTGGAGTGGCGTCGGCTGGATGACGGCTGGTTGCTCAATCTGGACGATCTGGAATTCGGCGCGGATGATCACGTTTGGCCTGCCGGTGGTCTGAGTATCCAGACCAGCGAAGACGGGTATGCGCTCGGGGCGGATTATCTTCGCCTCGACGACGTGGCGGCGCTGGTGACCGTGCTGGACCAGTTCGACCCTGATGCGCGGTTGCGGCTCAAGCGTTGGGCGCCGCGGGGTGCCGTCCGCGGTCTGCGCGCCAGCGTGCGGCTGGGCGACGAGGCGCCGTTTATCACCGCTTCCGCGCAACTGGATGGGATCGGTCTCGGGCCCGGCGGTGATGCGCCCAGAATCGAGGGGCTGACCGGGCGAATAGATCTGGACTCCAATGGTGGCACGCTGGATATCTATGGTGCGCAACCGGTTGTCAGCGTTCCCGGGGTTTTCCCGGAATCCCTGCATTTCGACTATGCCACTGGCCAGGTTTCCTGGCGGCGGGAAGAAACCGGCTGGATTGTGACCGTTCCGGAAATATTCATCGGTAACGATGATTTGGATCTGCACGCGCGAGCGCGAATCGAAACCTCTCCTGATGGCAAACCCTTCGTGGATATGTTTGCGACGATCCGGAATCTCGATGTGGAGGCGGCCAAGGGTTACGTGCCCACCGGATTACTGTCCCATAAGAAAACTTTAGTGGAGTGGATCAACAACGGACCGGTGAGTGGGCGCATCACTTCCATCGCGGCCACGCTTTATGGAGACCTGGACGACTGGCCTTATGAAGACGGTGATGGCCGTTTCGAGATGATCGGGAACCTGGAAGATGTGGTGCTGGAATACCACCCGGAATGGCCTCGCGCCGAACAGGTGGACGCGGTAGTCAAGTTCACCGGGCTGGGGTTGCAGGCGAACGTCAACCGAGGCCGCATCTTCGGGACCGAAGTGCTGGAGGCAACGATAAACATCAGCGATGTGACCCGCGCCTTTCTTACGATGGAAGGGCTGGCGCGTGGCCCGGCAGCCGACGGGCTGCGTTTTCTTCGGGAGAGCCCGCTCAACGATCGATATGGCGAACACATCGCGGCGCTGGAAGTAGAAGGCGAGATGCGCGCTGACATCAGGTTGCGCGTGCCGTTGACGGAAGGTACCGGTGAACTGGATATCGTGGGCGAAGTCTCTCTGTTGGGTAACGCGATTACAGAGAAGCGGTGGGGCTTCGCGGTTGGCGACGCCACCGGCACCCTGGGCTTCAGCGATGAAGGCATCAGTGCAGAGGACATCTCGGTGGATTTTCGAGGCAAACCCGGGACCCTGGATCTGCATATCGGCACTGAACTCACGAGCAACGCCGCCAATATTCTTGAGGCGCGTTTGCGCGCAACCATGCCCATCGCCACCCTTCTGACAGATTATCCGACGCTGCTCCCGCTGGCTGATTATGCCCAGGGCGAGTCTGACTGGCTGGTGCGTCTGGACGTTCCGGCGGCGTCCGGGCCGGACGCGGATCCCAATGCCATGATCGTGAGTTCGGATCTCGATGGCATCGAAATCGCTTTTCCCTCACCGCTGTCAAAACCCGCGGATGAAGTCCGGCCAATTGAGGTCGTGTTCAGCTATCCCCAGGGACAAAATCCCATCCGGCTCAGCTATGGCGACGATTTTCACGGTCTGTTCGAGATGGGCGAGGACCGGCTCCGGCGTGGCGTGTTGCATTTCGGGGACACGCCGCCCGAGCTCATGGACGCGGAGGGAATAGCTGTTACGGGCCATGCCAAATCCATCAACGCGGCGGACTGGTGGACCGGGTTCGACGGCCTCTTCGAGGAAGAGGAAGAAGGCAATCCGCCGCTGTTGCGATATGTGGATATACATGCGGAACGGGTGAGTTTCTCGGGGCGTTTTTTCAACAACGTCAGTTTCAAGGCGGAACGGGTGGGCGAGGTCTGGCAGGCGGAGGTCGCCGCCGACGAAGCGGT
>Ga0114949_10002822_pt1 | contig 10924 bp, 10 predicted proteins | sample N074metaG_FD_83505 | JGI IMG/M metagenome (GOLD analysis project Ga0114949, IMG submission 83505) | Deep subsurface microbial communities from Kermadec Trench to uncover new lineages of life (NeLLi) - N074 metaG | ecosystem: Environmental > Aquatic > Marine > Ocean trench > Sediment | place... | reverse complement strand
TTACCCGTTGCCGGGCCGAAAAAGCGGACCCGTGGGGGAGCCGCGCTCTCGATCGAGCACAATCGATGAACCCCGAATCTCGGAAACCATGAGCGAAACCGTCCTCACCACCGCCCGAAACTATCTCGACCTGACGAAGCCGCGGTTGTTGCCAATGGTGTTGTTCACGGGTCTGCCCGTCCTCGGGATGGCGGCCGGGGGATGGCCGAATCTTTCCTTCAGCCTGCTCGTCATCCTGGGGATCGCGTTGGCCGCCGCCTCCGCCAATACATTGAACGCGTATATCGAACGGGATCTGGATGCGAAGATGGAGCGAACGAAATCGCGGCCGCTTCCGTCGGGACTGATCGAACCTCGCAAGGCGCTCGTCTTCGGCATCGTTCTCGCCGTCGCCTCGACTCTCTTGCTCGCGTGGGTGAGTGGGCCGGCCGCTGCGGCGGTGGGTGTCGCGAGCATCCTTTTCTACGTATTCGTCTACACGATCTGGTTGAAGCCGCGCTCGATCTGGAACGCTGTGATCGGGGGTGCCGCGGGCGCTGCCGCGCCGCTGATCGCGGATGCGGCCGTCAATGGGACGATCGGCGCAGCGGGTTGGACGCTCTTCGCGATCGTTTTCTTCTGGCAGCCGCCGCATGTCTGGGCGATCGCGCTGTATCGCAAAGACGACTACAAGGCCGCGGGAATCCCGATGCCACCCGAAGTGATCGGCGACGAAGCGACACGTCGACGGGTCGTGGCGTATACCGCGGGGCTTTTGCCCGTCACCCTGGCGCCGTATTTCTTGGGCCTGGTCGGTCCGATCTACTTCGCGATCGCGTGTCCGATGGGACTCTGGTTTCTGTATCGATCCGTCCGGCTCTTTCGGGAGCGCACAGACGACGCGGCACGCGGTGTATTCCGCGTATCCCTCGTCTTCCTCGCCAGCGTCTTCATGGCGATGTTGCTCGACCTGATCGTTCCGCTCTAGTCGCGAACGCCTCTGCGACGGAATCCTCTATTTCAATTCGAACTCGGTTCATCTAGTGTGATCCACATCACAGCGGCTCGGCTCCTCTCAAGGAACGATCTGCGCCTTGGAGGATTGATATTATGCGTATCTTGATGATGACGATTGTGCTCTTGGTTGGACTCGCGTTCGCGACCACCGGGTTTGCCGGAAACGATGCGGAGATGGCGAGCGACGCCAACGATGCGGCTGCGGAAGAAACGGCTCCGACCGAGAACACGGCCGTTGCGGCTCCGGCTGCTACGGACGATGCGGCCCCGGCCGAAGAGACCGAGGCCGACGCCGAATAGCGTCCACTCGAAGACCCTCACAGTGTGTGATTGCGCTGTGAGGGTCTTCGGACTCGTCCTACACTCGTCCTACAATTAGGATTAGGATCAGTCTCACGATCCGGCCTGAACGAGACGCATCGCCGCGCGGACTTCCTCGACGAAGATCTCAGGCTCTTCGAAGGCGGCGAAGTGGCCGCCCTTTTCGAGCACATTGTGGTAGACGAGCTTGCCATAGCGAGCTTCACACCAACGCTTCGAGGCCTTGAAGATCTCGTGCGGAAAGATGCTCACGCCGACTGGAATGTTGATTTCCATCATGGGCGGCGATCCGAAACTCTCCCAATACAAGCGTGCCGACGAAGCGCCCGCGGCCGGTAGCCAATAGAGCATGATGTTGTCGAGGATCTCGTCTCGCGTGAGTGCGTTCTCGGGATGGCCGTTGCAATCCGTCCAGGCCCAGAATTTTTCGAGAATCCAGGCGGCCTGGCCGACAGGGGAGTCGACGAGTCCGTAGCCGAGGCTCTGTGGGCGGGTCGATTGTTGTTTCGAATAGCCACTGTCGTGGTTGGTGTAATTCTCCATCCCGGCCAATGCGCTCTTTTCGAGTTCGGTCAGATTATCCATCGACTCGGGTGTTGGCGGCGCGATCGCCATGTTGAGGTGGATGCCGAGACAATGCTCCGGGTCTTGGGCCGCGATACACGAGGTCACCATCGAGCCCCAATCTCCCCCCTGCGCCACGTACTTTTCGTAACCGAGGCGTGCCATCAATTCGGCCCAGGCGTCGGCGATTTTCTGGACACCCCAACCGGTGTCGGTCGGTTTGTCGGAGAAGCCGTAGCCGGGCAGGGTGGGGCAGACGACATGGAACGCATCTTCGGCGTTCCCGCCATGGGCGACGGGATCGGAGAGCGGGCCGATCACCTTCTGGAATTCGACGATCGAGCCCGGCCAGCCGTGGGTCATGATGAGCGGGGTGGCGTTGGGCTCGGGCGATTGGACGTGGATGAAGTGGATGTCGAGTCCCTTCAACCCGGTCTTGAATTGGGGGAAACGATTCAGTCGCTGTTCGCGATCGCGCCAATCGTATTCCTTCTCCCAATACTCGCAGAACTCCTTCAAGTAGGAGAGCGGCGTTCCCTGGGACCAATCCTCGACAGTCTCGGCCTCGGCCCATCTCGTGTTGGCCAGCCGTTGTTTCAGGTCCTCGAGTTGTTCATCGGAAATGTCGATCTTGAAGGGGGTGATCTGGGTCATGGCTTCGTGTCGCTCCATTTCGTGAAAGACCGGGCGTCGGGGATGATCGGAGATGAGGGGGGAGGCGTCCAGACCCCGGACACATCGACTTCGTCCTCGCCGAGCCTTCGATCCACTCTTTCCCCACGGCTCGGCGAATACGGCGAGGGCAGAGCCTCGATCCGCACTATATTTCCCGCCCGGCTATCGCACTCACAGATGGAGAGAATTCGTGAAGGATTTGAATGGAAAAGTTGCCGTCGTCACCGGCGGTGCCAGCGGAATTGGTCGCGGAATGGGAGAAGCCTTTCTCGAGCGCGGAATGAAAGTCGTGCTCGCGGACCTCGAGGCCGAGCCGCTCGCCCTGACGGTGGCCGAACTTCGGGAACGCGGCGGGGATGTCGTCGGCGTCGATTGTGATGTTTCGGACTCGCAGTCGGTCGAACGCCTACGGGACGAGAGCCTTTCGCATTTCGGTGCCGTCCACATACTCTGCAATAACGCGGGTGTCGCGGGCGGTGGCGGTGGGGCGACCTGGGAAGCGCCCCTGGCCGATTGGGATTGGGTGATCGGCGTGAATCTGATGGGGGTCGTCCACGGCATCCACCATTTCGTGCCGCTGATGATCGACCAGGGCGTGCCGGCGCATATCGTGAACACGTCGTCGATGGCCGGGTTGTTTCATGGCATGGGGATCTACGGGGTCACGAAGCATGCCGTCGTCGCGCTTTCGGAAAGTATCTTCAACGAACTCAGAGCGGCCGGCCACTCGATTGGCGTCTCGGTTCTTTGTCCCGGCTGGGTCCGCACGCGCATCCTGGAATCCGAACGCAACCGACCGGAAGCCCCGCGCCCCGATCCTGGCCCGCAAAGCGCCGAGGCGGAAGTCTTTCGCCAGGCGATCGGGAAGCTGATCGAAGCCGGGCTGGATCCGGCGGACGTCGGCCGACTCGTCGCCGATTCGATCGAGACGGATCAGTTCTACGTGCTTCCCCATCCCCATTGGCTCAACGTGGTCAAGAATCGAATGCAAAGGATTCTCGACCAGCAGGACCCGATTGGCATACAACCGGAGGGTGGCTTGGGCATCGAACTTCCGGGGGCGTCCGACTGAACGAGTTTCGTCCTTCTGTCGACCCGCACCCAACCCGACCCAGCAGAACCCGACCCGGTGCGGATTTTCCGCTCGGACAGGTCGGGGCATGGCCAGACGGCGCCTTGCGCTTGCTCTATACTGAGCGTCGCGCGCACCCCAACTGGAGACTCCCATGGCGAATGCCTCCTTTACGATGATCGAGAACGGCCGCTCGCACGAAATTGCAGCGACCTCCGATTCGAATCCGCGGCTCGAGACCGAGCCCGTACTCGAAGCGCTCGGTTGGACCCGAAAAACCGAGGGACTCTGTCGGGGTGACGTCTGTATCCCGATCGCGGGCCGCCCGGACCTGATTACGTCCGAAGGCGTCGACCTCGTCGGATTGGCGGAAGTGTTAGGCCGTCCGATCGCGATCGACCGTGAGGAGTCGGTGGCGAGTTTCGGAGCGGAAACCGCGGCGCACGGCGCACAACTCGCGAGCGGGATCGCGCCCGATTTTACTTTGCCCGATTGGACGGGCAAGGAGCATTCGCTCTCGAGCTTCAGGGGCAAGAAAGTTCTACTCATCGCCTACGCATCCTGGTGAGGCTGCCGCGAGGACCTGCCCGTGTGGCAGGCGCTATATGAAGAGCTGGGAAGCGAAGGCTTCGTACCGATCTCGATCGCACTCGACGAATCCCTGGAGGCGGTGCGGCCCTATATCGAGAAGGCGGCGCCGACCCATCCGAGCCTGATCGACACGGAACATGTCGTGGCCCATCGCTACGGCATGATCAACGTTCCGACCCTCGTTTGGATCGACGAGGAGGGGAAGATCGTGCGACCGAATACGGCCGAGTACGGTACGGACACCTTTCTTCAATTCCACGGCCGCGAGTCGGGCCCCTTCCTTGACGCCGTGCGCGCCTGGGTGAAGACCGGCGAGATCCAGAGGGACGAAACGGTGCCGAGCCAGATGCCGCCGCCGACGGAAGACGAGGAACTCGCCCGCGCGGAATGGGCGCTCGCCTGGTTCTTGCATCAGCGCGGCTCGAGCGAGGCGGCGGGCCGACATTTCGATCGTGCGGGCGAACTCTCCCCAAACGATTGGACGATCCGACGGGGTTCGATGCCGATTCGCGGTCAGAATCCGATGGGTCCCGAATTCTTCGAGTTGTTCAAGGATTGGGAAGCGCGCGGCAAGGAGACCTACGCGAGCATGGCAGAGAAGCGGCTGAACTAGCCATGTCCACGAACGCAGATCCCATCCCACTCGACGAACTCGACGTCATTGGTCCCGAGACCTATATGCGAAACGGCTATCCGCACGCGGCCTGGAAGAGGCTGCGCGAGGAGTCGCCGATTCATTGGTTCGACGTGCCGGGTGGTGTCGGATTCTGGGCGGTCACGCGCCGAGAGGACATCGTCTGGCTCTCGAAACAACCGACGCGCTTCATCAACGCCCCTCGCCTGGCGGTCTTCGAGGAGGGCGCGCCCGTCGAGGGGGAGAGGACGTTCGTTCGGCAACTCCTGAACATGGATCCCCCCGATCACACCGAGTATCGCGCCACGGCGAACGCCTGGTTCACGCCTCGGTCGATCGAGCGCCGCAGCGGCGAAGTCCGAAAGATTGCCCGAGAGCTTCTCGACGAAATGGCCGGTGACGGAGAAGTTCGCGAGGGCGATTTCGTTCGAGATCTGGCGGTTCCGCTCACGTTAGGGGTGCTCGCGGACATGTTGGGCGTCCCGCGTGCCGATTGGCCCAAGATGTTCGAGTGGACGAATCGCGTCGCCGGTTCGTCCGACCCCGAGTTCCAGGCCGATGCCGAAGCCGGGGTTTCGCCCTTCGTTTCAATCGAAGAGACTCGCAATGAGCTCTTCGCCTATTTCGCAGAACTGGCCGCCGAACGTCGGAAAGATCCCCGCGACGATATCATCAGCGTGCTGGCCAACTCGACGATCGGTGGAGCGCCGATGCCGCCGCTCGAACTCCTTTCCTTCTATTTCTTGCTCGTCATCGCGGGAAACGAAACGACGCGGAACGCGGCCAGTGGGGGGTTGCTCGCGCTGATCGAGAATCCGGGGGAGTTTGCGAAGTTGAAGGCCAACCCCGGGCTCGTCAATACGGCGGTCGAGGAGATCGTGCGCTGGACGACACCCGTGATCCAATTCTGTCGGACGGCGACGGAGGACCTGGAAATGCACGGGAAGCAGATTCGCAAGGGGGACGCTTTCTGTCTCTTCTACGCATCGGCGAATCGTGACGCGGCCGCCTTCGAGAACCCCGACGAATTTCATGTCGACCGCCGCCCGAATCCGCATATCGGTTTCGGGATCGGCGAACATTTTTGCCTGGGTGCCAATCTGGCGCGCCTGGAGTTACGGGTCATCTTCAGTGAACTCGCGGAGCGCCTCGACGAGATCGAGCTTGCCGGTCCCTACGATCGAATGCGTTCCAGTTTTCTCGGTGGCGTGAAACGGATGCCGATCCGTTACCGATTGCGTCCGAGCTGAGTGACAGGGGCTCGGCTTCTCCTCCGCTCCCCGGCCTAGCGTGTTTGGCGGGCCCAGCGTTTGGCCCAGTTGTCGAGCGGAACGAGAATTTCGCCCAGGTCCTTCCCGATCGCCGTTGGCGCGTAGCCCTCGGGTTCTCGTAGTTCGAGAATCCCAGCCCCGCGAAGTTCTCGCAGACGATCGTTCAAGACGCTGGGAGACAGGTTCCCACAGGCCTGTTGAAGGGCTCGAAACGTCAACGGCTCGTCACGCAGCTCCCATAGAATGCGAAGCGTCCAGCGTCGGCCGAGCAGGTCGAGCAGAGCCATGATGGGTCGAGCGGTCTCCCGTCTTTGAGGGGAAGTCCGTGTTTTCGCAGCGACCATCCATGGTCCCCTTTTGCTCGTTGATTCGAGAGTTGCGATACGCCTTGCGCTACGGAAATAGTAGCGGTAGGCTGCTTCTGAATTAGTAGCACCTATCCGAAGAATCAGGAGTATCCATGTCACGCATCTCGCCTCTCGACCCTCCCTATCCCGACGCAGTGCAGAAGCTATTCGATCTGGCCATGCCCGAGGGCATGGAACCGCTCGTCTTGTTTCGAGTGATGGCGCGCAGCGACCGACTCCTGCCTCGTTTTATGCGCTCCGGAGTCCTCGATCGAGGTCCGGTGCCGATTCGAGATCGAGAGATCGTGATCCATCGAACGACGGCGAAGTGTGGGGCCGAATACGAATGGGGAGTTCATGTCAATGCCTTCGGTCGCCCGCTGGAACTCGGAGAGGAAGTCTTGCACGCGATTGTGCATGGGGAGGCGACGGATCCGGCCTTCGACGAACGACAGTCGTGCCTCGTGCGGATGTGCGACGAATTTCACCAATCGTCGACGTTAAGCGACGAAGCCTGGGAGAAGCTACGGGAGCATTTCGATGAGCTGCAGATTCTCGAACTCATCTACACAGTGGGGATGTATCACACGGTGAGCTTTCTCGTGAACGGACTCGGGCTCGAGAATGAATCGTTTGGGGCGCAATTTTCCGAATTCGACTAGAGTCCGGCCGGCCAACCCAGAAACCTCGACGCCCAGGAATGGAGAAAATTCGAAATGCTCGGCTATGTCACGATCGGTGTGAAGGATATGCAGCGTGCGGTGGACTTCTACGATGCGCTCTTGGGCGAAATCGGCGGTTCACAGCGCATGGGGATGGATCGGATCAAATTCTACGGAACGGGGCCGGAGGGTGCGATGCTCGCGATCTGTATTCCGTACGATGAGAAGGATCAGCAGCCGGGCAACGGCAATATGGTTGCGATTCCGGGCGGCTCCCGCGAAGGCGTCGACAAGCTCTATGCGAAAGCGATCGAGTTGGGCGCGAGCGACGAAGGTCCGCCGGGCGAACGCATGCCGGTCTTTTATGGCGCCTACGTGCGCGACCTCGACGGCAACAAGCTCTGCTTCTTTGAGATGAAGACGGCCTGAGTGGATTCGAAGGGCCCTCTGCCCTTTACCCCCTGTCCTCCGCGGCATTGAAGTCCCTGGCCGGTAGGGGCACCGCCGCGAATTCTCTTGATCTTTCGGTCCCGATCTCGGTTCCTTGAGCGATGTTATGCAACGATGTTGACGAGTCGCCCCGGGACGACGATCACTTTTTTGGGTTCACGACCGTCAAGGATCCTTTGAACGTTTTCGACCGCGAGGGCGCGCTGCTCGGCGTCTTCCGCGGAGATATCCGCGGGAACCTGGATCTCGCCGCGCTTCTTCCCGTTCACCTGAACGACGAGGGTGATTTCGTCGCTCGCGAGCAGGCTCTCGTCGGCCACCGGCCAGCATTCGTAGGCGAGGGTCTTTTCGTTCCCGAGCAGGGACCAGAGTTCTTCTGCCAGGTGGGGTGCCATGGGTGCCAGGAGCAAAGTGAGGCACACGGCCGAATCCCTCGGCAGGGGGGCGGTCTTGGCGATGTCTCGGGCGAAAACCATCAGCTTCGAGATTGCGGTGTTGAACCGCATCGCCTCGAGATCCTCCGTGACCCCGGCGATCGTTCGCGCTGTGAGCCGGCGTTGTTCGTCGGTTCCGGAACCCTCGGCGGGTGCGCGATAGATTTCAGTTTCGTCGGTGCCCTCATGAAAGAGCCGCCAAGTGCGTTGGAGGAATCGGTAGATGCCCTGGATCCCATCGGTGGACCAGGGGGCCGCCTTTTCGAGGGGGCCGATGAACATTTCATAGAGCCGCATGGAGTCCGCGCCATGCTCGCGAATGACGTCGTCCGGGCTGATGACGTTGCCTCGGCTCTTCGACATTTTTTCAACGACTCGTTCGAGCTCGAGATCGGCGAAATCGGGATGGATCGGCTCGCCGTCCCCGTCGTAGGCGACCTCCCCGAGCTGAATCCAGCGCGCCTTGAGTGCGCGGCCATCTTCCTTGGCAACCGGACCTTCATGGCTTTCGCGGGTCTGATCCGACGAATAGCGTAGGATGTCCCCCGAATTTTCATCCGCGACATCGTCGTCGTAGAAGCGGAAGCTTTCGCCGAGAATCATGCCCTGATTGACGAGCTTCTGAAAGGGTTCCTTCGTGTGGACCAGACCGAGGTCGTAGAAGACCTTGTGCCAGAAGCGCGCGTAGAGCAGATGCAAGACCGCGTGTTCGGCGCCGCCGACATAGAGATCGACGGGCATCCAATAGCGCTCGGCTTCCGTCGACCAGGGTGCCTCGTCGTTCATCGGGTCGAGGAAGCGAAGGAAATACCAGCAGCTCCCGGCCCATTGGGGCATCGTGTTCGGATCTCGCAGGACCCGTCGTCCGTCGGCGTCCGTCGTTTCGATCCAATCCCGGACTCGCGCGAGTGGCGCTTCAAAATTTTCGCCGGTCGGTTTGAAGTCTTCTAGGTCGGGAAGGGTGAGTGGCAAATCCGATTCGGGAACGAGAGCGATCGTTCCGTCGTCGTGGTGGACGACGGGGAAGGGCTCGCCCCAATAGCGCTGTCGACTGAAGAGCCAATCGCGCAACTTGTAGGTCACCGTTCCGCGGCCGAAGCCCTCGGCTTCGAGCCACTCGATCATGCTGGTTTTGGCGGCGTCGGTCGCCAGACCGTCGAGGAATCCGGAGGCCGTCGCGACGCCTTCGCCGGACCATGCGGCCTGGCTCACGTCGCCGCCGGAAACGACTTCGAAAATGGGAAGATCGAATTTCCGCGCAAAGGCCCAGTCGCGTTCGTCGTGGCCGGGGACCGCCATGATCGCTCCGGTGCCATATCCCGCGAGTACGTAGTCGGCGATCCAGATCGGAATTTCCTCGCCGCTTGCCGGATTCCGCGCCGTGGCGCCCGTGAAGACGCCCGTCTTTTCGCCGACGTCGGCCATTCGCGCCCGCTCGCTTCGTCGCGCAGCACGAGCCACATAGGCCATGACATCGTCTCGACGCGAATCGACCGTGATCCGATCGACGAGGGGATGCTCCGGGGACAGCACCATATACGTTGCACCGAAGAGCGTGTCGGGTCGGGTCGTAAAAACTTCGATCGCCTCGTCGTCAAGACCCGAAATCGGAAAGCGCACGTGTGCGCCTTCGGATCGGCCGATCCAGTCACGCTGCATCTTCTTGATCGGTTCCGGCCAGTCGAGTTCGTCGAGGTCTTCGATGAGCCGATCGGCGTATTCGGTGATGCGCAACATCCATTGCTTGAGCGGCATCCGAATGACGGGATGGTTGCCAATCTCGCTCTTTCCGTCTTGAACCTCTTCGTTTGAGAGGACGGTCCCGAGTTCTGGACACCAATTGACGGGCACTTCCGCCTCGTAGGCGAGGCCGCGTTCGAAGAGCTTGCGAAAGATCCATTGGGTCCACCGCACATAACGTGGGTCGGTCGTGTCGATCTCGCGGGACCAGTCGTAGCTGAATCCGAGCGATTGGATCTGTCGCTTGAAATTGGCGATGTTGTTTTGCGTCGTCACGCGCGGGTGGGTGCCCGTCTTGATCGCGTATTGCTCCGCCGGAAGACCGAACGCGTCCCAGCCCATCGGATGCAGGACGTTGAATCCGCGCATCCGCTTGTAGCGCGCGACGATATCGGTCGCGGTATAGCCTTCGGGATGGCCGACATGGAGCCCGTCGCCCGACGGGTAGGGGAACATGTCGAGCACATAGTATTTCGGGCGCGACGGATCGATCTCCGCCCGGAAGGTCTGTTCCTTCTCCCAGTGGCTTTGCCACTTCTTTTCGATGCGAGACGGGTCGTAGGCCATGGGCCGAAGAGAATGCGGCGGACCTGCGTTTTCGTCAATGAATCCCGCCGATTGCGCGGGGCAGGGCGGAGCGCGGAATCGGGACGATCGGGTCCGCATCGCCGGATTCTCGACGAGTCTTGGGTCAGGCGCCTAGGCTTTGTACCCGAAGAGATGGTGCGATTTGATTGCGGCCACGATTTCGGGCTCGACGTGTGATTCCCATTCGGAATCCCCTCGCTGCAGCATCGCGAGGACGTCATCCGAGCGTATTCGAAGTTCGGCGTCGGGTAGCCCGTCGAGGGGTCGTACGAGTTCGCGTTCGACGAGATAGTCGACGATCCTGGACGTCGGACCGGGGACGGCGAGCGATTCGAGATCCATGCGGCGCCTGGTCTCGGGATCGAGTCCGGGGTAGACGTAGAGACGGACGCCCTTTCCGAAGAGCCGCCCGGCGGCTTCGAGGAATCCCCCGTTCAGATGTTCGTATCGATCTTCACGAATCAGATCGATGAAGTCGTTGATTCCGATTGGAATCGCGATTTCCTTTGCACCGAATCGAGCCAGATAGTCGACGACGAGGTAGTAGGCAGGGCAATCGGAGACCAGAACCGACTGATT
>Ga0114949_10002818_pt1 | contig 10932 bp, 8 predicted proteins | sample N074metaG_FD_83505 | JGI IMG/M metagenome (GOLD analysis project Ga0114949, IMG submission 83505) | Deep subsurface microbial communities from Kermadec Trench to uncover new lineages of life (NeLLi) - N074 metaG | ecosystem: Environmental > Aquatic > Marine > Ocean trench > Sediment | place... | reverse complement strand
TGCCCTCGCCGCGCCCGATCGGCCCCATGCCCTCGCCGCGTGTCGCCTTGACGTTGACCGCCTGCTCGGAGATGCCCAGGCGCTCGGCAAGACGTCGCCGCATCTCGCTCAGATGCGGAAGCAACCGCGGGCGCTCGGCGAGAACGGTGGCATCGACGTTGTGCGGCACCAGACCCGCGCCGGCCAGGTCGGTGACGACGGCGGCAAGCAACTCCAGACTGTCGGCGTCCTTCCAACGCGCCTCATCGGCGGGAAACCTCTGGCCGATATCTCCGAGCCCGGCGGCGCCGAGCAGTGCGTCGATCACGGCATGCACCAGCGCGTCGGCATCGGAGTGCCCATCGAGGCCTAACCGGTACTCGATCTCGACACCCCCGAGCACCAGGCGCCGCCCCTCTACGAGCGGATGGATGTCGTAGCCGTACCCGACGCGCAACCCCGGGCTGCCGCCCCGCGACGGTCGAGCCACCAAGGCGAGATCTTCCGGGTTGGTCACCTTTACGTTGGCCTCCTCCCCGGGCACCGCCGCGACCCGGCGGCCGGCAAACTCGAACAAGGCGGCGTCGTCGGTGCGCTCGGTCCTGGATGCTTGCGCCGCGAGATGAGCATCGAGCAGGTCGGCAAAGCGAAACCCCTGCGGTGTTTGTACGCGCATGATGCGGGCGCGGTCCACCGACGCCACCACGGTTCCCGTGTCATCGACCTCCTTGAGCGAGTCTACCGAAGGCAGCACCGGGACCGCCGCTCCCGAGCGTTCCGCCTCGGCGGCAACGCGGATCCACAAGTCGAGGCTGGCGCAGGGGCGCGCCGCGTCGTGCACCAATACCACCCCCCCTGGGTCATCGCCGCCCGCCCCGCTCCCCAGCTCGCGCAGGGCCAGGAGCCCGTTGCGCACCGAGGCTTGGCGCGTCTCCCCACCGGCCACGGCATGCACTGCAAGGGCTTCTGCGGGGCCTCCGGGGAGGCCTTTGGTGAGACCTCCCGCGAGGCCTTCTGCAAGCTGGACGGCGCGCTCGATCCAGGTCTCGGCATCGCCCGGGGGAACGGTGACCACGATGCGGCGCGCGCCGAGGGCCGCAACCGTGACCAGGCAACGGCGCAGCAACGACACCCCGTCGACCTCGACGAACGCTTTGGGGCAGTCGGCACCGAGCCGGCGGCCACTTCCAGCCGCAGCAATGACGACGTCTATCGGTCCGGGCATCGGCTGTTAGCAGGGTCAGGCAGGGTCAGGCAGCGGCAGCGGCGGCGCTACGGTCCCGGCGCCGCTGCGCCAGCGAAAGCCCTCCGATATACAGATAGCCCATCTGGTACAGCAACAGGAACGGCAATGCCGGCCACATCTGCAGCTGAATGGCAACGGCTACGGTCGCACTAAAGTACAGACCGATGGCCAACTCAAGCCAGCATAGCCAGCTGTCGCGACCACGGTACAGCTTGCCGGCACAACTTTCGCCGGCGCCAACGACCGAGAACTTCGGGGTGCGGACGAACTCCCCCGGGTCGCTTTGGAAACCCTCTATCACCGCCGCCGTATTGTTCACCGCCAGGCCGGTATCCATCAGGATGAGGGCGGGCAGCGAGCGCAACACGCCGGCGTCGAGGCGGCCGAGCTCGTATTGAGCCAGCAGGTAATAGGCATACACCGACAAGGTGCCGCACAGGAACACCGGTACGTCCAGTGCAAGGAAGTCGGAAAAGCCGCTGCGCGTGCGCATGATCATCGCCGGGAAAATCAGCACCGCGAGCGCCAGGTTGAGCGGGTAGTTGATGTTCGATGTCAGGTGGAACGTGGCCTCGACCTTGGCGCGCAACGGCACCGGGCTCTGCCACACGCGGCGCAGCATCTTGCGCGCCGTTTGCACGGCGCCCTTGGTCCAGCGGTGCCTCTGGCTCTTCAGGCCGCTGATTCGCACGGGCAGCTCGGCGGGCGCCTCGAGATGGTTCAGGTAGACGAAGCGCCAGCCCCGCACCTGCGCCCGGTACGAGAGGTCGAGGTCTTCCGTCAAGGTGTCGTGCTGCCAGTTGCCGGCGTCCTCGATGGCCTCGCGACGCCACACACCGGCGGTGCCGTTGAAGTTGAACAGGCGTCCCGAGCGATTACGCGCGGCGTGCTCGATGACGAAGTGGGCGTCGAGTTGCATGGCCTGGGCGCGGCTCAGCAGCGAATAGTCGCGGTTGAGGTGCCCCCAGCGCGCCTGCACCATGCCGACCCGCGGAGTATCGAAATGCGGCAGGGCGCGGCGCAACATATCGGTCGGCGGAACGAAGTCGGCATCGAAGATACAAATGAACTCGCCGCTGGCGCGGCGCAATCCGGCAGCCAGGGCGCCCGCCTTGAACCCGATGCGATCGGTTCGATGTAGATGCTCGATGTCGACGCCACGCCGGCGCAAGGCGGCCACTTTGTTAGCCACGATGTCTCGGGTGCGGTCGGTGGAATCGTCGAGCACCTGGATCTGCAGGCGGTCAGGCGGGTAGTCGATGGCGGCCGCCGCTTCCAGCAGCCGCTCGGCAACGTACATCTCGTTGAACAACGGAAGCTGTACAGTTACGCGGGGCCACTCCTCTAGGTGGCACAGGTCTTCCGGCGCCCGCCCACGGCTACGCCAGTACAGCGCCACGATGAGCAGTCGATGGACTCCATAGACGGCCAGCAAGAGCAGCACGGCGAAATAGGCGCCGAGCCAGAGGCGCTCGAGAACGGAAAGCTGCAGGGTGGAGGCCAACATCGTGTCGGTTTGCCGGGTGCCGGTTTCCTGAAGGGCGCGCTGGCGCCGCTGGTAACGCTCTTCGGTTGGTGGCTGGGGATTGCTACATGTTACCTGGGGTTGGCGCGGATGTACGATCTCCGCGCCACCCCGGGCGGCGCCATCATCATCCTCCTTACGGCGGGATTCGTCTACGCCCTAGCGTGCTGTTGGCTACATCGGAAGTGGTCGCAGTTGTCCGCTCCTACGGCGCGCTTGATGGTGGTGGCGATCATCCTCGGGGCAATTCTGTTCCGTATCGTGCTGCTGGCCGTCCCCCCGACGCTGTCCGACGACATCTACCGCTACAGATGGGACGGGCGCGTGCAAGACGCCGGCTTCAACCCCTACGCCGAACCACCCGCTTCGCCACTATTGGCGTCGGTGCGCGACCCCCTCTGGCTGCGCATCAACTACCCGGAGATCCGCACCATCTACGGGCCCCTGGCGCAGCAGCTCTTCGCCCTCACCTACCGCCTCGACGGCAGTCTCATCGGCTTTCAGGCGATGGCGGTGGTCGGCGACCTGTTGTGCATGCTGTTGCTGCTGGCCTGCTTGCGCAGCTGGGGTTTGCCAACCTGGCGGGTGGCCTTGTACGCCTGGAGTCCACTTGCCGCCGTGGAGTCGGCATCGAACGGTCACTTCGACAGTTGGCCGACCGCCGCCGTTCTGCTGGCGGTATGGGCCGGTATCGCGGGCAAGGGCGTGCTCGCCAGCGCCGCTCTTTCCGCCGGCGTGCTGTTCAAGACCTGGCCCCTGCTGTGGGCCCCGTTCGCCCTGCGCCGTCGCCCCCTCTGGCACGCCGGCCTGTTCGGCGGGCTCATCGTCCTCGGCTACCTGCCGTTCCGCGATGCCGGGCTCGGGCTCCTGCAACCGTGGCTCGATTACAGCGGTCGCTGGCTATTCAACGATGCCGGATTCTTCGTGCTGCGCACCCTCACTGGGTCTCAACCATTGGCCAAGGGTCTGGCGGCGGCGATCCTCCTCGCCGCCTTCTCCCACTTCTGGCGCCGCCATGAGGACCCCCTGCGCGCCAACTACTGGTTGCTGTTGCTGGCCATCTTCTTGATGCCGACGATCCACCCCTGGTACCTGCTGTGGCCCTTGCCGCTGGCGGCCGCAGCCCTCGACCTGGGCTGGCTGACGGTCACTGTGCTGGCGCCCCTGTCCTACTGGATCCTGGTCGGCGCCGGCCCCGACCCGAACGCCTGGACGGAGCCCACCTGGGTGCGCTTCGCGATCTGGCTTCCGGCGCTCGCCGTGGGGGTCTGGCAAGCTCGAAGCATGGGCATCGCCGCGCCCGGCGCCGCCCCGGCGGCTGGTCCCCCCGAGAGGGTCATGAGGTAATCGCCGCGGGCCGCGCGTCAGGCGCCCTCCGTTACACTCTCACGCCGTTCCCTGATGATTGCCGGTTGATTCCTATGGACGTACTCGTGGTTGGCGGCGGCGGTCGAGAGCACGCCCTGGTATGGGCTCTCGCCAACAGTTCGTCGGTAGACAAGATCTACTGCGCGCCGGGTAACGCCGGCATGGAAGGGCTGGCGGAACGGTGGAACATCGCCGCCGGCGACATCGACGGGCTGACCGCCGCGGCGATCGAACACGCCGTAGACCTCGTCGTGGTAGGCCCAGAGGCGCCGCTCACCGCCGGGCTCGCCGACCGCCTTCGAGCCCAGGACATTGCCTGCTTCGGACCGTCGAGCAAAGCCGCGGTGATCGAGGGCAGCAAGGCATTCGCCAAGGAATTCATGCAGCGCCACAACATACCCACGGCGCCCTCCGAAGTCTTCGACGACATGGAAGCCGCGCTCGCTTTGGTGGACGACTGCCCCTGGGGCTACCCCCTGGTGATCAAGGCCGACGGGCTCGCCGCCGGCAAGGGCGTGGTGATTTGTGACGCCGCTGAACAAGCGCGGGCAGCGATCCAGGCGTCGATGGAAGAGTCGGTGTTCGGCAGTGCCGGCGATCGCATCGTCGTCGAAGCCTTCGTGCGCGGCGTGGAAGCCACCTGCATGGCTATCTGCGACGGCGAGCGCGCCTTGCCGCTGCTCGTTTCGCAGGATCACAAGCCCGCCTTCGATGGCGACGAGGGGCCCAACACCGGCGGCATGGGCGCCTATGCCCCGGCCCGTCAGGTGCTCGACGACGACACTGCCGCCCGCGTGCTTGCCGACATCCTGCAGCCCACCATCGACGGCATGGCGGCCGAGGGCCGCGCCTTCCAAGGCGTGCTCTATGCCGGTCTGATGATCACCGAAGACGGACCCCTGGTGCTGGAATTCAACTGCCGCTTCGGTGATCCCGAAGCGCAGGCGGTGCTGGCACTCATGGACGAAGACCTGGGCGAGCGGCTCGCAGCAATCGCCAACGGTCTCGGCGTCGGTGACCCGATCCGCTGGAGCGGCAAGCACGCCGCGTGCGTTATCCTGGCCGCCCCAGGGTATCCTGGCCAGAGCCCCCACGGGCTGGTGATCGACGGTCTCGAAGCAGTCACGCAGATGGACGACGTGGTCGTCTTTCACTCCGCCACGGCGTACGAGAACGGTCGACTGGTAACCAGCGGTGGACGCGTTCTGGGAATCACCGGGTTGGGCAATTCGCTGGACGCGGCGCTGGACAAAGCCTACGCGGCTGTCGGTGCCATCAGTTTCGAAGGGATGCACTACCGGCGCGATATCGGCCGACGCCCGGGAACATAGAGAAGCCCCGCAAGAGGAGCAGAAAGAGGCATAGCAAGGTGAGCGCCGCACGAGTTGCCATGGTCATGGGAAGCATCTCCGACCTCGAGGTCATGACCCACGGGGTCAAGGTGCTCAACAGCTACGGCATCGAGTACGAGGTCCGCGTGCTTTCCGCGCATCGTGCGCCCGATGCGGTGGGCGAGTTCGCCCGCGGTGCCGCGGAGCGCGGCATCCGGCTTTTCATTGCCGGAGCCGGCGCGGCGGCCCACCTGGCCGGCGCACTGGCAGCACATAGCCCCCTTCCGGTGATCGGCGTACCGCTGGTGGCTTCGTCGTTGGCAGGCTTCGACGCCCTGCTGGCCACCGTGCAGATGCCCGGAGGCGTGCCGGTCGCCACCGTGGGGGTGGGCAAGTCGGGCGCCGTAAACGCCGCCCATTTGGCGGCGCGCATGCTCGCCGTTGCGGACCCGGAGCTAGCCGAGAAGGTCGCGGCGGAGCGCGCCAACCAGCAGGCCAACGTCATGCGCATGGACGGCGAGGTCAGCAAGCGCCTCGAGGAAGAGGGCCTCTAGCCTAGCCGGCGGTGTGCAGCTGGCCGCAGGCAGCGGCAATGTCGGCGCCGCGGCTGTAGCGAACCAGTACGTCGATGCCCCCCTCCCGGGCGGCGCGCCGAAACCGCTCGATGTGCTCCGGGCTGGGGCGACCGAAGGGCAACGTGGGCAGCGGGTTCCACGGAATCAAGTTCACTTTGGCGGGGATCCCGTGCAATAGCTTGCCCAGCCGTCGTGCGTCCTCCAGGGTGTCGTTGACGCCGGCCAGCAGGACGTACTCCAAGGTCACGCGCTCCCGTGGACGCCAGGGAATTCGCCGCAGCGCGCCGAGTAGCTCGGCGATCGGCCACTTGCGGTTGATAGGCATGATGGCGGAGCGCACTTCGTCGGTGGTGGCGTTCAGCGATACGGCGAGGCGCGGCCGCGCCTCTCCCATCTCCGACAACCGCCGCAACGCCGTCACCACACCGACCGTCGATACGGTGATGCGGCGCCACCCCAGCCCCGGCCCCTTGGGGTCCTGCAGCGCCCGTACCGCGGCGATCACCGCGGCAACGTTGTCGAGCGGCTCCCCTTGGCCCATGAACACCACATTGACCGGACGATCGAGGCATTCCTGCTCGGCCCGCAGCCGCAGCACCTGGCCGACGATCTCACCGGGCGCCAGCGAGCGTTGCAGCCCCCCCACCCCGGTCTGGCAAAAGTCGCAGGCAAAGCGGCACCCCACCTGCGACGAGATGCACAAGGTGACGCGATCCGTGTACGGCATGTACACGGACTCCACCCTGAGGCCGTCGTCGAGCTCGAGCAAGAAGCGTCGCGTGCCGTCCACCGACTCGAAGCGCGCGGCGACGCGGGGCGGCGCCACTACATAGTTCGCAGAGAGTTCCTCGCGGCAGCCCACCGGCAGGTTGACCATATCCGCAAAGCGGAACACGCCGTGCTGGAAGACCCAGTTGGCCACCTGGTCGCCGCGGTACCCAGCGTCGCTCGCGGACGCCAGGATCGACCGCCAATCACCGGCGGGAGAGTCCAGTAGCGCACGTGGCTTTTTGTGCGCCCCGGAAGCATCGTCGTTCATGCGTTGATTGTCGCACCTCGGCGACCATCCCGGGGGCCACAGGACTGTTAGCATCGGGGAGTCGCTCGCCCGCCCGCGCCTCCTTGAGCGCTGTTTGGCCCCCTACCTATATAATCGTCGCGCCCGCCTAAGATTGCCGGCAGTGGCCGGCCGACTTGCGAACGTGTTATGTACGCCGCTTATACGCTCCTCTATCTGATCGGGCTCTGCCTGTACGCTCCGCGCGCGCTATGGAGAATGCTGCGCCGCGGTCGCTATCGCCGCGGCCTCTCAGAGCGCTTCGGCGCGGTGCCGGATCGCCTGCTGGAGGTGGGGCCAGGGGTGGTCTGGATACACGCGGTATCGGTGGGCGAGGTACACGCCGCAAAGGGCCTCATCGCCCACCTCGGACGGATGCGACCCGGGGTACCGGTGGTGCTCTCGACCACCACCGATACCGGACAAGCGCTGGCCCAGAAGGCGGGCGCCGCGGCCTGCTTCTATTGCCCCGTCGACTTGCCGTGGGCGCTGGCTCCCTACCTCGACGCCCTGCGCCCGTGCGCCGTAGTGCTGATAGAAACCGAGATCTGGCCCAACCTGCTGCACGCCAGCACTCGCCGGAGGATCCCGGTGGCCCTCGTCAACGCCCGTTTGTCGGCTGCGTCGCACCGCGGCTATCGTCGCCTGGGGCGACCCTGGCGCCGTATCGTGGGACAACTCGCGGTGGTGTGCGCTCGTAGCGAGCGTGAAGCGGCGCGCTTTCGCGATCTCGGCGTCCGGGCCGACCGCGTCTTCACGACCGGCAACCTCAAGGCCGATGCGCTGGTGCTGACCTCACCGGTGCAGGAGCGGCAAGAGCTGGCCGAGCAGTTCGGCCTCAACGGCAATTCTCCGCTGCTCGCAGCCGGCTGCACCATCCCCGGTGAAGAGGAGCTCGTACTCGAAGCGTTTCAGGCGGCCCGCGCCGCCTCCCCGGCGACCCGCCTGCTGATCGCTCCACGACACCCGGAGCGTTTCGACCAGGTGGCGGCAATGATCGCTGCCGCCGGCTTGAAGTGCCGTCGTCGCACCAGCGGCGGCCCGCCGGATGCCGATGTCTTCCTGCTGGACTCCATCGGCGAGCTTCCGGCAGCCTACGGGCTTGCCAGCGCCAGCTTCGTGGGCGGCAGCCTGGTTCCCGGCGGCGGGCACAACCTCCTCGAGCCGGCGATTTACGGGCAGCCGGTTATCTTCGGTCCCTACATGCAGAACTTCACCGACCTCGCCGAGGAGATGCGGGGGGCCGGCGGAGGGATCCAGGTCCGGGGGGCCGACGAGCTCGCCGATGCCTGGTCGCTCATGTTGTCCGACGACACCCGGCGACGGAAGATCGGCGCGCTGGCCCGGCAGGTCGCCTTGCGCGACGCCTCGGCCGGCCTGCGCACGGCGCGCATCGTGCTGCATCTCATCGACACCCCATGTTGAAGATCTTGGGCTCCACCTGGGGAACGGTGGCACGCACTCGCGCCGCGCTCTACGAGCGCGGCTGGCTGCCTCGCTACCAGCTGGCACGCCCGGTGATCAGCATCGGCGGCTTGAGCGTCGGCGGCGCCGGGAAGACACCGACCACGGCGCTGATCGCGGCGCTGCTGTGCGAAGCGGGGTTCCGCCCGGCAATCCTCAGCCGCGGCTACCGCCGCAGCGGCAGCCAGCCTCTGCTGGTGTCGGCGGGCGACGGCAGCAAACCGCTGGTGGACGCCACCCGTGCCGGCGACGAACCACGCTGGCTGGCCCAGGTGCTGCCCGGCGTCGCCGTCGCGGTAGCCGCCAAGCGCGAGCAGGCGGCGCAATTGGCGTTGTCGGCGGGGAATCGGGATCTCTTCCTTCTCGACGACGGCTTCCAGCACCTGCGCTTGGCACGCGACGTAAACCTATTGGTGGTCAACCCCGAAGCACCGTTCTGGGATGACGCGCCGATGCCGGCAGGGCGCCTGCGCGAGCCTCCCGACGCGGCACGCCGCGCCGACGCATTTCTCGTGGTCGGCGCCGATGACGACGTAGGCGCCACCCTCGACGAGCGCTTCGGCGCGCGACCCCGATTTGCGCTGCTACGCCAATCTGCCACCTGGTGGCCCCTGCACGAGCCGGCACCGGAGGTGAGCTCGGTGGCCTCCGTAGCCTCGGCGACCTCGCCAGCGAATCCAGAGCCGGCGTCCGGCGCGCCCCGCCAACCCGCGTTCGCCTTCGCCGGCATCGCGCGGCCGGAGCGCTTTTTCGAGCAACTGCAAGACTCCGGCGTCGAGCTCACCGGGACTCGTGCCTTCGCCGACCACCACGCCTTCAGCCCCGCCGCCCTGCGCACGGTGGCGGAGGCGGCGCGGCGCGCCGGGGCAACCATGCTGCTCACCACCGAGAAGGACGCCGTGCGCATACCCGATGAGCTGCCCGAGCTGCCGATCTTCGTCTGGGGGTACAGGCTGTCCGCCTGCCAGCCGCAGCGCCTGCTCGAGTGGCTCAAGGAACGCGCTGGACTGTCGACCTGGCCGGACGCCGCATGAGCCCCGCATGAACGGGAGCGAGCGTCGATGAGCCTCGCCGGGGTGGCGACGCGGGTCGCCGCAAGGCTGGCACCACGGTTGTCGTTTCCGCTCGCCTCAGGTCTTGGACGATCGCTCGGTTCCCTGGCCTGGGCCCTCGACGGACGCCACCGGCGGGTGGCGATGAAGAACCTGGCGATCGCCTTTCCCGGCATGTCCGAGGCGCGGCGCCAGCAACTTGCCCGGGCCGCCTTCCAGCAAGTCGGAAGAACCGCTATCGAGATGTTGTGGAGCCCATCTCTCGACCGGGAGACGCTGGCCCAGGTCACCGTGTTCGAGGGCAAGCAACACCTCGACGAAGCACTCGCGGCGGGGAAAGGGGTGCTCCTCATCTCGGCGCACTTCGGCAACTGGGAGCTCACCGGCGTGGCGCTGGGGCACGTCGAGGTACGCACCAACGTCATCGCCCGGGAGATCGACGACCCCCAGATCGAGGCACTCCTGCACCGCCTGCGGACGCGCACCGGGGCGCGCGTCATCCACAAGCAAGACGCCGTGCGGGCTGCCCTCCGCGAGCTGCGCGACGGCAAGATCATCGCCGTCCTCATGGATCAGAACACGCTCGCCGACCAGGCGTCGTTCGTGCCGTTCTTCGGCAAGATCGCGGCGACCACGAGAATCGCGGCGCAACTGCACCTACGCACCGGCGCACCCATCATCATGGGCTTCTGCGTCCCGGAGGGTAATCGGTACCGCCTCGTCTTCGAGCCCCTCGAGACCGCCGGCGTGGTGGTGGGTGACGAGGACGCCGTGGAACGGCTGACGGCGGCCGCCACGAAACACATCGAAGAACAGATCCGCCGTTGCCCGGAAGCCTGGCTGTGGATCCATGACCGCTGGAGGACCCGCCCGCCGCCCGCGGGGGAGGCGACGACGGAGTGACCGCACCGTGGGTCGTGCGGCTGCCGACCTGGCTCGGTGACACCGTCATGGCGCTGCCGGCGCTACGCCGCGTGGCGCGGGCCACCCAAGCACCGCTGCTGCTCTGGGGGTCGCCTGCATTCGAGGAGCTGCTGTCGCACACCGAACTGCAATTCGACTACCTCCCCTATCGTCGCCGCCCCGGCATCGCCGGCATCAGCGACGCCCTCCGTACCGTCTCCGCGCTGCGCTCTCACCACGCCGCCGTGGCATTGTTGCTGCCCAACGCCTTCGAGCCGGCGCTGCTGACGCGCCTCGCCGGGATCCCCCGGCGCATCGGCTACGCCACCGACGGGCGAGGCCCCCTGCTCACCGAGACGGTCGCCGAGCCCGTGCCGCGGCACGCCGTCCACGAGGCGGATCGTTTCGCGCGCCTCGGCGAGTACGCCGGCG
>Ga0114949_10002816_pt1 | contig 10932 bp, 14 predicted proteins | sample N074metaG_FD_83505 | JGI IMG/M metagenome (GOLD analysis project Ga0114949, IMG submission 83505) | Deep subsurface microbial communities from Kermadec Trench to uncover new lineages of life (NeLLi) - N074 metaG | ecosystem: Environmental > Aquatic > Marine > Ocean trench > Sediment | place... | reverse complement strand
TGGTGGCGAGGCCACGACCTACCTGATCGATCCGCTGGGGAATTTGATGATGCTTTACAGCGCCGAGTCTGATCCCAATGGGCTCAACAAGGACCTCAAACTGCTCTTGACCTGGTCAAAACTGGACCAACAATAAAGGGATCAGCAATACTGCGACGTCACGCTAATAAAAGAGGAGTGTAGCCCATGTCCGACCGGTGGATGATACGAACCAACACGTATGGTAACTGTAATTGTGCGACCAATTGCGGATGTCAGTTCAATCTGCCTTCGACCCACGGCTTTTGCCAGTTTGTCGAGGGCGGGCATATTGATGAAGGGTATTTCAATGATACCTCCTTGAATGGGCTGAACTGGGCATTCATCATGATCTGGCCCGGTGAAATAGCGGAAGGTAATGGCAAACAGCTGGTGATAATCGATGAACGCGCTGATTCGGATCAACGCGATGCACTGACAAAAATTGTTCGGGGCGAAGCCGGTGAACCGGGCTCCAACCACTTTTCAGTATTTGGTAGTACCTGCAGTGAGGTGCTGGATGCTCTTTACCTGCCCATTGAGTACGAAATAGATATTGAGGCACGTACCGCCCGTTTGAGAATACCCGGTCTTATTGACACGGTTGGCTCTCCGCTCATTAATGAGTTCGACGGCGAGGAATTTCATATCGCACTCGCCAGAACCGCAGGTAGTTTCGAGTTTACCTATGCGGAACTCGGTCAGGGGACAGCGACGGTCACGGGCCCCTTGGCGATGGAGCTGGACAAGACCTATGCACAGTTTTGTACACTTCACTACGACCAGGATGGTTTAGTCAAAGCCGTGTGAGCAGACTATCCTCGATACCGCTAATACAGCGGGATCAGTATCTGATCATATCCTCGCTCGCTGCGCTGGTGGCGTTGGCGTGGGCCTATCTGCTTGTTCTAGATCTCAATATGCGTGACATGCCCAATATGGCGTCAGGAATACACTCCTGGACGCCAACCGACTTTGTCATGATGTTTGTGATGTGGGCAGTGATGATGTTTGCCATGATGGTTCCATCTGCCATGCGCTCAGTACTTATCTACGCTCGCATTGTCGCCAGGGAAGAGTCTCAAGACCCGTTAGTCACCCCCAGCTTGGTATTTGTTTTTGGCTATATTGTGATCTGGACTTTGTTTAGCATTATGGCAACTGCATTACAATGGGCGATGGCGATGGCTGCGTTGCTGTCACCGATGATGGTAACGACCAGTAGCAGTCTCGGCGCAGCGCTCCTGGTTGCCGCTGGTATCTATCAGCTCACCCCGTTTAAAAATAGTTGCCTCAAACACTGCCATTCACCCGTCATGTTCATGGCGACCCATTATAAAAAGGGCATACGCGGTGCTTTCCAACTCGGCTTAAGACATGGCGCATACTGCCTGGGGTGCTGTTGGCTGTTAATGGGCTTGTTATTTGTTGGTGGTGTGATGAATCTTATCTGGATACTTGCGATCAGTGCGTTCGTACTGGTTGAGAAATTATTGCCAGCGCAGATCCAGAGCACCCGTATAACGAGCTTGATCATGATTTCTGCGGGCTCCGTATATCTGGTCGGCTCCTACCTGAGATAAAGTCTGAACCCAGTTGATCGCTGGCTTGACGGTAGCGGCCGCAGCAAACTTGTCCTTCTTGCCAACGATCCAGGCCATGCAATCGTATCACCGGAGTCTATAAGCTTAGATGGATGAGCACTATCGGTCTACATGTGCGTTGTGCATGGAAAACTCGCGCTGTTATCGAACGTACCACCCTCAAACCCACGCCAAACTGCCGGTATTCCCTGGCTCCCCGTGAATATCCTGATAAACGGTAGGTTTTAAGGGGGTTAGTGGTGAGAACCTGGCGCAGGCATCAAAGTATAATCGTATACGTGTCAATGGCAAATTCGGTTTGCAGTTCAACGGACTGACCGGATAGTTAAATACTTCAAAGGACTGAAACGCTCGTTATCTCGCGGGTTGCGCAGGCTGCGTTTTTCCTTTAATCGTCTCGCAATGGTTTTGGCTTAATCGAAGAAATAATAAAAGAAAGAACGCATGATGTGTCCGAAACCATAGAAAGGTTGCTATGCTCATTTTGACCAGGCGTAGTGGGGAGAAAATCATCATCGGTGACAATGTCACCGTTACAGTATTGGGCGTGAAAGCTCATCAAGTACTCATCGGGATCGAGGCGCCGCGTGAGATCCCGGTACACCGGGAAGAAGTCTACCAGCGAATACTCAAGGAACGTGCAGAGGACTCCAGGGAACGTGCAGAGGGCTCCAGGGAACGTGCAGATGGCCCCGGATTGCATTTATTGAATCCCGATCGGCTCGGGGGTTTACCAACTGACAATTAATGTCATTTCTGAGCAGGACATTGGCCTATTTAACATAATGCATTCCCGCGGAAACTTTTTCTGTATCTCTCTATTCCCGATGCCCTGCCGCTATTGTGCCGGCGCTTCTTCCGGCAGCGGGATAGCACCGATTTGCTGCATCAAGTCGAGACGATCGTACTGGTCCCAAGCTTCGGCGAGCTGACCGTTCACTATTCGGAATATCTCGGTAATGCTGAGATTTATCTTCGCGTTGGTCGGCGCATTGTTGTGCTCCATTGTCGAATACTTTGTGTGGGCTAAGCATACTCATTCAACAGCAAATCACTTTTGTCCTCATTTTTGATGGCGAAATTTACTGAAATTTCTGAATGAACTGGATGAGTATCTGAGAAAACACGATACTCAATAACCCTGGATTTCTGGCAATGTGGCGTTTATTTTGCCTATACAAAGCCATTGATTTGAAAAAAGATTGATAAATAAACCTTTGCGCGCCAGCAAATGCTGTAAAATGCCTTTTGGACGGTCGCTGCACTATTCAATGGGCAAAGATGTTCTCGCCAAGTTGACGACAATGCCTGGCTGATAACAAATGGCGACCAAGTATAAATTGATTGTTACCGTTGAGTGCAACCCAGGAATCTCTGAGTTTCCTGCGTCGGTCTGAATCGACGCAGGCCCCACTCTTCAGCCGATAATGTCGTTCGGTGGAACTGCATTTGCCAGTTTCTCCGTGATTACTATTGGCCTGCATTTGGAGATAACAAGAAAGTGATCACCGTTGACGCCGATATAGGCGCTAGCATCGAGCAAACGCATTTCGCACTGGTTCCTTCCGATGAATTCTCATTCGCACCCGCATTGCATGAGTCCAGTGAGCTCTTCAGGCGGGATTGGGACCATCTCGAGCCCGATACCTTCATGGCCGATGGCGGAAATTACCGGTTGAGGCGATACGGGCTGTACCAGCTGTGCGCTCAGACCGGTCAGCTAACCCACAGCCCCGGTGCGCCCTTCTATCAAAGCACCGCGATCAACCCCCTCAACGGCGGCAAGCACAGACACTTCGCCGCACTGGACGCCGATACTGTCAATAACTTTTTTCTGCACGAGCTAATACTGTTTGACCTTGCACGGCTGACTTCGAACAAGATCATCGATACCGACTGGCAGATCGGAGTTCATCAGATCCGAATACTTGCCAGGACCGGCGTCCCGGGAAGTCCCACACCCGAGGGCACTCATCGTGACGATGAACACTATACGGCACAACATCTGATCGCCCGCGACAACATTAGTGGTGGCATCAATTACTTTTACGGAAATGGGCCAGAGCCGACGAGAAGCCCACGGGCCGTTTGGAAGCAACGTTCTTACTTCGACTCGTACTATTTTGACCGTTCGCTATGGCACAGCGTCTCCCCGATTGTTCCCGCCAGAGGCAAGGGTGACGGGCACAGGGACGTCCTCCTCATTGATTTCGTAAGGTCATCCAAGGTCACCGGCACGCATTAGGATGGCTCGTTATGCCCGTCTGGACAGGGCTGAAGTCGAAGGCCTTGCTCTTCGGTTCGGAATTGAGGCCATTAGCGCTATCTCCGTCATGCACGGCGGAAGAGAAAACACCAGCTATCGCATCGAGACGAGTTCCGGAAAGTACGTATTAACTCTGTCAGATCAAAAGTCGTTAAAGCATGCAACAAACCTTGCAAACTTATTGATCCATTTGACCGGCAAGGGTATTCGCACCTCGAACGTCGTTGTGCCACCCAAAGAGCCTGTTGTAATACTGCACAATGAAAAACCGGTCATGTTAAAGCGTTATGTTGAGGGGGAAGTAACGGCCGAATTAAGCGGAAACCTCCTGATGCAATTGGGCCGGGAAATGGCTCGCTTGCATGAAATTTGCCCGCCTTCTTACCTGCCGATATCATTTCCCTACGGCCGTCGCTATTTTCCCGAGGTGCTAGATTCCAATCTTGATCATCCCTATATCGACTGGTTATCGGAGAAGAACAGCTATTTACGAAAGCGCATTCCTCGAGATTTACCGAGGGCACTGATTCACGGTGACGTCTTCTTCGACAACGTGATCGTCCAGCGTGATCAACTCGTGGCAATTATCGATTTCGAAGATGCCTGCCATTACTACCGTAGCTTCGATCTGGGAATGGTGATTGTCGGATCTTGCCGAGACCGTCACGGTATCTCTTTCGAAAAAGCGGGACATTTTATAAGCGCTTATCAGAAAGAAACGACTCTTCAGTCAATTGAACGGGAATCCTTAAAAGTCTTTGCGGTATATGCTGCCGTCGCCACGTCGTTCTGGCGATTCAGGCAGTATCATCTGCGCAGACCCGAGCCCGAGTTCTACGACAACCACGTCGATATGCAAAGCCTTGCCGATACCATATTCGATTATCCGGATTCGAGATTCACGGCGTTGTTCAGTCACGGCATGGGAATGTCCGCAGCGCATTTGGATCGCTGATAAGTGTCAGAAAAAAAGTGCAGACACCCACGACTTTTGCACAAAAAGATATGTATGTCCTCTTTTTTCATTCAAGGGGAGCAAAATTCAAGGGTCAAGGATGTTCCACTGATTTATTCCTGCGATATGCTCTATGATTACCAAACGATAACGACCGGAGCGAAAGGCGGGACTATGACCAAGAAAAATCTGGCTCGCCGCCAATTTATCCAGTTCCTCGCTGCCAGCCCGTTGTTTGTTGGCCTTCACCCGAGCAGCCTTCTGGCGGGTACTACTTCAGATGTAGCCCCGGGCGTTTCAACCAGCTTGGCTGACGCGCTGCAGAATCTGATCACGTCTCCAGAGGATGCCCTGGATGTATTCGATTTTCAACGGGTTGCAGAACAAGTCTTACCTCCTGCCCACTATGGCTACCTGGCCACCGGTACCGATGGAGATGAAACACTGCATGCGAACAGGACAGCGTTTGCGAAGTGGTATTTACGTGCCTTGCGCATGGTCGATTCCGCCAGCATTGATACGCGACTGGAGTTGTTGGGACAGGAGCTAACGTCTCCGATCGTTATCGCCCCGGTTGGCAGCCAACGGGCTTTTCACCCGGAAGGCGAATTAGCGACCGCGCAAGCTGCACGCTCTCGCGACCACTTACTGATTCTGTCCAACGTGACAACTACTTCCATCGAGGATGTAATCGAAGCACGTGGTGGGACGGTGTGGTTCCAGTTGTACCCGACCTCCAACTGGTCGGTGGCTGAAAAGATGGTAAAGAGAGCTGAGAAAGCAGGCGCGCCGGTTGTGGTGTTGACGGTGGATCTCCATTCAGGCAGTAATAGAGTCACCATGATGCGTTACATCAGGAGCGATGGGCGCGACTGTTCGCTTTGTCATGATCAAACTCGTGACGATTCATGGTTGGATCGTAAGCCCATGTATTGGGACACCGGAGCAACCAGCGCAGGGTTCGATACTCCAAGTATGACCTGGGACTTTGTCGGGCGCTTGAAAAGCATCACCAACATGAAAGTAGTGATTAAAGGTATCGTCACGGCACAAGACGCAGAAAGCGCCGTGCAACATGGTGCACACGCATTGATTGTTTCCAATCACGGCGGCAGAGCGGAAGCCAGCGGTTGGGCTACTTTGGACAGCCTGCCTGAAGTGATCAGAGCCGTGAATGGCGAGATTCCAGTGATGATTGACAGCGGTTTTCGTCGCGGTACCGATATTTTCAAGGCGCTGGCTCTGGGTGCGAACGCGGTGTGTATTGGCAGAGCTTACCTGTGGGGTCTTGCGGCCTTCGGACAACCGGGCGTAGAAAAGGTACTGGACATTCTGAGCGCCGAATTGGCAATGGTAATGAGCCAGATGGGAACACCGACATTAAAGGATATTGGGCCGGACAGTATCGGGCGACATTAAAAATTTCTGTTCTAGTGAGTAGCAGTCAATGAGGGGGCTGGTTGAGTTAAACAGTGGGTCAAAGTTGGGTGATGGGTTGCCATCAGACTTGATTCCTTCGTTAAGGTCACCCAAAACGACAACGTGCTGACCTTGCGCCACCAGGCCATCAACGATTCGGCGTACTTCTTCCGCCTCCACGATACCGATAATGTCAGCGTCTACATCCTGGATGACTCGTGCGGTCAGGCGGGTGGTTTTCTCATTGGTAGGTTCTTTGGCCAGTTCCACCCAGCCGATCCAATCGTCTCGACCGGTAGCGATTATTTCCACGTTCTTGGTATTGTCATTCGGTTGGCGGTCAAACTTACCCCGGTTCTTGCGTAGCCAGGCCCAGCGGGGAGACTGGGAGCGTTTGCGACGAATGGCACCCTGAGCGTTCACGCTGTAGATATCGAGGCCCTTCAGTAGAATGCGGATACGGTCCTTGTCAGCGCTTGTATAGTTCGCCTTCTGAATCAGTGTATTTACTTCGTTGTATGCATCCAGGGCAGGCTTACCGGCCGACCAATCCAGCGTGTTGAATACCTTGGGTCGCGCAAACAGATTTTCGACGTTGTAGGAAGCGATTTTCAGCATGGTCTAATCCTCCGAATGGGTGCACGACAAGTCAACAAGTCTGAACTGCCCCAATTTGCACCGGAATATGATCCACCTAAGTGTACCTAACCATTTGTATCGCATTGGTTTACAAAATAGATATGTCATTCCTGAGGGACAGTCTAATCTGAATTTACACTTTCCAGGAGACTGCAGCAATGGGACCGAAAGAAAAACCCCGCTGTGACATTCTCGGCAAAGACTTCTGGAATAGGAATATCGATTAGTTGCTTAAAAAGCGTGACCGCTGAACCCGGGTTAGCTCGTTTTCATATTTCCGCATTGTCTATAATGGGATACCCAAGCGCGGAGAGTCCCATGAAATTCAAGAATGATCCCGATGGCCGGCTGCTGCCCATCAAGCTGGATAACACCAGCAACGGTGAGTTCATGCCACGGCCACTGCCGGCGCATATCCGGCATATGGTTAAAACGGCGCAGGCATGCAGCTGACGATGCCATCGGCAAGGCTAAGACAAACTACATGGGCCGCCATGATCCTTCGTTCCAGACCTACGGCCCGCCCACCCGCAGAGAATTGCTGACCCTGGCAAGATTCGAGCAGGGGTGAATCAAAGGGCATATATCCTTCCTTGTATCATACTTCTAGCAGCAGGCCTATCTGAAGGCCTCCAATACCGATGGCGGTGACTTCTTTGGCTGGTCCGTGGCTATTTCCGGCGAGACGCTGGTAGTCGGTGCTTGCAATGAGGACAGCAATGCCGGCGGCATCAACGGCGATCAGAACGATAATTCAGAGGAAAATACCGGGGCGGCGTACGTATTTTTTGATACATCAAGCAGCCAAGACTTCACCATCAACGCCGGCCATACCGGTGCTTGGTTCAATCCGGCCACCTCAGGTCAGGGCCAGTTCATTGATGTGGAGGCTGAGGAATAATTCATGTCTGTCTCCTGGTTTACCTTCGGGGTGGACAGCGCATCAGGACAACGCCGGCTGACCGCACAAGGCAGTTTTGAGGGTTCCATCGCCGAGATCGATGTGTTTGCACCAAACTTCGGCCAAGAGCAGACGTTCAACCGGGCGCTTTGGTCGGTCCGCCGTATTCAGGCGGCATGGCTTGCCAGTACTCCAACAAGTTCATTTTCTTCAGTAAATCCGCCCACCCGGAGTCGTTAGTCAGGGAATAGAAAACGTTATTGCCCAGCACATAGGAAAGTCCGGTCCTTCTTTGCATAAATCCCTTTTCCAACCATTCGAATGCCTTGTCTTTCTGGCCGCGCCAACTGTATGCTTCGGCGATCAAGACAGGATCCTGCGTGCCATATTCAGACACCAGCCTCGACAATGCTTCCTCTGCTTCGACGTCGCGTCCCAGCGTGGAATACGCCATTACCGGCCCACGTTCCCAAACACATTCAAGGGCTTTGCGTTCGAAACTATCCTCTACGCGTCCTCCTCAGACCGCAACGGTTACATTCAACCGTTTCGACACCTCCCGAGCCGAAGCTGAATGATTCCGTGAGGATGCGGAAATCGTGGAATCCCAGCCAACATAGAATTTTACCCAACAGCGAATATGGCATATGCCTTTCTTCCAATCCCAAGTGAAAGCCACTTTATTCTGACTGATTTTCTTCCTTCATTAAGTACCATTCGAACCTGACCCTTTACAGTCGCACTCAAAAAGTAAGAGGCAAGGTGAGATGATCTGCAAAAATATTATCTCTATGTTCTATTAGAATCGGATCATAGGCTGAGATTGTACTCGCAAGTACACCCCAGATTTGACGAAGTCCGTCCGGGATTGGATTTTGCTCCGGAGGCAACGGTTCCAACATGTTTGAAAAATAGGCCCAGTAAACATCAGCAGCAGTTAATTGGCTGCCTATAAGGTACACGGAACCTTTCTCTTTTTGCACTTTGATACGCGAAGTAAGATCATGCAATAAATCTTCGATGTGCAGCTTCGCACCTTCAATCTTGTCGGCAGTATATTGATATTCTGCATACATGGGATTCTTAGCCGCTTCCGGTCCCTGTGCCGTGATGCCGGCATGGAACATGAGTAAGCGTGCGTTCCAGCCAAAACCACCTTCTCCCGCAATTTCGTTGCTGAGGCCAACCATTAGCATTCTGTCATCGCGAATCTCCGGCACCAGGGACGCACCGGAACCCAATCTTTGTGCAAGGTCCAGCATCTCCAGCCAACGAACCCGGGCTGGCTCTTTTTCATATAGTGCTATGGGTGCGTTACGGTGACCCGTCCATTCGACCAGTTCAGGATTGTGTTTCCCGGCTTTTTGCTCAACTGCGATGTAGCTGACATTGTATAGTTGAAAAACCGCCTTGGCGGCTTCACCCCAGGGGCCGGGTACACCGCTCGTTAACACAAGACGCAGGCCCGATCGATTCTTTGCCTCTTCGACACTGAGGTATTCCATACTTGCTCCTTTGAATGTTGTTGGATGTTTTCATCTAGCCCGCGCCTGAAGTGCCGTTTACTTTATGCTAACGCAGAAATCCAATCTGTTCAGGAGCTAAATCTTAATGATCGATCTTTATTACTTCCCAACACCCAATACTTGGAAAGTGTCCATCATGCTTGAAGAATGTGGGCTCGATTACAAGCTTATTATGGTCGACATCATGATCGGAGAACAGTTTGAACCTGAGTTCCTCAAGCTCAGCCCCAACAACCGGGTACCCGCCATCGTCGACCACGATGTGACTAATGAAAAGGGCGAACCGGTATCCATTATGGAATCAGGCGCGATTCTGATTCATTTGGCGGAAAAAACCGGACAGTTTTTTCCAACGGATCTGTTCAGGCGAGCCAAAGTGTTGGAATGGCTAATGTGGCAGATTGGCGGAATCGGGCCCATGGGTGGGCAGGCCAACCACTTCAACGCCTATGCGCCCGAGGACATTCCCTACGCAAAGGCTCGCTACACCAATGAAGTTGCACGGCTTTGGGGGCTTCTGGATGACCAACTGACTGACAATGACTGGATCGCCAACAATGAATATTCGATCGCCGACATGGCATGTTGGGGATGGATTACTCTCTATGAACTACAGGGCCAAAAACTCGATGACACGCCCATGCTGAAGGAATGGTTTGAGCGGATGGGTCAGCGCCCGGCTGTGCAACGCGCTTACGCCATCGGGCAGGATATTGCCGCGACACCGGGCAAAATCTCAGAAGAGGCCAGGCAACTGCTTTATGGACAGACCCGCCAGGCAGCCAAGGATCGAAAATAAATAAATGTTCTCGTATCAGTAGGGGTCAAGACGGATGTTGGCAATATCGAGTTCGCCTAACTGAAACCAGGAGTAGACTGTCACCTTATGGATATTAATTTTAGCGAAAAGCGCTTGATTTTTCTCTATGAATCAGCGCGGTTGGGCACCATGCGTGCCGCCAGCGAAAGTCTGAATATGGCATCGTCCTCTATTTGCAGACACATAGGCAAGCTGGAAACAGAACTTGGTATGTCGTTGATCGAAAAGGGTCGGCACCGCGTACAATTGACAGAAGCAGGGCAGATACTTTGCGATTATTTTGGTAAACGTCAGCAAGATCGGTCGGCAATATTTGCCGACCTTGAGGACGTGCGGGCGTTGCGTAAAGGCAAAATAAAAATCGCGATGCATGAAGGTTTTGTTTCCGATATTTTGGCTCCAACCCTGATCGATTTTATCGACAGTTACGACAATATTCGGCTCGAAGTAAAAACCCTGCCCACGACCAAGGAAGTTACTGGAATGGTAACCGAAGATGAAGTGCACTTTGGCATTGTTTTCGATCCAATCGATGCGCCAAATATACGTATAAAAATGAAAGTACCCCAACCGCTTAAAGCGATTGTTCACCCTGACCACCCAATAGCCAGTAAACAATCTGTGAAGTTAGCTGAACTACAGCAATACCCAATTTTTTTAAACCAGAACCCCAGATTACACAAGATTTTGAGAACTGCAGAGTTCGTTCCAGTTGTTGCCGGAGTGGAGACTCGTGATTAAATGATTTGAACAAAGTTCGTAGCAACTCATTCGCTTTCGAATT
>Ga0114949_10002814_pt1 | contig 10937 bp, 7 predicted proteins | sample N074metaG_FD_83505 | JGI IMG/M metagenome (GOLD analysis project Ga0114949, IMG submission 83505) | Deep subsurface microbial communities from Kermadec Trench to uncover new lineages of life (NeLLi) - N074 metaG | ecosystem: Environmental > Aquatic > Marine > Ocean trench > Sediment | place... | reverse complement strand
TCGTGTACAAGCGGGCCCGCATGGAAGGATTCATCGTATTCGACTATTGGGACCGCTACGAAGAGGCGGAGAAAGATTTGCTCGGCTGGTACCGCGAAGGCCTGCTGAAAAATACCGAAGACGTGGACGAGGGCCTGGAAAAAATGCCCGAATCGCTGGCCAGCCTGTTTACCGGCGGCAACACGGGTATCAAAATCTGCCGGGTCAGCCCCGACCCGGAAGTGCTGCCGGGCGAATAGGTTGCCTGCCGATCGCGTGAGCTCGTTCGTCAAACCACTTCGAATAAGCCGGCGGCCCCCATGCCGCCGCCGATGCACATCGTGACGACGACGAACTTCGCGTTACGGCGGCGCCCTTCCAGCAACGCGTGGCCGACCAGCCGCGCACCGGTCATGCCATAAGGATGGCCAACCGCAATCGCACCGCCATTGACATTCAAACGTTCGTTGGGAATCTCCAGCCGGTCGCGGCAATAGATCGCTTGCACGGCAAACGCTTCGTTCAACTCCCACAGATCGATGTCATCGACGCCGAGACCGTGCTGGTCCAGTAGCCTGGGTACCGCAAACACCGGCCCGATACCCATCTCGTCAGGCGCACAACCCGCGACGGCCACGCCGCGATAAAAGCCCAGGGGTTCCAGTCCCTTGCGCTCGGCCAGTCGGCTGTCCATGACGATGCAAGCCGACGCGCCATCGGAAAGCTGACAGGCATTGCCTGCCGTGACCGTGCCATTTTCAAGCGCGGGGGCCAGTTGCGCCAATCCTTCAAGGGTCGTGCCGGGACGATTGCCCTCGTCTTGCGTGAGGGTCACTTCTTCGTACGAAACTTCCCCGGTGTCGCGGTCTTCTATTTTCTTGACGGTCGACAGGGGTATGATTTCGTCATCAAACAGCCCCGCCGCCTGGGCGGCGGCAACTCGCTGCTGGCTTTGCAGCGCAAAAGCATCCTGTGCGTCGCGGCTGACCTGATAACGTTTCGCCACGATTTCCGCCGTCTGCAGCATCGGCATATACGCATGCTGTGAACATTGCAGGACGGCATCATCGGCCTCGGCCATGGCCCATTCCCAGGCCTGTTGCTGCACCAGGCTGACGGACTCCTGGCCGGCGGCCACCGCGATCGACTGGCCTTCATGAATGACCTGGCGAGCGGCCTGGGCGATCGCCATCAGCCCGGATGAACATTGCCGATCCACCGTCATGGCCGGCACACTGGCCGGCAGGCCCGCCGCCAATGCGCTCATGCGCCCGACATTCCAGCCCGCCGTCCCGGACGGCAGGGCACAACCAACAATCACATCGTCGATCTCGGCCGGCTCCACGCGGGCGCGCCCGATGGCCTCCCGAATCACGTGGCCGGTCATGGTCGGCGATTTGGTCGCGTTAAACGCCCCGCGATAGGCGCGGCCGATCGGCGTTCTGGCCGTAGAAACGATCACTGCTTCCGTCACTGCTACTCCTTCACAAAAGAGCGGATGTGATGCCAAAGGACATCGCGAATCTATTCGCATCAAGCGTCACGGTAGACCTCCTGCCTACGGCGAAGTCATGTGATCTGCTAACGCTAGCAAAAGCGAGCATCTGAGTACATTGGAGAGATGATCTATACCCGCCAATCTTCCGGTGCTACCTGGGATGCGCCACGTACCGCACACTTTAGCGCAGTTTTTGTATGATAGAATATCGTTCATGCGCGGCTTCCAAAAAAATCGTCGATTCAATCGCCTGGTTGCCCTGACCGTTGCATTATTTATCAGCAATTTTGCCATGCTGTCCTGTGCAATGGCCTACGCGATGTGCGCTGATTGCCCCGAACATGTCGCTACGCAGTGCGCTAATTCCTGTGCAACCACAAACATCTCCGTTAACAACACGACGAATGACGTAAAATCAAATGTGCAGCGGCCCATGGCCCACGCATACACTGCGCTGCCACCGAATCTGGCGCCAAAACCGGAACCGGCCCCCGCCGTCATACTTAATCGTGACGCCAGTTATTCCTCTCCACCGCTGCATGTGCAGTTCTGCGTCTTTCTGAAATAGCGCCCCACGCTTAACCGGTCTTTTCAGGCCGCTCGCCAAAACCTTCCCAAAGCTTTCAAGGCCTCGAAAGAGACCCGATGGAAAGCCAACCGAAAGCCGTCCACCCGCACGCCAATGTGCCTGATCCGACGGCTGTTGAGACAGGGCAGAGAACATGCTGCGAATGAAATTGATAACCGCCATGACGTTCATGGCGCTGATAGCCAGTCACGCATTTGCCACCGAACTGTCGGTGGTTGACGAAAGCGTCAGTCCGCCGCCATCGTATAGCGGCTCAGGCGTGCTGAAATTGCATGACGCGCTCGAGATTGCGCTCATCAACAATCAGGGGCTCGCCGGGCTGCGCGCCAAGGCCGAAGCCATGAGTGCGATACCCGGACAAGCGGGTGCTCTGCCCGACCCGGTGCTGGGAATCAGTGCGTTAAACCTGCCGACCGATACCTTCGATTTCGATCAGGAGCCTATGACGCAACTGCAGATTTCGCTCAGTCAGTCTTTCCCGTTTCCGGGCAAGCGCGGGCTCAGGCGCGATGCAGCAGCGTTCGAGGCGACTGCGGCCGCCGACCACCTGCTCGATCAACAGCTGCAGTTAACGGCCGGTGTCCGCGGCACCTGGTGGCAGCTTATGTATCTGGACCAAGCGATTGAAATCGTCGAACAGAACCGGGGCCTCATGCGCGACTTCGTCGAGATAGCACAAACCAAATACAAAGTCGGTAAAGGACTGCAACAGGATGTACTGCTGGCGCAACTCGAGCTCTCACGCCTGCTCAATCGACTTCTTCCGCTCAATGGTATGCGCGATGCGGCCGCAGCAGACCTTAACGCGTTGATGGATCTGCAGGCAAACCAACCCATCACGCTCCCCCAGCGGCCGTCCAGCACCACGCTACCGGAGATACCATCGGAAAATCAATTGCTCGATATGGCACTGGAATCCCGGCCACTACTCAATGTTGCGCGGCAATTGACAGAGGCCTCCAGAATGCGCATGGATTTGGCTAAAAGAGATTATTATCCGGACTTCACGTTGGGTGCGGGCTACGGTTTCCGTGATGGCGAGGACCCGATACGAGGCGAAAGACCTGACTTCGCATCATTCATCTTCAAGGTCAACGTGCCAATTTATTTCAAATCAAAGCAAAGCAAGGCCGTCGACCAGCGCAGTAGCGAGTATTTTCAGAGCAAGCATATTTTTAACGAAACGCTTCGCTCGGTGCAGGCATCAATAGCGCGGAATTATTCACAATATCATGCGACACGCGACCAGGTTTCTTTGTTTGAAAGCGCGATCATCCCACAGGCGCGACAAACCGTATCGGCGATGCTGTCCGGTTATCAAGTGAATCAAGTCGATTTCCTGAACGTGCTCAATGCACAGATCACTTTGTATAACGCGCAAATCAGTTACTGGGAAGCAATGAGCAATGCCAAACGCTCCCTGGCCAAGCTTGCCGCATCGGTCGGCTCGGAGGAACTCTATGAATAGCAAGACAATCGGTATCGTCGCCGTCATCGGCGTGACCGTACTAGGTGCGGCGGCGGCCGGATATTGGTTTGGCGCGGCCGGTACGAGCAGCGTCCGGGATGCACGGACTGCCATACCGGGCGAGCGTCAACCGCTCTTCTACCGCCATCCGATGAACCCGGAGGTCACCTCGCCCGTGCCCAAGAAGGATGCTATGAGCATGGACTATATACCCGTCTATGCGGACGACGGTGAGGGCGCGGGCCCAGTGGGCACCGTCCAAATCGATCCGGTTACTGTGCAAAACATTGGCGTCCGAACTGCGAAGGCCGAGCGTCGGTCCATGAGCCGTGTCATCCAAACCGTCGGACGGGTGGATTATGACGAGCGACGCCTCGTTCACCTCCATTCGAAGACTGAAGGCTGGATCGAAAAACTGTATGTTGACACAACCGGTGCACCCGTGAAGCAAGATGAAATCCTGCTCAGCCTTTATTCGCCACAGCTTGTATCGACGCAGCAGGAATATGTTCTGGCGCTAAGGAATCTCGACACACTGCGTGCAAGCCCTTTCGAGGATGTGCGCCGAGGGGCCGAGGAACTCGTCCAAACGACTGAGGAACGTCTGCGGCTGTTCGACGTGGCGGAGCACCAGATCGATGACCTCAAGAAGACCTTAACGGTCAGGAAAGATCTGCATATCCACTCCCCGGCCGACGGCATCATCATCAACATCGGCGCCCGCGAGGGCCAGTATGTGACGCCGCAGACCGAGCTCTACAGGATCGCCGACCTGTCGAAGGTCTGGGTCTATGTCGACATCTACGAAGACGAATTGCCCTGGGTTCACGTCGGTGACCAGGCCACCATAAAGATCACGGCGCTTCCCGGAAAAATTTTTCGGGGTACGCTGAGCTATATCTATCCCTATGCGGAAAGGAAGACGCGGACAATCAAGGTCCGGATGGAGTTCGATAACGCCGACCGGTTACTGAAACCGGACATGTTCGCCGATGTCAGCATCGAAGCGAGCGCCCTCCCCGATGTGATCGTCGTGCCGTCAGAAGCGATTATCCGGTCCGGGGTGAGGGAGCAGATATTTATTCGGCGCGCACCCGGAAAATTCGAACCGCGGGAGGTCACGCTCGGTGTCAGTAGTCAGGGCTGGACAGAAATCAAGGCAGGAATCGCGCTAGGTGACGAAGTGGTGGTCTCCGCGCAGTTTTTGATCGACTCGGAGTCAAAACTACGCGAAGCGATTACCAAAATGCGGGAGACCGAAAATGATTAAGCAGATCATCGATGGTTGCCTGGAAAATCGCTTCCTGGTGATCATCGCGACCTTGTTGGTGCTGGTGGCGGGGCTTTGGGCGGTACGTACGATGCCGCTCGACGCGATACCGGATCTTTCGGACGTACAGGTGATCATTTTTACCGAGTATCCGGGACAGGCACCCCAGGTCATCGAAGATCAGGTCACTTACCCGCTCACCACCGCGATGCTGGCCGTGCCCTATGCCAAAGTCGTACGGGGCTATTCATTCTTCGGTTTTTCCTTCGTGTACATCATTTTTGAGGACGGCACGGACATGTACTGGGCCCGCTCCCGCGTCCTTGAATACCTCAATTTCGTCAGTGGCCGTCTACCGAAGGGCGTGACGCCGAGCCTCGGTCCGGACGCCACCGGGGTCGGGTGGATCTACGAGTACGCGCTCGTCGATCGCAGCGGCCAGAATGACCTGGCGAAGTTGCGTTCGATTCAGGACTGGTATCTGCGCTACCCGCTACAGACTGTGCCAGGTGTCGCCGAAGTGGCTTCCATTGGCGGCTACGTCAAACAATACCAGGTCGAAGTCAATCCCAATATGCTGGCGGCATACAACATTCCCCTCAGTAAGGTCCGCCACGCCATCGAGCGATCGAACAACGACGTCGGTGGGCGTCTTATTGAAATGGCCGAGACGGAATACATGGTACGAGGGCTCGGTTACATTCAGTCACTCAAGGATTTGGAGTACGTCGCCGTCGGCGTGGACGCGCGTGGCACGCCGATTCGCCTGAAAGATATCGCCACTATCCAGATCGGCCCGGAACTGCGCCGTGGTCTGGCTGAATTGGATGGCACAGGTGAGGTCGCCGGCGGCATCGTCATCATGCGCTATGGCGAGAACGCGCTGGCCACAATCCAGCGCGTCAGGGCGAAGCTCGACGAGCTAAAGGACGGTCTGCCGGAGGGTGTCGAGATTGTACCGGTCTACGATCGAGGTGACCTGATCGAGCGCGCTGTAGATAACCTGACCGAGACGCTCCTGATCGAGTTCGTCCTGGTTGCACTCGTGTGCGCCCTGTTTCTCCTGCATCTTCGTTCCGCACTGGTCACCATCATCGCGCTCCCGATCGGTATCTTGATCGCCTTCATCACGATGCGGCTGCAGGGGATGAACGCGAACATCATGTCACTGGGCGGTATCGCCATTGCCATCGGCGCCATGGTCGACGGTCCTATCGTTTTGACGGAAAACGCGCACAAACACCTCGCGCGCGCGCGCGCGGAAACGGGCAGGCCGCTCACCGCGCAAGAACGTTGGCGCGCCATCGGTAATGCATCGCGAGAGGTCGGCCCCGCATTGTTCTTCTCGTTGCTGGTGATCGTGGTTTCCTACTTTGCGATCTTCACTCTGGAAGCGCAGGAAGGCCGCCTGTTCAAGCCACTCGCCTTTACCAGCAGCTACTCGATGGCAGCGGCCGCGATTCTCGCCATCACGCTCGTACCACTGCTTACGGGCTATCTCGTCCGCGGTCGCATCCTGCCGGAGCAGAAAAACCCGATTAACCGATTGCTGCATGCGGTTCATTCGCCGCTGCTCGGCACCCTCCTGCGCTGGCCGAAAACGACGTTAGCCATCGTGGTTGCCGTGCTGGCCCTCACCTATTACCCCGTTTCAAAGCTGGGCAGCGAATTTATGCCGCCTCTGGATGAAGGCGACATTCTATACATGCCAACGACGTTTCCCGGGATATCAATTACCAAGGCAAAAGAGTTACTCCAGCAAACCGACAAAATTCTTCACACATTCCCCGAAGTGGCGTCGGTATTTGGCAAAGCCGGTCGTGCCGAGACCGCGACGGACCCGGCGCCTCTGTCCATGATCGAAACGATCGTCCGGCTCAAGCCGCGAGATCAGTGGCCGGACCCTGACAAGACGACGCAGCAGTTGATGCAGGAGATGGATGCGGCGATCAAGTTTCCTGGTGTAACCAATGCCTGGACGATGCCCATCAAGACCCGTATCGACATGCTCTCTACAGGCATCAAGACGCCGGTCGGGATCAAGATTGGCGGACCGGATCTCAACGAACTGCAACGAATTTCGAAAGAGGTGGAACAAGCCATGAAGACCATGCCCGAAACGCTTTCCGCGTTCGGTGACCGGGCGGTCGGGGGCTACTTTATCGATCTCGATATTCGCCGCGAAGTAATAGCCCGATATGGACTGACGGTCGGCGATGTACAGGATGTGATCATGTCGGCCATCGGCGGCATGCAAGTTACCGAGACGGTCGAAGGACTCGAACGATATTCGGTGAATTTGCGGTATCCGCGGGAATTACGCGATGATCCGGAAAGCTTGCGGCGCGTTTTAATACCCACGCCGGGTGGCGCGCAGATACCCTTGGGTCAACTGGCTGATATAAAATTGGCGCGTGGCGCGTCGATGATCAAAAGTGAGAATGCCCGACCGAACGCGTGGGTCTACGTCGACCTGAAGACCTCCGACATCGGTGGCTTTGTAGCGGAGGCCAAGAAAGTGCTGGCGGACCAAGTCGACGTCCCTACCGGCTATACGATTACCTGGTCAGGTCAATTTGAATATATGGAACGGGCAACCGCACGCCTGCGCGTCGTGATCCCGCTGACGCTGTTCCTGATCTTCCTGTTGCTATATTTTAATTTTCGCAATGTCGCGGCGCCGGTTGTCGTCATGCTTTCGGTACCCTTCGCACTGATCGGCGGTTTCTGGCTGGTCTACTGGTCCGGTTTCAATATCTCGGTCGCCGTCGCGGTGGGCTTCATAGCACTCGCGGGCGTGGCTGTGGAAACCGGCATCCTGGTGCTGACTTTCATCGAGGAAACGGTGAATGAGCGTCGACAGCAAAAGGCCGAGGCCTATCGCCTCGGCGAGGCAACCACGGCCGCCCTGACCAAAGATGAGATTATGCAAGCGGTCCATGATGGCACTTCGCAACGGGTCCGTCCCGTTGCCATGACCGCGGCTTCAACCATCGTCGGGCTGCTTCCGATCATGCTTGGCTCGGGCACCGGGTCAGATGTCATGCAGCGCATCGCCGCACCGATGGTAGGTGGGATGCTGACGACAACGTTCTTATGTCTTTTGGTGCTTCCCGTCATCTATGCCTTCGTTTTGTATTGGAAAGAAACCCGCCAGCCGGCATTCGGACCCGAAACTGACTCGGAACAATTATCAGAAATTTAAAGTAGGACATTCGTCATGCTGATCGACGGGTTGCAGCACGCTGACGCGTTCCCGCACGACGTACAGCATATCGAGATGCTCGAAACGCATATATCGTGGATAATCCTGACCGGCGAGGTTGCGTACAAGATCAAGAAGCCGCTTGATCTTGGTTTCCTGAATTTCTCGACGCTCGATCTCCGGCGGTATTACTGTAACGAGGAGGTGCGTCTGAACCGGCGGTTTGCCCCCGGGCTCTATCGTGACGTTGTACCGATCGGCGGCACGCCGGAGCACCCGAAGATCGGTACAGAGCCGGCGATTGAATGGGCCGTACGCATGCATCAGTTTCCAGCGGATGCCGGACTCGATCATCAGGTCGCCGCACGAAGCGTGTCTGTCGCGGACATGCGCCGGCTCGGTGAAACGGTAGCAGCCGCGCACGGCGCCGCAGACGTCGCGACGGATAACGGCTACGGCTCGCTCAACAGTATCCGGAGTCCGGCGCGCGACAACTTCATCAGCCTCGCGGCGGATTGCGCGAAGACGGACTTGCTTGATGCGATTGCGACCCTGCGCCAGTGGACCGAACACGAAACGGCCCGCCTCGAGCCGGTCTTCGTTTCTCGACTCATGGCCGGGCACATCCGCGAATGCCATGGGGACCTGCATGTCGGCAATATCGTGCGGCTGAGCGATGAATACGTTCCGTTCGACTGTCTCGAGTTCGATCCGGCGCTGCGTTGGATCGACGTGATCAGCGACGTCGCCTTCCTCGTCATGGACCTGTTGCACCTCGAACGCGCCGACCTTGCGTTCGTGTTCCTGAATCGTTATCTCGAAGTCACGGGCGACTATACCGGCCTCGCGGTCCTGCCCTATTACATCGTCTATCGCGCAGCCGTCCGCGCCAAAATCACGGCCGTCAGGCGTCGTCAGGAGAATCCGGACACTGATCCGGCGAGCGTCACCGCATATCTCCAACTCGCGTCGCGTATCGCGACACCGAAACGAAAGGCCTTATTGATCGTCTGCCACGGCGTATCGGGTTCGGGCAAGACCTGGCTCAGTGAAAAACTGATTCCGGTTCTGGCGGCGATCCGGTTGCGCTCGGATATCGTACGCAAGAAGCTGCACGGACTTACCGAGCTCGCGCGCAGCGATGCGGATGTCAACGAAGGCCTGTACGCTCGCGACGCGACTCGGCGTACTTACGCGCAGATCGCCGAGTTCGCGAAGCTCGCGCTGGACGAGAGACTGAACGTCATCATTGATGCAACCTGTCTGCAACGTGCAGACCGACATGCCTTTCGAGATATCGCCGCAACCGCAGGCGCGAGCTTCGTTATCGTGCACTGCGACGCACGGCGGCCGGTGCTCGAAGAACGTATATGCCGACGCGAGTGCGGGGGTACGGATGCCTCCGAAGCGAACCTGGCCGTGCTCAAATATCAGCTCGCCCGGCAGGAGCCGCTCGACCGCTATGAACTGGCCTATTCGGTCCGCGTGGATACGTCGGGGTCCACCGAGCTGAACACGATCATCAACGCGATCCGCAGCCGGACGGACCCGGACACGTCAACAAGGTAAGTATATTTACGCATTTATGGCAACTTGAATTAGGCCAATATTGAAGTGCCAAAGAACGTTTATGATCCACTGATGGGAGGTAATGCACCGATGTCAGATAAAAACATAATTATATTACCGATCGACTTTTCCGAGTTGTCTCTGGCAGCATTGCCCTGGGCCCGCCGAGTGTCCACCCTTACGAACGCGCCGATTCATTGTGTGTATGTGGTCGAACCGCCGCAAGTCTATTCGGCGCTGGGCGTGGCGCCAGCGATTGCGCTGCCGACGCCGGAAGAACTCGCCAATAATGCGGGCAAGCGATTGAGCGAGTTCGTCGAGGAGCATCTTACGGGTCTGGACCAGGAGCCCGCCACGAAAGTACTTATGGGCAAACCGTCCGAAGCAATTGTCGAGTACGCTTGCCAAGTCGATGCGGCGATGATTATCATGACGACGCATGGCTACAGCGGCCTCCAACACGTTGTCCTTGGCAGCACGACCGAGGCCGTCCTGCGCAAGGCCGAGTGCCCGGTTCTGTCGGTCCGCAGCTCATGACCGGTCAAAATTCAATGTGTAGATCGTGACCATTCAATCTATTTTTGTACGACAGGGAGAGGGGAATGAAACAATCAACGAACATAAAATCGATATTGCTGCTGCTCATTGTGGGACTGATCTGGACTGTCTCGGCCAACGCGGTACCTTCATTCGCGCGCAAATACGATATGAACTGTTCGGGATGCCATAACGCGTACCCGCAATTGAACTCGATCGGGCGTGAATTCAGAGAGGCGGGTTATCGGTTTGCCACGGATAACGAAAAGAGCGTGAACCAGCAGATTTCTGATTCCCTGCAGATCGAGAAACATGTTCCGCTGTCCGCCGTTCTGGTATCGCGTCCCTATGATAAAAAGGATTCGGGCGATACCAAGGTTCGCGCGATACATGAGGTCGAAATAATCATGGCCGGCAATATTGCGAAAAACTGGTCGGGGTTTTTCGAGTTGGAAGCCGAGGATGAGAATGATTTCGAGCCTGAGATCGGCCCGGCCGTTTTGACCTACAACCACAATCAGGCGTTCAATGTTCAGTTCGGCTGGTCACCTGTATTCTGGGCGGATCCCTATGGAATCCTGGTGGACCATTTTCGTTTGACTCGCGGCCATCTGGGGGCAATCGACCAGAGTTTCGGCGGTGCCGACGGTGACAGCAATCTCCGCGCCCTGCGGCAGAACGTCGGCGTTTTCGGCCGCGTTGCAGGCCGGGTTTTTTACAACGTCAACTGGAGCGGTGACGCCAAGGACGCAGAAGGCACGAACGCCAGTACGATCAGCGGATTGCTGGATTTCGACATCACCGACAACATCATGCTCGGCG
>Ga0114949_10002811_pt1 | contig 10940 bp, 6 predicted proteins | sample N074metaG_FD_83505 | JGI IMG/M metagenome (GOLD analysis project Ga0114949, IMG submission 83505) | Deep subsurface microbial communities from Kermadec Trench to uncover new lineages of life (NeLLi) - N074 metaG | ecosystem: Environmental > Aquatic > Marine > Ocean trench > Sediment | place... | reverse complement strand
TGATATTCTTTTTAGCTAATTTATCAATCATTGAAACAACATTAGATAAAAGTGCTTCTGCTTCTTCTTTCTTCTCAACTAAACGTAAGTTTCTTATTGCATTTCGTGTTGTTTTATGCTGATACTTATTTCTCAAATGTTTAGATTCGTTACTTCTAATTCTCTTTAAAGCTGACTTATGATTTGCCATTTTTTTTATATTTAAATGATATTATTTTTAGTTAAAAATAATTGTAGCCCGTAGGGGAATCGAACCCCTCTTACCAGGATGAAAACCTGGCGTCCTAGCCGATAGACGAACGGGCCAGAATACACTTTTATTTATAAAAGCGAGTGCAAAATTAAAACAATTTTCTAACTCTGCAAGGACTTTTAATTATTTTTTCAAAAAATTAATACGCTTTTGCAAACAATACTCTTTTCGTTGATTTTTTTCCTGTTAAAACACATTCACCTTCTTCTTCTTTTACATCCATAGGAATACATCTAATGGTCGCTTTTGTCATTTTTTTAATTTGATCTTCTGTTTCAGAAGTACCATCCCAATGTGCAGAAACAAATCCTCCTTTATTTTCTATAACATCTTTGAATTCTTCAAAATTATTTACTTCGGTAAGTAAATTATTTCTAAAATCTAAGGCTTTATTAAAAATATAATTTTGAATCTCATCCAATAAGTTTTCGATTCTATCAGCTATATTATCCATACTCACCGTTTCTTTGCTTAAAGTATCTCTTCTCGCTAATTCAACGGTGTTATTTTCTATATCTCGCGGTCCAATGGCTATTCTAATAGGTACTCCTTTCATTTCATATTCGGCAAATTTCCAGCCCGGCTTATAGGTTGTACGATTATCGTATTTAACTGAAATTCCTTTTTCCTTGATTTCTTTCAATAATTTTTCAACTTTAAGATCGATTTCCTCCAATTGCTCTTCTGATCTATAAATCGGAACGATGACCAATTGAATGGGTGCTAATTTTGGAGGTAATACCAATCCTTTGTCATCACTATGGGTCATAACTAAGGCCCCAATCAATCTTGTAGAAACTCCCCAAGAAGTTGCCCAAACATATTCTTGCTTTCCTTCTTTAGTTGTATATTTTACGTCAAAAACTTTGGCGAAATTTTGACCTAGAAAATGTGAAGTTCCCGCTTGCAATGCTTTTCCGTCTTGCATCAGGGCCTCAATTGTATATGTGTCAATGGCCCCGGCAAATCTTTCATTTTCAGTTTTTTCACCCTTAATTACCGGCATTGCCATAAAGTCTTCAGCAAATTCAGCATATACTCCCTGCATTTTTTTTGCCTCTTCAATAGCCTCTTGTTTCGTTGCATGGGCTGTATGCCCCTCCTGCCATAAAAATTCAGCTGTTCGCAAAAACAAACGAGTACGCATTTCCCAACGCAATACATTTGCCCATTGATTAATCAATAAAGGTAAATCCCTATAGGACTGAATCCACTTTTTATATGAAGCCCATATTATGGTCTCAGATGTAGGACGAATTATCAATTCTTCCTCTAATTTTGCATTTTCATCCACTACGATTTCTTTTCCGTCTTCAGAAATTTTCAATCGATAATGTGTCACAATTGCACACTCTTTTGCAAAACCACCAATATGACTTGCTTCTTTTGTAAAATAAGACTTGGGTATTAATAATGGAAAATATGCATTTACATGACCCGTTTCCTTAAACATCCTATCTAATTCAGCTTGCATTTTTTCCCAAATAGCATAGCCATAAGGTTTTATTATCATCATTCCACGCACACCGGAATTCTCTGCCAAGTCAGCCTTCATAACCACTTCATTGTACCACTTTGAATAATCTTCACTTCTTTTTGTCAACTTTTTACTCATATAAAAAAATGTTTGGCATAAATATTGTAATATTCATTATGAAAATGAAAATAAGTTGCAAATCTAACTTATTTTTAAGTTACATCAATAAAATTATTTGATTATGAAAAACGATACTTTTTTAAAAAACATTTTTTCTATTTTAATTATAGGATTTTTAACCTTGAGTTTAATTTCTTGTGGCTCGTCTCAAAGTGCATACAATAATGACGGTATCTATGCAACCGAACAAAACCGAGAAGTGGTTATCGTTAAAGATATAAAATCCGATTATTATAAAAATTATTTTGAAGCAGAAGGTGAGAGATATGATATTGATGAAAATGAAATATTTACTGATATAGATGAATATGGTTATGAAGATTCTGATACAATTTATGTTAGCAGTGAATATAGCCAAGCCGCTCCCTGGAATTATGCAACCGAAGTTTCTGTAAGTTTTTATATGGGATTTGGTGGATATTTCGGTTATTATAATCCATGGTATTATGGATATGGTTATAGGCATTATGGATATGGTTATGGTGGATATGGTTATGGTGGATATGGTTATGGTGGATATTACCCATGGTATGGTTATGGCGGAGGTTATTGGGGAGGTTATTGCCCACCTTATTATTCAGGTTACTACCCTCCTTATAATGGTTATTATTCGTATGGTAAAAGAGATACATATAGTACAAACAGATATAGTAGAAGCCGTATAAATACTCGAAATATAGCAACTTCTGAACCTTATGATTATAAAAGGGGTTATAGTTCATCAAACAGAAGAGCTACTACAAAAAACTATTCCCAAAGGTCAAATACAAATAATTCATACACCGGTCGTTACAATTCAAAAACCCGAAGTAGCTTACGTAATTCAAAAACTATAGGTACAAAAAACTATAACAGAAGTTCCAACACGAGAAATAATTCATCAAGTTATAGAACCGGATCAGGTGCCGTAAGACGAAGTACCGGAAGACAACAAGAATTTATCAATTCCGGAAGAAGAACCGGTAATTATGTGAGCAACAGTTCAACTCGCAGTAATAATCCTGTAAAAATTGCACGAACCAATCAAAAAAGAGTGTCATATACGAATGCTAGAAATACTTCAAAAAGCACAACTTATAAAAGAACTCAGAGCAATTCCTCAAATTATTATTCTCGTAGTAGCGGAAATCAGCATCAAAGAAGAGTTAGTTCTGCTTCATCGAACAATAATTACTCAAGGTCTTCTTCTCCGAGTAGATCATCTTCAGTTTCCAGATCGTCTTCAGTTTCCAGATCATCATCCCCCTCAAGTTCAAGATCTTCTTCTAGTTCAAGTTCGAGGTCATCTGTTTCCAGATCAAGAAGATAAGTAAACTATTAAATAAAATTTATATGAAAAAAATATTACTATACGCACTAGTTATGTCTTCTTTTTTGACAAATGCTCAATCTTTAAGTTATACTGATATTGCAGTTCTTTTTTCAACGGATGACAATTATGGTTCAGCAAGATATATGGGATTAAGTGGTGCCTTTGGTGCATTGGGAGGAGATATGACAGCTGTAGATATTAATCCGGCGGGACTGGGAGTGTATAATGCTTCCGAAATCTCTACAACTTTGAGCTTTCGAGATACGGAATACAATACTAGTTTTTACGGTTCTAACATAAATAATAAAGATGATTATTTTAAATTCTCACAAATAGGCGGTGTAATTGCCACGAAAATTTATGGTAATTCAAATTTAAATAAAATTGCCTTTGGATTTAATTACAATATTATAAAAGATTTCAATAATAATTATATCGTGGAAGGAAATAGTGGAGTTCCAGATTTTATAGACGACCCATATTTAAATTATGATGATGATGAATCCAATAATATTTATTATGAAAATGTAGACAATCAATTATTTGGAAATTTCACATCCGGAATCAATGATCGATTTTCATTTAGTCTTGCTGCCCAATATGAAGATGTATTGTATTTAGGTGCATCCATGTCATTTCAGCATCTTAATTTTAATCAAAACACTATTTATGATGAATCAAATAATGATGGCAATGGAAATACTTTGGATGCCTATACCTCTCAATATTTATCTGTTTATGGAAATGGTTTTAATTTTGGTTTGGGTGCAATTGTAAAACCCGTTCAAAACCTGCGTTTGGGATTTTCTTATCAATCACCTATATGGTATCATCTCTCGGAAAGGTTTGTCGATAACATAGAAATATCTGTAAGTAATAATCCTGAACTATATACAGAATATTATGATCCAAATTATTTTGATTATGATTTAAAAACACCCGGTAAATTAACCGGTAGCATTGCCTATGTATTTGGCAAAAGTGGTTTAATCAGTTTCGATTATATCTATCAGGATTTTAAAAATACAAGATTAAAACCATCAAGTGCTTTTATAGATGAAAATCAGGAATTATCAATTGGATTAAATAACACCTCATCGATTAGAATCGGTACGGAATGGCGTCATAATTTACTGAGTTTTAGAGGTGGCTATAGAGTAGTTCAGGACCCATACAAAAATTCGGATTCCGATTTTGATTTACATGGATATTCTTTTGGACTTGGTATTAAATTCTCTCATAATTTTAATTTAGATTTAGCTTTTGACCATTCTTCGAGAAATGATCAATACAACTTTTTGAATATTGAAGGCGAAATGGTATTGCCGGCAAGTTTAGATATCAATAATAATAGATTTACTTCTACATTTATTTTTAATTTCTAATGTTTGTTTCTTAACGTATAAAACCTGTTCTCAATAAATTGAAAACAGGTTTTTTTTATGGGCATGATAAACATCTTGATTATATTTATGCACCTTAATATTCAATTCATTAAAGTAAATTACCTCGGGGCACACCCACGAGGCATTGAAAGGAAATAATCTTTTATATTTCGACGCAAGCGCCGGGGTATTAAACCCACTGGTGGGAATAAATTAAATGAAAAACCTTATTTATATTATTTCTGATTGAGATTTTATTATTAAAACCATGTTCAAACACTCACATCCTTATGCACCATATATCCCCAAAAAATCAACTATTTTAATCGTTGGTACAATTCCTCCGCCCAGATTTTCTTTTCAAAAACTGTTTGATGATGATGTCGACTTTTGTTATGGAAGCAAGCATGGATTACTTTGGCCTTTATTAAATAAAATATACCTTCTCCAATTGGAATTTAAAAATACCCAAAAAGCTATTCTACAACGAAAAGAGTTTTTAACTCATCATAAAATTGGCATCTGTGATCTTGTTGACTATTGTGATCGAAAAAAAAATAATGCTTCAGATTTAGGCATGCAAAACATCAAGCTAAGAAATTTAATCAAATATCTAAATAAAAACATAACGATCGAAACCATATTATTTATGGGAGGAAACAGTAAAAACGGACCTGAATATTTATTCAGAAAACTTCTTAAGACTAAATCAATACCATTTATTCTCGTGTCAAATGAGTCTCCCAGAATTCATCAATTTAATTCAAATGGGAGAACAATTAATACCATATCATTGATATCTCCTTCAAATGCCGCAAACCGATCCATAGGAGCAAACCCAACCTATAAAAAGTTAAAAAAACAGGACAGTACATTTACTACTTTTGATTTCAGATATATGATGTATAAAAAATATTTTTCGAATTAGATATAAAATGATTCTTAGATAATTATTAACTATTTTTTTGGAGCCAGAACTTAAACCCAAAATGTCCATTAGAGTTTTGTAATGAACATTTTAGGTTAAATCAAAAAAAAAGTCTCAAGCAAACACTTGGGACTTTTCATTGTTATTTGATTCTGAAATGATCTTGAACAAGTTCAATCTTGATTTAGAAATAATTTACATTTCTAATGCTTTTTTGGAATTATTATCCATTAAAATTTCAACAGGATTTTCGAGTGCCTCTTTTACGGCAACTAAAAATCCAACGGATTCTTTACCATCAATAATTCGATGGTCGTACGATAAAGCCACATACATGATAGGCCTTATTTCAACCTTACCATCAATGGCCACAGGTCGTTCAACGATGTTGTGCATGCCCAGTATAGCACTTTGAGGAGGGTTGATAATTGGCGTTGATAACATGGATCCAAATACACCACCATTTGTTATGGTAAATGTTCCTCCGGTCATTTCGTCTACAGTAATTTGACCATCACGAGCTCGAATAGCCAATCTTTTTACTTCGCTTTCAACACCTCTAAAAGTTAATTGATCAGCATTTCTAATCACAGGAACCATCAAGCCTTTAGGACCTGAAACGGCAATTGAAATATCTACAAAATCATACGATATTTTAAAATCTCCATCAAGCATTGAATTTACATCAGGATACATTTTTAAGGCTCTTACAATTGCCAATGTAAAGAAGCTCATAAATCCTAATCCAACTCCATGTTTGGTTTTAAAATCTTCTTTATATTCTTTGCGTAGATTAAATATAGGCTGCATATCCACTTCATTGAAAGTCGTTAACATGGCGGTTTCATTTTTTACAGAAACCAAACGTTGTGCAACTTTGCGACGCAACATAGATAATTTTTTACGGTCGCTTTTTCTATTTTCATCATTGATTGCCTCACCCATTGATGGTACTGCCTTGATAGCATCTTCTTTTGTAATTCTACCATCTTTACCAGTACCTGCTATACCGGTAGCATCTACTCCTTTTTCAGCCAATATTTTTTTGGCAGCTGGAGAGGCTGTACCTGTAGCATAGGTTGTTTTAGTTTCTTCGGTTTTAGCCATTTCATTTTTTTCAATATTAGGTTGAGCGCTAACTACTGCGGTACCACTGCCATTAGGTTTCGCTGCATCCATATCAATTAAACAAATTATAGCCCCAACTGCAACAGCATCACCTTCTTCGGCCTTAAAAGTAATAATACCGCTTTCTTCAGCGGGCAATTCCAATGTAGCTTTATCTGAATCCACTTCGGCAATTGGCTGGTCTTTTTCCACATAATCACCATCTTCTACCAACCAACTTGCAATTTCTACTTCGGTAATTGATTCCCCGGGAGAGGGAACTTTCATTTCTAAAATCATAATCTATTTGTTTATGCGTTTAATCGTATTATTTGTTTCATCTTATTTTAAATTATTCTCAAAGACATAGGGTTATCAAAAGATTTCCAACATATTAATCCGTTCCATTTCTAACTTCTTTTTTTTTATACTACTTTCTTCCTCTTTTTTACCTTCAACTCTTTTCTTTAAAAATCAAAAACACTTTCAATAACTCTTCGTTGCCTTCTTTTAAATCGTGCTGATGTTCCTGCCGCCGGAACCGAATAATATTTCCGAGATCTTACTTTCAAATGAATTGGTTCTCCATTGGGATTCAACAATTCAAATCGTTGCAATAAATGACTCCAGGCACCCATATTTCTAGGTTCTTCCTGTGCCCAAATATAATCTTCAACTTGCGTATATTTATTAATTATACTTTGAATTTTTTCTGTGTGCAAAGGAAACAGTTGTTCTATACGTACGAAAGCTATATCTGCTCTTCCTAAATTTTCACGTTCTAATAATAGTTCGTAATAAAATTTCCCGCTGCAAAAAACCAATCTTTTTACTTTATCCTTGTTTATTACATCATCTATAACTTCTTGAAATTCTCCTTCTGAAAATTCTTCCATCGCTGATACCGCTAATGGATGTCGCAATAAACTTTTTGGAGTAAACACGATAAGTGGTTTCCGAAAATTTCGTTTCATTTGTCGTCGTAATAAATGGAAAAAATTTGCCGGTGTTGTACAATTTGCCACAGACATATTATCCTTTCCGCATAATTGTAAGAATCTTTCAATTCTCGCAGAAGAATGCTCAGAACCTTGGCCTTCATAACCATGAGGTAATAAAATTACAATGCCATTTTGTTGTTTCCATTTGTCTTCAGCCGCAGCAATGTATTGGTCAAATATAATTTGAGCCCCATTACTAAAATCTCCAAATTGCGCTTCCCAAACCGTCAATGTATTTGGTGATGCCATGGCATAGCCATAATCAAAACCCAACACTCCGTATTCTGATAAGGAAGAATTGTATATACTCATTTCTCCTTTATTCTTAGGGTTGGTATTTAACAAATTAAACTCTGCCGTAGAGATTTCATCCCTCAATATTGCATGACGATGTGAAAAAGTTCCTCTTTCAACATCTTGACCTGAAAGACGAATATTAAACCCTTCTTCTAATAAACTTCCGAAGGCAAAAATTTCAGCCATACTCCAGTCTAATTTATTGGTTTCAAAAACCATTCTGGCTCTGTCACGTAATATTTTTTCTGCCTTTCGTAAAAATTTCACTCCTTCAGGAACCGTAGAAACAAATCTTGTAATGTTTTCTAAATGACTTTTAGGGTATTTAGTTCCGACACTTAGTAATAAGCCATCCAGGTTTTGATGCATAAAACCACTCCAAATATTATCCATAAAAGGTCGAATCTTCGTTGCCGAATCCTGTTTTGCTTTTTGATGTTCTCCTTCAAGCAATCCTTTAAATTCAGCAATTAAATTTGGAACATAATCTTTATCAATTACACCTTCGGCTATTAATTTTTCATTGTAAATATCTCGAGGATTTGGTTGTTTTGCTATTGCTTCGTATAATTTAGGTTGAGTAAATCTTGGTTCATCCCCTTCATTGTGCCCATATTTCCGATAGCCTAATAAATCAATAAACACATCGCGCTTAAATTTCATTCTAAAATCTAAGGCTATCAATATGGCATGGGTAACGGCTTCAACATCATCAGCATTAACATGCAAAACAGGAGAAAGTGTTACCTTTGCAACATCTGTACAGTATGTGCTTGAACGAGCATCCAAATAACTTGTCGTAAATCCGATTTGATTATTTACAACAATATGAATGGTTCCACCCGTTGAATAACCTTTCAATTTACTCATTTGAATGATTTCATAAACAATACCTTGTCCTGCCACCGCTGCATCTCCATGAACAATAATTGGAATAATTTTAGAAGAATCACCATGGTATTTTTTTTCAATTTTTGCCCTTGTGATTCCTTCTACGACCGACCCAACAGTCTCTAAATGAGATGGATTAGGAACCAAATTCATAGTAATTTCTTTATTGCTCTTTAAGGTTTTTTTTATGGTTGAGCCTAAATGATATTTTACATCACCATCAAAATCACTTTCTTCATCATAATCTTTTCCTTCAAATTCGTTAAAAAGTTCTCGAATTGGTTTCCTGAAAATATTTACCAAAGTATTCAGCCTGCCTCGATGAGCCATTCCAAATACAAATTCATCAACATCAAATTTTTCGGCAGCAATTCTTACTAAACCGCCCAAAGCCGGAATAAGTGTTTCACCTCCTTCCAATGAAAAACGCTTTTGTCCTACATATTTTGTTTGTAAAAATTGTTCAAAAGTAACCGCTTGATTCAATTTGGATAAAATATATTTCTTTGTATCGGCATCGTAATCAGGGTGATTATCGTTTTTATTCAATACATTTTGCCACCACTGTATTTCTTCAGGGTTTCGGATATACATATATTCAACTCCAATAGAATTACGATATATTTTCTCCAAATGTTTAATAATTTCACTTAAAGATGATGGAGGTAATCCTAAAATACTACCAGCATTGAAAACAGTTTCCAAATCATCCTTTGACAAATCGAAATTTTCAATTTCTAACGTTGGTGTATAAGATCTTCTATCTCTTACAGGATTTGTTTTTGTAAATAAGTGACCCCGGGTTCTATAACCATTAATCAGTTCTATTACCTTAAACTCTTTAAATACTTGATGAGGAATTTCAACATCAATGATTTCCTCACCATCCAACGAATAATCAGTATTTGCCAAATCATAGCCTTGAAAAAAACTTTTCCAACTAGGCTCTATAGCATCGGGATTTTCTACATATTGCTCATATAAATCGGCAATGAATTCTGTGTGTACGGTATTTAAAAATGAAAATTTATCCATCTATTAAGTTATTGTCTCTAGTCTTTAGAAATGATTGACAAAAATAAGGTGTTTTAGTAGAATAGCTATCAAAAAAAGAATATTTATCAATATTTTACAAACGATTAATAAATCATTTGATATTATATTCAGTGCATATTTTTTTTTGCAATATTTAGAATTTGTTTCTTAGGAAGTCAGATACAACAAGTAATTCTGATTGAGTATCAATGCCATCGTTAAACACTTTTATTATATATGGGTATTCGTTTTTAAATTATTGAAAATAAAAATCAATTCCATCAATTGTTAAGCTTAAAAACTTGCAGAAAATCATTATTGTTAGCAACGAGTATTAAACTTTGGTTTCCATCTTTTAAAATTTTCACCTTTTTCGCATCCCCTCTGGCAAAAAAACCACTTTCAAGATGATTCATAGCTTTAAAATTATTCTTACCATCTCCCAAAAGAATCAGGCCAGTTCCAGCATCATTTCTAGTGGTTTCAATTTCGGAAACAAATAAATTACCAACAAGTAAAACATCTAAATTACCATCATCATTTAAGTCTCTAATCAAAATATCATTGACACTAGAAAATTGAACCTCAATGGGTAAATTGGACATTTCAAATTTTCCATGACCCAAATTTTCTATAAATACCGAAGCAAAAGTTTGAGCCTCATAATGCAGTGCCTCATCTAAATTACTTTTACCGTAAACATCTTCAATGCCCATAGAGGCAAAAATATCATACTTTTTAATATCGGTTTTTAAATTAGGAATTTGTTGAGAAGAACATGAAAAACCTCTTACCGGATAATGTTTTCCGTAGTTATAATATCCCAAAACAATATCTTTTTTTCCATTGTCATCAAAATCTTTATAGTAAACATCAAATGGCTTTTCCTTGGAAGTTTTATACTTATAATTCAAACCTAAATTTCCTGCGATAAAATCCATATCGCCATCATTGTCAAAATCACCTTGCTCAATGCTAAACCACCAACCTGCTGAATCCTCCAAACCTGAAGCCGAAAATCTCGAAAATACACCGTTATTATTTTCAAAAATGATAATATTCATCCATTCTCCT
>Ga0114949_10002806_pt1 | contig 10948 bp, 10 predicted proteins | sample N074metaG_FD_83505 | JGI IMG/M metagenome (GOLD analysis project Ga0114949, IMG submission 83505) | Deep subsurface microbial communities from Kermadec Trench to uncover new lineages of life (NeLLi) - N074 metaG | ecosystem: Environmental > Aquatic > Marine > Ocean trench > Sediment | place... | reverse complement strand
CAATGGCCACTTTTCTTTGAGTATCAGACATTCATCCGGTTCGTGTGAGCAATTTCGTCAAATATCCCGCTGGACCCGTTGCCTGGCGGGGTGCGAATCTTATCAGATGGTTCAAATTAGTGATAAAGTTTAGAGCCGAAAGGGCACCCGCATAAATAAACAACCGTAAACGGGAGAATTAACCGATGGCATTTAAGGATATGCGCGATTTTTTGAGCGCACTGGAAGAGGCTGGCCAGCTCAAACAGGTGGACATCCCGCTCAATTGTGAGCGCGGCAAAAACGAACTGCAGGAACTGATGCGTCATCTGGCCCAGATCGACGGTCCGGGCCTGATTCTGAACAATTTGATTGGCTACAACAGGCCGGACGTGCCGGTCATCTTCAACCCGTTCGGCACACGTGAACGGACCGCGATGACGATCGGCCTGACCGATACCCTGGAAGCCAAAAAGAAGCATGCGAAGGTGCTTTCCGATACGGCTTGCTGGCACGAGCCGGTCGTAGTTGAGCGGGCCGGCGCACCGTGCAAACAGAATGTTATTTCTAAAGATGACATTTCTCTCGACAAGCAGCTGCCGACGTTGTGGTTTGGCAAGGAAGGTGCGTCGTATATATGCGGCGGTGTCGTCGTCAGCGAGGATCCGGAAACCGGTGAGCGCAACGTCGGTTGGTATCGGTTGACGCAGTTCTGGCAAGCCGGGCATCCGACCGGCGGCAGCTATTCCGAAGAACGGCAGAAGAAACAACTATCGATTTTTGCGTTCTGGAATCCGCCGATGAGTCACATTGGCCTGCACCTGGCCAAAGCGCGCAAAATGGGCCAGCCACTGAAGATTGCAGTGGCCGTCATGTGCGACCCGGCCGTTCACCTCGCTGCCTGCACGGCAATCCCGGCCGGCCATGACGAATATGCCTTTGCTGGCGGCTTGCGCGGTGCGCCGGTCGAGCTTGTCAAGTGTGAGACGTCGGACCTCGAGGTGCCGGCAGGCGCCGAGTGGGTCATTGAATGCACGATTCCGCCGGACTCCGACGACGAGACCATCGGCTGGCATTCGAACTCGGTCGGCTACTATGACAAAGTGCAGACCTTCCCGGCGATCGACGTCGACTGCATCACCCACCGTGACGATCCGTACTGGTACGGCACGATGGAAATGATGCCGCCGTTCGATCATAACTACATCGCGCTGATCCCGGTCGAGGGCGAGGTGCTGGCGGACCTGCAAGCCAAATGCCCGGAAGTGCAGGACGTCGTCGTGACCGAAAACATGACTTACATCATTCAACTGTCTGTTGATGGTGCCGACAAGCCCCATCCGTATTTCGGCAAGTACATCCTGAATGCCGTGTGGGGCGCCCAGGGACGCTGGGGACGCGTCGCGAAAATTGTCATCGTCGTCGGACCCGACGTCGATCCCTACGACCTGACTTCCGTCGAGTGGGCGATCCAGACCCGGGTACAGCCGGCCAGCGACATCATCATCAACCAGTCGGCCCAGGCGATGATTCTCGATCCGTCCGCGCCGAAGGGTCCCCATGGTTTTGGCGTCAAATCGTCACAGATGGGCATCGATGCGTTGATCAAGGTGCCCGAGCGGTTCGATGACTACGCGGAAGTCAGCCAGGCGGATCCGGAGAAGGTCAAAGAGATCGCCGAAAAAATGAAAGACATCCTCGGCTGATCTGCATAGGCGCCGAATCCGCCGGTATCCCGGCGTCGGCGAACGAAACCGATGGCTAACGTATGTATTTTCGGTGTCGGTGCGATCGGCGGGTTCCTGGCGGCGCGCCTGGCGTTGACGGGTCAGCATGTCACCGGCATTGCGCGTGGCCGGCAACTGATTGCTATTCGCGAAAAAGGTCTCTCTTTAATAGAGGGCGGTCAACGCCGCACGGTGCAGATCGAATGTGTCGAAGACCCGGCCGAGGCCGGGCCGCAGGATGTCGTGTTTATGACGATGAAATCGCATTCGGCGCCCGCCGTGGCCGAGACGATCGCACCCATGCTCGATTCGAAGACCGCCGTCGTGACGACCGGAAATGGTTTTCCGTGGTGGTATTTTTATGAATCGAACCTGCGCGATCATCCGGAGTTCCTGCGCCACGTCGATCCCGGCGCGCGGTTATGGCGGAACATCGGTCCGGAGCGGGCAATCGGCGGCGTGGTTTATCCGGCGGCGAGGGTCAGTGAACCCGGCGTGATCGAACATGTTTTCGGCGACCGGTTTACACTCGGTGAGCCGGACGGCTCGATTTCAGACCGTGTCCAGGTGATTGCCGCGATGCTGACCGAGGCCGGGCTCGATGTGTCGGCCATCGAGGATATCCGGTCTGAAATCTGGGCCAAGCTCGTCGCCAACTGTGCCTACAATCCCGTGAGTGTCATTACGAATGCAACGCTGGGAGGAATGCTTGATGATCCGGAAATCTACCGGATCCTGGAGGGAATCATGACGGAAGCCTCGGAGCTCGCCGCCGCAATGAACGTGCACCCGCCGTTGACGCCACAGCAGTTGCTTGAAGTGACGCGACCGTTCGGCGCCCACAAGACTTCGATGCTTCAGGACATCGAGGCCGGGCGGCCGATCGAACTGGACACGATCGTCGGGGCGATCCGCGAATTGGCGCTCCACTACAGTGTTGGAACGCCGTCAATCGATCTCGTTTCGGCACTCGCGACACAACGCGCACGCCTGGCTGGCTGTTATCCCGAGTAACCGATGAGTCTGACGCTGGCACAAAAAATTCTGGCCCGCGCTGCCGGCTGCGACACGGCCACGCCCGGAGAAATTCTGACCTGCACCGTGGATCTTGCATTGCTGCTCGATTCCGGTGGCCCGCGCCGCATTTGGCCGCGCCTGAAGGAACTCGGTGTCGGCGTCTGGGATCGCGAGAAGATCGTTGTTGTGACGGATCACTTCGTGCCGGCGGTCGACGCTGCGTCAGCCGCGATCCTCAAATTGACGCGCGACTTCGTGCGTGAATTCGACATCCCGAGATTCTTCGATATGCAGGGTATAGGACACGTCATATTGGCTGAAAATGGATTGATTCATCCCGGCATGTTTGTGTGCGGTGGCGATTCGCATTCGAGTAACGGCGGCGCGTTCGGATGTTACATGGCCGGTTTTGGTGCGATCGAGATGACCGGTGTCGTCGTGACCGGGGAAATCTGGATGCAGGTGCCCGAGACCATCCGCGTGAACTGGTCGGGTCAGTTCAGCCGCGGCGTGGTCGCGAAGGACATCATGTTGTTATTGTGCCGCGAGCTCGGCATTAACAATGCGTTTAGCGTAATCGAGTACGGCGGTGATGCGGTTGCCGCGATGTCGATGAACGAGCGCGTCGTGCTGACAAATATGGCGGCCGAACTGGGTGCGGAGACCGGTATTATTGAGCCGGACGACGTGACGCTCGACGCGATTCGTGCCGGCGGCGGTGAGCCTGCGTCCGATGCACTGGACTGGCGCAGCGACGAGAATGCTGAATACCTTGCCGTGCATGAGTTCGATTCGGCGGCGCTCGAGCCGCAGGTGGCCGCGCCGCATTCACCCGGTAATTCCGGTCCGGTCAGCGACTATGAGGGCGTCGAGATCGACCAGGCCTACATCGGCGCCTGTGTCGGCGCGAAGTTGACTGATCTGCAGATGGTTGCCGAAATTTTGCAGAGCCGGCCTGTAAGTCCGCGCACGCGGTTGTTGATTGCACCCGCATCACAGCAGGTTATCCGCGATGCGACGGCGGATGGGACGCTGCTGACCTTGACCGAGGCCGGCGCTTATCTATTACCCACCGGGTGCGGCGCCTGCGCGGCGCTCGGCGCCGGTATCCTGGCCGAGAACGAAGTCTGCATCTCATCGACGAATCGCAATTTCAAAGGGCGCATGGGCGCGAACTCGGCCGAGGTCTACCTGGGTTCGCCCTACTCGGTCGCGGCGGCGGCCGTAACCGGCCATATCACCGATCCGAGAGCGTTCCTCACGTGAGCACGATCAACGGCAGAGCCTGGATTTTTGGCGATGACGTCAACACGGACATCATGGCACCCGGGCTGTATTTTAAATCGCCGATGTCGGAGATGGCCAAGCACTGCATGGAGGCGATCGATCCGGATTTTGCACCGAAAGTGCGTCCCGGGGACATCGTGGTGGCCGGCCGTAATTTCGGTATCGGATCGGCGCGCGAGCAGGCGGCGATGGCGCTGCAGCACCTCGGCGTCGGGGCAGTCCTGGCGCAGTCATTCGGGCGGATTTTTTATCGAAACGCACTTAATTTCGGTATTCCGGCGATAATATTTCCAGCGGCTGCCGAAATCAGTCCGGGAGACGAATTGCAGATCGATCCGGTGACCGGTGACATCGAGAACCGGACCACGGGTGTGGTCTATTCGGTCAACGGGTTGCCCGGGCACCTGATGACGATGGTCGAGGCCGGCGGACTGATGCCGTATCTGAAGAAAAGACTCGGAAGAAAAAACGGGGAGTCCAGGAAATAATGTCTCATGCACAGCAGCTGCGAGAGTTACTCAAGGCCGATACGCCGATCATCGCGCCTGGCGTCTACGACGGGCTGACGGCACTGCTGGTCCAGCAGGCCGGATTCGATTGTGGCTATCTCAGCGGCGCCAGTGCGTCGTTCACGCGGTTGGGTCGCCCCGATCTCGGACTGATGACGATGACCGAAGTCGCGGAAACGGTCTCCAATATTCGCGAGCGAATTGACATACCGCTCATCGTCGATGGTGATACGGGTTTTGGTAATGCATTGAACGTGCAGCGGACCGTGCGTCTGTTCGAGCGCATGGGTGCGTCGGGGATTCAACTCGAAGATCAGACGATGCCGAAACGCTGCGGTCACCTCGAAGGCAAGCAGCTCGTGCCGGTCGCCGAAATGCAGGGCAAGATTCACGCGGCGCTGGATGCGCGCACCGATGACGATACCGTAATCGTCGCGCGCACCGATGCGATCGCGGTCACGGGTATAGAGGAAGCACTCGACAGAGGCGCCGCCTATATCGAGGCGGGCGCCGATGTTCTGTTCGTCGAGTCGCCTCTGGACGATGCCCAGCTCGCGGAAGTCGGCAGGGTTCTAGGGACACGAATCCCGTTGTTGGCGAATATGGTCGAAGGCGGAAAGACGCCGCTGCACAGTGCCGACGAACTCGGTAATCTGGGCTTCAAACTGGTCATCTTTCCGGGCGCCATGGTTCGGGTGCTGAGCCGGGCCGGGGCGGAATATCTCGCTGCCTTGCGCCGCGACGGCACGACGGCCGGTATCCTCGATCGCATGTTTGACTTCAACGAAGTCAACGACGTGATCGGGACCGATGAATTGATCGCAACGGCAGAGAAATATTTGTGATAAATCAGTGATATATAGAATACTTATAAGGTGAAAAATCATAATAAATCCGAGCCGGTGCTCGCAGAGCCACCGGTCGAGCAACTGAACGATCCACTTAACGAGGCGCAAATCGCGGCCTTCCATTGTGACGGTTTCGTTGTCGTTCCCGGGCTGTTCAGCCCAGCAGAGGTGGAGGCGATTTCGGCATGGACCGACGAAGTTCAGGCCTGGCCGGAGACCCCGGGCCGGCACATGATGTATTTCGAGGACAGCCGGAACGAAGCCGGTCGTCGAATTCTGAACCGGATCGAAAACGTGCTGCCGTTTCACGCGCGTTTCAAAAGTCTCGCGACCGGCGCAAAGATGCAAGGGATCTGCGGGCAGCTGTTTGGCGAACCCGCGGTCCTGTTCAAGGACAAAATCAATTTTAAATTGCCCGGTGGTGACGGGTTCGCGAGCCACCAGGACGTGCAAGCGGGCTGGTCAACCTACGCAGACCTGCACATCACGTCGCTGGTCACGATCGATCGCAGTACGGTCGCGAACGGATGCCTTGAAATGGCGGCCGGAAGTCACGACCGGGGATTGATCGGCAGTGAGTGGAAGCCGCTGACCGATTCCGAGCTGCCCGATGAGGCCTATGTCACGATCGAGGCGGAGCCGGGCGATGCGGTGTTCTTCGATTCTTTCGCACCGCATCGTTCGGGACCTAATCGCACGCACGAGGCGCGCCGCGTGCTCTACTTCACGTACAACAAGCTTTCGGCAGGCGATCATCTCGTGCAGTACTACGCAGACAAGCGCGCGAGTTACCCGCCCGACATCGAACGCGAAGCCGGCAGGGAATATCGCTACCGTGTCTGATAAGACCGCACAATTTCGCCGCTTGCTCGAGGGCGACGAACTCGAGTTCCTGATTGAGGCGCACAACGGTATCAGCGCCAAAATTGGTGAGGAGGCCGGCTTCAAGGGACTGTGGGCCGGTGGCCTGTGCATGTCGGCGCAATATGGTGTTCGTGACAGCAACGAAGCGAGCTGGACCCAGGTGCTCGAGATGCTTGAGTTCATGGCCGACGCGACGTCGATTCCTATTCTGCTGGATGGCGATACCGGCTATGGCAACTTTAATAATGTGCGGCGTCTCGTCGGCAAGCTCGAGCAGCGTGGCATCGCGGCCGTCTGTATCGAGGACAAGCTCTATCCCAAGACCAACAGCTTTATCGACGGCAACAAACAGCAGCTCGCCGAGATCGATGAATTCTGCAGCCGCATCAAGGCCGGCAAGGATGCGCAGGCCGACGACGCGTTCGCGATCATCACGCGGGTCGAGGCATTCATTGCGGGATGGGGGCTCGGTGAGGCCTTGCGTCGTGCCGAGGCCTATCATGAAGCGGGGTCGGACGGCATCCTGATCCACAGCGCGCTGATCACGCCGGGCGAGATCCTGGCGTTCAAGCAGGAATGGGCTGATCGATTGCCGGTGTTGATCGTGCCGACGAAGTACTACGCGACGCCGACAGACGTCTTTCGCGAGGCCGGCTTCTCGATCGCAATCTGGGCGAACCATTTGTTGCGCGCCGCCTTGACTGCGATGCAGGATTGCGCCGGCACGCTCGTTCGCGAACAAAACCTGCTGTCGATCGAGGATGACATCGCGCCGGTTGCGGAAATATTTCGGTTGCAGGGGGCTTCGGAGTTACAGGACGCAGAGGAGCGCTACCTGCCGCGCAAGGGACCGGGCGCCCGGGTGATCATCCTGGCCGCGTCACGCGGCGCGGCGCTCGGCGACCTGACCGCAAACCGGCCCAAAACCATGGTCGAAGTGCGCGGACAGCCGCTGCTCGGGCACATCGTCAGTGCCTACAACGCCGCCGGCATCAAAAACATCACGGTCGTCCGCGGTTATCTGCCGGATACCGTCAACCTGCCGGCCATGGACTACGTTGAAAACCCCGACTACGCTGATACCGGCGAATTGCTTTCGCTCGCTTGCGCGCTCGAATCCCATGCTGAGGACGGCAGTGATGATGGTGATCTGTACGTGTCCTTCGGCGACGTCATTTTCAAGCACTATATTCTCGACATTGTTGCAGAGCCTGAAGACAACTTCGTGATTGTCGTGGATACCGACTGGCAGGAGTCGGTGAACCTCGGGCGGGCGGCGGATTACGTGACCTGTACCGCGACCCATTCGCGGCGGGATTTCTACCGCGAGATTTATCTCGAGGAGGCGGGTGAGACGATTCCGGAGGGTCAGCGACACGGCGAGTGGATGGGGTTGTTGAAAGTCTCGGCCGAGGGGCGACCGGTGTTGCGCACGCTCGTCGCCGAACTGGCCGCGGTGCCGGAAAACCGGCGTGCGAAATTGCACACGCTGCTCGATGCGCTGATCGGCCGGGGACATCGCGTGCGGGTCGTCTATACGACCGGCCACTGGCTCGACGTCGACAGTCTCGACGACATTCTGGCCGCGGGCAGCTTCATGTGATTCAGGCTGACCAGTTTATTCGATCGGCGCATCGGCACGGCTTCGAACTCTACACCGGGGTGCCGTGTTCATACCTGAAGCCGTTCATTAACTCGGTCATCGATTCCGCTGCGCTGCGCTACATCGGTGCGGCGAACGAAGGCGATGCGGTGGCGATTGCCGCGGGCGCCGAACTGGGTGGCCTTCGTGGGGTGGCGATGTTTCAGAATTCCGGGTTCGGCAATGCTGTCAGCCCGCTGACCTCGTTGACGCACACGTTCCGGATTCCGCTGTTGTTGATCATCACGCTGCGCGGAGAGCCGGGCGGGGCACCCGATGAACCTCAGCATGAATTGATGGGTCAGATCACGACCGGGCTGCTGGAGCTCATGAACATTCCGTGGGCGTTTTTTCCGGAGTCCGCTGATGAAATTGAATCCGCGCTGTCGGCCGCACTCGCATACATGGACAGCGAAGGCCAGCCTTATGCGTTGGTCATGCGCAAAGGCAGCGTTGCGAAATCGGATCTGCAGGCCTCCGCGGAAATCCACCCGGTTATGCCTCGGGTCGGAACCTGCGCCGCGGATCCCGTGGTGCGGCGTGTCGACATGCTGCAGGCCGTGCGGGCTTCGGCGCGGGACACCGACGTGATTGTCGCCACAACCGGCTATACCGGCCGCGAGCTTTATGCGACGGGCGACCGATCTAACCAGCTCTACATGGTGGGCTCGATGGGTTGCGCGATCAGTGTCGGCCTCGGGCTGGCCGTGGCCCGGCCCGACCGCCGGATCATCGTCCTGGATGGGGACGGGGCGGCGCTGATGCGCCTGGGTGCGCTGGCGACGGCGGGTTATGAACGCCCCGGGAATCTCGTGCATGTCCTGCTGGACAATGGCCTGCATGAATCGACGGGCGGGCAATCGACTGTCTCCCGTTCGATCGATTTTTGTGGAGTGGCCGCGGCGTGTGGCTATGCCCAGGTCGAGACCGTGACCCGGCCTGAACAACTGGCGGTTGTGCTGGAGCAATCGACGAGCGAACTCACGTTTGTACACGCGCCGATTCAGCCGGGCGTTCCGGAGTTGCCACGACCTTCGATGACGCCGCCGGAAGTCGCTGCGCGGCTCCGTGCGCACCTGGCCTCGGCTGGACCCCGGGATGGATAGCGCTCCATTGGACGACAGAATGATACTGCTTAATCCAGGCCCGGTGACGCTGTCCGAGCGGGTCCGGAACGCGCTGTCTGCGGGTGACTGGTGCCACCGCGAACCGGAGTTCGCCGAACTGACGCGCGAGATCAACGCAGCGCTGGTTGCCATCTACCCCGATATGGGCGACGAATTTGCGTCCGTCATGTTGACCGGGTCGGGCACCAGCGCCGTCGAAGCGATGCTCGCCAGTTTCGCGCCTGCCACGGGGGGCACGCTGGTGCTCGCGAACGGCGTTTACGGTGAGCGGATGGCGCGAATACTCGCGGCGCATCGCAAGCCGCACGAAGTGCTCGAGTGGCCATGGACTTCGCCGCTCGATATCGACGCGACCGTCCGCATGCTGGATCAGCATCCGCAGGTTACGCATGTTGCGGCGATTCACCATGAAACGACGACCGGGCGTCTGAATGACATCGATGCGCTCGGCGCAGTGTGCCGTGATCGTAATCTGGCGTTACTGCTCGACGCGGTCAGCAGTTTTGGCGCGGAGCAGATTGATCCGGCAGGGTGGAATCTCGAAGCGCTGGCCGGCACCGCGAACAAATGTTTGCATGGCGTCCCGGGCCTGTCATTCGTGATCGGCCGCCAGCAGGCCTGGGATCGCAAGCCGCCCCGGGTCGGCAGCGTGTACCTGGATCTGTATGGTTATTATGCGGGCCAGCACGGCGACGGCTTGTCTCCGTTTACCCAATCCGTGCAGGTCGCTTTTGCGCTGCGCGAGGCAATCGCAGAGATGCAGGAGGCGGGTGGCTGGCAGGCCCGGCGCAAGACCTACCTCCGGCGCGCGGCGAGAATTAATACAGAATTAACTTCATTAAATATTCATAATCTATTGAAAGAGAATGAGTATTCGAGTGTTCTAAGATCCTATCTTTTGCCCGGTGGCGTGAGCTACGGCCCGCTGCACGATGGTCTGAAGGCCAAGGGCTTCGTGATCTATGCGGGCCAGGGCGAACTGGCAAAAACCGTTTTTCGCCTGGCCTACATGGGCGATATTCAGGCACAGGACCTCGACCGGTTGTGTGCCGCGTTGCAGACGGTTTTCTCGGACCTGTCGTGATCAGCACGGCTGTGATTCTCGCGGCAGGCATGGGCACCCGGCTGGCCCGGGAACTCGACGATCGCCCGAAAGGGTTTCTGCGGGTCGGGGACCGACCGATCATCGAGGAATCGATTCAAAGGCTGGCCGGCGCGGGCATTCGGGATGTCATTATCGTGACCGGGCATCATGCGGAATTTTATGAATCGCTGAATATTGTTCATGGGCCTTCGGTGCGCACGGTCCACAATTCCCGCTTCGCGGACTCCGGCAGCATGTATTCGCTCTATTGTGCCAGGGACCTGATAGACGAAGGATTCTTGTTGCTCGAATCGGATTTGATCTACGAACCGCGGGCGTTGACCGCATTGCTGGATTACCCCGCGGCCGATGCGCTCCTGCTGTCCGGCCCGACGGGTGCGGGCGACGAAGTTTATGTCTCCACCCAGGGAGGCCATCTCGTCGGTATGTCGAAGGATGTGGACGCATTGAGCGGCGCCGGGGAAGTCAGCGGAGAACTGGTCGGCATTGTAAAGATCTCTGTCTCGCTGTTCCGGATTATGGTTCGAATCGCGAAACGGGCGTTCGCCGAATCGCTTTATTACGATTACGAAATCGATTGCCTGGTCGCGGCTGCGACGGAGCGGCGTATTGCCTGTCTGCTCGTGGCCGATCTCGTCTGGGCGGAAATCGACGATCCTGCCCACCTGAAGCGGGCCCGGGATACGGTCTACCCCGAGATACGGCGGCGTGTTAACCCGGCGGGCAACTGAAGCGGCCGCACGTTGTAGAATACCTGCCTGTGTTTCCGGGATCGGCGGAGAGCGATGAGGAAGATGACGATATTCGATAGAAGGTGGATCGTCGGTGCGGTCGGGATGTCGT
>Ga0114949_10002805_pt1 | contig 10948 bp, 4 predicted proteins | sample N074metaG_FD_83505 | JGI IMG/M metagenome (GOLD analysis project Ga0114949, IMG submission 83505) | Deep subsurface microbial communities from Kermadec Trench to uncover new lineages of life (NeLLi) - N074 metaG | ecosystem: Environmental > Aquatic > Marine > Ocean trench > Sediment | place... | reverse complement strand
CGTGGATTCCTCGTTTAACCGCAGGGGCAACGCCCCGCGCGTCGAACGGTGAAAAAATGAGCTCTACCGACGGGCACCGACCGTAGGATGTCGGCGAACGGTTTGCTGCAGTCGAGCGATGGCTCGCATCGTCACGAGTCACCGCTGCGATTGGGATGAACATCGAGTTACAAGAAGAAATCCGGCAAGAGATCATCGTCGTCGACTTCCGAGTAGCCAGAAAAGTCACTGACGCCTTCGCTCCGCAAGACGTCGTCATCGACAAAGAAATTACCGGAACAGTCGCGGCTAGGACGGACCAGAATCGCGTATGCGGCATCCGCCATGATGGTGGGTTGACGGCAATACTTGAGCGCCGACTCGCCGCCAAGCAAGTTGGCAATGGCAGCTGTCGCGATGGCCGTCCGCGGCCACAGTGCGTTCACCGCGATACCGCGTTCGCGAAACTCTTCGGCCATGCCCAAAACACACATGCTCATCCCGTACTTCGACATCGTGTAGGCCACGTGCGGCGCAAACCAATGCGGCGCCATGTTCAACGGTGGTGCGATATTTAGTATGTGAGGATTCTGTGACCGTTCGAGGTAGGGTAAACACGCCTGTGAAGCCAGAAACGTACCGCGCATATTTACCTGATGCATCAGATCGAAGCGCTTGAGCGGAGTTTGTGCCGTGTCGGTCAGCGAGATGGCGCTGGCATTGTTAACCAGAATGTCGATTCCGCCAAACTGCGAAACGGTGGCTTCGACAGCAACTTGCACTTGATCTTCAAAGCGAATATCGGTCACACACGCCAGTGCCTGTCCACCCGCCTGTTCAATCTCCGCGACCGCCGTGTGCACCGTACCGGGCAGTTTTGAGTGAGACTGATCGGTCTTGGCCACCACGGCCACGTTGGCACCGTCGCGGGCCGCACGCAGTGCGATCGCCATTCCGATACCGCGACTGGCCCCGGTGATGAAGAGCGTCTTATTTTTCAAGTCAGGCATGTGAGGCATCCCGCAGAGGGTTGTTTGACAAAAGAATAAGATAGTCGTTGTTCGCCCGGCCAACATTACTTAATGTACGGTTCGCGAAGCGAACAACGACAAACGGCCGGAATGGCCCCTTTCTCAACGTGAATGGGTGAACAAAGCGGCGATCTTTCATCTCAGGTGCCAAATTCTTTACTCAAACCGTCGTTGTAAGTACGCTAATAGTCGATCTTTATATCTCGATACTAGTTCTCCTTCCCAGCCGGGAAAAAAGTAACTCATGATTCATGAAAAGATTGCGGAGATGGTTCGTGTTTTAAGACGCGGCACACGACGACGATCCGCGCCAAAAAACCGCCGCAGGCTGTTACTCGAATCGCTCGAAGATCGTCGCATGTTGGCAAACATCACGGTCACGGACGCTTTTCTTCGCGATGGCCTGGGGCTGCGTAACAATACGCCCGTGCTGGGTGAGCGCATCGAACTCCAAGTTAATTTTCGTACGACCGATCTGTTCCAAGGGGCTGCGTACCGCATCGAGTTTTCGATCGATGGGGTCACATTGGATAGCGGGTTGATTACGTCAGGTGCCGGTTCCGCAAATGGATTGTTCTCTCAACGAATGAGTGGCTGGTATGCCGAGAGTGGCGAACATACGGTGGATGTTGTCCTGGATGCGGGAAGCAATATTGCTGAGTCGAATGAACAGGACAATACGTTTTCGTTCGCCTTCACGCCAGTACGAGCAAATCTGCCGTCGACTTTTATCTGGCCCGAGACGGATACGCCCTTTCAGGATCACCTGCTTGGCAATTATGTCGACCTGGATCCGACATCGGGTATTCGCGATTGGCGTGGCAATACTGCAACTTTCAATGGCCACCAGGGATTGGACCTTGGCGGAACGAACTTTGCTGCGATGGACGCGGGACGGCCCGTGGTCGCCGCGGCTGATGGTGTCGTTGTGGCTATTGCGGACGGCAATCCTGACCGCAGCACCTTTTTCTCGGCATTGCCTGCCAATCTAGTAGCGATTGACCACGGAGACGGCTGGCAAACAAGCTACCTGCATCTCAGACGAGATTCCGTCGAAGTCAAAGTGGGCGACGAGGTTCAACAAGGTGACATGTTGGGACTCGAAGGAAGTTCTGGCAATTCCACGGCGTCGCACTTACATTTTGGCGTTCAGCATCATGGTCGTTCCGTCGAGACATTCCTGGATCCAAATGCCTATTGGGCAAATCCGCTGGGCTATGTGGGTGACGAACCATTCATGGTTGACTCAGGACACACCAATTACAATCCCATCCGACACCTGAAAGAACGACCGTCGGATGTCGACGTCACCTCGCAAGCGTCATTCCAAACCTCTTATGTCTGGGGTAGGTTTTCCGGTCTTCGAGAAGACGATTTTGTCGAATTCACGTGGGTGCGACCGAATGGAGTTGTCCATGCCAGACGCAGCACCGTCGTGCCACAGGATCAGTCGACGTCGACAATCACCTTGTCAACCAACCTGCCAGCGGTTCCCGATATCGGTATGTGGACGATCGATATTCGCAACAACCGAAAGCTGCTGGGACAGCAGACTTTTGAAGTAACTGCCGCCGGCGAACCGGAAATTCGCATTGATGATGCGTTCGGCGAAATCTTGCTCGACGAACGGCATTCCCCCGTTGATTTCGGCTCGGTTGCGCAGAAGTCCATTCCGCCATCCAACACGTTTACGGTCGTCAACCATGGCACGGACACCTTGTTGTTGAGTGGTATGGCGGTGCCGCACGGGTTTTTGATCACCGAGGGACTCGGTGCCGCATTGGCACCCGGCACGCAAGAGACGTTTTCGATCATCTTGAATACTTCTGACGCGGGCTACTACGGCGGTCAGATTCGGGTCTTTAGTTCCGATACCGATGAACCAATTTACAATATTTCGATCGAAGGGACGGTGACGACGCTAGCGCTGGAAACGATAACGCTGGGGATTGGCAACCGCACGATATCGGAAGCGGGCATGACGATCGCCAACGTAACGCGGTCCGGGAATCCGACGTTGCCGCTCTTTGTCACTCTGGAAAACAATCTCCCCAGGCAAGCCACTATTCCAAGCAGCGTGTTGATTCCCGCCGGACAGGCGTCGGTGACGTTCAGCATCGTGGGCATTAACGACTCGCTGGAAGATGGAGTTCAAGTGGTCGAGGTTACGGCATCTGCGCTGAATTTCGCGGATGCCACCAACACGCTGAATGTTGTTGACATCCCCACGCTCTTGGTGAACATCGAAAAGGATGAGATTTCCGAGGCCGATGGCAGGGGAGCCTCGCAAGTAACGATCGCGAGGCTCGGTGGCGATTCCACCATCAGCATCGAAATCGTGCTGGAAGTGAATGACCTGACCGAGGCGTCCGTCCCCCTGCTAGTTACGATGGAGCCATTTCAGACAGTCGCAGTCATTTCGCTGGACGCAGTGGACGACACAATCCTGGATGGACCGCGGACGGTCATTCTAACGGCTACCGCGGACGGCTTTGACACGGGTACCGATACCGTGCAGGTGCTCGATCACGAAACACTAACGATCGCATTGGATGGCACGACGATTGCCGAAGACGGTATTTTAGTAAGTGGGACGATCACACGAAGTAACACGGACAATCAAGATCCGCTGGTCGTACAACTGCGGTCTGACGACACGTCCGAAGCGACGGTCGTTCCAGAAGTCACGATCCCGGGCGGCGAGGCGACGATCGCGTTCAGCGTGCGCGCAGTGGATGACGATCTTCTGGATGGAGACCAGCTGGTCATTCTATCGGCAACTGCCCCGGCATTTGTGGATGGCCGGCAAGAACTCTTGGTAACCGATGGCGAGGACTTGCTGATCACGATCGAGGACTTTGCGATATTCGAACACGACGGCGTCACCACCGCCACGGTAACTCGCAGCAACTCCAATAACGGGTCGCCCTTGCGGGTGATCCTCAATAGCAGCGACACGTCGGAAGCGACGGTGCCACCATTCGTCGACATACCGGCGAATCAAAATTCCGTTGAATTTCAGATCACGGCAGTCGACGATGATGTGCTTGACGGCAATCGCAATGTGGTCATAACCCCGTTTGCCGCGGGCTACCGCAGTGGACTCGCCCCGCTGGTGGTGATCGATCACGAAACGCTGAGCATCTCACTTGCTCGATCGTCCATTTTCGAAGATGGCGGAATGACGATCGGAACAGTGACGCGCAACAACACCAATCTGGGCGCGGCGCTACGCGTCGCGCTATCGACGAATGATGCCGGTGAAGCCACCGTGCCATCCAACGTTCAGATCGCGCCCAATCAAGCTTCGGCAACGTTTATCGTCATGAGCGTTGACGACTTCGTGGTCGACGGCGAACAGACGGTGGTAGTCACGGCATTTTCGGCAGGATATGTGCCGGCAACCGAATCACTGATCGTCAGCGAAGTGCCGGGACTGTCCATCACGAATTCCACCAGTTCGTTATCCGAAGATTCGGCCCCGGCCACGATCACCGTGCGCCGGCACAATACAGACAAGTCTCAGATACTCACCGTCACGCTGACCACGAGCCCGTCAAATCAAGCCGTGGTGCCTGCATCGGTGGATATTCCAATGGGTGAATCCTCAGTCGCATTTGACTTCGATCCCATCGACGACAGCTTGCTGGATGGTTCGCAACCTGTGATCGTCACTGCGGCGGCGGCAGGGTTGCCTGATGTCAGCACAACGATCACGGTCGAAGATCACGAGACGCTGACACTCAACCTGACGGCCTCGAGCATTGACGAAGACGGCCCGGGTACGATGGCCACGGTCATCCGCGGCAACACGGACATCCAGGCACCATTGACGGTCTTTATTCAGACAGATGACCCCAGCGAAGCGACCGCCTTGTCGTCCGTGATCATTCCAGCCAATCAGGCTTCGATCGAATTTCTGATTGCAGCTGTTGACGACGCGCTCTTGGATGGCCCGCAGAACGTAACATTCACCGTGTCTGCACCTCGGTATCAAGGCGCGACCGCAGTCATCGAGGTCCGCGACAAGGAACAACTGACGGTCTCTTTGGCGTCTGGCACGATCAGCGAGAACGGTGGGAGCGTTACCGGGACCGTCACACGGAGCAATACGGACTTGGGTTTTCCTATCATTGTCCAACTCTTCAGCGATCACCCGGGCGAAGCGACAACACCGGTCAGCGTACAGATCTTGCCACAACAGTCTTCGGCAACTTTCACGATTAACGCGGTGGATGACAACATCCTCGATGGAACGGTGAGTGTGGTGATTTCGGCCATGTCGATGGGGTACGAGGACGGCATGGCAAACCTCAACGTGAGCGATCATGAGACGCTCTCAGTGACACTCGATGAGACCTCGATCTCGGAACAAGACGGCATGACGACAGGGGTCGTCTCGCGTGGAAACACTGATATAGGAAGTCCGCTCACGGTCCAGGTGGGCAGTAGCGATACCAGCGAGGCCGCGGTTGCCGGCACTGTAGTCATCCCGAGCAATCAGACGTCCGCCCCTTTCCAAGTGATCGCAATCAACGATTCAATCTTCGATGGCGATCAGGATGTGACGATTTCCGCTACGGCCGATGGCTACTTCGATGGCGGTACAACGCTGACTGTGACAGACCACGAAGGCCTTACGCTAAGCTTGACCGCAACCGAGATATCGGAACAGCTTGGTTCAACCACGGCAACGGTTACACGTAGCAACACGGACTTGTTGTTTCCCATCATTGTGACCGTTACGACGGATGATCCAAACCGAACGCAGGTTGCCAACACTGTGATCATCAGAGCAGGGAATTCATCATCGGCTCCGTTCAGGATTTTCGCAATCGACAACCATATCCTTGATGGCCCCAGCATCGTTACTTTCTCAGTCGCCTCGCCTGGTTATGAGGGGGACACACAAACGCTGACAATTCTGGACAAGGAAACACTGACGGTCACGTTGCAGGATTCGCAGATTTCAGAGCACGGCGGTCAAACCACCGCAATTGTGCGCCGCAATAATATCGACCTTGACCAGCCGTTGCTTGTCAATCTTGCCGGGAACGATCCGACCGAGGCACTGGTCCCCTCGACCGTCGTTATCCCCGCAGGTGAGGTCCAATCACTACCGGTCGCGATCTTCGCGATCGACGACAGTGTATTTGACGGCGATCAGACAGTGGTCCTATCGGCAACGGCGAACGGTTACGAGCCGACGAGCGCTACACTGATCGTGACCGACCTCGAAATCCTCTCGGTGAGCATTGACGCCACTAGAATAAGCGAGCGTAACGGGACAGCCACTGGGACGGTGACACGTTTAAATACGGACATCGGGCAGTCTCTCTTGGTCGGTTTAGTCGGCAATGATGCGACCGAGGCAACCGTGCCATCGACCGTGATGATTCCTGCGAATTCGATGTCACAGACCTTTACGATTTCCGCGCGCGATGATTCAATTCTCGACGGCGACCAGATGTTCACCGTTACCGTCAGCTCTACCGGATATGCGGACGCCATCGCCGAGATCGACATTACCGACCTGGAGACCTTGACGGCGACTCTGGCCCAGAGCGAGATATCGGAAATGGCTGGGAGAACCACCCTCACGCTCGCTCGAAACAACTCCGACGTCGGTCAACCCTTGGCGGTCACGTTGACGACTGACGATCCCAGCGAAATCAACTTCATCAGCAACACCGTCATCCCATCGAACGCGACAAGTGTGACGATTGATATCAATGCTCTTGACGATTTGTTGCTGGATGGGACACAGACAGTGAAAATAATCGTAACTGCGGTCGGATATGAAGGCGATACCGCGATGCTGGATGTGACCGACCACGAGTCGCTGGCGGTTTCCATTGCCGATGTCTCGATCTCGGAGTTGGATGGAACCACGGTCGCCACGATCACACGCAGTAATCTGGACGACAATTCCGCACTCGTCGTGACCCTGACCGGCCAGCTGCAAATGCCGGGCGATAATCCAAATGCAAATCCACCCTTCGCCCTTGGCACGGTCGAAATCGCCTCCGGCGAGCCGTCGGCCAACTTCTCCGTTTCGGCCATCGACGATGATCTGCTGACGGGACCACGTACGTTGACAATCTCCGTGTCGGCAGCTGGATTCGTCAGTGCGGACGCGGCGACAATCCTTGACGATTTCGAGACGTTAACCGTTACCATCGACGCGTTCCCGCTACGTGAAGGTGCCACAACCACCGCCACGATCACCCGAAATAACACTAACCTCGCAGAAGACGTCGTTGTTTCGTTGACTCACAATGATCCCAATCGGCTGAACGTTCCCCCTGAAGTGATCATTCCAGCCGGCCAGGCCTCCACGACGTTCGACGTTACTTCATTGGACGATGGGCAAGCTACTGGCAATCTCATGCTGGCTGTGGGTGCGACCGCCGAAGGGTACCAGCCCACTAGTCTCGAGATTGAAGTCGAAGATGTTCCCTTCCGTTGGCGGAACCCAGTTAGACGTACCGATGTGAACAACGACGGTCTATTGACTCCGGCCGACGTACTCATTCTGGTCAACGAATTAAATCTGAATGGGGCGCGCGTGCTGCCCTTAACGGGCGACTTTGCACCACCGCCATACCTGGATGTCAATGGTGATGGCACAATTACACCGGGCGATGTCGGGATCGTGATCAACGAGATCAATGCCGGGGTTGAATTCGGAGCTGAAAGTGAAGGCAGCACCCGTTTGATCGTTGCCCCGATCGGACGTCTTGATTTCCAGGTCACTGCTTTGCAGTCTCCTTCTCTGAAGCAAGAGATGACACCAAGGCGTATGGAAGCGTCAGTCAGGCGAAACTCGCAGTCGCCCGTTGCGTCCCATCGCCACGGAGCAATTCAAAGAAACAGCCTCCCATTACGTCGGATGACCACACCGCGTGATTTGGAAACAGACGAACTGGATTCGTTGTTGGACTTGCTGGCCGCGGACGTTGCGTCCCGACCTGAATTCGACGAATAGAGCATCGTCGTACGTGCGTGCCGCGCCCGTTTAAGTTGCACAAGCGTCGTCTCTTCCAGAGACGTACCTCTCTGCGGCGAGGGGAGGTAATTCTGATAACCCCCGATTGTCAAACCCGGGCTAGCGAGTGCCTGCCGCCTGGCGGCGTTCCATTCTCGCGATCAATCGGTTGAGATAGCGCTCGGTCACGTCGACGACCTCCTGCTCGTTGGGCTCAAAACGGAAGTGCCGTGCGGTCAGGCCTGGTTGCCGGCGGACTTCGTAGAGATCCATCGCAGCGATCGCCACGTAGCTCGCCGCTTCCGAACTAGAACGCTCGACTGTCGTTCGATCCGGTCTACGACCGAATTCGATTCGATAGGGGAACAGGGGCAACTGCTGCTCGCGTCCTAGTGTGACTCTTACCATCTGGGGGAAGTGGGCAGGCAGCTCGTCCGCCGCCGCTACACCAAATTGCTTGAGGGCGTCCGGTTTCCATTCGCCATACAGTTCCCAAACGGGGACGGACCCAATCTGACCCACCGTCGGCTCGTTGAATTGAAAGTTGTGGTTGAGTTCGTGCAGCAGTTGATCAAGTCCCCCAAGTGCGAACCAGTTACCTGGTAGAGGCATTGTCTGGATACCGGCATGTCTGGTCATTGTCTGACGAATTTGACGCAGATTGACATACTCGAGGCTGTGACCGGAACCGGAATCGCGCCGAATCCAGAGCTTCGACCCGTCGCTGATTTGTTGGAAACTGGTTACTTTGCCGGCCACATCCATCTTCAGATCAAGCCGCAACATTCGCTGGCGACCAACCGTCATTTGCTGGTAGGTTCCGGATCCCACCAATTCATGGCCAAACAGCTTAACCCTTTGGCGGAGCTTCGCTTCGAACGCCGGGAGACGGGCCAGATTGGCGCTGGCACCGGCAATCAATTCGTTGCCACTACGCGTATTTTCGCCTTCGACCGCTGACATGCTGGCAGCAAAGACCAGCCACATCGTGAGAGAAAATACACCTGTATATCTAGGCAACTTGTACTTCATTGCACGGTTGTGCGGGTTTTTCCAAAGATTCTGCTTCAATTGGGCCGAACATAATCCACAGAGAGTTTTCTCTGCGTGGATGACATGCGGTGGCTGTCCGTCGTGCCAGCTTGAAACGAGTTTTGAGTTGGTGCAAAGTAACGCCAAAGCGCGCTGTACCAGACCTAAGGTTCGGCAGTGTAACGCTTCCATGCAATGGCTCCTACGTCAATCTACAGTAGCTTGAACGCGAGAGAGTCGTGGCGATCGCAGTGAATTCAGTTCCCGTAAACTAGTCCAATGTAGTTGAATTCTCGCCAGTCCCGCCGTTCGGCTCGCTGGCGAACACCCAAGGGGGGAAATCATGATCGTACGACGAACGCTGTCGACCGTGTTCGTGGGCGTGGCCATCGCAGTAACCGGTTGCTCGGGGTTACAGCAAGGTCACAACTTGCCACCAGCAGACCGGTTACTCAGCCCAGGTCCCGGCGTTGGTGGTCCTGGACCTGGTGTCTTACCGGCCAATTATCAGGTTACGCCCGGGATGCAGATGGGGCCAGGTGGTCCCCCGATGATGCCGATCGCTTCGGCCGCGCCTCGAATGGCGACAGTCCAGTTGCTGTTCCACCGTCCCGAAGCCATGCAGATTCGCTGGGATGTCTCGGGCGTGGGGCGATTCGACTCGGACCCCCTGATCCTGCCCGGAAGAAAGAACTTCCCTGAAGGTGGAATTTATCGTCTGAAACTGACGGCGATCGCAGGACGCGAAGGTGTCGAACTCTATCCAACATTGGAAGTTGGACCGACGACGCCACGGACCGCGGCCTACCTGGCACACAACGCGATTCCGATTCAGTTCACCGAGGAAGACTTCGATCAGGTCTTGAGTGGCAACTTTGTCACCAAGGTCATCTACCTGCCAGATCCCGAATTCCAGGAGATGGCATTGGCAGGTGTCGAAACGTTGGTCAGTACACGACTAGACCCCGGTGTCGATCCGATTGTGGAAGCCGATCGCCGAGGTTCCATCATGGCAGTCATTCGACTCGGCAACAAAGACGTCGAGATGCCGGGTGCAGCCAATCCGGATCAGGTCATGGCTGCGTCGTTCATGTATCAACCTCCAGCTCCGCTGGGTGCGATGCTTCCGCCGGGCGGCGGGCGTTTGATGCCGCCCTATGTCTCCGGTATCACGGCACCTCAGTATGGAATGCCAATGACGGCAACGCCAATCGGCCTGCCGGGACCGCCCCATATTCCCTTGGGCTCTCCCGCCGGCTTCCAGCAACACGTCATCACAAACCGTACTCGGGTCCACATGCCTGGTCCGACGGAACAGTTCCGAGTCAACATTCGACAGACTCCCGGCTACAGCTATCCGAAGCCGCCGAGCCACATGAGGATTCGCGAACAGAACATCTATCCTAGTATTCCCTTCACACGTCCGCGTAACGACCGGGTCGAAGTGGTGCACTAACGGACAGAATCACGGGACTCTGCCGAGCCGAGCGGAGTCTCGTACAGTTTGAAACGTCGAATCAGGTCCCGCTCGGCTCGCGGGGCCTGATTTTTTTGACACGCAACTTCCACACCAAGGTCTCTCGTGCAAAACAGTCTTTTTGGTATTGGAGCGTCCGTCGCTCTGCTGCTGGCGAGCACCGCTCTTGCGCAGGCGCCGAGGCACTTTGGTCATTCGATCAACTTGCCGCCCGGCACCGTTGCCCGAGGTCAGTTGGCGCACATCCCAGCGCTTCATGGTTATGTACAGCCCGTCGAGATCATTGCGCCCAAAGGGGTGCGTGTTTTCATCCGGCAACAAGGACGATTTGTAACCGCGCCCGACGGGCCGTTGCGAATGGGGTTGATGATCGGACCGGTTTATCATCTTCAGGTGACCAACATCCCTTTCCAAGAGGGCCACGAAGTCTATCCAACGATT
>Ga0114949_10002802_pt1 | contig 10956 bp, 9 predicted proteins | sample N074metaG_FD_83505 | JGI IMG/M metagenome (GOLD analysis project Ga0114949, IMG submission 83505) | Deep subsurface microbial communities from Kermadec Trench to uncover new lineages of life (NeLLi) - N074 metaG | ecosystem: Environmental > Aquatic > Marine > Ocean trench > Sediment | place... | reverse complement strand
TTCTTGCTAAAACCATCCGGTGTAATCTGATCACGATGTTCACTGCCGCGCTGCTCGATCGCCGCAAATCCCGCACCCAGTTCAACCCCTTTGACCGCATTGATGCTCATCAGGCCGTGGGCAAGATCCGCCTCCAGCTTGTCGAATACGGGCTCGCCCAATCCGGGCGGCACATTACGCGCAAGCACACTTATTTTCGCGCCAATCGAATCGCCCTGCTCGCGCAGCTCGTCCATAAACGCGGCCAACTCGTCAAGCCTGTCTGGCTCTGCGCAGAAAAACGGGTTTTGATTAACGGCCTCGAGGTCAATCGCCTGCAAATGAATCGGACCAAGCTGCGACAGGTAGCCGTGAATGGTGAGACCGGCGCGCTCCAGTAAATATTTTCTGGCGATCGCGCCAGCAGCAACGCGCATGGTTGTTTCGCGCGCCGATGAGCGGCCACCGCCACGATAGTCTCGAATTCCGTATTTTTGCTGGTAGCTGTAGTCGGCGTGGCCAGGCCGAAACTTGTCTTTGATTTTGCTGTAGTCATGCGAGCGCTGATCCGTATTTCGAATCAATAGCCCGATCGGTGTACCCGTGGTTACGCCTTCAAAAACACCGGACAGAATTTCAACCTGGTCGGCTTCCTGACGCTGCGTCGTGTGGCGCGACTTGCCGGGGCGACGGCGCTCCAGGTCGATCTGGATATCGGCTTCGGCCAGGGACATTCCAGGTGGACACCCGTCGACAATACAGCCGAGCGCCGGCCCGTGACTTTCGCCAAACGTTGTAACCGTAAATATTTTTCCGAAACTATTACCGGACATCCGCTAAACCTGTATTGATCACGAAGAAAACCGGTCTTTATGCAAGACCAGTTGCTCGCGTGTCAGTAAAAAAACGCCGTCCCCGCCAAACTCGAATTCCAGCCAGACGAAGTCAACCGTTGGGTATTTTTGCATCAGCGCCGACTGGCTGTTGCCAACTTCGACCAGCAGTACGCCAGCGTCGGTGAGGAACTGACTGGCATCATGCAATATCGCTGTGACCGAATCCAGACCGTCGTTGCCAGCGGCGAGACCGAGTTCCGGCTCATGGCGAAACTCTTCGGGCAATCTGGCCATGTCTTCTTTGTCCACATACGGCGGGTTGCTGACGATCAGGTCGTAGCGATCGCTTTTGCGGTCCAGCGGCGAGAAGAAGCTGCCCTTGATCAGTCGCAGCCTGTCGCTCAGATCATGCCGCTCGAGATTGATGGCAGCGACCGCCAGCGCGTCGGCAGAAATATCGACGGCGTCCACCGACGCTTGCGGAAATGCAGTCGCAAGAGCGATGGCGATGCAGCCACTGCCGGTGCCGAGATCGAGAATTCGCTGTACCTTGCCCGGGCTTATCCAGGGCTCGAAGCGGCGCTCGATCAATTCGGCGATAGGCGAACGCGGTACCAGCACTCGCTCATCGACATAAAAACGTAATCCGGCAAACCAGGCTTCGTTCACCAGGTAGGCCACAGGCACCCTCGATTCGATCCGCTCGGCCACCAGCGAATCCAGCTCGCTTAACTCGGCCGGGGACAGGACTTTTGCATAGCCCTCCTCACTTGCTTCGTGTGACAGACCAAGTTTCGCGAATACAAGGTAGGCCGCCTCGTCAACCGCATTCGACGTGCCATGGCCGAATTCGACGCCCGCTTGTTCAAACCGCTCGGCGACAGCCTTTATATAGTCGCCAACAGTCGATTCAGTCACCTGGTCTCTCCTTTTAATGCGGCTTGGGCCGCGAATCGAAATAATCGCGGCTGGAATAGTACAAAAAGTGCTGGTCCAAGTCTGCTGTGCGATAGAATGCCGCGGCTATGGCATCCTCCACCAAGACATTGACGATCATTGTGCTCACTCTCGCCGCCCTCGTCGGCAGCGTACTCCTGCTGACATTGGGCCCCAGGCAAGCGCCTTCGCCTGAGCACGCGTTGCGCCTGCCCGACCCCAAGTCGCTGCCGGAATTCGAGCTTCTGGATCAGGACGCCAAGCGGATTACTAACGACTGGTTTGACGATCAATGGACGCTGGTATTTTTCGGCTTCACGAGCTGCCCCGACATCTGTCCTGCAACACTGCAGGTACTGTCGCTGGCGAGAGCAAAACTGGCGAACGAAGATGGGATGCGCGAGTTACCGGAAATTTTGCTGATCAGTGTTGACCCCGGCCGCGATTCGCCGGAAATACTGAAGACATACGTGGCGCACTTTGGCGACGGCGTCAGCGGCGCAACAGGGTCGCAGAAAGAATTGCAAAAGTTGACGACAGCACTGGGGGTCTATTTTGCGATAGAGGAACCAGAATCGATCGACGACCCGGGCAACTACAACGTTGCGCATTCCGCTCACGTGGTCGTTATCGACAATCATGGCCGGTATCACGCGGTTTTCAGCGCGCCGCACACCGTTGATGCATTCGTAAGTGACCTGCCGATCCTGATGCAGGCTTATCGTCGCTGATCTCTACTTATGACCAAGTCGTTTACTGTATTTTTGCTCGTTTTGATTGCGCAGTTTGGCTGTAGCCCATCCGGCCCCGTCATATCCATTTCGCAATTGCAGGTCGTCGCTCCGGCGCCAGGCCGAACGCCCAGCGTTGCTTACATGACGATAAGCAATCAGGGCCGTGCAGCTGTAGAGCTGGTCGCCGTGTCGAGTTCGCAGTTTGCGCGGGTCGAAATGCATCAAACCGTTTTGCGCGACGGGGTGGCCAGGATGCAAGCGCTTTCAAGCGTGACTATTGTCGCGAAGAGCAGCGTGGCATTTGAACCGGGCGGCAGGCACGTGATGCTGTTTCAGCCAACGACAGGATTGATCCCGGGCGCTGAAATCTCGTTGCAATTTAAATTTGCGTCCGGCGAGATGCTGCTGATTACCACGCCGCTCGCCACCCGAATTCCAGTAGATTAAGAGGCTTCGCATTGTCAGCAATTGCCGCAAGAGCGTTTATTTTGTTTCAGTGGATCGTGCCGCAGTACCTTGTTACGGCCATCGTTTATCGCCTGGCTCGCATCCGCACTGTCCCGGTCAAGAATTTTTTCATTCGGCAGTTTGTCAAAGCGTACAAGGTTGATGTTGACGAACTCAGCGCGCCGGTCCCGGACGGCTTTGCAAGCTTCAACGATTTTTTCACCCGCGAGCTCGCAGCCGGTGCAAGGAACGTCGACCAAAGCGCCAACACGATCGTCTCCCCGGTTGACGGTGCCGTTAGTGCCGCGGGCACTATTGAACAAGAGATGCTGATTCAGGCGAAGGGCATGCGCTATTCGCTGGAGGATCTGCTGGCAACCGACCTGCCGGAAGCGCGCGCGTTTCACGACGGCCGATTTGCGACCATTTACCTGGCGCCGTTTAATTACCACCGGATACACGCGCCGCTGGCCGGAACGCTGCGTGCTGTGCGTTACGTGCCCGGTGATTTATTCAGCGTGAATGCGGTTACCGCGAAATTTGTGCCGCGATTGTTCTCGCGCAACGAACGCCTGGTTTGCCACTTTGTTACCGATGCCGGCCCATTCGTGCTCATTTTTGTTGGCGCGATGAATGTCGGCAGCATCAGCACGCCCTGGACCGGCGAAATCCGGCCGCGAAAAAGCGGTGTCGTAGTCGACTACAACCTGAGCAACTCTGCCTTATCGACCAGCGTGGCGAAAGGCGACTTGCTGGGCTGGTTCAACATGGGCTCCACCGTAATCATGCTCATGCCAAACGGACACGGCGAGTGGTCAGAGACGCTGGTCACCGGGGCAACTGTGAAAATGGGTGAGGTAATCGGCCGGCAATGACGAAGAGCAACCGCTGGCAGCCATCGTCGAGCGCCGCGATCGCCCGGTTTCGCGCGAGCATGCTGGATCGAGCGCGACAATACTTTCGGGCGCAAGGTGTGCTCGAAGTCGATACACCAGCGCTGTCACGAAGCGCTGTCAGCGACCCGCATATTGAGTCCGTCGCAGCGACTTTGGCGCTCGATGCAAAAACAGACTATTACCTGCACACGTCACCCGAATACACCATGAAGCGATTGTTGTGCGACGGTTATCCCGACATCTACCAGATCTGCAAAGTTTTTCGTGATAATGAGTTTGGCCGGCGTCATCAGCCCGAATTCACGATGATCGAGTGGTATCGGCTGAACTTCAAGTTAAAGCAAATTGCGAACGATACGCTGGCGTTTATCGCAGCAATCCTGCAGCGGCCATCGTTATCCAGTGGCGCGATACACCTTAATTACGCAGATGCATTTGAGGAATTTGCCGGCTGCGATCCGTTCACGGCAGACCTGGCAGAGCTTATCGCAATTGCGGACGCGGACGCATCACTTATAGAGTCGATTGGCGACGAGAAGGATGCCTGGCTGGATCTGATTCTTGACCAGAAAATCGTGCCTCAGTTTGCTACGGATCGTCTTACCGTGTTGTCGCATTACCCCTTAAGCCAGGCCGCCCTTGCCCGGCAGTGTCCCGTTCACCCCGCAGCAGCAGACCGCTTCGAAGTTTTCCTCGGGCACTCGGAGCTGGCCAACGGCTATGTTGAGCTTGTGGACGCAGATGAGCACGCGAGGCGTTTTGCCGAAGATCAGGCGAAACGAAAATTGCATGGACAAACCGAGCGGCCACTGGATAATCAATTTCTGGACGCGATTCGCCACGGCCTGCCGGAGTGCGCCGGGGTCGCCGTTGGCTTCGACCGATTGCTGATGATCCATGCTGGCACGGAAGATATTCGAGACGTCCAGACGTTTGCATTTGCGGAACAGTCATGACGACAACAGACTACGACTTGTTAAACGCCGAGCTCATCGCTTTAACGGAAAACGAGCCGGATGCGCTGGCGAATTGTGCCAATTTTGTCGCGCTGTTATTTGACGCGATGGCAGACATAAACTGGCTCGGCATTTATGTGCGTCGCTTCGATGAACTCGTGCTTGGCCCTTTTCAGGGCAAACCGGCCTGCGTGCACATTCCAATCGGTCAGGGTGTGTGTGGGACTGCAGCGGAAAAGATGGAAACGCTGCGCGTTGATAATGTGCACGAGTTCTCCGGGCATATCGCGTGCGACATAGCGTCCCAATCCGAAATTGTGGTGCCGCTGATTCGCAATGGTGAATTATTGGCTGTGCTGGACATCGACAGCCCGTCGCTCGCACGTTTCAGCGAAACCGATCAAGCCGGAATTGAGAAATTGTGTCGCAGCTTTGAGAAATCGATCTCCGAGCACGCGTCGTTTATTTAACCCGTGAGACGTATTCTTTCGAGCGCGTATCACAGCGAATAATTTCACCTTGCTCGACAAACAGCGGCACCTTCACGACGGCACCGGTTGACAATTTCGCCGGCTTCACGCCGCCGCTTGCTGTGTCGCCCCGCAGACCCGGATCCGTTTCAACGATTTCGAGTTCGACGAAGTTCGGCGGCAAGACAATAATCGGTGTGTTATTCCACAGCGTAATCTGGCAAACATCCTCTTCCTTGAGCCAGTTTTTTGCATCACCAACCGCACTCTTGTCTGCAGCAAACTGCTCGAACGTGTCCGGCATCATGAAGTGCCAGAACTCGCCGTCAGAATAAAGATACTGCATGTCCGTATCGACGACGTCCGCAGCCTCCACGCTCTCACCGGACTTGAACGTTTTGTCTACAGTCTTGCCCGTCTTGAGGTTTTTGATGCGGACACGATTAAACGCCTGACCCTTGCCTGGCTTGACGAACTCGTTTTCAACGATAATGCACGGTTGCGAGTCCATGATAATGCGCAATCCAGAGCGGAATTCGCTGGTGTTGTAGTTCGCCATAGTGAGTGTCCGATGGTGTTGGTGCTGCGACCCGCAAGCCGGGTCTGGCTGAAGGCCGTCATAATACCTGCAGATATCGCATTGGTTAAGCGTTTCATCGCACCAATCTCTTGAAATCGCCCGAATTATTGTAATTCGCGCCAAGTCCCAAATATGACGATTGGCCGCTACGACTGCCGATAATTTGATACTGATCACGCTTTGCATGTGCTGCAGGCATTAGTCTGACCGTCTGGAAAGGAAAGCCCGCGGTCCTTGACGACTGGTGGGCACGCCACACTTTAAGCTCAAGGATTAGAGAATTGAACGAGCGCCAAGGCATATCCATAGCGGTATTGACCAAAAATGAGGATGACGTAGAACTCGTCAACCGGACCCTTCGCGATTCCGGCCATATTGCCCATTGTCACTGGATCAAAAAGCCGGAAGGCTTTGCTGACACGCTCAGCACGGAACCGTTGGAGCTGATTATCGTCAACGGCGATAGCTACCCGGACAACATTCGCCAGATCATCAAGCAAAAAGACGCCTATCTTCCTGAGATCCCGGTCATCGCTGTACAACGCGAGGTTAGTGAAGAGAATATCTTAAGCGCCATGAACGATGGCGCTTGCGACCTGGTGTCGATTGAACAAACAGGCCGCCTGCAGGCAGTCGTATCAAGAGAGCTGCGAGCGATTCGCGTGGAACGCGCACTCAACTCGACATTGTCCTCGGCGACCGAATACCGAAAACAACTGAGTGACTACATGCAGGGCTCGCACAGCCCGATCGTCGACGTTGAGGAAGGCATAATCACGCAGGTGAACGACGCGTGGGTTCGTTTATTCAAAGCCACAAATACGGACTCGGTAATCGGACAGCCGCTAATGGATTTCTTCGAGCCCGAAAGCCAGGCAGCAGTGAAAGGTGCGTTTGTCGCGACTATAAAGGGCAAATGGCAGAAAGGCGAAAAGCTGTTTGCAAAGTCGAAGCTTTCGACCAAGAGAGACGTAACCGAACTGGAACTTGGCTTCAGGCTGGTGAGTTTTGACCATGGCTCCTATGTGCAAATCCAGATTACGCCGCTCGAGCATGTGCCGGAAGAGCCAACCAAACTCGTTCATGAAGCGCTGAAGCGTGACCCGACGACACTCTTTTTTCATCGGTCAGAGTTTATTGATCGCATCACCAGGCGTTTGTCGCGAAAACCAAAATCCGGCCTGCATGCGATTACTTACATCAAGCTGGATGACTTCTCGGAGATTCGCAACCAGGTTGGACAAATCGCATCTGAAGAGGTTATCGCGCTGTTTGCAGAAGAGGTCCGTAAACGCATGCACCCACGCGATGTGGCGGGCCGCTTTGAGGGCACTGTCCTCATGGTGTTGCTGGAGCGCGGCAGCGACAAAGATGCAAAGATCTGGGGTCAGCAACTCGTCGATCACATGCAGGAACAGGAATTCAAGGTTGCTGGCAAATCGATCAAATTGACTTGCACGGTAGGCGTTTGCGGCATGAGCAGCGTTTACGCAAATCTTGAAGAACTGATCTCCGCTGCCGCCAGCGCCCACAGCAAGGGCAAGTCGGACGGTGGCAACTGTGTCTACCTGGAAAATTCAGCGGATGACGACACACGCCTCCGACGGCACGACGCCATCTGGGTCAAGCACATCAAATCGGCCATGCAGGATGACCGCTTCCGCTTGGCACACTTGCCGATTGCGGGATTGCGACGCGACTCCGGGAATATGTTCGACATGCTGGTTCGCATGATGGATGAGCAGGGCAATGCGGTTCTGCCGTCGGAATTTTTGCCTGCTGCGGAACGAAATAATCTGTTGAAACCAATCGATCGCTGGATCTTCGCGGCAACGGTGGACTACTGTGCCGAGAACGAAGTTGACCAGGCGTTTGTGAGATTGTCGCGGCATTCAATGCTCGACAGCGACTTGCTGAAATGGCTTGAAAAAGAACTTTGCCGGCGTGACATTCATGCCGAGAAAATTTGTATACAAATTCCTGAGCAGGAAGCCGCCAAGTACATCAAGCAAACCAAAAAGACGGCGGATGGCTTGCGCGACCTCGGCATCGCCTTTGCGCTGGAGCATTACGGCGTCGATGAGAATCGATACCAGATCCTGGACGTGCTTAAACCGTCATACATCAAGATCAATGGTGAATTAATGCACTCGTTGATGACCGATACCAAGCTGCAAAGCCGGGTCCGGCAACTTGCGACGGAGGCCGAAAAGCGCGGCGTCCTGACCATCGCAGAACGCGTTGAAAACGCAAATGCGATGGCCGTCCTGTTCCAGCTTGGTGTGCATTTCATGCAGGGCCACTACGTTCACGAGCCGGAAGTCGTGCTCCAGGAACGTGCCAACGTGGCCCCGACGACGCTTGAAGCAATCGCCAACAGCTAAGACCTCAGCCAGCGCGCGCAAAGTCTTGCGGCCGCTTTAGTTTGGTCGATATTAAGTTAAATCCAGGCGCCGACGAATTGTGATTGCGGTCACAGTTTGCACTCAAACTCGCGATACAGCCCATTAATTTGCTTAAAAACGGGGCGAGTACGCATACAGGCAATGTGACTAAATCTAATCTCCGTTACTGATGTATGTAAAGTTGCATGACTCATGCAACGTCAGTTTCGAATGAACTTAAGGCGGAGTGTGCCAGTGAAAGCTTCCAACAGAAAGATGAATCGCAGTAAGCATGCCGCGCAGAAAACTGCGCTGCAGCGGACACTTGATCCGTTACTGCCGGCAATCCTCGTAATAGGGGGTGCCGCTCTACTGGCCGCGAAACCGGCGTCCGCGATCGAGCTCGGTCAGCTGCAAATGAATTCCACACTGGGCCAGCCACTGAGCGCAAGCATCCCTTTCGTACTGAACCCGCATGAAGAATTGCATAGCTACTGTATTTCTTTGACGCGCAGCGCCGAGTCCGGAGTGCAGTCGCTGACTCGCGCCAGCATCAAGATTGTTGGCGACCGCATTGTTATCACCGGCAGCCGGCCAATCAATGAGCCGATGCTCGCGATGCGTGTAGCAGTGAATTGTCCCTATACCGTGAGACTGGCCCGGGATTTCGTTATAATGATCAATCCGGCCGGGACCGTAGATGCATTTGCGCCCAGAATATCGGCGCCAGTCGAGCCTTCGCCGGCTGTTACCAGTGTCGCTCCCGCCGTTCGCCAGCCGCTTCCAGTAGCGCAGCCTGTGACCGTGCCGGTCGTTGCCGACGTGCAAGACCAGCCCGCTTTGCTAAGGGCTCGCGCCAGTGACGAATCACCCGTTTATGTCGGTGACGATTATCGCGTGCAAACCGGTGACACCCTGTCGAAGATTGCAAAACGAATTGAAGGTCGGCCGATAGGGCTGTGGCCGTCGATAGATGCAATCTTCCAGGCGAATCCGGACGCATTTGTTGCGAACGACAAGAATCAACTCATCGCTGGCAGCATGCTGTTCATTCCGGACATGCAAGGCTATGAGCTTGCACCGGTTGCTGTGGACGACCCTGCACCGGTCGAGGCATTTGCGGCCGAAGCGCCGTATGTCACCCCGATTGTCGACAACACCATCAACTACGAAGCCTACGACTCCGACAGCAGTCAGTGGGCGCAAGAAGAGCAAGTCGTCGAAGTTGCCGATGACACCTATGACCCGGAGACATCGTATACACCTGCCTCGACCACCAGCTATGAAGTTTTGGACTCTACCAGCGAGCAGCCAGTCGACGAAGAAGTCCTGATCGTTGATACGACGGACAGCGAGTCGACCACTGTTGTCGCTGATGACTCAATGATTGTAGATGACACAGCCGTATTGGCCAGTGGCAGTGTTGACTCGGGTAATGAAACCGCAGCGGCCGACCCTGTCGCAGAGACTGAGGCAGAGCCTCCGGTCAGCGAACAAGCGACTCCTAAAACCGTCATTGTTGCCAAGCCATTGAATAGCTCGACCAGTGAATCCCCGTCCTGGCTCATCTGGGCAGGTGGTGCTGGTGCAGCTGTATTCATACTCGGCTTGCTGTTCTCATTCAGACGCAAATTAGGCGGCCTGTTTGGCGGTGACGATGCCGAACGAGTCGAGCCGGAACTAGAAGACGATTCCGCCGTTACGCAAGAATCTCATGTGCTCTCCGATGTTGATTTCCCGCTGGACGATATCATTGAAGACGATCACGCAATGCAACTGGATGCAGATCTTGGTGATGGCGTTGGTCTCGACGAAAAAGCGGCGCCGGAGATCGCGTTTGCCGAAACAACCGAGCTGGACATGGCTATCGCTGCGACAGCAGAAGTGTCCAGCACGATGGAACTGGACGCCGACCTCGGTATCGGAACAGGACTGCAAGAAGGTACCGATCTCGATGTAGCGCAGGACTTCGGCTTTTCCGCAACCGGCGAGAATGCGATGCCGATGGACCTGGAGCTGCCGGTTGAAGTCGAGGTCGAAGAGGAAGATTTACCGACTGACATTATTCCGCCACACCGTGCCGAGGAAACAACCATTCTTGAAGACGAGGTGCCACCGGTTGAGAACGACGACGACAGCCAATACGACCTCTCAATGATCGTTGACGTGACCAAACAGGCGCTTGGTGAGGCCGACCTGACCGCCAAGGACCTGAATGCAGTCCAGCTGGATGCCGGGCAACGAAACATCGAAGACAGTGCCTATACCTTAAGCAGAGAGGTCGACTTCCAGACCCTCGAACAAGACTACGAAGAAGAGCTAACGCAAACACACGCTGTGAATGAAGAAATTGCCAGGGCCGCGGTAGAACTGGCCCAGCGAATGGAAGGCGAGGACGACGTCCTTGATGTAACTGCTGAAATGCCGTCGAGGAACCCGGCCCCGGCCGACAATGATCCCGGCGTCAGCGATTTGGATGCGACTGCCTTGAGCGAAGCGCTGACCGTAAACGATGAAATCACGGTCAAGATCAATCTGGACGACGACGATACCGTAGATACCAAGAACCTGGGATAAAATAGATCCGGGACAGTTTACTTATTTAAAAAAGGTGTCAGGTTTATTTATTGCCGTTTGCCGATTAGCGGCAAACGGCAATAAATAAACCTGACACCTTTTTTAAATAAGTAAACTGTCCCGGATCTATTTTATCACAGGTTCTTGGTATCTACGATATC
>Ga0114949_10002801_pt1 | contig 10956 bp, 12 predicted proteins | sample N074metaG_FD_83505 | JGI IMG/M metagenome (GOLD analysis project Ga0114949, IMG submission 83505) | Deep subsurface microbial communities from Kermadec Trench to uncover new lineages of life (NeLLi) - N074 metaG | ecosystem: Environmental > Aquatic > Marine > Ocean trench > Sediment | place... | reverse complement strand
GAGATTCTCGAGCGCTGCATTTACCCCATGATCAACGAGGGTGCCAGGATCCTTGAGGAGGGCATCGCCATTCGTGCCAGCGATATCGACGTGACCTGGGTGTACGGTTATGGCTGGCCTCGCTACCGCGGTGGTCCCATGCACTATGCGGACAGTATTGGCCTGGACAAGGTGGTGGCAACCCTGCGCAAATACGGTGAGGAGCCGGCCGCGCTGATGGTGAAATTGGCGGAGGAAGGCAAGGGTTTCAAAGACCTGTGATCAAGGCGGTAATCTGGGATTTCGGGGGTGTGTTCACCACCAGTCCCTTTGCAGCGTTTAGTCGCTATGAACATGACAATGGCATTCCGGTGGGGTTTATTCGCTCGGTAAATGCCACCAATCCCGACAGTAATGCCTGGGCGCAGTTTGAAAGCAGCCGGCTGAGTCTGGGCGAGTTCGATGTGCTATTTGCAGAAGAAACCGAAGCAGCGGGTTATCGCATTCCTGGCATGGCTGTTATCGAATTGCTGTCTGGCGATATTCGCCCGCAGATGGTTGATGCTCTGGGCCGCATCAAGCAGCACTATCGGGTTGCCTGCATCACCAATAACGTCAAGGGAGCCGGGCAGGGGCCAGGCATGGCCAACGGAGATGCCAAGGCACTGGCGGTAATGGAAATCATGGCGCAGTTTGATTTTGTGATTGAATCCAGCGTGGTGGGTTTTCGTAAACCCGATCCGCGCATTTACCAATTGGCCTGTGAACAGTTGGATATAGACGCTTCTGAGGCGCTCTTTATCGATGACCTGGGTGTCAATCTGAAACCAGCCCGGGCAATGGGCATGACCACCATCAAAGTTCTCTCTTTGGAGCAGGCGCTGGCGGATTTGTCGGCGGTGCTTTCGATGGACCTGGTAGGAGACGCTGCATGAGCGATCAACAGGCTGAAGGCTATAACATCCCCGCGGTCGAGGACTGGATCAGGGAAAACGTTGCGGTTTTAACGCCGCCCTTCAAGTGGACGCGACTGGAAGGCGGCCACTCTAACCTGACCTACCAACTGGATGACGCCAACGGCAAACAAGCGGTAATACGACGCCCGCCGCAGGGGGAGCTATTGCCCAAGGCGCACGATATGAGCCGGGAGTGGTCGCTGATCTCCTGCCTGGGTCCCACCGATGTGCCGGTGCCCCAGGCCATGGGTTTTTGTGAAAGCCCCGACATTACCGGTGCCTGGTTTTATGTCATGGGTTTGGTGGATGGCAGGCCGCTGTACAGCGCTGAGCAAACCATCGCCTGGGTACCCCAGGACAAACGGGAGACCCTGGCCCATTCCTTTATTGATGTACTGGCAGAATTACATTCACTGGATCCCGATGAAATAGGCCTGGGTGAGCTGGGCAAAAAAGAGAACTACGTGGGGCGCCAGTTGAAAACCTGGTATCGCTCCTGGACCTCGTCGATGGAGCCAGCCCAGTATGACGACCCACGCGCCCATGATTTGCAACAGTACTTTCTGGATCACATGCCCGAGCAGGGTAAAGCGCGGGTGGTGCATGGCGATTACGGTTTTCACAACTGCCTGATCGGTGCGGACTCAACGGTGGTAGCGGTGGTGGATTGGGAAATTTCTACACTGGGCGATCCGCTGGCAGACCTGGCCTATGCCCTTAACCCCTGGCCAGACCCCGCCGATACCATACTGGTAAACCAGGATGCCGCAACCGTTGCCCCCGGCTTTCCGGCGCGCAGCGAGTTGGCACAGCGCTACGCCGATCGCACCGGCCGCAACCTGGAACGGCTGGATTACTACGTGGGCTTCAATTGCTGGAAATCGGCGGCCATTATTCACGGCGTGTACGCGCGCTACATGGCGGGCCAAAAAAGTACTGAAGGTGTGGATATGGACGCCTTGCGCGAACGTATTGATACGTCATTAACTGCCGCAGAAGCGGCGGTGAGCCGCCTCTAGTATGACGAGCAAGCAAGCCTACGATCCGAAGTATATGAAGAGCAGTGAGTTTCGCTGCCAGGGCAGGGCGGTGCGGCCAAAGGATGCCGCAACCCTGATTATTGTCAGGCGGGACCAAAAACAGCCACGGGTTTTAATGGGTAAACGCGCTGCCGGGCACAAATTTATGCCCAACAAGTTTGTCTTCCCCGGCGGCAAGGTTGACGCTGGAGACGGTCGGCTGCGGCCGCCCCACGATTTGCATCCGGCGGTGCTGAAGCGGCTCAGCCAATCCTGCTCCGAGCACAGGGCCAGGGCGCTGGCGATGGCGGCAATACGGGAAACCTATGAAGAAACGGGCTTGATCCTGGGAGAGCCCCATACCGCCACGCTCAAAACCCGCTCGCCACACTGGCGCGACTTTCTCCAGTACGACATCAATCCGCGCCTGGATACCTTGCACCTGATAGCGCGCGCCATTACGCCGCCCTATCGCAGTCGCCGCTTTGATGCACGCTTTTTCATGGTGGAAGCCGATTTGATACAGGGTGATGTGCACGAGGCACCGCAGGGGTCTGGCGAGTTGCTGGAACTGCACTGGGTGACACTCAAGGATACCCAGGCGCTTGAGCTACCCAATATAACGCGCATGGTATTGGGCGAGGTTGAGCGTCGCCTGCGAGAGGGCCATACTCCGGAGGATACCGGGCCGTTCATTCACTTCAAACAGGGCAAACCGGTGGTTGATCAGCAATAAGTACCGAGCGCACCGAGCGAGGGAACAGCTTATGGCATACGTTGAAAACAGAACAGTACACGATGCGGATTCCCATATTATGGAATTGCCAGGCATGCTGGAGGAGTATTTGGAGCAGCGTTTCCTGGAGCCCTTCCAGAGTAAGAACCGGGCCACTGACCACGAGCTGGCATGGGCGGCGGAGGCGCGTGGTTTGCAGGACGACCCGGAGTTTAGGGCGGGAGATGTTGAAAACCTGTTGCTGCGCAAAAACCACAAGGCGCTGGGCTCCTTTCGCAAAGAGGACAGACCGCAGCTGATGGACCTGATGGGCTTTAGCAGCCAGCTGGTGTTCACCACCTTTGCGCTCAGCAATTTTGGCCTGGAGCACAACGGTGAGAGCGAGTTGGCCCTGGCCACAGCACAGGCCCACAACCGTATGATGACTGATTTCTGCGGCGTGGATAAGCGCCTGTTGGCGACCGGTTACGTACCCCTGGTCGATATAGAGGCCGCCCCTGGTATAGCCACGCAGGCGCTGCAGCTGGGCTGCAAGGCGCTGGTGATTCCCTCGCGCTGCCCCAGCCATCATGCGCCATCACATATAGGCTTTGATCCCTTGTGGGCACTGGCAGAAGAGGCTGGTGTGCCGATTTTGTTTCACGTCGGTGGTGAAGAGAAGATGGCGCCCGCCTATATGGAAAATGGCTTGCCTGCGGTCAGGGATTTTCACGGTGGCGACGAAAACTTCACCTCACTGAGCTATATGACTATCCCCGTGGCCATATGGCAGACTATGGCGGCGCTGATTATAGATGGCGTATGTGATCGTTTTCCCAATCTTAAATTCGGCGCTATTGAACTGGGTGCGTCCTGGTTGCCGAGCTGGATGCAGTTTATGGATGCCGGTGTTGCCGCGTTCACCAAGGGCGAGGACAGGCTCAAGAAACTATCGGACAAGCCCAGCGAAATTGCCAAACGACAGTTTCGCGTGACACCCTATCCCCATGAAGACACCCGTTGGATCATCGCCAATTCCAGTGAAGACATGTTGTTGTTTTCATCGGACTTTCCCCATGTTGAGGGAGGGCGCAACCCACTCAAGCGTTTTAACGAATCACTGCGCGGTAGTAGTGATGTCGCCATAGACAAGTTCTACCGCGATAATTTTATCGACCTGATGGGTGCGGGGCTGGATGTGTCATTGCATGATCACCCGGCAATTGCGTAGGGCGGAATTCATTCCGCCATTTTTTACCGAACCAGGGTGGTACCCCCATCCACCGGAATGATCTGCCCGGTAATAAAGGCTCCAGCCGGGCTGGCCAGCAGTATGGCCACCCCGGATATGTCATTTTCTTCACCCCAGCGATGCAGGGGTATATAGGCAATTTCAGCTTCGTACAGGGCTTTGTTCTCGCTGGCGTATTCGGTCATCTTTGAGAAAAACCGTCCCGGCGCGATGGCGTTAACGCGAATGTGATCGTCGGCCAATATCACTGCCAGGTTGCGCGTCATCTGGTGTATGGCGGCCTTGCTGGGTGCATAGGACAGCGTGTCAGTGGCGGCACTGATGCCGGCGATCGAACCAATGTTGATAATCGCAGCGGTGGCCTCGGCTGATGCACCATGCTTGAGCAGGGGCAGCAGCGCTTTGGTCAGGAAGAAGGGTGTTTTGACATTCAAATCCATCACCTTGTCCCAGCCCATTTCTGAAAAACTATCCAGAGGTTCCAGCCAACCACAGCCGGCATTGTTGACCAGCACATCGATGGAATCTTCCCGTTCGCCTAGTGTGTCGGCCAGGCGTTGAATTTCATCCATAGAGCTGAGGTCACCAGTGAGCGCAATACACTCACCGTACTGTGACAGTTCTTTAGCAGCGGCATTGCACTCTTCGACCTTGCGCGCGGTGATATAAATACGTTTGGCACCGGCGGCGAAAAACCCCTTGGCCATGTAGAAACCGAGGCCACGTGAGCCGCCGGTAATGACACAGACTTTGTCTTGCATGGAAAATAGTTCTTCGAGCATAGCGTGTTCCCTTAGTATCGTGTTGCGAGCTTAGCGCTCAATAATATAGTTCTCAAACACCGGGTCGTGAGTTCGCTGCCAGTATTCCTGAAAGCAAAAGGGCGAGTTGTTAACCACGCGCCCCTTGCTGTTCTTGTACCAGCTGTCAACATCCGGGTGACCCCAAGCCAGGTTTTCGCTGAGTGATTGTACTTCCTTGTTGTATTCAATATTGACGTCGGCTTTGCATTCCAGCGACTTGATGTCGGTTTGGATGAGCTCCATGATGCAGGCCATGGTATAGCGCACCTGGCATTCAACCTGGTAGATGATGCCGCCGCCGTGGACGATATTGGTGTTGGGGCCGTACAGGCAAAACATGTTGGGGTAGTCCGGTACGGTAATGCCCAGATAGGCGCGGGGGTCATCGCCCCACAGGTCTTCCAGTGATTGACCTGATTTGCCGCGAATCTCCATGGGCCACAGGAAACGATTGGATTCAAAACCGGTGGCCAGAATAATAATATCCACTTCGCGGGTTGTGCCATCGTCCAACAGAATGCCGGTCTCAGTGATCGCCTCTATAGAGTTGGTTAGTAACTCAACATTATCCCGACCGATAGTGGGAAACCAGTTGTTGTCCACAATCAGGCGCTTGGCCCACACCGGGAATGTTGGCACCACCTTTTCCAGCAGGTCTTGTCGATGACCCAGTGTCTCCTTGATGTGGTCGGTCAGTGCCTCGCGCATGGCGTCGCTGGCTTCGTTCATGGATCTTGCCGGGTCGTGCCAGTCCGGGTCACGTACCACGGCGGGCCAGGTGACATCACCGAACAAGCGTATGGCGCGAAAGCGGTTCCATTCCGGGTAGTAAGGCACATGATGCAACAGCCACTTGTGGCCTTCTTCAACATCCCGGTAGTAATCGGCATTGGGCAGTAACCAGTTGGGTGTGCGCTGAAAGACAAAAACCTGCTCTGCCTGCTGCGCCGTTTGGGGCAGGAACTGTACGGCGCTGCAACCGGTGCCAATGACGGCGACGCGCTTGCCGACCAGGTCGTGTTCGTACTGCCAGCGGGCGGAGTGAAACATGGGGCCTTTAAAACCATCCAGGCCGGGGATAGCGGGGTTCTTGGGACGGTTTAGCTGGCCGACGGCGCTGACCAGCGCATTGCTGGTAAAAACTTCTTCATTATCGTCCTGGTCCCGGGTGGTGATTGTCCAGAGGTGGCTGCTGTCATCATAGATGGCGGAACTTACCTCAGTGTTGAAACTAATCTGATCCCGCAGTGAGAATTTGTCGGCGCATTGATTGAAGTATTTCAACAGTTCCGGTTGTTTCGAAAAGTAACCACTCCAGTCGGCGTTCTTGTCGAAGGAATAGGCGTAGAAGTAATTCGGCGTATCGACACCGCAGGCCGGGTATTGGTTTTCGTACCAGGTGCCGCCCACTTCCGGGTTCTTCTCAATAATGCGGTAGGGAATGCCGGCCTGCTTGAGTTTGATCGCCATGCACAGGCCCGACATACCGGCGCCGATGATGGTGACCATAAATTCGCCCAGGGATGCGGTAGGCTTTTCACGCCACTCGACGTCGCGTTCAGCAAAGCCCATTTCCTCAAGAAACATGGCGGTGTGTTCCATGGGTAGCGGTTCACCCACGCTGATGCCCATCATTTTGTTGAAGTGATCAGTTGATGGCAGCGGCGGTAATGACTGAGACCCGTTTATAAACGGTTTAATGAGGTCAAACGCCTGGGCGCGAATGTCGGCTTCGGTTGCGTCATCAAAGCCGCCGGAATCATCGGCAAACAATTCAGGTAGTATGGCGGTGGGCAGGTAGGGCGCCGATAGCCATTTATCATCACCGCTCAGTTGATTCATCACTGCCAACAAAGTGGGCAGGTTCGCGCAGGTGATGGCCTGTTGTAGCTCGTCCTCTAGTTTGGTCATTGCTGAGTTCCCTTATCGTTAGTGCCTTATTATTGGAGTGTTCCCGTCATCAGGAGCCCTGCCAGCAGCAGTTCAAATATGATGGCCGCAAGGTTTTTTGGAGCAGTGCTTTTGTCGACAAGCACAGACAGTGTTCTGGCAAGGGCGGCACCCAATGCTGCGCATGCAGCGGCGAGAAAAGCTGCCGGAGCCTGGGTGAGCAGGCAGGCCAAGCCCATGCCGACAAACAAACCGCCGTAGGTAGCCCGGACTTCGGATATGCCCAGCGCTCCTATTGGCGATATGCCAACCAGCTTGGCTGCAGTCTGGGGCCTGAACAGTCCCAGTAGCCCCAGGGCAAGCAATAGTCCACCGCCCAGTAAAGCAAGAATTTCACTCCCCAACATTGAACACCTGCCTGCTGGGGTATTTCTTGAAATAGTTCTGGGCGTCGACAGCCTGCATGCACACGGGTAGATCCCAGAACATACCTCTCTGTGCGCCGGTAACGGTGCGTTCACCGTAGTTCCGGTTAAAGCGCTCGCAATAATCCCTGTCGCGATGCTGGCGCGTTACGCAATCCTCGATGACCTCTTGTTTGAGAGGCGCAATATTCTCTTGGCGCTGAGCCTGGCATTGCTGCAGTAATTCCTCTGCCTGGCTGCGATTTATCTCTGCCGAATAGACAGCGCTCTGCAACAACAGAAATAGAGCCACAATCCCGGCAGTTGTTTTTGCATTTCTCATTTAGATCTCCAATCCTTGCAGTGCGACGAATAACCCAGTATGCCCACATTAAATCCGCTTTTTTACCGGCATCAAAACCGCAAAAGCCCATCCAGCCCGTGTATAAGGCGCCAGAAAATCGGTGACCTTACCGATGGCGGATGGCAGAGCCTTTGGACGACGGTAGCGTTTGCCAGCCATCATCACAAATGCTTTTGCGTCCCGGGCCCGGCCGCCCAGGAAGTAGCGTATGCGCGGTTGCTTCTGCAGGTTCTTAAGCCAGAAAGACCGATCTGCGCGAAAGGTGCTGATAAATACATAACCGCCCAGCCGGGTAGCTGCCAAGGGCGTGCGTCTGGTTGCTCCGCTCTTGAAACCAGTGGTCTCCAGCACGATAAGCCCACCGGGCACAAAGCGCGGTGAGCCGAGGCCCTTGCGCACCGCCGGTTCTACCACCCGGTTGAGCATGCGAAAAAACTCACGTTCCAGTTTTTGTCGTTCGAATGCCATATGGGTTCCACTGGCCTTGTTAAAACAGCTTGGGGTAGTCCTTCCAGTAATACTGGTAATCGACCTGTTGCCAGTTTTTATAAATACTACTCCAGTCTAGCCCATCTATGCGCCAGCCGTGGTGCGGTTCAATGTTAGTAGAAAATACCGGCGCGCCAAAATCGCAGAACCGCGTATCCACGCTAATGCGCACGGTCTTGTCCGTAGTGTTGGGCTCGGCCTTGTGAACGCAGCAGGAATGAAAAATAAGCACATCACCCTGTTCAAAGTCAGAGACGTGCCAGTTGTCTTCATCCGGGTATATCTCGCATTGAATGCCACCCACGCCTTCTGCCTGGAATACCGGTCGCACGCCGCCCTTGTGTGAACCGGCCAACACTTTCACCCGGCCCATTGCCTGGGTGATGTCGTGCAGCGCCACCCAGATGCCCGCCATGGTGGGGCCGGCATGATGGGAATGGGCGTCCTGGTGGGGAGGGGTTTCGTAACCGATCTTGCCAGGGGTGGAGATGCGAGCCATTTTTATCGGGTAGACAAACACATCTTTGCCGCTAACGGTCTCCATCAGGCTTTGAATGTGCTTGCTGTGGAAAAAGCTGTGAAAAGACTCCAGTGACTGGATGCGGGGATACACCTCATCCCAGGTACTGTCGGTTTCAAAAAAGGGTTGGCCCTCTAGAGTCGGTTTGTGTGTATCGGCGTCATAGCCAACATGGGGCTTGAGTTCCTGCAGAATAGCTTCCAGCAACTCATTGCATTGCTGCTGGGCAACGTAGCCCTTGATAAACAGGTAGCCCAGTTTCTGGAAACGTGCCTGTAGGGTGGCCTGATCTTCCAGCATGCTGGAAACGACATAGTCTTGAGTAGTATCTGGCATGCTAAATCAGGCGCGAACCCGCACCACCACCTTGCCTTCCACTTTGCCCGCCGCGATGTGCTCTATGGCTTTGGCGGCATCTTCAAAGGCGAACACCTGGTTGCCGACTGTATTGAGCTGGCCCTGTTGCCAGTGTGCCAGCAGGTCATTGTGCGCGTTGAGCATAAACTCGGTGGAATAACCGACCGGCATGGCACCGACCAGGGAAATATTTTTAAACAGGGTTTCCGGTGGGCTTATTTTGGGCCACTCGCCACTGGCATAACCGATAATTACGAATCTCCCCTCGAAAGCGATAGCGTCGAAACCGGCGCGACCCGGCTTGCCACCGACAGGGTCATACACAATCGAAGCACCTTTGCCATCGGTGTGAGCCAGGGTGGCGGCGGTAATATCTTCGCTGCGATGATCAATCACCGCATCGGCGCCCAGGCTTTTACAAAAGGCACTTTTCTCCGCGCCGCCAGCGACGGCGATGACCCGCGCCCCCTTGGCTTTGGCCAGTTGCACCGCCGCGCTACCGGAGCTGCCGGAGGCGCCCAATACCAGCACGGTATCTTCGGTGCACAGCCGGGCGCGATGCACCAGGCCTATCCAGGCAGTTTGGTAGGGAATAAAGAAACCGGCAGCGACTTCGCCACTCATCTCAACTGGTATGGGAAACACCATGGAGGACATCATCAGGCAGGCATCGGCCAGGCCGCCACGTTGTAACTGGAAGAGAGTGGGGCCCAGTACACGGCTCCCGATCAGGGCAGTATTGACACCCTCGCCCACAGCGACTATTTCACCTACTGCTTCCTGTGATGGGGTAAATGGCAGTGGTGGCACCAGTGGGTAGTTGTTCCTGCACATCAACACATCGGGCAAGCCCAGGCCGGCGACCTCCACCTGCACTTTTACCTGCTGGGGCCCAGCCTCAAAATCCTCAGCATTCTCGTCCAGTGTCAGTACCTGGCCCGGTTCGCCAAATTCACTGACTTTCCATGCGCGCATAGAGATTTCCTGGTTAAAGGGAACTAGTCTATCCTTACTGGCTTGAAGTTCACTAGCTATATTCTTGTAATGGAGCAATCACTATGGATACTCAAATTTTGGCACCGGCGGCGGCACTGGTCGGTTGGTCGTTGATCATGTTGTTCTGGGTGCTTGCTACCCGTTTTCCCGCTTTCGCCAAGGCCAATCTGGACTTGAGCGCAGCAGCACCGGGTACGCGTTACGCGGATATTGAATCCGCATTGCCTGCCACGGTTAACTGGAAGTCCCACAACTTTGTGCACCTGATGGAGCAGCCCACGCTGTTTTACGCAACCATCGCCATACTGGCGCTGGCCGGGCAGGGCACCGAACTGAATGTGATGCTGGCCTGGGGCTACGTGGGGCTGCGGGTGGTGCACAGTTTCTGGCAGTCCCTGGTCAATACCATACCAGTCCGTGTGACTCTATTCGCCTTGTTCACGCTCTGCCTGACGGGCTTGGCCATCAACGCGGTACTGGCAACGGTGTTTGCGTAACTACAGATCTCTGTCGCTGTAGGTATACAGGTGTTCGAGTATGGCTTCGGTGGTTTGCTCTGGAAACTCTTCCATTAGCCAGTGACTACCGGGCAATTCCAGCATTTTGTAAGGGCCGACAATGAACTCGGTTTGGCTGTCAACGGCCACCCGTCCGGCTGAGAAATCCTTATTGCCCCAGATAAACAGCGTTGGTGTACGGATCACTATGTCCGGTTCTTCAGCTGAAGACTGATCGACAAGCATGCCACGATACCAATTGAGCGCTGCTGTCAGCGCGCCCGGCTCGGAGAAAACCTCCAGGTACTCCTGCCGCTGTGGCGCCGCCATACTGCTGTAAATACCTTTGAGCATTTCAAAATCGTTATAGCTGAACAGGGTTTCCGGCAACCAGGGTGTAATAAAGAAGTAAAAATAGGAGCTGCGCGACTTTTGGTCAGGGTCATTTCTCACCGCATCACCAAAAGCCGTTGGATGAGCAATGGACAGGGCGGTCCAGGTGATGATGCGATCAGGTTCAGTCATCACCGTGTTCCAGCCAACTATTGCACCCCAGTCATGGCCGACCAGGTGAAACTCCTCAAAACCCACCGCGTCGGCTACTGCCAATACATCTGAGACAAGTTCGGGAATGACATAGTTTTCGACATCCGATGGTCTGGCGCCGGGGCTATAACCACGCTGGTCAAAGGCAACAACGCGATAACCGGCATCT
>Ga0114949_10002800_pt1 | contig 10956 bp, 21 predicted proteins | sample N074metaG_FD_83505 | JGI IMG/M metagenome (GOLD analysis project Ga0114949, IMG submission 83505) | Deep subsurface microbial communities from Kermadec Trench to uncover new lineages of life (NeLLi) - N074 metaG | ecosystem: Environmental > Aquatic > Marine > Ocean trench > Sediment | place... | reverse complement strand
TCGTACGACCGATGTGACGGGCGCCTGTGAATTACCCTCGGGTGTTGAGATGGTGATGCCGGGAGACAATGTAAAGATGGACGTGACCCTGATAGCACCGATAGCGATGGAAGATGGGCTGCGATTTGCGATCCGCGAAGGTGGCCGAACTGTCGGCGCCGGTGTGGTCTCTAAAATTATTGAGTAATTAATTATGGCTAGCAATCAAAACATTCGTATCCGCCTGAAAGCATTCGACCATCGTTTGATCGATCGCTCTGCGGCGGAAATTGTAGAAACAGCGCGGCGTACCGGTGCACGAGTAAAAGGTCCGATTCCTTTACCGACCAGAAAAGAGCGTTTCACTATCCTCATTTCTCCGCATGTTAACAAGGATGCGAGAGACCAATATGAGATCAGAACGCACAAACGTTTGATGGATATCGTGGATCCAACCGACAAGACAGTCGACGCGCTGATGAAACTCGATTTGGCAGCTGGAGTGGATGTACAAATTAAGCTCAATTAAGGTCGTAACATGTGATCCCGGAGAATCCGTAGGGATTGGAGTTGTCCAGGATGAACGCCAGGAATGGTGAAAATGCAGTAGAGCTGGCAGGAGTGACCCTGTCCTGTAAAAAGCTTTAATTTATTTAGGTAGAATAAGGCTTAACTTACACGTTTTATTCTGCTATAGTGCGCGCCCTCGCGGCCTGATACGGTTTTTCCGTATCAGGCCGCGTGTTCGAAAAAAGCTAGATAAATCAGAGGGATACGCGCGCTTAGTATCCGTTTGATATGGACGAGCAGGCGTTTTTAGTAATTGGATCAATCACTAAAAATGATAGAAAAACAATTATCACATTTATTGTTTTTCTCGCGCAGAGAATTCATAGATGAATTATTCGGAGCTTCGGGTAAATTGTTTTAATTAGAGGTTAATAATGTCTCTCGGTTTGGTAGGACGCAAGGTTGGAATGACCCGGGTTTTTTCGGATGACGGAGTGTCGACAGCAGTGACCGTTATCGAAGTAGAACCCAATCGTGTTTCGCAGATTAAAACTGTCGAAACCGATGGCTATTCTGCGGTTCAGGTGGTTGCCGGAACGCGTCGAGCTAGCCGTGTGACCAAACCGATGGCGGGTCATTATCGCAAGGCTAAAATCGAGCCGGGACGTGGTGCCTGGGAATTTCGTGTCGATTCGGTCGACGATATCGAGTTGGGAACAGAATTCAAGGTCGATTTGTTCGAGGCCGGGCAAACAGTCGATGTCTCTGGGGTCAGTAAGGGGAAGGGCTTTCAGGGCGGTATAAAACGCCACAATTTTACGATGCAGGATGCAACGCACGGCAACTCAATTTCTCATCGCTCTAATGGCTCGATCGGTCAAAATCAGACCCCGGGCCGAGTATTCAAGGGTAAGAAAATGTCGGGGCACATGGGGTCGGTTAACTGTACTACGCAAAACTTGAAGATAGTGCGAGTCGATACCGAACGAAATCTGTTGTTGATCAGCGGGGCTGTGCCAGGTTCGAAAAGTGGTGACGTGATTATCCGTCCAGCGGTCAAGCAATAACAGAGTCGTCGTCATGGACATAACCATTCATCAATCCAGGAAAAAAATATCTGTATCGGACGATGCGTTTGATGCCGAGTTTAATGAAGCGCTGGTGCATCAACTGGTGGTCTCTTACATGAGCGGCGGTCGTGCTGGCACCAAAGCTCAAAAAAGCCGCTCGACAGCCAGTGGTGGCGGCGCCAAGCCCTGGCGTCAAAAAGGCACTGGTCGAGCCCGTGCCGGAACCATCAGAAGCCCTCTCTGGCGATCTGGTGGTGTCACGTTTGCAGCGACCCCGCGTGACTACAGTAAGAAATTAAACAAGAAAATGTACCGTATTGGTATGCGCAGCCTGGTTTCAGAGTTATTGCGCCAGCAACGGCTGATCCTGATCGATAAGCTCGGTGTCAGCGAGGCTAAAACGCGTGTGATGAGCGAGCGTTTAAAGGAGCTTGGTGTAAGTGATGCGCTCATTTTAACCGATGGACTAGACTCCAACGTATACCTCGCGGCCAGAAATATTCCAAATATCCAGGTCATGGATGTCGCGATTGTCGACCCACTGAGCCTGCTCTCGCAGGCGAAAGTAGTCATCGACCAGGCGGCACTGAAAAAGCTTGAGGAGCGATTGTCATGAATGATCAGAGAATATTCCATATTCTAAAATCGCCTCATATTTCAGAGAAAGCGTCTTTGCTAGGCGATTCTGCCAATCAACATGTCTTCAAAGTGGCTACCGACGCCAAGAAAGGAGAAATCAGGGAAGCGGTCGAGCAATTGTTCAATGTCAAGGTTGCCAGTGTGCGTACCATCAATATGAATGGTAAAACCAAGCGCCAGGGCCAGCGTAGAGGTCGCCGTAGTGACTGGAAAAAGGCGTATATCTCACTCGAACAGGGTCATGAAATTGACCTTGCATCTATAGGCGCATAGATCTGATGGCATTAAACTCATGGCATTAATTAAGGCAAAACCGACCTCGCCAGGCCGCCGCTTTGTTGTGTCGGTTAAAACCCCGGGGCTTTATGCGGGTAAGCCCTTTGGGCCCCTGGTAGAAAAGAAAACCAAAACCGGTGGGCGTAATAACGCCGGTCGAATAACCACGCGCCATATCGGCGGTGGACACAAACAGCGCTATCGCTTGATCGATTTCAAGCGCATCAAAGACGGCATTAATGCGGTGGTCGAGCGCCTCGAATATGATCCAAATCGCAGTGCGCACATCCTGTTACTGAAATACCAGGATGGCGAGCGCCGTTATATCATCGCGCCCAAAGGAATTGCCGAAGGGGATGTACTGCGTTCCGGCGATGATGCTGGAATCAAATCCGGTAACTGCCTGCCGCTGCGTAATATCCCAGTCGGTACGGTGGTGCATTGTGTCGAATTAAAGCCTGGCAAAGGTGCGCAGTTGGCCCGTTCTGCAGGCACATCTGCACAGTATGTGGCGCGCGATGCCGGTTATGTCACACTGAGATTACGCTCGGGTGAAATGCGTAAAGTATTAGAGAATTGCCGTGCCGTGATCGGTGAAGTAGGCAATGGCGAGCATAACTTGCGTTCGCTCGGAAAGGCTGGTGCCAAGCGCTGGAGAGGCGTTCGCCCCACTGTTCGCGGTGTTGCAATGAACCCGGTCGACCATCCGCATGGTGGTGGTGAAGGCCGTACTTCGGGCGGTCGCCATCCGGTTTCGCCCTGGGGCACTCCTGCCAAGGGATATAAAACACGTTCCAATAAGCGCACCGACAAGCTGATCGTGCGTAAACGGAGTAAGAGGTAATTATTGATGCCACGCTCACTACGAAAAGGCCCGTTTGTCGATCAGCATTTAATTGTCAAAGTGCAAGAGGCGATCAGTACCAATAGCAAGCGCCCGATCAAAACCTGGTCGCGACGTTCGATGATAGTGCCGGAAATGGTTGGTTTAACCATAGCAGTGCATAACGGCAGACAGCATGTGCCAGTTTTGATCAATGAGAACATGGTAGGACACAAGTTAGGTGAGTTTTCCCTCACCCGCACCTACCGCGGCCATAATGTCGACAAAAAAGCGAAGAGATAGGTTAAGAGATTATGCAGACCAGCGCGAAACATCGTCACGCTAAAATTTCGGCGCAAAAATGCCGACTCGTGGCCGATCAGCTTAAGGGAATGCCGGTCGATCAGGCCTTGACGCTATTAAATTTCAGCAATAGAAAAGCTGCGGTAATGCTGCGTAAAGTGCTGGAATCGGCGATTGCCAACGCAGAGCATAATGATGGTGCGGACATTGATGAGCTCAAGGTAACTTCGATATTCATCGATCAGGGTCCGACCGCTAAACGTATGCGCGCACGGGCCAAAGGGCGCGGCAATAGAATTTTGAAACGTACCAGTCACATTACAGTGACCGTTGCGGACAGCTAAAGAGGCAGCGATGGGGCAAAAAGTACATCCTACAGGTTTCCGACTCGGCATTTCGGCCGACTGGACTTCAACCTGGTATGCGGATACCCCGCAGTTCGCCGATTATTTGGCCGAAGACCTGAGAATTCGCAACTTCCTGAAAAAGAAACTGTCGCAGGCGGCGGTGAGCCGTATTCAGATTTCGCGCCCGGCGAAGGCAGTCTCGGTCACGATACATACTGCGCGCCCCGGCATTATCATTGGCAAGAAGGGAGAGGATATCGAAAGATTACGCCTCGAAATCGCCTCGCTTGTATCGGTACATATTAATAATGTAAAAATTAATATCGAAGAGATTCGTAAGCCCGAGCTAGATGCCCAGCTAGTCGCGGAAGGAGTCGCCTCGCAACTCGAGCGCCGGGTAATGTTCCGCCGGGCGATGCGTCGTTCGGTGACCAACGCGATGCGAATTGGTGCAGAAGGCATCAAGATTAATGTTTCTGGACGATTGAACGGCGTAGAAATTGCTCGTAACGAATGGTATCGGGAAGGTCGAGTGCCATTGCACACGCTGCGCGCTAATCTCGATTATGGTTTCGCCGAAGCGCTAACCACCTATGGCATTTTGGGAATCAAGGTATGGATTTACAAAGGTGAAGTGTTTGATCTGGCCAATAAAGATTCGGGCAAACCGGGGCAGTCGGGTAAGTAAGAGATTTAATTATGTTACAGCCTAAAAGAACAAAATTCAGAAAGCAGTTTAAGGGTCGTAACCGGGGCCTCGCGACCACTGGCAGTAAGGTCAGTTTTGGCGAGTTCGGACTCAAGGCCGTCGAACGCGGAAGGATTACCGCGCGCCAGATCGAGGCCGCGCGGCGCGCGATGACGCGCCATGTTAAACGTGGTGGCAAGATTTGGATTCGGGTGTTTCCCGATGTGCCGGTATCTAAAAAACCCCTCGAAGTACGTATGGGTAAAGGCAAGGGTAATGTCGAATTCTGGGTCTGCAAAATACAGCCCGGTCGCGTATTGTACGAAATGGAAGGGGTTGACGAAAAAATGGCACGTGAAGCGTTTCGACTCGCTGCGGCCAAGCTTCCGTTTAAGACAACATTTGTTTCAAGACAGGTCATGTGATGAAGGCATCAGAATTGAAATCGAAAACTGGGCAGGAGTTGCGTGAAGAGTTAATTGCGCTGCTACGCGAGCAGTTTAATCTGCGAATGCAAAAAGGCATTAACCCGGATGGCATTCGCCCGAATCAAATTTCGAATGTTCGAAAGAATATTGCCAGGGTAAAAACTGTGATAAGCGCTAATCGACAGAGTGAGCAGTCATGAGTGAATCAAAGGTTGTAAGAATTCAGACCGGGTCGGTCGTGAGCGACAAAATGGATAAATCGGCCACCTTGTTGATAGAACGAAAGGTCAAGCACCCGCTTTACGGCAAGTTTGTGAAGAAATCCACCAAACTGCATTTTCACGATGAAAATAATGAGTGCGGTATCGGCGATACTGTGCAAATTACCGAATGTCGCCCGATTTCCAGGACTAAGTCCTGGACGCTGGTGAAAGTATTAGTAAAGGCCGGTTAGGCCCTGGATGAGTAAACAATCATGATTCAAATGCAAACTATTTTGAACGCGGCAGATAACAGCGGTGCCCGCAAGATGCAATGTATCAAGGTACTCGGTGGTTCGAAGCGTCGTTACGCGGGCATCGGTGACATCATTAAGGTGAGCATTAAAGATGCGATCCCGCGTGGCAAGGTTAAGAAGGGTGAAGTTTACAATGCTGTGGTAGTCCGAACCGCCGATGGTGTGCGCCGTCCCGACGGATCGCTGATCAGATTTGATGGAAATGCAGCGGTTATTCTGAATAACAATCTGCAACCCATCGGTACCCGTATTTTTGGCCCGGTAACACGCGAATTACGCAGCGAAAGGTTTATGAAAATCATCTCGCTAGCACCCGAAGTGCTCTAGCCCGGACAATTCATGAATTACCGCGATGATTACGCAGGACTTTGTTTTCTCAGGAGATTTTCCGAAGAAGTGTCGGACCAATGGATCCGGCCGACTGAGCAAAATCTCCTGAGGGAACAAAGGGCAAGCAAGGGCGTGAGTACATTTATGAAATGTTCGGGCTAACAGGCGGAAATTAAGAGTCAGATTATGTACAAAATTAAAAAGGGTGATGAAGTCATTGTTATTGCGGGCCGCAGTAAGGGCCAGCGTGGCAATGTATTGAAGCGTCTGGATGAAAATCGTCTGATGGTGGAGAACGTCAACATGGTGAAAAAGCATGTGAAGGGCAATCCACGTACCGGCGAGGGCGGCGGCATCATCGAACAGGAATCGCCAATTCAACAATCCAATGTGATGATGTTCAATCCGAATACGCAAAAAGGCGATCGGGTGGGATTCAAGACCCTGGAAGATAATCGTAAGGTTCGCTATTTCAAGTCGAACGGCGAAGTGATAGATATCTAGGAAATAGTCATGACTCGATTAGAAAAATATTTTAAAGACACAGTCGTGAAAGAGCTGCAAAGCCAGTTTTCCTACTCGTCCGTGATGCAGATTCCGCGCGTGTCAAAAATCACCCTCAATATGGGGGTTGGTGAAGCCTCTCAGGATAAGAAAATCATCGACAAAGCGGTGAGTGATTTGTCCCAGATAAGCGGTCAGAAGCCAATAGTGACAGTGGCGAAAAAAGCCATTGCAGGATTTAAAATCCGTGAAGACATGCCTATCGGCTGCAAAGTCACGCTTCGTCGAGACAAGATGTACGAATTCCTGGATCGGCTGATTAATTTTTCGATTCCACGAATTCGCGATTTTCGTGGACTGAGCCCCAAGGGGTTTGATGGTCAGGGTAATTACAATATGGGTATTACTGAGCAGATTTCTTTTCCCGAAATCGATTACGACAAAATCGATAAGTTACGTGGCCTGAATATTTCTTTCACCACCACGGCACGCACCGATGAAGAAGGTCGCGCGCTTCTGGCTGCTTTTAAATTTCCATTTAAGCAGCAATAACCGAGTTTATATAGATGGCTAAAAATTCCATGATTCAGCGTGAAATAAAGCGCACCAAAACGGTCGCTCGCTACGCTGATAAAAGAAACGCGTTGAAAGCAACGATCAAGAATACGAACAGTACATTCGACGAGATAATGCTCGCCGTCGCATCACTGCAAAAACTTCCCAGGGACTCGGCGCCGGTCCGGCAGCGCAATCGTTGTCGAATTACCGGAAGACCCCATGGTGTATATCGAAAATTTGGGCTCTGCCGAAATAAGATCCGTGAAGCCGCGATGCGCGGTGATATTCCCGGTCTGGTCATGGCGAGCTGGTAAGAGAAAAGACGATGAGCCTACAAGATCCAATTTCAGACATGTTGACTCGTGTGCGCAACGCGCAAAAAGCGAGCAAGGTCAAAGTCGTAATGCCTTCCTCGAAGCAAAAGGTCAATCTCGCGGTAGTGCTTAAGGATGCGGGATACATCGCCGATTTTGCGGTGTCTGAAGACCTCAAGAAAGAACTCACGATCGAGTTGAAATATTATCAGGGCAAGCCTGTGATCGAGAGCATTAAACGTATCAGTAAACCAGGCTTGCGAATTTTCAAGCCGAAAGATGATTTGCCCTTGATCAACGCTGGCCTTGGAATATCGATCATATCGACTTCTAAAGGCTTGATGACCGATAAACAGGCCAGAGCAGCCGGTCACGGTGGCGAAATCATCTGTACGGTCGTTTAGGATCATACTAGGTAAGTAAAAATAAAATGTCTAGAATTGCAAAGCAACCGGTCAAAATACCCAGTGGGGTCGAGCTAAGTATCAACGGCCGTGAATTGTCAGCCAAAGGACCGAAAGGATTCCTTACGATGACTTTGCACGATAAAGTCATTGTTACGAAGAAGGATAATGTACTGTCATTTTCCCCAAAGGATCAAGAAAAATTTTCCATCGCGGTGGCTGGTACAACACGTTCTGTGGTGAGTAATATCGTCACCGGCGTGGCGACTGGATATGAGAAAAAAATGGTGCTGGTTGGAGTTGGATACCGCGCCCAGCTGCAGGGTAAAAAATTGAATTTGTCACTAGGTTTGTCGCACCCGGTGATTTACCAAGTCCCCGACGGTATCGAGCTAGAGATGCCCAGCCCAACGGAAATTACCGTGCGAGGCTGTAGCAAACAACAGGTCGGACAAGTGTGCGCGGAAATTCGCGCCTTCAGGCCACCCGAGCCGTATAAGGGCAAGGGTATTAAATACCTCGATGAAAAAATCGTCAGAAAAGACGCGAAGAAAAAATAGGCCGGTCATGGATAAAAAAACATCTCGTATAAGGCGTTCGCGCCGCACACGCGCAAAAATTGCGACCCAGGGCGTGCATCGGTTGTCCGTGCACCGTACGCCACGGCATACCTATGCGCAGGTATTCTCAGGCGAAACCGGTAGCGTAGTTGCGTCTACCTCGACCCTGTCTGCCGAAGTCAGGAAAATGATTAAGTATTCAGGCAATACCGACGCGGCGGCAGCGGTCGGTAAGGTGATTGCCGAAAAAGCGAAGAAGGCTGGTATCGAATCAGTCGCCTTCGACCGGTCCGGTTTCAAGTATCACGGCAGGGTTAAGGCACTGGCCGAAGCTGCACGTGAAAACGGGTTAAAATTTTAAGCGGGGCAATCGCTGGAGTAACAAATGGCAGATCCTAGAAATGCAAAAGCGGGCGACGACCTAACTGAAAAGTTGGTTGCAGTGAATCGTGTCGCCAAGGTTGTCAAAGGTGGCCGTCAATTCGGATTCACCGCCCTGACAGTGGTTGGCGATGGCAACGGTAAAGTGGGCTTTGGCTACGGCAAGGCGCGTGAAGTTCCGCTGGCGATTCAAAAAGCAATGGAAAAAGCACGAGCCAACCTGATCACGGTTTCGCTCAAGAACGGTACCCTGCAATATCCGCTCAAAGCACGCCACGGTGCTGCAAAAGTGTATATGCAGCCTGCCTCCGAAGGTACAGGTGTGATCGCCGGTGGCGCCATGCGTGCCGTGTTTGAAGCGGTTGGAGTGCGCAATGTACTGGCCAAGTGCAATGGTTCGCGCAACCCGATTAATCTGGTTAGAGCAACCATTATCGGATTGCAAAATATGAAGTCACCGGAAGATATAGCCGCCAAGCGTGGTAAAACGGTAGAAGAAATCCTGGGTTAATTGTTATGGCTGAAACAGATAAAACCGTTAAGAAAGCAGCAAAAACTTCTGTCAGGAAGACTGCGACTAAATCGGTCAAAAAGGCAGTTAAAAAAGTCGCTCAGGCGCCTGTCGAGAAAGCCGTGAAGACTCCGGTAGAGCCGGCAGCGGCAGCGCCAGAAAACAAGGCTGCCCCGGCGCCTGAAAAGGAGCCAGTTAAGGCGGCGGCAAAGAAGTCGACCAATATGCTTAGCGTGACACTTATTCGTAGCAAGCACGGTCGTTTGGCTTCACATAAAGCCTGTATCGCGGGGCTTGGCCTGCGCAGGATGCACCAGACTGTGCAAGTAATCGATACACCCGAAAACAGGGGCATGGTGAACAAAGTGCATTACCTGTTGAACGTCGAGGAAGTGTGATGTACCTGAATACGTTAAAACCTGCTAAGGGCTCGAACAAGGCGCCGAAACGTGTCGGTCGTGGTATCGGCTCGGGTACGGGAAAGACTTGCGGGCGCGGCCACAAGGGGCAGAAGTCACGCTCCGGTGGTGGTGTACGACCTGGTTTCGAAGGTGGGCAAATGGTATTGCATATGCGCCTGCCAAAATTTGGATTTAGTTCACGAATAGGACGATTTTCGACCGAAGTACGCTTGAACGAAATTGATCAGTCGGGCCTGGAGTCGATCACTTTAGCGACTTTAATCGAGGCAAAAATAATCCCCCAACGGACCAAAAATGCCAAGATTATCCTGTCGGGCAAACTATCGCGTAAACTTACCGTCGCTGGTGGGGTATTGGCGACCAAAGGTGCTAAAGCCGCAATCGAAAAGGCAGGCGGTAAGGTAGAAGAATTGGGTTCTAAAGACTAATAGCTATGGCCGCTCCCTCCACATCACAAGTAGCAAAAAGCCTCTCAGGCGGTAACCTGAGCGAGCTCAGAAAGCGCATATTCTTTCTGATTGGCGCGCTGATTGTTTTTCGTATTGGTACATTTATCCCGATTCCGGGCATAGATATCAACGTGATGCGGGAAATTTTCGACCAGCAAAGAACCGGTATCCTGGGCATGTTTAACATGTTTTCGGGCGGTGCTCTGGAGCGCATGTCCATTTTCGCGTTGGGGGTTATGCCCTATATCTCTGCATCGATCATCATGCAGCTTATGAGTGTCGCCATACCGACTTTGCAGCAACTCAAGAAAGAGGGTGAATCCGGACGGCGTAAGATAACCCAGTATACCCGTTACGGAACGGTGGTACTGGCAACATTTCAATCGATAGGCATATCGATAGCTTTATCCGGGCAAAGTGGTGGTGGTGGTGTAGCCCTGGTGATTAACCCGGGGCCATCGTTTATCTTTACCGCGGCAATCACGTTAGTGACGGGCACTTTGTTCCTGATGTGGCTAGGCGAACAAATCACCGAACGTGGCGTTGGTAACGGCATTTCGATGTTGATATTTGCCGGCATTGTCGCTGGCCTGCCTTCGGCGATAGGCGGTACTATCGAACTGGTGCGTTCCGGCGAATTAAATTCGATCGTCATTCTCTTCCTGATTGTAGGGGTTCTGGGAGTGGTTTTTTTCGTTGTGTTTATCGAGCGCGGGCAGCGCCGTATTACGGTCAACTATGCGAAACGGCAACAGGGCCGCAAAATGTATTCGGCACAAAGCAGCCATTTGCCGTTAAAACTAAACATGGCTGGTGTCATACCACCCATTTTTGCTTCCAGTATTATTTTATTTCCGGCTACCCTCGGGAGCTGGTTTGGCCAGGCTGAAGGCATGCGCTGGATGCAGGACCTGGCCGCGACCTTATCGCCTGGCCAACCGCT
>Ga0114949_10002799_pt1 | contig 10957 bp, 8 predicted proteins | sample N074metaG_FD_83505 | JGI IMG/M metagenome (GOLD analysis project Ga0114949, IMG submission 83505) | Deep subsurface microbial communities from Kermadec Trench to uncover new lineages of life (NeLLi) - N074 metaG | ecosystem: Environmental > Aquatic > Marine > Ocean trench > Sediment | place... | reverse complement strand
TGCATACCATTTATAAAATATTTCCAGCTAGCTTAGACCAAAACAAAGTACAAAGGTTAGAGAATGGTATTAAACCCTGATATCCCTATATTGGTCACTGTATGAGCCCTACATCCGAAGCAACCAACCACGTAAAACTTTATGGACTTTTTGCCGGGCCTTTGTGTTTTGCCGCCATGCTATTTATTCCGAATCCCCTGCCAATTGAGATTCAGGCCTGGAAGGTGATCGCCGCTGCCACCTGGATGATTATCTGGTGGATTACCGAGGCAGTTCCTATTTTTGCTACCGCACTAATACCCATGACGTTGATGCCCTTATTGGGCATATTTTCCATTAAAGAGTCCACAGCACCTTACGCCAATCCCATTATTTTCCTTTTTATGGGAGGTTTCCTGATTGCCCTGGCCATGGAAAAGTGGAATCTGCACAAACGGATTGCACTTACCTTGATCACCATGACCGGCACCCAGGCCAATGGTATCATCCTGGGGTTTATGCTGGCTACTTTTTTTCTCAGCATGTGGATCAGCAATACCGCCACTACGGTGATGATGTTACCCATCGCCATGTCGGTAATATCGCTCCTGATAACCGAACTAGGTTTGGACAAAGAGGACAAAAAATTTCGCCGTTTTGCACTTAGTCTGCTATTGGGAATTGCATATTCCGCCAACATCGGTGGGGCGGCCACCATTATTGGCACCCCACCGAATGTAGTAATGGTAGGCTATTTAAAAGAATTCTATGATTTTGACCTGAATTTTAGTCATTGGTTGCTAATCGGATTGCCTATATGCGGTACCCTGCTGGCGCTTACCTATTTTATGCTGGTAAAGTGGTTTTATCCCAACAATTTAGGGCATCTGAAGGGTTCTGAACAGATCATCAAAAGGGAATTAACAAATTTGGGGCCGATTTCAAAACCTGAGAAAAGAGTATTGGTAATTTTTGCAGGCACGGCTTTGGGGTGGGTCCTTCTACAACCGATAAATAACCTTCTGGGTGCGCCCATATTGAACAATACGATAGTAGCCATGGTTGGAGGTACGGTTATGTTCTTCTTTCCCTTGGACCTGAAGAAAGGTAAATTTCTGCTTGATTGGGAGTATACATCACGACTACCCTATGGGATCTTGCTGCTGTTTGGCGGGGGCTTATGCCTGGCACGAGCCATGGAGGTCACCGGTATTATAGAACTAGTAGGCAGTTATATCTCCGAAGGTGGCCCATATCCATACTGGTTACTAATACTTATTCTGACTGCAGTAATGCTCTATATGACCGAATTAATGAGCAATGTAGCATTGGTTACTATTTTTCTGCCAGTAGTAATTGGAATTTCCCAGGGACTGGGCCTTCCGCCGCTGATGCTGGTGGCCCCGGTCACCATTGCTGCTAGTTGTGCCTTTATGATGCCGATTAGTACTCCTCCCAATGCAATTGTCTTTGCCAGCGGTCATATCAAAATAAAGGAAATGGTTCGGGCCGGGTTTTGGCTGAATTTGATAAGTATTTCGGTATTGGTGTTGTTTGCGGTGACGGTGCTCAGGTTTGTTGTTTAGGGCGTGGGGCATAGGGCAGAGCGTGTGGCGCAGGGAGCATAGGGCAGGGGCGTTTGGTCTGCAGTTTTGAACTCGATTGGCAAACTGAAACAATTCAGCCCATCAGTCCTGCAATCCTTCTATTATTGGGCGCCTGGCGCTATGCGCTTTACTCCTTCCAGCTTTCCAATCTGCCATTCTTAAAGTATAAATATCTATTGTCAGAATATGACCACTTTTCCGTACTGCCAGTTGACAAGTCCGACTTTTGTATACTGGCAGGATCACCCCAACTATCTTTGGCCATTTCATGAGAAATGGTGGGCCAAACCTTACCCCCGGCAATAAGTTTCCCTTTATTCTTTCCGTATTTGGAGATCATGGCCTCCATTCTGTTTTCGGGGTTCACCTTACTTAATAAACCGTCAATCTCTTTTATTCGATTTTCAAGGGAATCAATTATTTGATAGATCAATTCCCTCTCACTGGCAAGTTTTTCTGTGCTTGGAGCCTGACCCTGTGCACTTAGCACTCCTGGAAGCGCCAAAATCATCCCCATGACTAAACGAGACCACATAATAGCATATGTTTAAAATCTGATCAAACGCTCAGCGCCTGGCGCCATGCGCTCTGCTCTCTACAGGTTTTTGTCCACCTTTTTGACGTACTTCGGCAACTTTTTTTGTAGATCGTCAAGCAACTTGTCAGTAGCATTTGCACACATAGGAAGTAGTTTGTCGTAGTTAAAAATTGGGGTTCCTGATACTAAAGGCACACCCTTTTTGGAGGTTGCATACTCATCAAGCTTAAATACCTTTTTAGCCTCTTTGTTATATAAGTCCATGTTGATGTATGACCTAATGCCAGCATTACCCAAGCCGCCAAATGCAACTTTCGGTTCCCAGGCATAGGACAGAGAAACGAACATAACTCCATCTATATTAACATCCTCTAAGATCTTTAACAAATGAGACTCCGTTCGCCATGATCTCAGCAAATTTCCACCTGTAAGCAGTACATTGTAGCCATCAATGGCAATGAAACGATCGTGAATGGCCTCATTTAAGTGGTCAATCGAATCCTGGTCTTCAACACCATCCAGACCCCGATAAGCCTGGTACATTGGATGATTGATTATTTCACTTTCCGGTACTATTTCGAAGGGAAATTCCTTGACGTATTTTTTCATGAACCTTTCATGAAAATCTTGCAGAATCGGCCTTAAATCGAACCTGGGATCATCCTCTTTGGTTTTTTCATAAGTGGATTGTCTCGATCCCTCGGCAATCTTATTAGCGCCTATATACTTGTCCACATAAAAGGTTACTACTGCGACCCTTTTTTTCTGACCATAAGCAACGCTGGCCGCTAAGACCAAAAGAAACGAGAGATATATTATTTTTTTCATAATACCTGTTTATTAGCTTGTTAAGCTTGAAATAGGCAAATTTAATAGCCTATTACTAATGAAAAGAAACTGCTTTGGAACCTATGTAAGAAATTGGAAGAAATTAGGGATGAGTTATGAATTATGAATTATGAATTATTTCACTTAATCCAGAATAAAATCTTTGCTTGGGAATCCAACAAAATAATCTATATTTTGTTCTTACTGAGTACCAGCTATTTATATAAAGTCAACTAACCAACAACTAAATACACAATTATGAAAAAACTAATTGCAGTCCTATTGACGGCTATTTGCTGGCAAGTATCCATCGCCCAGGATGAGGATCCTGTCTATTTACTACTCGAGTTCATGCAGGTGGACAACGAGCAAGAAGCGGCATATGCTGAAACAGAGAATTTTTGGGAAAAGATCCACCAGCAAAGGGTTCAAAACGGCGAGCTGGTGGGCTGGGACCTTTGGGCGTTGCAACCAGGTGGGGAAATTCAAAACTTTCAGTACCTCACGGTAAATGTTTACGATGATCCTGTTAAAATGATGGAGGGTGGCACTTTGGAGTCATTGATGGCCAATGCTAAAAAAGCTTATCCCGACATGTCCGAAGATCAGATTTTAGAAAAATTAAATAAATCTTCCAAAACCAGGGATTTGGCAGTCAGGGTATATCTGGATTTAATAGAGACTACTGATGAGGATTACGACATGCCGGTAGGATCCATTACCCGCATTAATATGATGAAAACAAAACCTGGTCAGGGTGCGAATTATGTTAAAGCAGAAACGGAAATTTTCAAACCACAGCACCAAAAAATGGTAGATGCCGGCAAAAGGGGCTCATGGGGGCTGGCCTCGGTAATGCTTCCTTATGGCACTGAAGTGTATGCCGATTATTACACTTTTGATATGTACAAGGATTATGCTCAAATGTTTGACGACGGGGGGCAACCCACCGAAGAACAACAAAAAGCCTTCCAGGAAATAGCGACAATGCGGGATCTGAAGTTTTCCTACATTGGCAAGTTGCTGAAAAAAATACGCTAATTGTAACCAAATAAAATGACCCTGCACATCTCCATAGTAATGCTCGGGAGGTGGCAGGGTTATAACCCTTAATGCTTCAGACAATATATCATTACGCGTTGCTTGAAGTGGCTTCAATCCTCTTTTCACCAATCGCTTGAACAAATAGGGCAAGTTGCTCATGAAACGCTTCCTTAAGTGACGTGTCAGTGATGCCTTCTGTCGGATTGAAGTTTTGTCCAAACGAGGGCAATGAAAAACTACCTGCTATTTTTCCTCCCTGGTGAGGAAAGGAATTTGTGGCTGTCGCTAACACCAATTGGGCTCCTCTGGGACCTGGTGAAGTTGCCAATAATAGCATGGGTTTATTCGACCATATTGGTTTTTCAAGCCTTGACATCCAGTCGAACACATTTTTAAAGGCTGTAGAGTAACTGCCGTTGTGTTCTGCAAATGAAATAATGATCCCATGGGCCTCGCTAATGGCAGCCTTGAATCGCTTAGCTTTTTCAGGTACCCCAGCCTCACGTTCCTTATCTACACTGTAAATGGGCATCTCAAAATCATTCAAGTCCAGAAAATTGAGCTGAACATCTTTGAGTTGATCAGCTGCCCACCGGGCTAGCTGTTTATTGATGGATTGGGTGCTGCTACTGGCACCAAATGCTACTATGTTATTCATTATTTTGATTCTCCTTTTAGTTTAATGATCAATTTGGTAATTGTTTGGGCCTCTTCCCCCGTCAGGTTTTGAGCCATTGGGCCATGATATTGATATAATTTCTGACTCAATATGGCCAGCATTTTAATTCCTTCAGCAGTTATGGTAATGTCCATTTTTCGTCGATTTAGTGGACATTCCCGACGGTCAACCAAACCTTTGTCCAAAAGTTTATCCACAATGCGTGTCACGTTACTGGTACGCTGTACCATTTTTTGCTGTATCTCCTGAACGGTAATTGGCAATCCTTTTCGACCATGTAGTATTCTCAGCACATTAAATTGAGGTTCTGTGATTCCAAACTCTTTTAACTCCTGGCTAACCATATCCGTAATCCAATGACCAGTGCGTATAATCTGATATATTGCCCTTAAGTAGTTGGAATTTATATTCACAATGTATACAATTATTGTATATACATTAGTAACGAGATCCACATATGTATGTTGCCTTATATCGGCTATTTTTTAAAAGAGCTTCAATATAATTAGGTCTTTGGATTACTTAAATCAATATTACTTAAACAACAGATGATCATACCAACCGACTATGGCTACGCACCTGAAACTTGTTTATTACGGGCTCTTAACCACACTTGTTCTAAGTTGTCAGCATGCCCAAGTGGTCCAGGTCGAACAGGATGTTCAAAAATCCTGGACCATGACTGGGTTTGTTAAGGTCGATAGTATAAACCCGATATTATCCCCCCGAAGTGACCTGATATTCGACTGTCCGGTAAGCAATACTCCAGTTAGGTGGGAGGAAAGAAACGTTCTAAATCCCACTGCAGTGGTGAAGGACAACCAGGTACACTTAATATACCGAGCCCAGGATAGTGCCATGACTTCACGACTGGGATTGGCGGTTAGTAACGATGGGCTGCACTTTGTAAAACAACCTGAACCCATATTCTATCCCAGTCAGGACAGTATGAAAGTTTATGAATGGCCCGGCGGAGTGGAAGATCCTCGCATCGTAGAGTCCGAAGATGGCAGATATATCCTGACCTACACCGCCTATGATGGCAAAATCGCACGTCTATGTTTGGCCATGTCAACTGACCTCAGAAATTGGATTAAATACGGCCCGGTATTGAGTGAAGAAAAATATCATGATACCTGGTCAAAATCAGGGGCCATTGTTTCAAGTAGAAAGGGCAATAGAATAGTGGCCACCAAAATAATGGACCGGTATTGGATGTACTTTGGAGATACTGATTTATTTATAGCATCCTCTGTTGATCTAATCAATTGGGAGGTGGCTGAAAACAAAGAAACTCAAGAAATGATATCAGTTCTTCATCCAAGGATGGGCTATTTTGACAGCCGGTTGGTCGAACCCGGCCCTTACGCTTTACTAAAGGAAGAAGGAATTTTGCTGATATACAATGCCAGCAATGCAGCCAATTTCAACGACCCTCTTTTGCCCAAATTTACCTATGCTGCCGGACAGGCACTGTATGACAAAGATGAACCCTTTAAACTCATTGACCGGATGGACAATTATTTTATTCATCCCGAAAAGGACTATGAAAAGGTTGGTGAAGTAAACGAAGTATGTTTTGTGGAAGGATTGATATATTTCAAGGGCCGATGGATGTTGTATTACGGAACTGCTGATTCAAAAATAGCAGTGGCGGTCAAAGAGTAACCCAGGAAAGAACAATCTGGAAATTAAAATTTGAATTTCGGGTGTCTTTCATTTTTTATAAATTTGATTACATTGATAAATATGATACGAAAACTAACATTCAGCATTGGAGTAATTCTTCTCCTGTTGTCAAATTCATGCAGTAAACCAGAGCCGCCGGACGAATTGGGTTTGAGAATAAATTCATTGATGGCCCAAATGACTCTGGAGGAGAAGATAGGTCAGATGAACCTCTATAATGGCTTTTGGGACTTCACTGGCCCTGCACCCGTGGAAGGTGATGCAGCCAACAAGTATCAGCAACTGAGAGAAGGGTCTGTGGGCGCCATGCTGAATATTCACGGGGTTGAAAATGTTCGAAAGTTACAGGAAATTGCCGTTAATGAATCCAGGTTGGGGATACCTTTACTGTTCGGATACGATGTAATTCATGGCTATAAAACCATATCGCCCATTCCTTTGGCGGAGGCAGCCAGTTGGGATATGGAAGCGATCCAGAAATCTGCCCGGGTAGCAGCCATTGAGTCCGCTGCAGTGGGAATCAACTGGACATTCGCTCCCATGGTAGATATTTCCCGAGATGCTCGTTGGGGTAGGGTGATGGAAGGTGGAGGTGAAGACCCTTACCTGGGATCACATATTTCACTGGCCCGGATAAAAGGATTTCAGGGAGACGATTTATCGGCAGATAATACAATTGCCGCCTGCGTAAAGCATTTTGCAGGATATGGATTTGCCGAAGCCGGCAAAGACTACAATACTGTGGACATTGGAACAGTCACATTATATAACGAAGTATTACCACCATTTAAAGTGGCCGTAGACCACGGAGTAAGTACCGTTATGAACTCTTTCAATATTTTGAATGGAGTTCCCGCTACCGGCGATGCTTTTCTGCAAAGGGATATTCTGAAACAAGCATGGGGCTGTGAGGGATTTGTGGTTTCCGATTGGGGTTCAGGCAGGGAAATGATCAACCATGGGTTTGCCAGAGACAACAGCCATGTAGCTGAACTGGCAGTAAATTCCGGATCGGATATGGACATGGAATCCTATGCATATGTCAATCATTTAAAAGCCCTGGTGGACTCTGGCAAAGTGGATGTTTCCGTTATCAATGATGCGGTGTCCAGAATACTCAAAGTTAAGTTCGAGCTAGGTCTGTTTGATGATCCTTATAAGTATTGCAACCCGGAACGGGAACAGGAGTTGCTAAACCATCAGGAACATCACCAGGCAGTGTTGGACATGGCAAAAAAATCCATGGTATTACTGAAAAATGAGGCAAATCTTCTTCCTTTAGCTAAGGATCAGCAAAAAATCGCGGTAATCGGAGCGCTTGCTGATGATAAAAATAGTCCTTTGGGCAGCTGGCGGCTGGGCTCTGATGACAACACTGCGGTATCGGTTTTGGAAGGCCTTAAATCACAAACGGACGCCGTTACTTATGCCAAAGGGGCTGATTTGGTCACAGGAGCAACAACCTTTATTAATGAGGTACCAATCAATGAAACCGATAAAAGTGGCTTCAAAGAAGCCATAAGACTGGCCCGCAAATCGGATGTAGTAATAATGGTACTTGGGGAACATGGATTTCAAAGTGGCGAGGGAAGAAGTCGGACTAAACTTGACCTCCCTGGCGTACAGCAGGAATTATTGGAAGCCGTATACGAGGTTAATAAAAACATCATTCTGGTATTGATGAACGGGCGACCGCTGGCCATTCCCTGGGCAGCAGAGCATATCCCTGCGATTCTGGAAACCTGGCATTTGGGAAGCCAAAGTGGTAATGCCATAGCCCAAGTGCTCTTTGGCGACTACAACCCTAGTGGTAAACTGCCCATGACTTTTCCCAGGAGTGTAGGGCAAGTACCCATAGCATACAATCATTACAATACCGGTCGTCCAGATGCGCTTGATATCGTATTCTGGTCACATTACATAGACGAAAGCAACGCCCCATTATATCCATTTGGACACGGCCTAAGTTACACCACTTTCAAATATTCAGGCCTTGAAGTTACTGTTACTGGTAATAGTGAGGTTGACGTCCAGGTAACTGTAACCAATACCGGCAATATAGCAGGAGAAGAAGTTACCCAACTCTACCTGCGGGATGTGGTAGCCAGTGTAGTGCGGCCTGTCAAGGAACTTAAGGGATTTAAAAAGTTCTCATTGTCTTCAGGGCAAAGTCAGACTCTTGAATTTAAGCTCACCGATAAGGAGCTCGGTTTCTATGACGGCCACGGCAATTTCAAAGTGGAACCCGGAAAGTTTGAAATTCTAGTAGGAACCAGTAGTGTAGAAGGGTTAACTGATGAGTTTGAATTATAGTATGAAGACTACTAAAAATACATTAGGTGCTCAAAGAACAGGGAACAAGGAACGAGGATTAATGACTGCTAATATGTCCTTGTAACTTGTTTCTGCTAAATTGAGGAATTTCAGTTTTTTGCTAAACTTTCTAGCTCAATCCCCAATACTCACTTCCACACTTCGAACATACCCGGTAAACTCCGAATCATGTACATCTTCGAATATTGGGACTACCTGTGTCGCATCATCCTGCCCCACATCGGCAGTTTCATCACCTGAAAAGATTACTGGTTGGGTTTTTTCCACCCTTCCTTCGGCTACCTTTTCGCCATCCACATAGATACTTGCCAATCCGCTTTTTCCCATACCATCACCATCATATTGAAATTTCAAGGTAATATTGGCATTCCCGCCTTTCACGGCAGTGGGTGATTCAACGGTATACTGTTCCAACCCAAACCAGTTGTAGGTATAGCCGGGTTTACCATTGTTCATATACAAGGCCCAACCACCAAATTTTCCTCCTTGGCATAAAATGATGCCTCGGTCATTACCTTTAAGATCTAACTCAGCAGATATGGTTTTAGAGGTGTTTTTTACGTTAAGGAATGCGTTTTCCATAATCCCCGTCATGCCTTGTGCCAGTTTCAAGCTTTTTCTATCGCCCATCAAATCCGGTCGTCCGGCGATCTTGGCATTAAATCTTTCAAAGACCCTATCATCAATAGGAAATACGTTATTTTTAATGGCTTCCTGCTCAAATACTTGTTTCAGCTCTTCCAACTTTTCAGGGTTTTGATCAGCAAGGTTGTTTGCGAGGCTAAAATCTTCATTGGAATGATACAATTCCCAGACGTCATCTTGAAGTGTGTTGATAGGCTCGGTTCCCCAGGGGACCCGATGTATTACTCGAGCCAGCCATCCGTCCTGGTAAATAGCCCGGTTGCCAAACATTTCGAAATATTGAGTAGTATGGCGATCAGCAGCCTCGGCATTATCTGTTGCATACAACATACTAACTCCATCCATGGGCTGTTGTTTTACCCCATTAATCATATCTGGTGCTGGTAAATTAGTCGCTTCCAAAATAGTAGGTCCCACATCGTTTACATGATGCCACTGAGAGCGGATCTCTCCCTTTGATGAAAATCCGTTAGGCCAGTGCATCACCATGCCATTGCGGGTACCTCCATAATCAGAAGCCATTTGCTTGGTCCAGGTGAATGGCACATCGGTGGCCACCGCCCAACCGGCGGACATGTGTGGAAACGAATTGGGTCCTCCCCATTCATGTCCAATAGCCAGCATGCTTTCTATGGTTTCCACACCGAATTGACCATTGAGGTTTATCATCTCGTTAAAAGTCCCTACCAGTCCACCTTCTCCACTTGAACCATTATCGCCCATTATGTAGATAAACAGTGTATTCTCCAGCTCCCCAATTTCATCAATGGCATCTACCATCCGGCCTACTTCATTATCTGTATGTTCGGTAAACCCGGCGAATGCTTCCATTTGAATGGCAAACAATTTTTGCTCATTTTCACTCAACTGATCCCATTCCTTAATACTTTCTGGTTTTGGCGCTAATACGGTATTTTCCGGGATCACCCCCAGTTCTTTCTGACGGGCAAAAGTAGCTTCACGCAATTGGTCCCAGCCCCCGTCGAATTTACCTTTATATTTATCAATCCACTCTTTGGGTGCATGATGTGGGGCATGCACCGCACCGGTTGCATAGTAGACCATAAAGGGTTTATCAGGGGTCAGCGCCTGTTGAAATTTAATCCATTCGATAGCTTCATCGGTCATATCCGTGGTGAAATGATAATCCTCATTGTCCTTCTTTTCTACTTTGGTAACACCATCTATGATCAGCGGGTCCCATTGGTTGGTCTCACCACCTATGAATCCATAAAACTTGTCAAAACCTGAATTGGTGGGCCAACGCATATACGGACCTGAAACTGACACCTCCCAGGGTGCAGTTTCATGCCATTTACCGAATGCAGCAGTACTGTACCCATTTTGGCGCAAAGTCTCTGCAACATATTTTGCATCATCCGGCCTTCGTCCCTGGTTACCGGGAAATCCGGTAGCAATTTCCATCACCGAACCAACATTGACAGCATGATGATTTCTCCCTGAAAGCAGGGCTGCACGGGTGGGAGAACATAATGCTGTAGTGTGGAACTGATTAAAACGTAATCCATTATTAGCCAGGCGATCGAACGTAGGGGTTGAAATTGGTCCGCCGAAGGTGCTGGTGGCACCAAATCCGATATCGTCGATCAAAAC
>Ga0114949_10002797_pt1 | contig 10958 bp, 7 predicted proteins | sample N074metaG_FD_83505 | JGI IMG/M metagenome (GOLD analysis project Ga0114949, IMG submission 83505) | Deep subsurface microbial communities from Kermadec Trench to uncover new lineages of life (NeLLi) - N074 metaG | ecosystem: Environmental > Aquatic > Marine > Ocean trench > Sediment | place... | reverse complement strand
CGCGATGCGCGAGGCCTTAGCGAGCGACGCAATGCGCGAAGCATTGGCGAGTGACGCACTGCGCGAAGCTCTGGCGAGTGACGCACTGCGCGAAGCATTGGCGAGTGACGCAATGCGCGAAGCAATGGCTAGTGACGCACTCCGCGATGCCCTTGCAAGCGACGCATTCCGTGAAGCTCTCGCGAGCGACGCTTTGCGTGAGGCATTAGCGAGCGACGCATTGCGCGAGGCATTAGCGAGCGACGCAATGCGCGAGGCTCTGGCAAGTGACGCTCTGCGCGAAGCTCTGGCTAGCGACGCCATGCGCGAAGCTCTGGCGAGCGACGCCATGCGCGAAGCTCTGGCAAGTGATGCGCTCCGCGAAGCTCTGGCTAGCGACGCGATGCGCGATAAGTAGATTGAAATGTGTGGCGTGAGGCATTGCCAGACTGATAGACGGCAATCAACCTCGGTCCAAAAAGCGAACTCGATTCGCTGAAGGTGTTACCGGTTTTCATTTGGAAAATCGGTAACACCTTTGTTGTTTCAGTGGTACATCGAGCCCTAACTCTGTACTATTCAAAAATGAGCAAATAGGTGGATTTTACATCATGTTCTATTAATCGGATGAAAACATGAGACGCAATATTCGCGATGCCTTCCGTAAATCAGCAGCAAAGCTTGTACTACTCCTCTTTTTCTTTGGATCGTTAGCATCCGATGCAAATGCTCAGTTTCTGACGCTGGAAACAGACAGGATGCGGCTCATTTACTACGGTATCTCCCACGAATATCTGATCAAACATGTAGGAAGAACTTTTGAGAACTCGCTATCATTTCAACGCGGACTGTTTGACTATACACCCTCCGAGAAGATTACAGTCATCGTCTTTGACCAACACGATTATTATAACGCTAGCGCCACAGTTATTCCGCGAAACCGTGTTACGATACGAATTGCACCGGCGGATTATACGTTAGAAACGCTGCCCTCTGCGGAACGCATAAACTCCGCCATGCACCATGAACTTATGCACGTCGTCACTGGAGACATGGCATCAAGCTCAGATAAGGTTTTCCGTACTCTTTTTGCAGGGAAAGTCACGCCAAATTCCGAAGATCCTGTATCGATACTTTACAGCTATTTAACAGCACCCCGCTGGTTTGCTCCTCGCTGGTATATAGAGGGAGTGGCCGTATTTATGGAGACCTGGATGGCTGGGGGGTTTGGACGGGCACTCGGCGGATATGACGAAATGGTATTCCGAACCAAGGTTCGTGATGATGACTCTATGTTTGATATGGTTGGACTGGAATCTGAGGGCACCGCTATTGATTTTCGGACCGGATCGAATTCTTATCTGTACGGAACACGTTTCTTATCATATCTGGCCTATACATTTGGCCCCGAAAAAGTGATAGAGTGGATTTCTCGTGCTCCAGGCTCGAAAGGATATCTTAATTCTGCCTTTTCCGATGCCTTCGATTTACCCATCAATACTGCCTGGTCAGATTGGATAGAGTGGGAGAAGAAGTTTCAACAGCAAAATCTTACCAGAATCAGGTCAAATGCTACAACTGAATATCGGGCTTTGTCAAGCCGTCCGCTAGGATCGGTGTCTCGTGGTCGATACGATTCGGAGAATCGGATACTGTACGTGGCAGTCAACTATCCCGGGCAGCTAGCCCATGTCCTAGCAATAGACGTGGATTCAGGGGAAATGAATAAAATCACCGACCTAAAGGGAGCGAGAAAATATTCTGTTTCATCCCTTGCATTAGACCCTAGTTCTCAGACCCTCTTTTATACGACGGACGACGATACCGGCTGGCGCGATCTGAGAAGTGTCGACCTGCAGACGGGCCGCTCTCAAATGTTAATAGAGGACTCCCGGGTAGGGGATCTTGCCTTTAATAGAAGTGATAATTCGATCTGGGGTGTTCGTCATCACCTCGGTATTTCGAGTTTGGTGACCATCGCACATCCGTACGATGATTGGGATCTAGTCTACAGGTTTCCATACGGTCGGGATCTGTATGATATCGATATTTCGCCGGATGGTAAATACTTGACTGGAGCCCTGGCAGAGATAAATGGACAACAGGCATTGATCAGGATGGAAACAGCCAATCTGTTAAATGGCGATCAAGATTACGAAACGCTTTTTAGTTTCGATATAAGTAATCCTGAAGGGTTCGCATATACGCCAGACGGCAAACACATGTACGGCTCTTCGTACTACTCAGGAGTGTCTAACATCTATCGATACGACTTTGAATCCGAACAGATGGAGATCGTTACTAACGCCGAGACGGGTTTTTTCCGTCCCTCTCCCGTATCCAACGACTCCCTGATCGTGTTTCGCTATTCGGATCAAGGATTTACACCAGCAATGATCTCCAGTGCGTCAGCCGATGCCGTTAGTTCAATTCGATTTCTAGGCCAAGAATTACAAGAAAAACATCCGGTTGTAACCGAGTGGAAAGCGGGGGCACCGGGATCTGTTAATCTCGACTCTCTCCTAAATTTCGAAGGTCGATACGATGCCTTAGGCAACGTGGGAGTCGAGTCCATTTATCCGATTGTGCAAGGATATAAAGACTATGTAGCCTTTGGTCTGCGGATGAATCTTTCCGATTTCATAAACCTTCACAGCCTAAGGCTAACCACCACGTATTCTCCTAGTCAATCACTTTCTAAAGACGAAAGATTTCACGCGAGTCTTCAGTATCGATATATCAATTGGACGCTAAGAGGCGCCTACAACGAAACTGATTTCTACGATTTATTTGGACCATCAAAAACGAGTAGAAAGGGATATGGAGTTGGATTGCAGTACAGGAAAACGTTGTTGTTCGATAATCCCAGAAGCCTAGTGCTTACGATCGCTGCTGATGCTTACGGAGGCTTGGAGCGGTTGCCAGGATATCAAAATGTAGCATCGTCTTCGAAAGAGCTCTATACGTCTGAAACCACTCTTAAATTTGAACACCTTACCAACTCGCTAGGTGGAATCAACAAAGAGAAGGGTATAAGTTGGAGTCTACATGCAGGAGCGAATTATGTAAATGAAGAGATATTTCCACGTGTTTCCGCAGATTATCATCTCGGGATTCCGTTACCCATTGGTCATTCCTCGCTCTGGTTGCACGGATCTGCAGGTAAGTCGTTTGGGGAAATCAGTGAGCCTGCAGCAAATTTCTATTTTGGCGGCTTTCGAAATAACTGGGTGGATGATCAGGACGAGAAGCAGTATCACGAAGCGATAGCCTTCCCGGGACTTGAAATAGACGAGATTGGGGGGTCCAATTACGCGAAGGTGATGACGGAGCTCGTGCTGCCGCCCCTTCGGTTTCGACGATTCGGTGGCACTAACGTTTTTCTTAAATGGATACGGTTGTCAGTATTTTCAGGGGGACTTTTTACGAATCTCGATCGCGAATTTGATGAGGAGGGTGACTTCAAGCTTCACCGGGCCATTAATGCGGGTGGACAAATCGATTTGAGGGTTATGTTCTTTTCTTATTTTCGAACGACACTCTCGTTCGGATATGCTGTCGCTCGCGAAAAGGACGGGAAAAACCAGTACGAAACCATGGTCTCGCTGAAGATCCTGTAAGGTCGTTCTCTCACGGAATAAGGTTATGACGATCCTTCATTTTGCCATCAGCCTGCTTCCGGTTGTCTTTTTTCTTTCTATTCTTATCCTGATTGACAGTTACAAGCTGGTTCGGCCGCGATGGGTCGTGTTTGCACTTCTGGCCGGAGCCGGAGCCGCTGGACTCAGTTACGTCACGAATACGTGGATTCTATCGTTCGAAGTCGACACACAGATATTCCATCGTTACCTCGCGCCGTCGGTTGAAGAGTTCTACAAAGCAGCTTTTGTTGCTTATCTCGTAGCTGCGAATCGAGTCGGTTTTACGGTTGACGCTGCGATTCAAGGATTTGCCGTTGGGGCTGGATTTGCAGTGATTGAGAATATCTACTATCTCACCGAGCTGGGGGACGCATCATCGCGGGTCTGGATGATCCGGGGTCTAGGTACAGCAATCATGCACGGTGGATCGATGGCCGTCTTTGCCATTCTGGCGAAAACATTCAGCGATCGAAAGAACCATTCTAAGATTACGCCTTATCTGTTAGCCTATGTGGCTGCTTTCGTACTCCACTCCTCGTTCAACCACTTTATTCTCCCGGCTGAAATAATCACCGTCGTACAACTTCTCGTCTTTTCTCTGATCATCACGGTACTGTTCCAGGAAAGCGAGAAGTTGACTCGGTCATGGCTGGGAACGGGCTTCGACACTGATCAGGAGCTTTTGCGGACGATCATTTCCGGAGAAGTATCTCGCACTCACGTGGGAGAATACCTGAGCATGCTGAAAAGAAATTTCGACGGACCAATCGTTGTTGATATGCTGTGTCTGGTTCGAATCCGAGTCGAGCTCTCGGTTCGGGCGAAAGGAATCTTGATGATGCGAAAGGCGGGCTTCAAAGTCGCTCCAGACCCCGATACCCGTTATAAATTTGCCGAGATGAAATACCTGGAGCAAAGCATTGGACGAGTCGGCCTTATCGCGATTGAACCGATACATCAGTGGACGCGTCGGGACCTCTGGCAGCTGAATGTAATCGACACGTCAGGGTCGGGCGCCAACTCCGGCGTGAGAAAGTCTCGGCTCTCTCAAGCTTCCCAGAGCGACGAAACCGCTTCGTCGTAAGAGTCTAGCTGATCCTCGGCTACGAACTTGCGAAAGTGCTTGAAGTCGCCGCTGTTCAGGTCACGTTCGAGTTGCTCGTCGATCCATTCCTGTTCGAGAAGCCGCATCATGTGCAAGCCATACTCCTCTTCGAAGTAGCGAAGAAGCTGTGTCTGGCTGCATTTTTTATCGTCGTAAGTCACTCCAGCGTTCTGGAGAAACGACAGGATTTTCAGGTTGAGACCGTCCACAGGGACAAGAGACATAATAATCAGGGTTTAGTACCCAATGATTATCGGTCGAAATGACGATTTTTTTAATACGACCATGCTGAACGCTGCATTCTGGCCAATCGCGACCCTCTGACTATTGCGGCTCCCGGGCTTTCTGCGCCAGTAGCGCGTCGATTCGATCTCGGGCGTACTGGACCTGGGGCTGGACGTCTTCATCGGCTTCTATCCACATATCCATGAATTTGGAGTAGTGATCAATCGCATTATCAAGGTCGCCACGTTCGGAGTAAAGTTCACCAAGTCGGAAATGGGAGATGGGAATTTCTTCTCCGAAGAACCACGGAACGGAAGCATATGTGTTGCTCGTGAGAGATTCGTGAGTCGCTATTGCTCCGTCAATATTACCGATGCTTTCCAGAACCCGAGCCTCTTCGAAGACCGAACAGACTTCACAGTGATCTTCGGTTCGAATATTTGTAAGCATGCCAAGAGCGTTTTCAGGTTCCCCGTCAGCCAAAGAAATGCTTGCAATTGCTTCCCATCTTTGAAAATCAGACCGTTGGACTTCAAGAGGAACGCTGGTTTCGTATTCGGCACGCAATTCTTTTGCCCGATCAATGTCCCCGAGTCTCGTCAAAAGTTTAATTAGGTAGCTATACGGCCTAGATATTGGAGGAATTGAATCCAGTGGTATCCGAGAAAGACCCTCATTCATCATCGCTCTAGCTTCATCCGGTTTGCCTTGCAGGTCGACGAAATTGAACGCCACGTTCAGATAATTGTACAACGCCAGGTCGGTGGATCCGCGCTCGATATTTAACTCAGCCGACAGGCGATTGGCGGCTTCCGCCTCCTTGAACCGGCCCCGCATGCCAAAATATCGCGCCCGGAGCATCTCGTCTGAAACCTGCCACACCAATCCGTCATTGAGTGACGCCATTTTTAACAACGTATCTGCCGATTCGTAATTACGACTTGAAATGGCTTCAAAAAATCGAAACTGGTACTGCCTGGGATGTTCGGGTTGATTGGTTTCGAATTGATCGAGGAGTTTACTGACCTCGTCCCACTGCTGTAAAGACGTAAGAGCATCAAGCAAATTGTCATAAAACGATGCTCGGTCCGCGACGTCGAGCGCATGCCTTAGATATGGAACCGCCTTTTCAGCTTCACCCCTTAAGCTGTAAACAAGACCGAGATTATTGAGAGCTGGCATGTCATCCGGGTATTTCTCCAGAAGGCTCAAATATGCAGCAATTTCGCGATCGTTGTCTCGGTCTACGCGAGCAAAATAATATGCTGTTGCCGCCCACCGTTCGCGCTCTGGCAAATGATCCCGAAGCTCATACGCTTTTGTGACAGCTTCCACCTGAAGATGTGTTGGAGCTCCTAAGTTGAAATAAACAGTCGCCAACTTCCTATGAGCCATGGCGAAGGTTGAATCCAAGTCAATCGCCTGAAGCAGTAGATCACGTGATCGTTCTATTTCACCGCGGTCGTTGACAATGACCGCCTCAGAATAATATCGAAGCGCCTCGAGAGAACTCGTGCTAACATAGTCCAGATTCTGGTTTGCACGAATGGTCTTGATAGATTCACCGATTTTTTCGCGAAGACGCTTAGACAAGCGATCGATCGCGTCGATGATAGCTCCATCGTCTTTTGCGTTCTCCCGAAGAGCAATTAATTCTCTTCCATCTGCTGCTGCGATAAGTCGGGCTGAAAGCAAAAATCCACTCCCGACCGCGCTAATTTCACCCGTGACGACCGCCTCAGCGCCTTCGCGCGTCGCTATCTCCATGGCCGTATTTAAATCGATCTTGGTATCCTGGTCGCGTTCCATGCGACTGAGCACATTGACAATACTTGTGCCCTCCATCAAATGAATCACTGTGGACTGGGAGAGATCAATGCGCAATGCTTCTGTGACAGATTCCCCCAATGTGGGATCATTGGTTCGGTTTTCGAATTCCGCAACGATAAGCTTTGCGTTTTCCTCGAGAGCCCCAGACGTGACCAACGTGGCTGCTGGTCCTATTCCCATTGCACGCATCACCATGAAGGCAGCCGAGAAAATTACCAAAGCTGACATGGATACGACGCCACCAACTACGGCTTTCTTGAGTGTCAGCCAAGGTGTTGCCGCTCCTTTGGCTTCCGTGTATGCTGCATAAAGCGTTACAGGTAACCCGGCTGCCATCAAAACAAACCCGGCTACGAACACCCAGTCAGGCAACCCAAAACCGATCATCCCCGCATACACAACGCCCAACACAACAATCGAAACACCTACAAATACCGCCGCAACCCTGGTAAGCGATGGCGGGCCGGAATCAACAACCGCTTCTTGCACTCCCGTCGCTGATGCCGCACGCATGAGCCCCGAAGAACTCATGAAGGATTCCAGCTCGCTGGCTAGATCGGTGGCACTTTGATAGCGGTCCTCGGGCGCTTTGCTCAGACACTTCAGGACAATTTCCTCAAGGCCCTCCGGTAAATGTTCGGGAAGAGGATTCGGATCCTGGTTGATGATCGAATAGAGAAGCGCCGCCTCATATCCCCCTTCGAAGGGTCTTGTGCCCGAGAGCATTTCGTATAGGAGAATTCCCACCGACCAGATGTCTGCCCGAAAGTCGACCGGCTCACTGCGCGCCTGTTCTGGGCTCATGTAAACGGCGGTTCCTACCGTCGCTCCAGATTTCGTGAGGTCAGCCGTCTCACTCAACTTGGCCACACCGAAGTCGAGAATTTTCACCTCTCCCTTTTTCGTGACCATGATGTTGGCCGGCTTGATATCGCGATGAACGATTCCAGCCTCATGCGAAGTGGCCAGCCCTAGTGCAATCTGATATCCTATCGTGATCGCATCGTTGAGAGGCAGCGCGCCTTCATCAAGTTGATACTTGAGTGTTTGGCCGTCATAAAAGGACATGACGATGAAAAGCTGTCCGTCGTCGTCTTCACTAATGTCGTGGATCGTGCAGATATTCGCGTGATCGAGCGCCGACGCTGCTCTTGCCTCCTGCATGAATCGCTGCTTGGCGTTTTCGTCCGAACTCAGATGCGGAGGAAGAAACTTGAGTGCAACCGTTCGGCCGAGCTTTACGTCGTGGGCCCTGTACACGATGCCCATCCCGCCCGCACCCAGTTGATCCTGGATTTCATACTGCCCTACTGTGCGTCCCTTCATTGAAATCAGATTAGGAGTTCTCTAGGAACCGCTTTAACAGGAGTAGTCGTAACGATTGATCGAATACCGGAGATGTGGCGCGGTCAGACCTCGACACCTGCTACCGTGTGATATCCCACAACAGACACGTCGTCGCTTGAGTGTGTGCGTGCTTGATGACGGGGGTCGAGCGTCATCTTCCATTGATAGAGTGATGAAAGAAGAGGTCTAAGGATCGAAAACAACTCATCGAATCGACCAGACCGCTCATAGACGTCTGCATAATCCTTGTTTTCCCAGATCGTCACAGAAACGGCGTCTCCATTCTCGTCACTATCCGAACCGATCAAAAAGGCTGCGCGGCATCCAGGCACTTTCAGAATTTCAGGTGTCGTAACTTCGTCATAGAGGCGTCTGAATTCTTCACGGTGGACCGGATCCACTTTGAGCGAGAGAATACGTACGTAAGGATGATCGCCAATTTTCTGGGTTGCATTATCCTCCTTGGTTCCAGCGACGACAGGCATGCCTTGAACGGCTGGTTTTTCCTTCACCGGGGCATAGTCCAACGTCATATCGTCATTCAGGCGAATCTTCCACTCAGTAGAGTCTTCCGTAAAGGGATCGAGTTCACCGACTAGTTCGTCGTAGTAACCGCTTTCCTCATAAGCCTCAGCTGCTTCGGGAGATGTCCATACCGAGAATGAAATAAAATCTGACTGAGATTTGTCGCTCTGAATGAGATGCGCAAAGAGACAACCATCGACCTCCAGCAGCGCTTTTATCGATCTGAAATTGTAGAAGCGCTCGAACGCCATCTCGGAGCCCGTCTTGATCTTCAGCTGTACAAATCGCATGAACATGGTAAGACCTCACGTTGGGGTTACAGTGAGTATAGTATTTCAGCGGCTACTTCTCAACGCTAAATTCAATTACAAGTTAATCAGGAGACTCCTCCAGTTTCTCGCCGGTAACAATATGATATCCTTCCACGGACAAATCGTCACTCGTTTGAGTCGATGACTGTTTCTCGGCGTCGAGGGACATTTTCCACTGATAAAGTGAGGAGAGATAAGGTGAGGCCATATCCACGAACCTAGAGAAGGTGCCACTGGATTCATATACGTCGGCGTAGGACTTAGACTCCCATATAGTTATGGATAATACATCATCGGATTCATCAGATCCGATTAAATAGAGTCCGTGGCACCCGGTCGTAGCGAGAAGCTGCGGAATGAAGTAATCATCATACATTTTCTTCAGACCTTGAAACCCATTTGTCCGAACACGGGCCGACACGATTCTTACGTACATGTCCGCTCCAAACTCATGTAAAGGATCGGATTGATCGTCGCCGGCTGCGAGCGGCATACCCTGAACCGTCGGTTTCTCTTTGACAGGTTTGTACTCGAGTGTATTGTCGTCAGAGAGTTGGATTTTCCACTCGGTCGTGTCTTCGAGAAATGGCTCGTTCTCTTCTAATATTTTGTCGAAATGCCCACTCGACTCGTATGCCTCAGCGTCGGCGTGCGATTTCCACAGCGTAAACGAAAGAAACTCGTTTGCGCTCGCATCACTCTGGATAAGTCGCGCAAAAATACAGCCTTGTTCTTCGAGCAGATAAGGTGCGAGGCGGAATTCGTAAAAGCGTTCAAAAGCCTCTACCGACTCTTGTTTTACTTTCAGTTTTACAAATCTCATGAACATGGCAGTACCTCTTGTGGGGTGGTACAGGCGCGTTCCCTACTGCGTCTCTCTTGCGGATTGAATGTCTAATTCGTCGATGCGGTCCCGTGCGTAATCAACCTGAGGTTGGAGAGCAACATCCGCATCTTCCCCTATATCAACAAAAAATGTTAAAGCGTCAACTTTTTCAGCGAGATTTCCTAGCTGCTTCTTGATTTCATACTGTCCGACCCTAATTCCGATCATCGGTTCTCCCTCGTGGATTGATCGAGTAGCCGGCCGATGCGGTCGCGGGCGTAGGCGACCTGGGGTTGTAGTTCGCTGTCTGCATTGATCCAGATGTCCACGAATTTGGAATAGGCTTCGATGGCCTCATCGGTGTTCCCGAGGCGGGAGTGGAGTTCGCCGAGGCGGAAATAAGCAGGCGCTTTGTCCGGCCCTGAAAAGAGTATATAGTTCGGTATGGTCACATTTGTAAAGCTGGTGAATGTGGCCACGGCAGCTTCCAGACTGTCCATTTGTTCCAGGATTTGTCCCTCGCGAAACAGCATACATCCTCTGCACTTGTCAATCGCTCGTACTCGGCGCATGGTTTCGAGCCCTGCTGCAAGTTGGCCGCAAGCAAACATGATTTCTGCTTCAGCGTGATGTCTGCTGAAATCGCCATTCCGGATTCCTCTCGGTACGACATCGCGATACTCTTCCAGAAGTTGTTCGGCCCTTTCGATCTTTCCCAATCGGGCAAAGATGACGATCAGAGGAGAATACGGTCTGGCATATGGATGGATAGATTCTAGCGGGATCGCCGTCAGTCCCTCTTCCACGATTCGAAGCGCTTGCTCGGTATCGCCCCTAAGATCCAGTACGATTCGTGCCTTTAGCACGTATTCTTGAAGCGCACTTGCCGGAACACCCCGTTCGATGTTGGCCGCAATGGTTCCTGTTGCCTCATCTTCCCACTCGGCTAGTTCACCGCGGAAGCTCTTGTAGACGGCTCGAAACCGTGAATCCCACCATTTCCAGGCCAAGTCGCTGCTGTAGGCCGAACCTCTGATAAGCGAGTCGGCGCCCTCATATTGATCCTGTGCCATCGCGGCAGTGAATTTATGAAACGTACCTGCCGGGTGTTTGGGATGGATTCGGACAAACTCTTCAATCACGTCGTTCAGCTCGTCCCACTTCTTCTG
>Ga0114949_10002793_pt1 | contig 10962 bp, 19 predicted proteins | sample N074metaG_FD_83505 | JGI IMG/M metagenome (GOLD analysis project Ga0114949, IMG submission 83505) | Deep subsurface microbial communities from Kermadec Trench to uncover new lineages of life (NeLLi) - N074 metaG | ecosystem: Environmental > Aquatic > Marine > Ocean trench > Sediment | place... | reverse complement strand
TTGCCCGCCACCGTGCGGGACGCTCGCCGTGCCTCGGTCACGATGGCCGCAGCACCCTTGGAGGTCTGACCCTTGATGTCCTTGCGGCTGATGATCTTTTCATCGACAGCCTGTAGGGCTTGAAGGGCAAACTTGATCTTGTTGACCTCTGCGCCACGCTTCTGGACGCCGAGAAACTGAGCGATTGTCTCAGCGGTGTACGGATGTGCGGATACTTTGTCCGCAGATACCGGGGTGTACCGAGGGGCCTCGCGTATCTGGCTCTTGGGAGTCTTGGGCGACACCTTCGGCAGCTCCCACAGCCCCTCGGCGTATCCCTCGACGGTTTTCTTGACACCCTCCATCGTGGTGTCCACGCGACCGCCGTAGACATCGTGGTTCTCGCGGTACATGATCCGAAGCATGTCCGCGTCGGTCAGGGGCTTGATCGCCACATCAATCTTGTGGCTCGGCCCGTATCCCTTGGCGTTCTTCAACGCTGCGATCCGGTGATGCCCGTAGGCACACTCAATGTGACCGTTGTGGCGGCGGCAGAGTAGGTTGTCCCAAAAATCCGTTGACTCGATTGACTCCCGCAGCTCGTCCAACACATCCTGCCGTAGCTTGTAGTGTTTGATGTCTCGATGCGGATTCGGCTTGATTTTCCCGACAGCAATCTTCATAGCGTTCGTCCCTTCTGTTGTTCAATATCAACTACGCGCCGTAGTTGCAAGTTAGCGCCAGAATTTCACAAAGCGGCCCCGGCGCGCAAGCCGGTGGAGGTACAACAAGTTATCTTGCGCCACCGGGACCGCGACAATTTTTATTTCCCAACCAGAGCTGGGAAATTTGAAAAAGCCCGACGCGGGAGGTAGCACCCAACCGCGCCGGGTGCGGCCACACACCGCCGCTGGAGGGGGCGCCGTGCAGCGGTGCGGGCAACGACCGATCATTCATCATCCTCGTCCCCGTCAGCCCACCGCCCAACATCCTCGTACCAATGCTGTGACAGTGACGGTCGGTCCAACTGCTCTTTGCTGGTGAGGTTGCTGTTCCTGCCCGGCACCTCCCACTTCTCTATGCAAGTGGCGTTCTGCCGAAGCTGCCGCTCCATGCACTCGTAACAGACCCCGCCCCGTCGAATGCGAGGCAGCGTCTTTTTGCAGTCGGCACACTGACGGTTCCTGAACATCACGCCATCACATCCACATTCCTGACGGCCCGCCATCCGTTCTTTGCAATCGCGTCGATCTTGGCCGACGCTTCCTTCATCGTGCATTCAGGGCTCTCCCCGAATTTCCGCAGCAGCTTGGCCTGCGCGTAGCTGCATAAGTGGTTATTCCACCTGCGTACGAGTTCACCGACGAGCCGCCCGGCCTCTGCCCTCGTCAACTCGTCGATGCCGCTGATCTTGGCCTTCTCCAGCACCCGCAGCATGCGATCGGTCGGTCGCTTCCCTTGCTCCCACCCGCGCTCGCGGTGTGGTGCTAACTCAAAGACATCAAAGGGATTGACGACCCTCGATGACCACTTGGCCTTCGCCAGTATCACGTTGCGACGCAGCTTGCGTTGCTTCTCGACCTCATCGGCAGCGATCCGCAGTTCCTCGGTCATGCACGCGGCGCCCGGCGCAGCCATCACCGTCGCTCTGGCTTGGGCAATCACCTCGTCGGAGTAGTCCCCACCGAGGATGTCAGCGGTACACACCAGCTTGTGACGCCCGCAGTTGCCCGTGAAGTCCACCACCAACAGCGAGGGCTTGGAGCTCGTCTGGATGATCGTGCGGCGGCTCGCGGCCAGCTTGCAGTCACCGAGGTACTCCACGCACTCCTGAGCGGGGCGTGTCCCCCTGCCGATCATCTGTGCGTAGAGGGACCGGCTCTTGGTTGGCCGGGCGATCGCCACGACCTCGATGCCCGGTTCATCGAAGCCTTCTGTGGCGATGCCCACGTTCACCATCACTCGGAACTCGCCTGCCCGGTACTGATCGAGCAGCTCTCGCCGCTCGTCCCGTGGTGTCCCGGCATGGATGATGAACGCGACGGATCGCTTCCGGTATCGGTTGATGATCTCGACCATCCGCTCGGCGGTGGCGACCGTCGTGCAGAACAGCAGCGTCTTGCGGTTCCCGGCGATCTCCAACAGCGGGATGATGCAGCCGTGCATCACCGACTCATGCTTGATGGCCTTGTCGAGATCGCCCTGATTGAAGTCCCCGGCGATCGTGTTGCAGGCTGAGAAGTCCAGCCCCTCGACCTCGACTAGCTGCTGATGTATATCCACCAGCCAACCGTCGCTGATTGCGTCCAGCAGTCCGTAGTCGAACGCGCATGTGTCGAACACTCGACCGAGAGCAGCTTCATCGTGACGGTCGGGGGTTGCGGTGACGCCGAGAACCCGCGCGTCAGGGTTCTCTTGATAATGCTCAATAATCGAACGGTAGCTTGGGGATGTCGCATGGTGTGCCTCGTCAACGATCAACAGGTTGAATTCGTACGGGTCAAACTTCCTCATCCGAGGGTTCTGCCCGCTGTTCTGCGTCTGCACGGTGGACACGATCACCGGAGAGCGGTGGTACATATGCGGTTCGTCCGCACGGTACTCAGCCATCTCGACCTCGGCCTCGACATTGCAGACGGCCTTGATCTTCTGGACCGCCTGCCGGATCAGCTCTTCGCGGTGCGCGACGACCATCGCCCGGACCCCTTTGGCGAGGGAGAACCGGGCGATAGTCTCAGCGAACGTGATCGTCTTGCCGGTGCCGGTCGGCATGACGTTCAAGACCGTGCGATGTTCATCGAACGCGGTCAGGTTCGCTTCCACGCAGCGATGCTGGTAGTCGCGTAGCTTCATACCTTTACCGGGTTCGGGTAACGGTTGCCGTACGCAGCTTGAAGCCCGTTGGCCGAGCCAGCGTGTACCGAGTCGGCACACTCGCGCCAGTTTTTCCCAGCCTTGCGGAGCGAATGGGCCTTGTCCAGCATGGCGTCAGTAACCGGGACACGGCCATTCGACCCCGTTTTTTTTCCTCTGGTGGGGCCTCGGCTTTTTCCGTTGCGGATTTCCGCGACGACGCCCGCGTTTCGTACCTTCGTGACCGTCAGGCCGTAGCCGTCGATCACCTTCAATGCTGTGAGCAGTTCCATCGTGATACCTCTCTACGCAGCCTTGCTGCGTTTCTTGGATTTGGCCTCCTGCCGTTGTTTATGCTGAACTGCCTTGTCCAGCACCGAAATCAGATTGTTGACATGACGGACATCGAGATGGTTGCAGCCGTGCCGCTCCAGTTGCGCGGTGAACCGCACGGCAAATTCCTCGATGGTCCGGTCCTTGATCCCTTGCGGGGATCGGTAGAGCCGTCGCTGTTCATGTTCGGGAATCAGCACCGTCTTGCGACGGCCCGTAGACAACGCGGCGAATTCTGCTGGTGTGAGAATCATGTATGCCTCATTTCTCTGAGGCAGGGCTGGTGTCGTAGACCTCTTGGGTCACCCAACCTCTGCCTTCACACGCTTTGCATTCCTTCATGCGCCCACCGCAGTACGGGCAGCAGGCGTACGGCTTGGCGAACTTCACCGCCCTGAGCAAGTTCTGTCGATCCTGCTCGATCTGCTGGCGGCTCTTCGCGAGGACGCCCCCGGCGGCGCTCTGGATGAGTTCTTTGACCTCACCCTTGATGTGCGCGATCGCTCGCAGCAGCACATCGAACTGCGAGGCCGCTTCAAAGACCTCGCGGAATCTCTCGTCAACCTTGAGCCCCTTGGCGTCGCACAGCGGCGGGGCCTCGCCGGGACCACCCCTCCGGCGTGACACGGCGACCTCCAACGCAGGCAGCTTGGGAGCGTCCCCACCGGACGCTCGCGCAGCCTCGTTGTACGCGGCCTTGCGCTGGTGCGCGGGCAGCAGCTTGAGTTCGCGGGTGTGCCGCTCGGCCATCGGCGGGAGCGTGTATCGGGCCGCTCGTTCATTGGGTGCGACATGCTTCATCATGCGGTAGATGTGGCGGGGCGAGTATTCGGCAACCTCGGCGTCGCAGAAATCGCTCCATGAATCGAACTCTTCCGCCCACAGCTTCTCTGACCAGATTGCGTACAGGTGTTCCCATGTTGATTGCCATTCCGCCCGGCCCCGTTGCCAGCCGCCGAGATGAGAGAGCCAGTTAGCGTTTCGTACCGTCAGTTGTCCTGCCATGAGAGCCTCCATGCTTTTTCACTTCATCGGTCAACTCTGCAATCCATCGGTCGAGCTGATCTTCTGACAGGTCGTACATGGTCGGCACGCGATGCCGTCCACGCGAGCGGGCCAACCTGACCAAGTAGCCTTGGATGCCCGCTTGCGGGCTGTCCTTGAAGTCAGGATGGTTCTCGTACAGCGTGCGGATGTCGTTCACCCGCTTGGTGATGTCGTCGTCCGCGCCCGAGCCGGGTGCGAGCCGATCGAAGTCGGGATCGTCACCGCGTTGCAGGTTCAGCAGCCACATGAGGCCGCTCTTGTCCGCGTAGGTCATCAGCTTCGCAGAGCCCTTGTCTTGGTTGTCCAGACCCTCTGCGATCACCGGGATGTCGATGTGTTCGCCCGGCATGTCGGTGCAGTAGTAGCGGATCGTCACCTTGGCCTGTGTCCAGATCGAGCGGTTGCCCTGCTTGGAGATGACCTCATCGCGACCGAGAATCTCGATGTCGATGGGATGCCACGCGATCTTCGCAGCGACCAGATGCGGTCGGACCTTCTCGATGATCGCATCGTGCGACACGGCGCTCTTGTACGGCGCGTTGCCGCCTAGTTCGGTGCGACGGATGTAGGTGACTTCCTCACGCACCTTCTGGATGCGGTCGGTGATCGGGAGAAACGCAAGGCACTCCACATTCTCAAAGTCAGCGGCGTCAAGTATGCGGCGTGTGTCGCCCGTGGGTTCGATGCGTTTACGGTTACTGGTTTTTTTCTTCGTGGTCATGCGCTACCTCATGGGGTTTACATTCTGGACAGCGTTCGTCGTACACCTGAATCGCGTCGGCAATCATGTGTCGCTCGTCCTCAGTGAGCGCGAGGCAATGCCCAAAGTAACCCATCAGCCCGATGCGGTTGTTTGAGCATCGCCCCCCGTCATGGTTCTCCGCTTCGTGGTCCTTGATGTACTCCAGCACCATGTCGCGGGCGTCCTCAACGCGGGGATCGAGACTTACTTCGTGGCTCACGCCGTTCCCTCACAGAGAACGATCAGCGGGCGCCGCGCGCCAGCTTGGATCGCCTTTTTGATGATCGCCCACGGGAGCGGCTTGATCTTCAAGGTGCCGACTTGCTCGACGGCGAACGAGAAGGCGTTGCCCTCGGTTGCGCCAACCGACAGCTCCACGCGCACCTCGTCACCCTCTTCGTAATTGGACTCCATGATCTTCAATACGATCATTCGACACCTACCTCACTCAATGCCCACAATGGGACGGACACAGAATCAATACGGTCGGGATACGCATCCCACCGCTTACTTGTCTTGCAGGCCAGCCAGAGATCGAGGGCCGAGTCGAGAAGGATGTTGCCACGCAGCAGCGTGGGTCCGTCCAGCTCCAAGACCCGGACAGCATGCCGTAGTTCGTCGTCGCTGTTGACGATCCGGGCTTCCTTCTCCACGCAGGTCAGGAGGAAGTTGGGCGCTGGCGCCCCGAGCGCGACGCATCCTCGGATGTAGGTCGCACCCTGAACGTCGTAGCCGTACAGCACGATGGCCTTCTCCGCATCGCCGGGTGCGACCGAGTGCATCGTCTTGATGTCGTCGATGGTCGGCATGTCGTCCATCACCACCTTGTCGAGCAGCGCCTTCATCAGCACGCCGGTACGCTCGTCCTTCCAGACGAGGCAGACGCACAGATCGCCGCCGCGCGTGAATTGCGCCGAGGCGGTCTTGAATTCGTGGAGGCTCACCAGCATCAATTCCAGTGCCTCGACATCTTGAGGCCGAAGCACGGCCTTGTTCGCAGCGACAGCCACCATCTCAAACTCATCCCACGCCTTGCCGTTCCGTGGGCCAAGTTTGCCGGTGGATGTCTTGTGGTTCCAGATCGCGTAGTAGTCCTCCCACACGAAGTCCTCGCCCATCGTGACGAGGCGATCGAACGCCGTGCCGAACGTCCACGCTTCCTTCTCCACGCGGAACAGGATCGCCGCCCGTGCATGGGCCGGTGATTCCTTGAGCATGGCTTTCAGGGTGGATTGGTTCGCCGCAGGGATGCGGTCGTAACACTCGCGGGGCATGTCAAAATAGAGGCCCGTCAGAATCTTCTCCGGCATCACCGCCCTGTGGATTTCGCGGTGCGCCGTCCAATTCTCCATGTACGTCAGTTCGTACGTTTCCATAGTGCGCTACCTCCAACCAGTCCCGCCAGTCGTCAGCGTTGTGGTCGTGTATGAGAGTGTGGCACACGGGACACAGCCCGGCGCCGTTGGATAGTTCGTCTGAGCCCCCAAGTGAGCGAGTCAGAATGTGATGGGCGTGCAGGTTGGTCCCGCACGACCGACCGCAGCGCTCGCAATTTCCCCGGCACTTCTCCAGCACCATGAGCCGGAACCGACGCCTCACTACCGCGAGGCGTCGGCCCTTCACACCGACTCGCCGGAGCGCTTGGCGTTTCACAAGCGCCTGTCCCGTTGCATGCGGGGCAGCAAACCGGATCGTCTATTGAGTGACCTTCGGCCCACATCTCGCCGTTTACTGTGATGTAACCGCTGCCGTCGCAATTCTCGCAGATAGCCATAGCTAGGGACCATACACCCTCGCGATCAGCGTGTCAAGCCGAGACTCGCCGCTTCTGCCGCCGCTCTTCCTTGCGGAGAGCGTCGTACAGCTTCTCCAGCGTCGCTGTGGTCGGGTTGGCGTCATCCCCGTCATTGAAGAACCTCCGCAAGCCACGCAGGTCGATGTCAGCAGCTTCCGCGAGGGCGCTGCTGGTCATGTCGAGGGAGTCGCGGAATCGGATGATATCTTCCCGGTGCTGTTGTAGGACGGTAGCCATGATTGCAGTATAGGGAGGAAAACCCCCGTGACGGATGGAACCGCCAACGGGGGGATTCTTGGAGAATGGCTTGTTGATAACTCAGTGGTAATACGCCTTGGCGGCTTTGCCGAGGGCTCCGGCCACCCGGCTCTCCCACAGCTTCTCAAACGCGCGGCGCCCCAAGCATCTGCTGCCCTCCAGCAGCGTTGCGAGGAAGTTGACATGACGCCTGACCACGCTGGACCTCCCGCCCGCTGCTTTGGCGTCGAGCCGGAGCCGGAATGCTTCGGCCCCGAATCGGAACGCGATCATCTGTTCGTAGCTGAACCAAATCGTCAGGTCGTTGGTGACCTCAATACGCATGGCGTTGTCGGGGCTGGCCCCGTATGTGGATCGTTCAGGCAACATCGCTGTGTACCTCCCGGTTCTTGTGAGCGGCACGCTCATCGAGAATGGTAGCCAATCGCCGGGCCAACCACTCCATGCCGATGTAGTCCAACTCCACCGCTTCGTAGGTCCCTTTGTGGTCGGGGTTCAAGTGCCGCAGGACGAGAACCAAGCGGTCGCGGCCACCGGAATAGTGCGCGGTGAACCACGATCCGTTCCCCTTGGATCGGCGCAGGCCGGGGCGGCTCGTCCAACGCCGTGTCGTCACAACCATGCCATCGTAATCTCGCATGTCGCTACCTCTCGAAGTGTTCGGCCCACCCCATGATGCGCCGCAGCCGCCACGCGGCGGATTCCATGTTCGCTTCGCCTTCCTTGGCCCACGGGGGGGCAGGGACCCTCCGTACGGCCTCCGCGATAGCAGCCTCATCCTCTGCCGTCGCGCCCGAGCCGGGGTTCTGAGCGGAGCCCCACGCCTCTGTGTCGCTGACCATGCGGCCAGTGTGGAACCCGACCGGGAACCGCCGTGATTTGTTCTCCAGCACCCACAGCCAGAATTCGTTGGCCGTGTCCATCAGGCGGCTCTCGGCGGGGAACAATTCGATGGCCTCATGCTCCGGGCCAACCAGCATGTTTTTGATGGCCTGTTTGTCCCGCCAACTGACCTTGTGCGTGCGGTCAGAGTGACGCGAGATGGACAGCATGATGATGCCGTCCTCGTCAGCCAGATGCCGGGTCACCGTGTAGTCGGCGTTGCGGAACATCCGCGAGCCCTTCACGGCGCCCTCACACATGAATTCAAAGGTTCTCATTTGGGCTTCTCCAACAATTTTTCGACCTCTGCGAGCATGGAGCGCGCCGTGCCGCTGATGTTCGGCCCGCCGTTCGCGAGAAGCCAACGCACGAGATCGCACGTTGCGTCGCGGAGTGCGTCCATCGCTTCACGCTGTTCCGAGATAATCTTGTCGAGCCGAACGATCTGCGCGCTGCGCCGGGCGGTGGCCCCCTCGCGTCGGTGTTTCATCATCCGCTCGTTGACCACGAGCAGCCGTTTGATCTCGCGGTCGCGGCTTAGCATTTCACCACCCAACACTTCAAGGGCGGCGTGATGTTCCGCCGCGACCCGAAGCGCTTTGAATTCACTCTGTTTCATTGTGGTACCTCCAAGAGTTGAGGGGATTCACACCCCATTGTGTGACCAGCACGCGGGCCACTCACCCAAAGACAGCGTGCCACGGGGAGCGGCACGCTGTTGTTGCTATTCAGTTGTCGTGCGATGCAGACCGTCAGTTCCACTTGCCGTTGGGGTGGGGCCATCGGGCATGGCGAAGCCGAAACCGGGTTCGGGGCGAATGCTGTTGAGGAAGGGGCCGCTGTAGGGCAGCCGATCCCCGGTCGCCTCGTCGCACTCGGCAATGAGGATGTTGCCGACTATTGCCACGCCGAAGTACCACATGCCGAGTGCGTTGAGGGCGAGCGTCTTGTCGTCGAGCCCGTCATCGTCCACGATCAGATCGAAAGCCATTCCGCTGTCGATTCCTCCCGGTCGCAGACTCGCACGCCGAACGATGTCGATGGTACGGCACCCGATCATGGCATACATATCGTCCAAGTCTTTGCAGTCAACGAAGCTGACCACACCGTTCACGTTGAGCAGTAGCGTTTTCATGTCAGTCCGCTCCATTTCGGACGCAGAAGCAGCGAGCGAGCAAGTCCATGTCGCCCGCCTTGATGGCCTCCCATATCCGAGCGCGTTCGTCGCGTTCCTCGCGGGCGTCCCATATCCGATTGCGTTCTTCTCGGTCGGCCCGGTCAAGGTCGTTCGCAGCGTCCAGCGCGTTCTCGCGCAGGAGGCATTCTCGTTCGTACGCTTCCATAGTCATCTCGATACCTCCAGTCATTCTTCTCGGCGCGGGCAGCGAACCTCTGAATCGTCAAGGGCGTCCACCTTCAACGGGCCGGAGAAGTCGAACCCGTCGTCCGTGGTGTAGTCGTAGTCGTTGAGTCCCATCGCGTCGTCCATCGCGGACATCGCGTCCAACTCATCTTCAAGACGCATGGCGGCAGCGTCCATGAGGGGTTCGCCCGCTTCGTTGAACAAACGGCTGCCTGTGGAATTGGTCGGGTACATCAGGACCTCCAGTCGGTGAGAGTATTGACATAGGGAGTATACGCCCGATCTTGAGAACCGTCAAGGTTGAAGAGGGGCTGCGCGCGGCGCCCGGCGCAAGGAATTACCTGACCCGGGGGACCTGAAACCACCCTGACGGGCGGGCAGGGGCGATCCGGGCCTCGGTCTAGGGGTCCGGTTTGGCGGCGGTTCGCCAGCCAGCCGGGGGCGCCGGGCCGCGCGGGGCGCCCGGCGCACGGCTTGCCAGCCAGCCGGGGCCGAGCCGGGGCGGCGGCGGCTGGCGGGGCCAGCCGGGGCGGCATATTCGGTTGGAAGGGGGGCGCCGAACCGCGAGAAAAACCGCGAATCCGGGCAATCCATTATAGGCAACAAAGCCGATCGGGAGTATATTCCCTATGACGGCTTCGCTGTGGAGCCGCAACCGTTCACCGATTCTGGAGAATCAATATGTGCCGACTCATGTATGTTCCACCCGGATGTTCAATCAGCCGCAAGCGGCTCGGCGCGCTTTGCGCTTTCCTCGAAAACCGAATGGGCGGCGACGGCAACGGCATCGCCGGAGTGTTGCGGGGCGAGGAACCGCTTTCCTATGTCGGGGCCAAATCGGACGCGCAGAAAATGGGGCGCATGCTATGGAAATGGAGCCAAGAAGGGAGGCATGGAGTGTTCCATACCCGCAAGCGCACGCACGGCGAAGTATCGGACGCGAATTGCATGCCGTTCATTGCTCGCGGAACCGCGATCGCGCATAACGGTTGCTGGCCCGAAGGGGGCGCAATCGCGACCGCATGCTATCCGGGGTTTTCGGACAGCCGAATCTTCGCGCAGCTGTGGAGCGAGAAGGGGGCGAAGTGGCTCTTGAATTCCGAACTCGGGAAGCCGAGCGGCGTCTGGCTCTTGGTCGGACCGAACCGCCAAGAAGCGCGCGTGCCGACAGGGTTTTTCTCGGATATGGAATTCGATCCCGATACCCGGATATGGGCGAGCGAATTCCCGGCTTGTTTTCGCGATAGCTATACCGTGACGGCGGGAACCCACAAGCTGCACATTGACGGCGGCGAGAAAAAACCCACAGGCGCTTTCTCCGGCTATGGCTTCGCAAGCGCCAAGACAGCGACAGCGACAGCGGCAAAGCCGAAGGGGAAGGGGAAGGGGAAGGGGAAGGGAAAGCGCAAAGCGCCCGGAGCCGCCGTTACCAAGCGCAGCAAACCGGCGCGCAATGGAACCCTAATTGAATTGCCGCGCGAGATCACCGACTTCCCGTCGCAATGTGACGATACCGGGCGCCCCGAAGTATGGGCGCCCGAATGGCCCGACAGGGGGCATATCTTCGGCGTCGATACGCTCGACTCGGATCATGGCTCGGACAGCGTATACCGAGACGGCTCGATCACGGAAGGGGGCATCTGATGCCGAGTACACTCAAAAAATGTGGGACTGTCGGTTGCTTCGAGAATGCGCTTTGTTGCTTCGGTC
>Ga0114949_10002791_pt1 | contig 10965 bp, 5 predicted proteins | sample N074metaG_FD_83505 | JGI IMG/M metagenome (GOLD analysis project Ga0114949, IMG submission 83505) | Deep subsurface microbial communities from Kermadec Trench to uncover new lineages of life (NeLLi) - N074 metaG | ecosystem: Environmental > Aquatic > Marine > Ocean trench > Sediment | place... | reverse complement strand
TTTTGTGTAATCTTGGATATGATAATCTTCAGTATCATCTATTAAGGCAGCGCAAAAAATAGCAATATTTTTCAATTTTAAAAATTCAATAATTTCAGATGTTGTTCCTGTAGCAATTTGATTGGTAAAAACACAACCCACACTTGAACGAATAATATTTGGATGATACATATCCGTTTTTGGATTTGCAATTAAAACAGCATCGACTCCGGCGGCATCTGCCGTACGCAATAAGGCACCAATATTCCCGGGTTTTTCCGGGGCTTCTGCAACCAAAACAATTGGTGTAGTAGTTTGAAATTCAATATTTTGAAGTGATAAGTCTTTTGACTTGGCGACAGCAATGATTCCTTCTGTAGATGTGCGATAAGCCAGTTTATCATATACCTTCTCCGAAATCTCTATGAATTTTATCATATCGTTATGGATCAATTTCTCTACATGATCAAAAGAAATAATTTCATCTGTAAAAAGTACCGTTTCAATCTCATAATTTCCTTTTATAGCCAATGAAATTTCCCTTTGGCCTTCTATCAAAAAACGTTGTTCGTTTTTACGAATTCGCGATTTATATTTTAGCTTAAAAAATTCCTTTATTAAAGAATTTTGAATACTGGAAATTTGTTTTGGCATTTGGCAAAAATACATAAAAAAGTCGTCAAATATCATGACTTTAAAATATCATTAGTAAATCACCTTGGGCTATGCCGAAGAAGTATTAAGAGGAACTAATCTTTTATATTTCGATACAAGTATCGTGTTGAACCCACTATTGGAAATACATATTTACAATTTATTATTGACTGGAATATTTTTCCATATATCGTTTCCAAAGAGCTGTTTGGTGAGTTTCTAAACTTATTTCTCTTCCATCAATAAATGCCTTTGTCAAAATATTTGTTTTCATATCCAGCGCATTTCCTTCACTAATAAACAAGGTGGCACTCTTACCTACTTCAAGTGACCCATATTTATCATCAATACCTAAAATTTTGGCCGTATTTAATGTGATAAGTTGTAATGCTTTTTCAATATCCAAACCATGAGCGGCAACTGTTCCGGCATAAAATGGTAAATTACGAACGTTCATTCTTTCCATGTCACCCGCATTTTGTAAACCAACCAAAACACCTTTATTAACCAAAATTGAAGCATTCTTATAGGCCGAATCATAATCGTCATCTTCACTATTTGGTAGTTTATGAACTCGGAAAAGTAAAACAGGAATATTGTTAGTTTTTAAAAGATTAGCAACTTTGTAAGCCTCATCACCTTCTACCAATACTAAATTTTTTATACCTATTTCATTCATTAAATCAATGGCATCAATAATTTCTTTTTCTTTTTTAATATGAATATATAATTTTTGATTACTGGTAAAAATTTTATTCATAGCATTAAAGGGTAAATTTTTCTTTTCATTATTCGATTTGGAATAAGTTTTAGCTTGTAACAAAAATGTTTTTAATTCTCTAACTTGATCGTCATAATCCTTGTTCTGATCAGATACAATCTCATTACCAAAGGAAATACGCTTGGATTTAAAACTATTTGGCCAGTTTACATGTATTCCATCGTCAACTTTAATCGCCGCATCTTCCCAGTTCCATGCATCTAGTTGAACAATGGACGATGTACCAGAAATTCTGCCCCCTCTTGGTGTAATTTGGGCCAATAAAACTCCGTTTGGCCTTACACTTTCTATAACTTTTGATTCAGCATTATAAGCAATAATACTTCTTATATGAGGTAATAAATCACCGGTTTCATCAAAATCACGAGTTGCTCTAACCGCATCAATTTCACCCAGACCTAAAGTAGAATTTGGAATGATAAACCCAGGGTAAAGATGCTTGTTTTTCGCATCTATTATTTTACCTTTAGCTAATATATTATTAGCATTTCCAAGATATGTAATGATTCCTTTTTCAAAAATAATAGTCGCATTTTCGATCACTTTTCCGTTTCCGATATGCGCTGTCGCACCAACGATACTAATTGTTTGATTTTGTACAGGGGCCGGTGTTTGTTGCGCATAATTATTTGCTAATAAAAATATAAGCACGAAGGATAATATATATTTTATTTTATTCATTTTATATTTTTTTAAAATTCGACTGTATCACAGTGGTTAATTCTGTTTTCTTTCTTTTTTGGAGCCTGGGTAGGGTTTCCTTTAATTTTTTCCTGTAACATCATGTTGGTTAATTTGTTGCGTTCTTTTTTTAAAGCTTCACGCATTGCGGAATCTTTTTCAATATCAAAATATATTATACCTTCAATGATGGTTTTTTCTGCTTTGGCCTTTATGGAAAGAGGATGATCACTCCATAAAACCACGTCGGCATCTTTACCAACTTTAATACTGCCAACTTTATGGTCAATATGTAATAAAATAGCAGGATTTAATGTCACAAATTTCCAGGCATCTTCTTCACTAACCCCTCCATATTTAATCGATTTTGCAGCTTCCTGATTTAATCTTCTGCTCATTTCAGCATCATCAGAATTTATTGCCGTAATAACACCTTGGTTATGCATAATTGCAGCATTGTAAGGTATCGCATCATTCACTTCATATTTATAAGCCCACCAATCACTAAATGTGGAACCTCCAACACCATGAGCTTTCATTTTATCTGCAACTTTATAACCTTCTAAAATGTGAGTAAAGGTGTTGATATTGAAATTGAAGCTTTCGGCTACCTTCATCAACATATTGATTTCACTCTGAACATACGAATGACAAGATACATACCTTTCATGGTTGATAATTTCGGATAATACGTCCATTTCAATATCTCTTCTATAATCTTTACCACTTTTTTTAATGGCATCATATTCTTTAGCCCTTTGAAAATAATCAATATACACTTGTTCAACGCCCATGCGGGTTTGAGGAAAACGAGAAAAACTATTCCGATTTGATTGTTTGACATTTTCTCCCAATGCAAACTTGATAAATTTGGGCGCATTTTTATCAATCATATTTTTAGGAATTTCACCCCATTTCAATTTGATAATTGCTGATCTACCTCCAATCGGATTTGCTGACCCATGTAATATTTGAGATTGTGTTACACCGCCGGCTAAATTTCTATAGATATTAATGTCTTCAAAATTGAGTGCATCCTCCATGGTAACCTCTGCCGTAGAATTATGCCCGGATTCATTGGTAGAAAGGGTAGCTATATGTGAGTGTTCGTCAATAATACCAGAGGTTAAATGCTTACCGGTACCATCAATTATTTTGGCTTTATTCGAATGAAGGTTCCTGCCAATTTTGGCAATTTTACCATCTTTAATCAATACATCTGTATTTTGTAAAATGCCATCTTCTTCGTTCGTCCAAACCGTAACATTTTTAAATAGTATGGTTTCCTCTTTTGGCTTTGTTGTAAATCCAAAACCATTATTAGGGAACGTTATTGATGCTATATATGGAGCAATATCTTCTTCTTCTTTGTCTTTTGATTTTTCTATTCGATCGGAATTTTTAATTGCCTCCCAATTCGTTTCATTGCCATTTGCAAGTGTTGCTTTGCCTGTAATTTTGTCTTTTTGATTCACTTTGCCTACAAGGCGAATAAATTCACTTTTTGATTTTTGGGGCTGTAAATACAAATTCATCCAATTGTTTTTATACGTAAATTTGCTGATTATTTTTAAAGTATCTTGTTTTATGGATACAATTGGTATACTATCTGTTCCCTTTATAGTTAGATCGTATTTTTTATTGGAGACAGTTAAGGTATATTCGCCTCTTATATCTATATAATTAATATCATTAATTATATATTTATTGCCTTGTACCCAATTTTCATAAAGAATGGTTTTCTTTTCAAAAATATCTCCGGAAGTAATTAAAAAATTTGCATAGGCTCCATTTTTTAAAGAACCGATTTCATCACTTTTATTTAAAATATTTGCAGGAATCGTTGTTAATGCAGCCAGGGCCGTTTTCTTATCCAAACCATATTTTATAGCCTTTAATATTTGAAGCTTAAAATCTTTAATCGAATCTAATTGATCCACTGTAAAGGCAAACTCAATGCCATTTTTATGAAGAACGGCAGGGTTTGTTGGAGCCTGATTCCAATTACGCATATCACTTAGAGTTATGTATTGGGCATAATATGGATTTTCAACATCATAGGCTTTTGGAAAATTAACGGGTAAAATATAGGTAGCATTCGTCTTTTTAATTTCATCAATTAATTCATACTCATCACCTCCGCCTAAAATGGTATATTGAATACCAAAACTATCACCGATTCCATCTGCTCTTAAGGAATTACCTTTACTACCTGCATCAAAAATTTGTACTAAGTTTTTATTTTTATTTAAGGCTTCTAAGGATAAATCCTTCGTTTTAAAATAGCCCTTGCCATACCAATCTGCATCATAATACAATTGGCGTAAAAGAGCCATGCTACCCATTAATGAATTGGGATAAATTTGTTTACTTGATTTACTTTTTTTGAATGATAAATATTGTACGGATTTATCTGATAATATTCTGATACCATTATTGTCAGCCGAATTTAAGGCAATTAAAACTCCCGAACCTCTTACAATGCCTTCTTGAATATGAGTGTTTACTACACCAAACCCGGCATCTAGCAATTCTTTAGCTTTTTTATTGTCATATTTAAATTTAGCAATTGCATTGTTTTCAGGCATGATATGATCATTCCAATAATAGCCTTTTCTTTTACTGTCGTATTGCGGTTTTTGAACACCTAATGGTATTGGTTTGGTTAGATCAATTCCAAAATTAGAGTATACATCAATAAAAGAAGGATAAATTGATTTACCATTTAAATCAACAGTTAAGGTATTTTCGGGAATATTTATAGTACGACCTGAATTTATAACTTTTCCTCGCTGAATTAATAAGGTACCTTTTTCGATAATTTTATTGGGCGAAATATAAATTTTCGCATTGGTAAATGCCGTGTAATTATGATTAGATGTTTTTACACCATCGTTTTTTGGAAAATATTCCTGAGCTGAAAAGATAATTGTATTAAGAAGAAAAAATATCGTAACTATTTGTTTCATTTGTTTATATTTTTTATTGAGCAAATTAACAATAATTTACTTTAGTTTATATTTATCATCATAGGCAATTAAAAGTTCAACCATTTGATTGTAACTTTTAAGTCCGTCCTTTTGTTGATTCATTTTTAAGTAATTATCATAAAACATTTTAAAAAATGGTTCTGCAGGGTTTTGGTATTTTTCCCAAAACTCATCAGATTCTTTGAAATTTTTAATAACTCCCAACGGCAATTTCGAAATATATTCTCGATAAAGATTTTCGTCATACCTATATATATCAAATAAGGTATATCGTAAAGCAGCGAGAATTGCTGAATATTGAAAATATTTATCACTATTGAAATTTGCGGCTAAAAATCCTATAAAGTTTGCTTCACTTTCCGAAGCGATCCCTAATTGATGGGCAACTTCATGTGAACAAGTCATGGGTAAAGAAACTTTTGGTATTAAATAATCTACTTGAGCTTCACCGGTTAAAGGGTTGAAATATCCGGCAAACCCCATATAGGTTATTGGTATGCTAAACATAGATTTTTTCAAAGAAACCCGCTCATATCTAAATTGATTAAAAATTTTACTCAAATTTTGATATCCATTTGAAGTCAAATTCAATATTTCTTTTGATGAATAAGGGACAACCACGGCTAAGGTATCATTCAAAGCCAATTCTTTTTGTAAGACCTTAATCTTATAGATTAATTTATCCGAAAGGAGCTTTAATTTTTCAATATCATATTTGCCGGTTGATAAGGAAGATTTTGAAATTTCGAGTTGCAAAGAATATGTAATTGGCGGACGAGAATAATTTAAGGCCCAAAAAAAGTAAAAACAAAAATAAAAAATTGACAGATTTGCGAAAGCCTGAAAAAATAGAGAGCTTAATGACCTTCCGTTTTTTTTGAAAATACGAATTATAAATCTTAGAATAAGAAAAATAAGGTAGGCATAAATAATATCTCCAATGGAAAAGGGGATCCATCCGAGGATACTTCTAAAAAATATGCTTAAATAAATATAAATTCCATTTGAATAAACCCGTTCTATAAAGTCTGGAAAATTAGATAACAAATAAACAAGGCCTATTTGAACAAAAAGTAATAGAGTAAGTATCTTATTTCTTTTTTCTTTTTTCATCTAATTTGATTGGATCACAAAAAAACAAATTATTAACAACATAAACAATTTGTTTTCTGTCTAAATAAGAATGGATAAAAAATATTATTTAAAACTTAATACATTGTAAATAATAACATTAAATTGATTTGAATAATTCGATTATTTAAAGCCATAAAATTCAAAATATTTTAGGATTTAAAATTAAAAGGAGGGTTATCAACAGTAAAATATTTGTTAACAAAAATTGTTAACTTTATAAGTTGAAAAAATCCTTTTTACATTTGTAAAAAAGTACATTTGCCCCATGGAAAAAGCCAAGTCATTTAAACCCCAGATTCGAAGCAAAGGGACAGTAATAAACCTTGAACAAGGAAAATTACCGCCTCAAGCAATTGATTTAGAGGAAGCTGTACTAGGTGCTATGATGATTGATAAAAAAGGGGTTGATGATGTGATCGATATTTTACATTCAGAAGTTTTTTACAAACCCGCTCACCAATATATATACGATGCAATTTTTAGGCTCTTCGAAAAGTCCGAACCTATTGATTTATTAACTGTTTCCAATCAATTGAGAATCGATGAAAAATTAGATAGTGTTGGTGGAGATTTTTATATAATTAATTTAAGTCAAAAAGTTTCTTCGGCCGCACATATCGAATTCCATGCAAGAATTATTTTGCAAAAATTCATTCAAAGAAGATTGATATCAATTTCCAATGAAATTATCAACAATGCCTATGATGAAACCGTTGATGTTTTTGATTTATTGGATGAAGCCGAGACAAAATTATTTGATATAACTCAGGGAAATTTAAAGAAAAGTTCAGAGGCTGCAGAAAATTTAGTGAGTCAGGCGCTTAAAAAAATTGAAGAAATATCCAATCAAGAAGGAATGAGTGGTGTTGCCACCGGTTTTACAAAATTGGATGCCTTAACTTCTGGCTGGCAACCTTCTGATTTAATTATATTAGCGGCTCGTCCCGGAATGGGAAAAACTGCTTTTGTTATGTCAATGGCTAAAAATATGGCTATTGATTTTGATATTCCTGTTGCTATATTTTCGTTGGAGATGTCATCAATACAATTAATTACTCGTATGATATCGAGTGAAACAGGTATATCATCTGAGAAATTAAGAAAAGGAAATCTGGAAACTTATGAATGGGAAGCTTTGAACGTAAAGGTCAAAAACTTGTCAAAGGCTCCGATTTTTATTGACGATACACCTTCATTGTCGGTTTTTGATTTAAGGGCAAAGTCGCGTAGATTGGTTTCTCAGCATGGCGTACGAGTTATAATTGTTGATTATTTGCAATTAATGACGGTAGGTAATAGTTCTAAAGGAGGAGGTAATCGGGAACAAGAAATTTCAACGATTTCAAGAAATTTGAAAGCCTTGGCCAAGGAATTGGCTGTGCCGGTTATTGCCTTATCACAATTGTCACGTGCAGTAGAAACACGGGGTGGAAGCAAACGGCCCCTATTGTCAGATTTACGTGAATCGGGTGCTATTGAACAAGATGCTGATATTGTTTCGTTTATATATCGTCCCGAGTATTATGGTTTAACCGAATGGGATGATGAAGAGAGAACACCTTGTGAAGGCCAGGCAGAATTTATCATTGCAAAACATAGAAATGGTGGTTTGGATAATATCAAACTGAAGTTTATTGGTAGATTGGCCAAATTTACAGATCTTGAGGAAGGCTTTGGTACAGAATATGAATCATCAATGAATCAAGATGCTATTTCTCCTGGAAATTTTGGTAGTACGAACGATGCTTTTGGAAAATTAAATAAGGGCGATGATGACGCGCCATTTTAACATAAATGCATAGCCATGTAATTAATTGATCATTGCGATCAGCAGACTTCTTTCATTCAAACATTGAGTTTTTAATTAAATTAATCAAAATTTAATATGAATTTACATAACAGCATAGTCTCATTATTTTTATTGCTGTTTTCACAATCTATTTTTGCTTCTTTTTTATTGATTCCAATGGATGATACGTCTCAAAAAGATCATTTAAAAGCTTATGGAATTACATTTTATTCATTACTTAAAGGGCAGAAAGTCAAATGGTTACTCAATTATAGAGGAGGCTCATTTTTATTGGAAAATACGCAAGATTTTAGAAATGAATGTACCATTCGTGGCGTGTCATACGAAGTAATTTCAGATACAGAAACCCTAAGTATATTAGAGGAGATAGCAAGCCCTTCCCAAAATATGGAAGCTGTTATTTTAGAAAAAGCACCAAAAATTGCTGTTTATTCACCAAAAAGTAATCAGCCTTGGGATGATGCTGTTACCCTTGTTTTAAAATATGCCGAAATTCCCTATGAAACTATTTATGACGAGGAAGTATTACAAGAAAAATTAATATTATATGAATGGTTGCATTTACATCATGAAGATTTTACCGGTCAATATGGAAAGTTTTACGGTGCTTTTAGGATGGCACCATGGTATATAGAAAATAAAATGAATTCTGAATTATTGGCGATAAATTTGGGTTATGAAAAAGTTTCCCAAGAAAAATTGGATGTTGCATTAAAAATTCGAGATTATGTGATTGGTGGCGGATTTATGTTTGCCATGTGCTCGGCAACGGATAGTTTTGACATCGCTTTGGCGGCAGAAGGAATAGATATTTGTGAATCGATGTTTGATGGTGATCCTTCAGAAAGTAACTATCAAAATAAAATAGATTTTAATAAAACGTTTGCTTTTACAGATTTTATTTTGGAAAGGAATCCGACAACCTATGAGTTCTCTTCCATTGATATGACACGTAGACGAAAAATATTAAAAACTGAAGATTATTTTGAGTTGAAGGAGTTTTCTGCTAAATGGGATATGGTACCCACCATGTTATGTCAAAACCATACCCAGCTTGTCAAAGGATTTATGGGGCAAACCACATCCTATGATGTCAATAGCATAAAATCAAACATTTTGATTATGGGAGAGAATCATGTTAATGGAGAAGCACGATATATTCATGGTGTAAAAGGTAAAGGAATGTTTACTTTTTATGGAGGCCATGACCCGGAAGACTACCAACATAGGGTTGGTGATCCGAAAACAGAGTTAGATTTATATCCGAATTCACCGGGATATCGTTTGATCTTAAACAATGTGTTGTTTCCCGCCGCCAAGAAAAAAAAGCAAAAAACCTGAAAAAGTTAAAAGTGCAAAGGAAAAAGCAAAAAGTGTTGTTTTGAAATTTGTATACTTTCGTTTCCAAATGAAGTCTATGGGCTGGAAAAGATAATTAATCGCTAAAATGACATCAGAATCAATATTTATTATACATTTGAAAACTTAGTTACTTACCCCTATTGATTCATGACCAACTTGCGAAGTATATTTCAAAATAAATTTTTAATCATAGGCTTCATAGCTGTCATTTTTATAAGGCTTTTGGTAAATCAATTGATGGGATTAATGCCTCAGGATGCCTATTATTATTTTTATAGTGAGCACCTTGCCTTATCTTATTTTGACCATCCACCGATGGTGGCCTATATGCTGAAATTTTTTACAGTATTATTTGGAAAAAGCGTAGCCATTGTAAAACTGACCAATTTTGTTGTAAGTATTTTCGCTTTTGCCGGATTTTATTATTTAAGTACTTTTTTTCTATCAAAGCATAAAGCAAATCGTTCGCTAGCGTTTTATGGAACAACATTATTATTGACTGTAATTTCAATCAATACAACCCCTGATGTACCCTTGGTATTTTTTTGGACCTTATCGTTGATTGCAATATACAAGGCTATTTTTGAAAATAAAATCTATTATTGGATTCTATCCGGTATATTGATTGGTTTATCCTTTAACAGTAAGTATACAGCATTATTTCTTCTTTTCGGATTGCTTATATTTCTTATATTTTCTGAAAAACACAGACATTTTTTATTCTCCAAAGAACTTTTATTGACAATAATATTTTTTGTGATTACCATTTCACCGGTTTTTATTTGGAACATTGAAAACGACTGGATTTCGTTTAAATTTCAATCGTCGGAAAGAGCTTCTACAATAGCTCGTTTTCAATTGAATCCAAAATATTTTTTTGGTAATTTGGGCACTCAATTGATGCTTTTATTACCGGTGTTGTTTTCCGGTATCATGTTTGTTTTTTATAAAATTGTAAAGAAAATATTTAAAAAGAGAGCCTTGCCCGATGATAAAACAATCTTTTTATTATCGTTTTCACTTCCCATTATTGCGTTTTTTTTCGCAGTTTCAACGGTGTATTGGGTAAAACTCAATTGGATTATGCCGGCTTATATTACAGCTATTATTTTGGCAGGTAGATATTTAAGTGAAAAAATATTAAAATATCAGATCGTCGTTTCTTTGGTGTTTCATGTGTTGTTATTTATTCAAATAGCTTTTTACCCATTTAATGTCACATCCGATGATACTTGGTATGGATGGGAAGAATTGGCTGCTGAGGTTGAAATATTGAGTGAGGAGCATCCTGAAAACTTTATTTTTTCTAATGATGGATATAAAACCTCGGCGATATTAAATTTTTATATGGATCAGGATATTTATTCTGGAAATATAATTGGTAAAAACGGACTTCAGTTTTCTATTGTTCATTCAGATTTAAGCGAGTTAGAAGGAAAGAATGCCTTGTTTATAGATTCGCAAAAACGATTTAAAAATATTGAAAAATCAAATCAAATTCCTACCGATTTAGAACTTTATTTTGATGAAATAAAGGAACTTGAACCCATAATTATTAGAAATAATAAAGGTAA
>Ga0114949_10002790_pt1 | contig 10965 bp, 7 predicted proteins | sample N074metaG_FD_83505 | JGI IMG/M metagenome (GOLD analysis project Ga0114949, IMG submission 83505) | Deep subsurface microbial communities from Kermadec Trench to uncover new lineages of life (NeLLi) - N074 metaG | ecosystem: Environmental > Aquatic > Marine > Ocean trench > Sediment | place... | reverse complement strand
TAATCGGTTAAAACATTCTTGTAGATATCTATGAGTGATTATTCTAATATTATCACAGGAAGGCGAGAAGTATTTGTACATAAATTTTTCAAACCCATCAAAATAGTTTTTATATCTGCCATATGTAGTGGTTCTAACGATTCCTGATTTGGAATTTAAATATTGACTGATAAGATCTTTTAATGATATGATTTTAGATTGAGCAGGGTAGATGCCGTGTATACCTAATGTAAGATCTTGTTGCCTTTGAGCTCTAATTAACTCAGCATCTCTTTTATTGTGAGCAACAATTTCTCTAACTCTTTTTCCATTGAGGTTATAGTCAAGCTGATATGATAATTTATTTTTACGTTTTACTCGAACAATTTTTACAACAGGTATTCTCATTATTCTTCCTAAATATTCCTATCATTAAAATAATAAATTGACACGTATTTGACACGCGAGGAAAGATTTAAAAAAGTAAAGCCTTGTAATACAAGGCTTTACGAGAATTGAGTACCGAAGGCCGGACTCGAACCGGCACCTGGAATAAACCAGACCAGATTTTGAGTCTGGCGCGTCTACCAATTTCGCCACTTCGGCATTATTTGATTTTTTTTAAGAACTCTTTTACAGCACCAGATTTCAAGTATTTTTCTTTGGCTTTTGCTTCATCTCTTGTCTTAAAATCTTCGGAAAGAATCAGATTAAAAGGAGAGTAGGCCCTGGTTGTCTTTTCATAATCACTGTGGTGTCTATGTGTTCTTCTATTAAGATTGCTCGTTAAACCAATATAGATATAATTTCAAGTTTTGTTTTTTATAGCATAAACAGAATACATAATCTTAACACACCTGCCTGCCAGCGTAATTCAATACTAAAGGAATGCCTTCGGATCATTTTTGCCGCTTAGCAGAAGTAAAAAAAACTACTTGTCTTGAAATAATATCTTAAAGAATAAATGTAATATTTATAGCATATAAAATTAAAAAACTTATCTACAGTAATCAATCTCAATTAAATACATTACATCTTGCTTTAAGACGTTGTAAAGAAATTATTTAACATTAGATGTGTTTCATTATAAATCAAATTACTGCAATGAGGCGACAGGCTACTTACGGATATTAGAGTAAGAATATTAATAATGACTGAATAAAGTTATTCTTAGAAATTCTTTGCCTCTGGCACAGATGTTGGCTTATTCAATGATAATATTAAGGGAATATTTTTCGATAGGAAGACATTATGAAAAAAAGCAGTTACAATAAGCAAATCAAAAATTCATTTTATGATGATACATTTTCATATATGAACCTCGAATCATCTGATTGCGAAGCTCTATATGAAAGTGAAATAGAAATGGATCATTTCTTGGAAGATTATCATATAGACGATCTTGATTTATCGGATCTGGGTGATACTTACATTGATGATATATTACTTATTTAATAAAATTTATAATTGAGGAAAACATCCTATGAGAACATTTATTGGCTTTGAAGGTCATTATGAAATATATGACAATGGTAAGGTTGTTTTGAAATTGGCAGATGAATTGGGGAGATATAACGGAAAGACTAAAAAATATCCAAATGCAAAAAATATTGTTAACAATGCTGATAGAAGCGGAGTACTTCATCTTTTACAGTTAATGAGGATATATAAATCATTAGGTGAGTCTGTTAGATTATTCTAAATTGTTTTACTCGCTTTTTCTATTTTAGCCCAGCTATCCCTCAATGAAACTATTCTATTGAATACTAATTTGTTTGGTTTCGAATCCACAGAATCCAAACAAAAATAACCTAATCTCTCAAACTGAAATCTGTTGATAGTGTTCGCATTTTTTAAAGAGGGTTCTAACTTACAATTATGAATTACTTGAAGAGAGTTAGGATTAATAAAGTTCTTAAAATCATTTCCCTTATCACCAGTCGGATTGGCAACAGAAAATAATCTATCATACAATCTAACTTCCGCATCAATAGAATGTTGAACAGACACCCAATGAATCGTACCCTTTACTTTCTTTGAACTTGAGCCCGAACCACTTTTTGTATTCTTATCGTACGAACAATGTAGTTCAATTATCTCTCCGGTAGTTGGGTCTTTAATTACGTCTTCACACTTAATTATATAAGCATACCTCAAGCGAACTTCTTTTCCCGGAGCCAGCCGATAGAATTTATTAGGTGGATCTTCGCGAAAATCATCTTTATCAATATAAATTATCTTTGAAAAGGGAAGTTTTCTCGTACCCATAGATGGATCTTCCGGATTGTTGATTGCATCAAGTTCTTCAATTTTGTCATAAGGATAGTTATCTATTATAACTTTTAAAGGATGAAGTACAGCCAGCACTCGCTTTGTACTTTTATTTAGTTCTTCTCTAATAATGTGTTCAAGCGATGCAATATCAATTACCGCATCTCTTTTCGCAACACCTTTCTTTTCAGAAATATTTCTGATTGATTTTGGAGTATATCCTCTTCTCCGCATTCCCGATAGTGTAGGCATTCTAGGATCATCCCAACCATTTACATATTTACCTTCAACTAATTCCAGCAGCTTACGTTTACTTAAAACAGTATAACTTAAATTAAACCTTGCAAATTCAATTTGCTGAGAATGAAAGATTTCAAGTTCTTCAATAAACCAATTGTAGAGGGGACGATGATTTTCGAATTCAAGTGTGCAAATAGAATGAGTTATGCCTTCAATTGAATCGGATTGACCGTGAGCCCAATCATATGTGGGATAGATACACCATTTATTCTCTGTACGATGGTGAGATTCGTGCCTGATCCTATACATTATTGGATCCCTGAGATTCATATTTGGTGATGACATATCAATCTTTGCTCTTAGAACAAGTTCGCCATCTTTGTATTCTCCTGCTTTCATTTTTCCAAAAAGATCTAAATTATCTTCTGTTGTACGATTCCTGTAAGGGCTTTCTTTTCCAGGTTCAGTTGGTGTGCCCCTGTATTTACTTGTTTCATCCGCACTGAGAGCATCTACATAAGCTTTTCCCTTTTTGATTAATTTTATTGCATATTCATAAAGCTTTTCAAAATAATCTGATGCATAATATTCGCGATCAGCCCAATCAAACCCAAGCCATTTTATGTCTTCTTTTATTGATTCAACATATTCGGCTTCTTCTTTGGTTGGGTTAGTATCATCAAATCTAATATTGCAAAGTCCATTGTATTCTTTAGCCAGGCCAAAATTTAAACAGATAGATTTTGCATGCCCAATATGCAAATAACCATTAGGTTCAGGAGGAAAGCGTGTATGTACGCACCCATTATATTTATTTGTTCGAAGGTCTTCCTCAATTATTTCCTTAATAAAATTGGATGGCTTTGATTCAGATTTTAAATTATTAGATTTTTCTTCCATAATGTTTCAATTGCTTAAATTAGTGTTTGGAACCTCTATCACTTCAAGTGCCCGGTTAATTCTATTAATTGTCTCTTCTTTACCAACAATATATTGCAGATCATATACACCGGGACCCGTACCCATACCGGATACTGCAAGTCTGATTGGATGAATCAATTCACCATTTCCAATTTTTAATTCTTCTGCAGTTTTAGATAAGGCATTTTCAAAATCATCCTTTGTTGGATTATTAAGTAACATAATATTTTCTAAAAATTTTGCTAAATATTCAGGTGTGTCCTCTTTCCATCTCTTCCTTAAAACATTTTCATCATATTTATTTGGAGGTTTGTAAAAATAAGGACAATTGCTTATGAATTCTTTTACAAAAGTAACCCGCGGTTTCATCGCTTCTATTATCAAAAGCAAATAATCATCATCAAAGTTTTTATCTTTATATTCGGAGCAAGACAATTCATCTTTTAACATTTGAAGAACTTCCTCATTCGGTTTTTTGCGAAGATGCTCAGCATTTAACCAATTTAATTTTTCAATATTAAATACAGCACCAGATTTATGAACACGTTTTAAATTGAAGTTCTGAATCAACTCATCCATAGTAAAAAATTCCCGATCATCACCTGTGTTCCATCCAAGCAATGCTACAAAATTTATCAGTGCCTCTTTCAAATAACCTTTATTACGATAATCTTCCACTGCTACATCACCCTGCCTTTTACTCAGTTTAGATTTATCAGGATTTAAAAGAAGAGGGAGGTGAGCAAAAATTGGTTTTTCCCATCCGAAGTAATCATAAAGTAAAATATGTTTTGGTGTTGATGATAGCCATTCTTCACCCCTGATAACGTGGGTAACACCCATTAGATGATCATCTACAACATTTGCTAAATGATAAGTTGGAAAACCGTCACTTTTAATTAAAACCTGGTCATCTACATTATTACTTTCGAATTCAACTCTTTCTTTTATTACATCATCAAAAATAATTGTTTTATCCGGTTCTACATTTAAGCGTACAACTTTCGGCATACCGGATTTAAGTTTTTTTTCAATTACATTTTTTGAAAGATACAGGCAATGTTTATCGTATTTTGCCTGGGGAAGTTTTTGTTTTTGCTGTTCCGCTCTTAAAACCGTAAGTCTTTCCTTTGTACAAAAACAGTAATAAGCTTTACCGGATTCAATCAATTTATTTATATGATCATTATAAATATTTAACCGTTCTGATTGCAGGTATGATCCCGATTTTCCATCAATGTGCGGACCTTCATCAAACTCGAAGCCTGCCCATTTCAGTGTATCAATTAATTTTTCTGTCGCACCTTGTACAAATCTTTTTCTGTCCGTGTCTTCGATTCTTAAAATTATTTTACCTTTTTTATTGCAAGCAAATAAATAATTATACAAGGCAGTTCTCAAACCACCTATGTGAAGATATCCGGTGGGACTTGGAGCGAATCTTACAGTTGGTGTAACGTCATTCATAATTAATAAAATTTATGTTTTTACAATATTAGACAATAATGAATCTTAAAAATAATAAATTGGAAATTAAAATTGAGAAGTATACTTGAGAATGAAACAAGACGTGAAGGAAATAATTAATTACTTAAGGCTATTTTTTTTTCTGTATAATATTTTACTTTCTGAATAAATTCCTGACTGTCAATTGGTTTGGGAATATAATCTGTAGCACCTGCCTCCAGGCATTTTTCCCTGTCTCCTTTCATTGCAAAAGCTGTTAATGCAATAATTGGTGTATTCTTATAGTCCTCAAGCTGCCTGATTTTTTGTGTTGCTTCAAATCCGTTCATAACAGGCATCTGCATATCCATTAATATCAAATCATATTTTTGTTCCTTAACCTGATCCAGTGCCTCCTGACCATTTTCAACTACTACTATTGACTCGAAATTATTCTTCTTCAATAATCTTGTTACAATAATCTGAGAATGTTTATAATCTTCTACAAGCAGAATTTTAATAGTATCCGGTTTTTCTTTTATTTCTTCCGGAGTTGAAGGTTCATCGTACCTGTCAATCATTGATGCAATTACATTCTGTAGATCTTCAATATTTGTACTGTTTTTTAGTAACAAGTCTTCAAACATACCATCAATTTTTTGTAGGTCTTCTTCAATATTTTCCTTTCCGGTATAAATTATTATTGGAAGTTTTGCAAATTTTTTATCAGATTTAATTAATTTAATCATTTCGAAACCATCAATATCCGGCATATCCAAATCAATAATTGCTAAGTCCAGATCTATATTCTCAATTAAGCCCATAACATTTGGTGAACGTGATTCTGCAATAGGGTTAAAACCCGCTTGCTGAATCGATTCTTTCAGAAGTTTTAATGTTGGTATATCATCATCAACAATAAGAACATTTGAATCTTTACGCAATTTATAATGTGTTAAAACTTCAACAAGGTATTTGTAATTAATAGGCTTTACAAAATATTCAACAGCACCTAATAAAAATGCTTTTTGCTGTTCGGCTTCTACAGAGCAAACAATAACAGGTGTTCGTTTTGTATTGGGGATTTTTCTTAATTTTTGAAGAAGCTCTAATCCATTTGAATCAGGTAAAACAATATCCATCAGTATCGCAAGGAAAATATCTTTTTCAATTATTTCTAACGTCTGCTTAGCAGAATTAACAATAGTCGGTTCGTAGCCCCACTTTTGCAAATAATTACTTAATAGCTTGGAAGTAGCATAATCATCTTCAATTATCAAAACTTTATTTGTTTTTGGTGATTTAGGAAGTGCGCTTATTTTTTCTTCTATTTGTGTAAACTCCTTAACCGGAATAGAAAAATAGTATGATGTTCCTTTTCCTAAAGTGCTCGTTATATCAATTTCACCATTCAAATAATCCACATATCTTTTAACTAATGTTAAACCCAATCCGGTTGTATTGCCAACTTTATTAACTATAAAATTATTTAGAGAGAATGGTGTAAAGATATTCCCAATTTTATCTGAAGGGATACCGGAACTAGTATCGGTTATACGGATGCTCAGTTTATTTTGCTCGGTAGAAAATGCCGAAACCGTTACTTTTCCCTGATCTGTTAGACGAACAGCATTATTAATAATATTTAGAAGAATATATCTCAATTTGGGAGCATCAAGATTCAATGACTCAGGTAAATCATCATCAATATTTACAATAAAATCTACCCGGCTTTTATCAACTTTTTCCCAAACCAGGTTGATTATTTCGTTAATAAATTGTGAAACCTTTACAACAGAAAGCACTGATTTGCTCTGACCATTATCTAACTTTGCAATTTCAATCAGGTCGTTGATGATAGAAAGCAGATCGTAAGCATTTTCTTTTAGAGTATCAACGTATTCTCTTTGTGATGCTGATAAATTCTCTTCGTTTAATAATGATGCGAAACCCACAATACTATTTGTTGGTGTGCGCAGCTCGTGTGAAATTGATGAAACAATATCGCCTAATGAATTACTCAGACTTCCTTTTTTACTCATCCATATTCGTAACAAGTTTCTAATTGAATTTCCAATTACAATAATATTATCAATTTCATTCTGAACGAATTCATTTTTTTCAGCAATTTTTAGCATTACTCTTTCGCTATCGGAAATATTGATGTATAAACATCCTTCATTCATTACTACTTCCGAAGCCGTGATTTCGCAATCGGCATTAGTGATAAAACGAGTTTCAGTAGATTCCGTGACAAAGTTTAAACAACCGTTACATTTAATGACTGTATTTTTAGAGTACGATTTTCTGGCATTATATGATTTTCCCAGAATTTCAAGTCCGTCTTCCCTAACTTTTATAAGTATAATCGCCTCAAATTCATACTCTTCAGCTAAAAAATTACATAATTCATTGGGAAATTCTGCAGCCAGTGTAAACGCTGAGTTTACCAGCTGGTTATATTTTGAAAGGAAATCTATTTTAACGCTTTGCATAAATCTTGTTACAATTTAGACTAAGTATAATCAATGAATAATAAAATAAATATTAACTATAAATATAACAAATTGAAATGAAAAATCACCCTAAATTATTTGGTATCAATGAAATACTTAATTTTTATTAATACTAAATCAAAGAAAATCTTGTTAAACTTTATTGCAGTCTTATATCAATTTGAAAAGAAAAGCGGTTGTCTAAATTTCCGTTAATTTGATTTATGCCGGAGCTAATTGATTTTTCCTTAGGTTTAAATGTTTCCGAATACTTTGCCGATAATGTAAGGAAGTATAACGGATTATATTTAAGTATAAGATACCATCTTACACCTTCTCCAAATAAAGCCAGGTTTGTTAAAACACCTGTCAGGTCATTTTCATATTCATAAATAGCAGAGTTAAATGAATCGGTTCTAAAAAAGATTATTCTGGCATATAGGTTGAAATTTTTTGTTGGTGAGAACCGTACATCCTGAAAAAATAAATAACCGTTCTCCTGTGCATTTAACTGAGCAACCCTATAATCATTATATTCAAACCTACCCTTCAGTCTTAATTTTCTTGTCGGATAGTAGATTAGTTCAAATCTTATTAATTGTCTTAATCTTTTTACTAACTGCTTTTTATTATCAATAATACTGCTAATATCTTTGTTCTCATATTTATACCTGATCCTGGTTTCAAGTTTGTTAAAAGGTTTGCTAACAAAATAAAGTAATGATTCATCACCGTTGCTGGGCTGGGGATTGGAGAATGTTGCAAATGGAAATCTGAACTGATCATAATAAAAATTAAATACACCGATGGGAGTTCGCCATTGTATTCCTGTATAAATTCCAAACTCGTTTGTTGGCACTCCGGATCTTTCACCAAAAGCAAAACCATGAAAGCTTACATAGTTTCTCGGATAACTTCTGACGGAAGTTATCAGAGAAAAATTTCTTCCGATAAAGAATTGTAAAGAGTTTATTGAAGCAACTGATGTACCGTTGTAAGCTATCTCACCAAAAATATTTACGTTGTTGAAAAACAAATCGTAATAGAATGAGGTATAATTAAATTCTCTGCCTTTTAAATCAAATATGTTTGATGGTAAAAAATTATTTGAATATTTTGATTGATAATAAAGTAATCCGGATTTTAAAAAACCACCATGTTGGTAATCAATTCTTGCGCCCCAAAGTTTCTCTTCGGCAGCATTTCTTTTTCTAATTTCACTTTTAGTTCTGTGAAATCCGGTTTCGGATGTCGACAATATATCTCCTGTTACGGAATCTATGTTTGCATCAAAATTGTTTTTTGAGAAAAATCCTGATATAAGAAAATTATTTATCTTAACTGTTGTTGCAACGCCCCTTAAGAAACTTGTTTCAGTGGCACTTGTGTATGGCTTGAATACACGGTCTTTCTTTTTAACCGGATAAATTGCATCAGCACCTTTTAGAAAACCATAAGGACTCCATAATACCAGGCCTTGTCCAAATTCAGCAATATAGTCGCCTATAATAAATCTGTAAAGAGGACCTAAATCGCGTACAGCGAAATGAAAGGATTTAAATTCATCGAATGCCGATTCACCGGCGTCTTTCTCTGCAAGAAAACCGATTTGAAAGTGAGAATCATATTGAAGTAATAACCTGTTATAGATTTTTGGTTTTGTTCCTAAAAACTTATTCTCAATAAATCCATCCCTCGTTTGCAAATCATTGGAAACTCTGCTGCGAAGTTTAAATTTTGTTTTTGAAAGTAATAGCTCGATTGTGCTTTCATCTTTGATTTCCGGCTGCACAACATCGTTTGGTTTTCCGACAGTTACGAATAGAACAATTTGCGTTATCAAATCTTTATTTAATCCTCGAACGGCATGCAATTCTTCAACAGAGAAAAAATTGCCATATTTTTTTCTATAATCAACTATTAATTTTGCAGATTTAAAGTCCATATCAGGGATTTGCTGTAGATCAGCAATTTCGGATTCATTAATATTAACAGGGTTTTGTAATAGTTGTTCTAAAAGTTCATAAAGGTTTGAATTATCTACTTCTCTGGTTGGTTCCTGCAAAATATTTTCCAGCACCTCCTCTGCCTTTAGATAGGAAGAATCAGTTTGAGCAACTGAAAAGCATGTTGGAAATAAAATGAGTATTATAAAAAGTTTATAGGAAGTTTTCAATTAATATCTACTCTCTAACTTAATCTATTTGAAGATATTTTTTGATTTCCTCATTTCGAGAGTTATCTCTGCCAAAACTAATAATTATTCCTGCTTGATGTGTTAAACCGAGTTCCTGATGGGTGAATAGCGCATAATCTAAGCTTACCATCGAATAATTAATTCCGATTCCGGCAGTATAACGGGAAGGTTCGTTTTGAAAACCGACTCTAAGTGAAAGATACTTAATGATGTCATATTCAATTCCGAATTGGACGGAGGGTTTGTACCTTATATCTTTTTCAACTGCAAGGTTAATGCTAAGAGTATTTATTAAATCATAACTGAATCCTGTTGTAAATACCATGGGTATTTGGTCATCTTCATCGGAAATGCTTGCCCTATTTAAATTTGAGATGGCAAAACCCCATCTGATCTGTTTTGTTATATAGGCTAATCCACCAAAATTTAAATAAAATGCACTTGTGCTCCCATAATTTTGAATCGAAAATGTATGGTAATTAATAGCTATTCCAATAAAGAATTTTTTTTCATATTTGTAGGAATATCCAAGTACAATTTTGGATTCTCGGTACAACTCGAATCCATAAGTCATTCCACCAATAGCAACAGATCCGAAATCAAACGGTTCTAAGTATGCAGCATATCCGTTGGATAATTCCGATAAACCAAACGGAGCAGGAGAGTAATAGACTCCGATCTCACGCCAGTTAATCTGGGATAATCCCGCCGGATTATTAAAAATTGAAAACACATCATTGCTCAATGCTACATCTGAGTTAGATAAGGATATCTGTCTTGCACCAGGATTTAGTTGAGCGTAGTTGGTTGATATCAGTAATAATGGAGCGAATATGAAAACGATTCGTTTATTCATAGTTCTAAAATAAAATTTAAGAAGTATATCTATATCTAAATATTAAATCAACATTTATTCAAACTATCTTCGCGGCAAATAACAACTAATTTTAATTATCCTGTTTCTGATTAATATAATTTTTATTTCTCTATAATTTCCACTGCAGCAAATAATTATTATAACCCGCGAAATGAAGTTTCAATTGTAGCTAATGTGTAAAAATAGCAGAATAAATAAAAATCTATATTCTTAGTGATGAATCTTTCAAATGAAGCATTTAATTAAAAAATCATAACAAGGGATAATCGATGAAACCTATAATGTATCAACAGTGCCAGGTAAAATGATGTTTAAAAGTGTAGAATTTAACCTCAAAAGCAATAAAATTGAAAAAAAGGTGGTTTGATGAGCCCCATTATATTTACCCGGACAGATGCAATGATTTTAAAATGGAGTCTATTTGATAACCATCCCAAGCAGATTCTGTGAGCCAAATATGTTGATTAATTTTAGCACGATATTTGTAAAATCGAAGGATCATAATTCTTAATCAGAATTATGCAGCAGCTAGAATAATT
>Ga0114949_10002787_pt1 | contig 10966 bp, 12 predicted proteins | sample N074metaG_FD_83505 | JGI IMG/M metagenome (GOLD analysis project Ga0114949, IMG submission 83505) | Deep subsurface microbial communities from Kermadec Trench to uncover new lineages of life (NeLLi) - N074 metaG | ecosystem: Environmental > Aquatic > Marine > Ocean trench > Sediment | place... | reverse complement strand
CTTGAGGATGTTGACCTCGTCATCGATGAATAGGACGGTATGGTCTTGCACCCGAACCTCCTGGCGAAATCTCGCTCCTGCGTGAAGCGAGGAAATCGGCTCTGTTTCGTGGCCAACGGGATCCCTGCTGACCTCGATCTGTATCGGCCAGAAGAGGGCAAACCGTTAGCCATCGCGAACCGGAAGCGTCGCGAGGGTCGTGGGCGGGTGCGTTCGGGGATCGAGCGCAGACCGAGGGGGGTTGGCAGCGCGGACGCATTCGGGCCACGCGCGTGGTGGCCCCGGATCCGTAGCCCCCCGCCCGCTCGCCGGGCTACGCCGGACTACAGGGGGCTACAGGTAGTTCCCGCCGTCCATGTGGATCCGCGTGTGGGCCTGGCGTAGCCGACTGACCTCGCTCGCGAAATCGTCATTCGAGACCGGCTCCGGGTCTTCACCGGCGGCCTCGAGACGGGCCTTGCGTCTCAGGACGGCGTGGAGCATTCGCACCCAATCTCCGATGCTGGGCTCCCGTGTGCCGTCGACGATCTTGTCCCAATCGACCTCTCCGAAGAGTGTCCGCGCCGCGCGCCCCTCGGCGGCCGCGGCATGAATTCGCAGCGCGTCGATCACGTCGTCCGGGAAGAGCGGGTTGACCTCGACGACGCGCTCGAAACGACCCGGCGTCAGGAAAGCATGGGGCAGCGAATCGGGGTGGCTGGTGCTGCCGAGGACGAGACAGTGGGGCGTGGCCAGCGCACGGTCGATCAATTCGATCAGGAAATCCATGATCGGGCCCATCGGCAATTCGGCGGCCCGCCGGCCCATGTCGTGAGCCTGGGAGAATTCGAGTTCGTCGAAGAAAACCGTGACGGGGGGCATCTCGTCGAGGGCCGCGGACCAGCCCTGAAGCAATTCGCCCACCTTGCCCGGGCCATGGGTCACGTCGAGCACCATGCGCGGCACATCCACGCGAATGAAGGCCATCCCCGTATGCGCGGCGAGGGCCTCGGCGAGCAGCGATTTTCCGCTCGCACGACGGCCGATCAGCAGCATCGCACTCGGCGGAAAGGTCCCCCAACGACCATAGACCTCGGGGCTCGTCTGGGCGTAGGCGTAGGTGAGGATTTCCTCCTTCGGTTGCGCGAGCCCGCCGATGTCGTCGAAATTGACCTCGGGTGCGGGCACGATCTTGGCGCCCCGGGCGAGCGGTTCGATGCCGCGCTGAAAACTCGACCAGATATTCAGCGCTCGTTCCGCATCGATTCGTCGTTCGGCCATCGGCCCAGTCTAGCCAGCTCGAAAATCCATCACAGCGGAGGCGCGTCGGGGGAGCATCGGAAGGGGGCGAGAAGAGGGGGCGAGGAAGCGAGTGGGATAGCGGGCGAGAAAGCGTATGGGTAGGGTGGCGTTGTGGGCGACCTGCGCGATACTGCGCGCCCAGCGCGTCCCCATCGTCTAGCGGTTAGGACATCGGCCTTTCAAGCCGACGACACGGGTTCGATTCCCGTTGGGGACGCCACCAGGACGGCCCGAGTACCGCGCCTTCGTCGTCTGCTCCCTTCCTCTTTCCTCGACGTACTGAGGTACGTCTTCGTCGTCGTTCGGTGCGCGGACGGCGAAATCACGGGACTCCGGCCGCCCTGGGCTTGGGCGGGGGGCGGGGTATGGAGAGTGTGGAGTGTGGGGGGCGCCCTGGTGGGCGGACGCTGCGCGTCGGGGGGGATTCAGCGCGGAGTGAGGAAGAGGGTCTTTTCGAGGGTGGCGTAGACTTTTTGGTAGGCGTCGGGACGCAGGAAGAACTGGGCCGAGGTTCGAACGATGAGTTGTTGGGCATTACGCTGTCGAATCGTCGAGGTCAGACGGACGAGATCGGATCGGGCTCGAAAGGGCCCCCAGGTTCGGTAGTTGCGATTGAAGACGACGAGAGTCCTTGCAGGCCTGCACGGCGCATCAGAAGCTCGACGGCCTGCCGACCGACGGAGATCCCGAGTCCTAGCGTGAGTTCAGCGTGGACACGTCGCACGCCGTAAATGCCTCGAGACTCAGCATGCGCGCGAACGATCAGCTCTGTCAGCCATACGTGCCGGAGAGCTCTCGCTGAAGGCGCACGATTCGATCACTCGTAGTACCCGACACCGAGATGCCAAGAACTCGGCACGCCAGCTCGACCGGAAGTCCCTCGGCGGCGATCACTTTGATCGCCGCGTAGGTCTTTCTGGGCCGGTCTTCTCCTTCAGCAGATCGGTTGCGCGACGATGGATCGCCAAGCTCTCGAATCCGCCGTTTCGCAGCCGTAAGTTGGGCGAACTCGACCGTCGTGACGCCGGCCTCGAGCCGGCGTCGATTCTCGCCTGGCGGCGCCAGGTGTAGATCGTCTGCTCGCTCACTTCGAGTTCAATTGCGACCTCCGACACCTTCCGGCCGCCTTCAACCAGATCTATGACTCGTCGCCGAAACTCCGGCGGGTAGCCCTTTCGTGCCATCTCGTCCTCCTCTCAGGATGATGGCAGCGAAATCCAGTTTTCACCTTCCGGCAGAGTCAGGGCACCCCAACCCGGGAAACCGGCGTGAGTGGAAGCCACCAGGAACAAAATCAGAGAAATACCCGGCCCGATCGCCACGGAGGAGCCGATCCCTCAGCGCGGCTCGAGCCAATTCAAGTGCGGCTCGTTCCATTCCTTTGACAGTCGAATCATCGGAGTCTTTCTCACACTGACCCGCGTTATCTCTCAGCTGGATGCGGTCGATGGCCGATACTAGTCGAGAGCTGCTCAATCGATCCTGAGCTTGAATGGAGGCCTGAGTTGCACCCTCTGATCGCCATCGGTTTTCTGGTCTTTTTCTTCGGTTCCCTCGGAGTTGGAATCCGGCTGTTGCTGTTGTCGTGGCGGACCCGGATGCTGCCCGAGTTGCTGATCGGAATCGGCGTCCTGGGGATAGGCCCGGCGGGCTTCGGGGGGTTGATCGCCGCAATGGAGATCAGCAAGACGAACCCCGAGCGCGGCGAGTTCCTCTTCATGCTGGCCTTCGTCGCGATGGCCATCGGCATCTTGTCCAACTGGATCTTCAACTGGCGTGTCTACCATCCCAATTCGCGCGCACTGGCCGTCGTGGTTTCATCGATCGGGGCCATTCTGGTCGGGCACTTTTTCTACTACAGCCTGGGCCCTGGATTCTCGGATATTCACTTACTCACTCCCATCGCCCACTCGAGAAGTCTGCTTCAGGTCGGATGCCTGCTCTGGGGGTCCGCCGAGGCACTGATGTTCTGGCGCAAGATGCTGCGCCGCTCGGCACTGGGACTCGCGTCTCCCGAGTTGACCAATCGATTTTTGCTCTGGGGAATCGGCGCGGGAGCAGCGGGCATAGGCACCGCGATAGGTACCATCGCCGGCATTATGACGGGGAAAGGCGCACTCGAGATACCGTGGGTCGTGACCTCGTCGTCGGCTCACGGGTTCGTCGCAGCGATGGCCATGTGGCTGGCGTTTCTTCCCCCGGCCTGGTATCGCCGCTGGGTCAACGAAAACGAACTGGAAATCTGTGCCCCTGCGACCGGCAACTAACTAATAGCCGAGCCTGATCTTTACAGGTCGCGCGCGATGCCCGAAGATTCGATCTTGTCCATCGTCATCAAGTAATAGCTCGTCTAGGCAGCCTTCCGGAGTTCTCGCAAGTAGCGATGGTGCAGTCCCCCGACCCCCGGAATCGCGACGACCTCACCCATTTCTCGTGGTTCGATCGGCCGCTCTTCGGGAGTGTGCTTCTCGAGTCCGAGGTGCGTTCGGTCTTCGTGGTCGTACGCGACGTACGACCGGATCACGCGGCGGAGCTGAGACTCATTCATCGCGTCTGATGGTATCCGTGATGCGATGCCTACCGATCCCTATGCAAAGACCCGATTTCGTGCTGCGAAAGAAGCCGACGAGGGGACATGCGACCCGACGAGCCCTGGCTCTGGCACTTTGCGAACACTGTGGCCTGGGGGATCCATCCGTAGATGAGTCTGCGGCTGTGGCGGCTCGATTGGTCGATGCGACTCTGACGGACTACCCCGCACGGAGGCGATTCCCGTTGGGGCCGCCCTGGGCTTGGCCGGGCGGCGGTGGGGTGTGTGGGGCGCCCTGGCGGGCGGACGCTGCGCGTCGGGGGTCAGTGCGGGGTGAGGAAGAGGGTTTTTTCGAGGGTTGCGTAGAATTTTTGGTAGGCGTCGGGATTTTCGACGGGACGCAGGAAGAACTGGGCCGAGGTTCGAACGATGAGTTGTTGGGCATTACGCTGTCGGATCGTCGAGGTCAGACGAACGAGATCGGATCGGGCTCGAAAGGGACCCCAGGTTCGGTAGTTGCGATTGAAGACGACGAGACTCTCTTCGTCGTAGAGAAGATAGGTCGGCAGCCCGGCTGAGCTTGGGCGTTGGCTGTTCAGGTACTTCTTGCCCGATATGATGCCGACAACTTCATCCAAAACTTCGATCTGAAAGCCCAGATCCTGGTAGGTCTGGACCAGGGCTTCGAGCATCACCCTCTTGTCCGTCGTATCGAACACGCGGCTCTGCGCGTTCCGGACCCGGACCTGACTCTTCTCCGAGAGGAGGACCTGGCTCCAATTATTGGCTCGGACCTCGTGGAGTGCTTCAAGGGCGACACAGCCGACATTGAGGAGCCCGACGCCGAGGACCCATAGGATCCGCGCACTGCGACAGGTGCGACTTCGCCCGCCCGATCGGAGTCCTCGCGCCATCCGGTTAGTTCCGACCCGCGAAGAAAGATCGCTCGAGTGTCGCGAAGAAGTTGCGATAGACCTCTGGATCGGTGATCGGTTGGTTGTTGTAGATTGCGTTGACGCGGACTTTGATCTGGGTTTCGTTCGATTTGCGCACCGTGACCGTCACACCGACCACATCGTAGTAGCGGGGTTCTGCGAAGCGCGCCGCGGTCACCATTCCAAGCGGCTCGTTCGCACGTTCGATGATGAACCCCAGGTCCTGGAGGGCCGAAATCACACCACGCATTGCGACCCGTCGGTCCGAGATGTCGAAGGTTCGCGTCTGTAGGTTCCTGATCTTCATCTGCTCTTCGGTCGGCGCGAGCAGGTTCACCGGCTCCTCGGGCGGAGAGGCGCAACCCGATATCGCAAGCACCGCCGCGGTCGCAAAGAGCAGGACTCGTTGTCCAATCAAAGAAAATGGAGACATCGGATTCCTCTCTCAGATCTTCTGGGCTTCGAGAAAGATCGACTTCGAAAGTCGGGCGAAAAATTGTTGGTAGATTTCAGCATTTCGAATCATTTCCATCTTCTGTTCACCGGGCGAAATGTAGGTATTGCCGAATCGACCATCCGACTTCCATACCAGTCGATAGAAAACGATCCGAACTTCATTGCGAAACGCCTCTCCTCGAGTCGTCGAAGCAAGTGGCACGGCGATGAGAGTCGCGTTGATTTGCTGCTGTAGATCCACCGGTATCATGGTCGTCGCGTTCGATAAGGACAGGGCGCTCAGTGCGAAACTGAAAAAAGCGACCAGACTTCGGGAGATCTCCTGACCGTATTCGCGCGCACTGCGCTCCTTTGCCCCACGGAGGAAGCCGAGCGAACGATCCACTTCTGTGATTTGAAAGCCGAGATCTTGCAGGACGGCGGCCGATGCCGAGAGGATCTCGTCGGAATCGCGCGTCTCGAAGATGCGCGTCTGGATGGCCCGATTCGCCGAACTCTCCGGCTTGAGTTGGAAGAACTCAATGGGGGTCGTCCTCGACGAACCAGCGCAGCCGGCGAGCAAGCAAGCGAAAACGATTCCGAAAGACGCTGCCCAGGGGCCGCTGTGTCGTGCGGGGTGAAACGGAGAGCCCGACCCGTGATCAGAATTGAGAGGAGTTGTAGGCAAAGTCGCGAACCTTCTTCTCCTCGTCGAATTTGATGATGATGGTCAGCGTCCTTTGTGTCCTCGTGGTCTGTCGCTGTTTGCTCGACGCACCGAAGATGATGATGCCACCCCCGACGGAGTTCGAGGTGTCTACGCTTTCCGTGGAGATCTTGTCGTAGATCCAGACCTCGCGACGTTTCTCATCGGTTGTGACGATATTCGGCGAGCCGAGAATCTCGGCGACCGAAGCGGCCGAAAGTCCGATCGTGATCTCTCTTTGGACCGTGCCGACCGTTAGGTTCCGGCCGCTGTTTTCGGCGGGGACAGGATGTCGACAACCCATCGCTGCAAGGAGTGCCGTCAAGGCCATTCCAGAAACGAGAATGGGGATCGAGCGATTGAAAGTGATGTGTCGTCGCATTTCAGTTAGGCCTCCGGGGTTGCGCGCCGGACCCCTACTTTGGCGTATTTTTCGCTGTCGTGCTCACCGATCTTTGCCGACCTCGGCACGCGCCGGTGTTCCGGACGACTTTTCCGATCAGGAAACGCGCGGCAGTTCGAGGGATTTGATCCGGCCGGACATTCGGTCGAGGAAGGCGGCGAGACTGGGGCGGTTGGCGATGGCTTCGGCGCAGTCGGGGATGGGGCCGTCGCGGAGGATGAGCAGCATCGAGTAGACGGAGAGGTCGGCGATGCTGGGTTCATCGGAGAGGAAGAAGGGGCGATCGCGGAGGAAGCCGACGAGATCGTCCATTCGATCCTGGAGTTCGCGAACGATTTCGATTTCGCGAAGGTCGGCGCGAGTCTGGGGGACACGGCCGAGTGTACGACCGATTTGGGCCCGGATTCGAGTCAATATTGAATCATCGATCGGTTCTTCGTCCCCCGGCTGGGGAAAGCGCGAAGTCCGCCATCGATTCCAATACCAGGAGAAGGAGTTGTCCGACCAGTCCGCGAGATTGCGTTGGGCCTCGGCGATTCTCGGGTCGGCCGAATAGAGGGAGGGGGTCGGATAGAGTTCTTCGAGCCAATGGAGGATTTTCAGGGAGTCCGATTTGCGCCGACCGTCGATCTCGAGGACGGGCAGCATGCGCGCGATCGGACTCCAGCGTTGGAGATCTTCGGGCTCGTCCGAAACGACGCGTTCGAAGGGGATCCCCTTGAGCGCCAGCGCCGCGGCGACCTTCTCGGTGTACGGGTTCATCGATTGCGTGTAGAGCCGAACGGGCGACGCGGATCCGGCGGAGCTCGCGTTAGGCATGATCGCGAGGCCCCGGGAAGATCGCTTCGATTCGAGCGACGGTTTCTGTCGAGAGTTCGACGCCCACCGATTTCACGTTTTCCTCGAGTTGTTCGATGCGCGTGGCGCCGATGATGACACTTCCCACGGAGGCCACGCGCAGGCACCAGGCGAGTGCGAGCTGGGCCATGGAGATTCCGAGGTCGTCCGCGATCGGTCGTAATTGGTCCACGCGGGCGAGCACGTCGGCGTCGAGATAGCGCTTCATCCAGACGTTGCGCTCGGGATCGTCTGCACGACTCGCTTCGGGGATCTTTCCACCGCTGTACTTTCCGGTGAGCGTGCCCTGACCGAGCGGACTGAAAACAATCTGCCCGAGTCCCTTGCGCTCACAGGTCGAGAGCACGCCGGATTCGATTTCTCGACGAAGAATCGAATAGCTGGGTTGATTCGAGATCGGTCGGTAGCCGCCGACCCGATCGGCGGCCGCGCATGCCTCGCGAATTTGTGACGCGCTCCACATCGAGACACCCCAGTAGAGAATTTTCCCCTGACGGATCAAGTCTTCGTAGGCCCGCACGGTTTCTTCGATCGGAACCTCGGGATCGGCGCGATGGCATTGGTGCAAGTCGAGGTAATCCGTTCGCAGCCGGCGTAGCGAGGCCTCGACACTCTCGAAGATGTGTTTGCGTGAGAGCCCGCGATCGTTCGGGTGTTCGGAGATCGGGAAAAACGATTTGCTGGCCAGGACGATTTGATGGCGCGGCAATTCGCGCAGGCTTTCACCGATGGCTTTCTCGGCCTCGCCCGCCGCATAGACGTCCGCGGTGTCGAAGAGGTTGATGCCGAGATCGAAGGCGCGATGGACGAGTCGGGCGGTCTCCGTGAAGTCGACTCTCGAGCCGAGGGTCAGCCAGGATCCCAATGAGATTTCGCTGACCTGAAGGCCGCTTCGGCCCAATGCGCGTGTTCGCATGGCGACAAAGTTAGCAGCCCCCCGACACGACTTTCGAGCGGCATCGATTTTTGTTCGCGTTAGACTCCGGCGCCGTGCTCCCTCCGCTATCCGAAACCTTCGCCGATGGGCCACCGCGTTTTTGCCAAGAGAGCTTGGCCGAGTGGGCCCGTGACGATTGGACGCGTGGCGCACGGCGAAGGGCGTCGGCAAGGGCCGAATCCGAAAGCGTTTGCTCAGTTGGGAATCGGGTGCGCTTGCATGCCGGTTAGTGGTGTCGACGAGAGCACGCCCCGATTCCTGCAGATCGGTGACGCCGAATTCGCCTTGATCGATTCGTCGCCGGCCGAGACCCACGAGCCGCCGTGCCTGATGATCCATGGTTTCACCGGACATCGAGACGACTTCATCGGGGTCGTGCCGCGCCTCTCACGCGAGCGACGTGTGATCGTGCCCGATCTCCGCGGACATGGAGATTCCGTCGACAAGGCGGGTATTTGCGGCTGGAGCTTCGATCAACTCATGAAGGATGTGATCGGCCTTCTCGACGCACTCGAGATCGAGCGCTGCGATCTTCTCGGCCATTCGATGGGCGGCATGCTGACGCTGCGTCTGGCCTTGGCCCAGCCGGAGCGATTCCGATCCCTGATCTTCATGTGCACCGCACCCGAGTTGCCCCAAACGCTGAGCCGCGAGGGCTTCGAAATCGGCTCGGACATCGCCGACGCGCGCGGGATGGAGGGTTTGCAGGTCTTGATGGAGAAGGCGGCTCGCCGCGATTGCTCGCCGACGATCGCGGGATGGGGCGAGCGCTATTGGTCCCACCATCGACGTCGGCTCTGTGCGATGACGCCCGAGAGCTTTCGGGGCGTTGGGACGGCCTTCTTCGATTCCGAATCGCTGGTGGATCGACTGCCCGAAATCGAGGCGCCGACGCTCATCCTCGTCGGCGAATCGGACGCCGACTTCTTGCCGGGTGCGGATCTCTTCGAGAAGACTCTGCCCCACGTGAAACGCGTCACTTTGGCGGGCGCCGAACATCACCCGCATCAGGAAAATACGTCTGCCTGGTTTGCTGCGGTCGAAACCCATCTCGCCGCGGTCGGCCGGCCAACCCAATGACCCACTCGCGAATGCCGCGACAGAAAGGACCGAGCGATGAGCGTCGAAACCGAGGAGTGCCAGATCACCACCGCCAAGGGCGAAACGATGGGTGCCTATTTGGCGCGACCGGAGGGGGACGGACCGCTTCCCGCCGTGATCGTCTACATGGAAATTTTCGGGGTGAACGAACATATCCGTGACGTGACACGACGCGTGGCCGAGGAAGGCTATGTCGCGATCGCACCGGATTATTTCCATCGTACGGCGCCCGGAATCCAGCTCGAATACAACGAGGCGGGAATGGCCGAGGGGATGAAACAGCTCGGTCCGCTCGAAGCCGATCAGATGATCTCGGATGCCCAGGACACGATCGCCTATCTACGCGGTCGCAGCGATGTCGTCGGCGATCGAATCGGCGCCATGGGGTTCTGTATCGGTGGACACATGACCTATCTCACCGCCTGCGAGACGGACATCCTCGCGGCGGCGGTGTTCTATGGCGGCGGAATCGCTGCACCACAGGGTCCCGGGGGTGGAACCTCGACATTGAGTCGGACGTCGAAAATTGCCGGGCGCATGAATTGTTATTTTGGAGCCAAGGACTCGCTGATCCCCTCGGATCAGGTCGACGCGATCCGTAGCTCGCTCGAGGGGGCGGGTATCACTCATGAGATCCAGGTCTATTCGGACGCGGATCATGGCTTCCATTGCGATCGACGAGACAGCTTTCACGAGACCTCTTCGAAGGATGCCTGGCGACGGACCTTCGAATTATTCAAACAGACCTTGAACGCCTGAGAGCGGCGCGACCGATCTCGTTCAATCGAGTATCTCGTGGAGCGCTTCGAGGAGCCGGTCGACGGGTTCCGGGCGCGCGTTCTCGCCCATCAAACCGATTCGCCAGATTGCTCCCGCCAGCGGGCCCAGACCGCCGCCGACCTCGATCCCGAAGTCGTCGAGCAGGCGAGTGCGGACGGCCGCTTCGCCGAGCGTCCCGACGCGCTCGGGAAGTCGCACGGAGGTGAGCATGGGAAGTCGGTCTTCCGCGCGCACGAGACATTCGAATCCCATCGGTTCGAGGCCCTCGATCAGGCGCTTGGCCGCAGACCTGTGGCGTTCGAAGCGGGCTTCGAGTCCTTCTTCGAGCACGCGATCGACGCCGGCCGCCAGACCGTAGGTCGCCGTGATCGGCGCGGTGTGATGGTAGGTGCGCTTTGCGCCCGCGTAGTAGCCGGCGAGGAGCGAGAGATCGAGGAACCAACTCTGCACCGGTGTCTTTCGTTTCTGGATGTGTTCGATCGCGCGATCGGAGAACGACACGGGCGACATTCCCGGTGAACACGAGAGACATTTCTGCGAACCACTATAAGCCGCGTCGATGCCCCAGGTATCCAATTCGACCGGCCGTCCGGCCAAGGAGGTCACGCAGTCGAGGATCAGCATGGCATCGACCTGCTTGGCGGCCTGGGCGATCGCTTCGACGGGTTGGCACACGCCGGTCGACGTTTCCGCGTGGACGAAGGCGACCACCCGCGGACGCACGAACGAGATCGCGTCGGCCATCTCCGTCGCGTCGAGGATCGTTCCCCATGTCGCCTCGACCGTCGTGACGACGGCTCCGGCCCGCCGCGCGACTTCGGCCATGCGACCGCCGAAGACACCATTCACACCGACGACGACCGTATCGCCCGGCTCGAGTAGGTTGACCAGCGCGGCTTCCATTCCGGCACTGCCGGTCGCCGACAGCGGCAGGGTCATGGCGTTCGAGGTTCCGAAGAGCGTGCGAAGCCCGGCCTTCAGCCGATCGAGCAGGGCGATG
>Ga0114949_10002781_pt1 | contig 10980 bp, 9 predicted proteins | sample N074metaG_FD_83505 | JGI IMG/M metagenome (GOLD analysis project Ga0114949, IMG submission 83505) | Deep subsurface microbial communities from Kermadec Trench to uncover new lineages of life (NeLLi) - N074 metaG | ecosystem: Environmental > Aquatic > Marine > Ocean trench > Sediment | place... | reverse complement strand
TGTTGATCGCCAGTCACCCGGAGACTGATCCCGACACGGGTGTGAGCGAGGAAGCCAGACGCGTGCTGGGGGTCCTGACCGCGGAGTTGCCCCCCAGCCAGGCCGCGAAGCTGGCCGCCGCCATCACCGGCGCGAAGCGCAAGCAACTCTACGAGCTCATCGCCGAACCTGTGGAGAAATTCGATAAAAACCAGTAACTTGCCGTCATACGGCGTCGCTGCTGCTTGAATTCGGCTGGCCGGGGCCTAAACTGGTCCTCTAGGGAGTCGGCCGGACGGTCGCTGCGGACCCCGAGTCATTCGTGGTCGCAGAGGAAAGTCCGGGCTCCGACGGGCAGGGTGCCAGGTAACGCCTGGGGGGCGCGAGCCCACGGAAAGTGCCACAGAGAACAGACCGCCTAAGTCCCGGCAACGGGACCGGCAAGGGTGAAACGGTGCGGTAAGAGCGCACCGCGCCGATGGCAACATCGGTGGCAGGGCAAACCCCACCCGGAGCAAGACCAAATAGGGGAGCATTGGCGTGGCCCGCGCTGCTCCCGGGTAGGTCGCTTGAGGTGCACGGTGACGTGCATCCCAGATGAATGGTCGTCCACGACAGAACCCGGCTTACAGGCCGACTCCCTTTTTTCTCTTCGCGGCTGGAAAGCCGCATCTACCAAGCCGCACCTCATCGCCCGAATCCTGATCGCTGCCCCGACACCGGGTCCAGCGCTTAGTTAGACTCCGCGCCGGAATAACAAGACGAGCGGGGATTCTCATGCTCCGAAAAGCGCTTTTTGTATTGGCTACTTTGACTCTCGCCGGCACCGGCCTGGCGGGGGACCTGATCGACAACGGTTCCTTCGAAAACGGTCTGAGCGAGTGGAGCCAGGCCAGCACCGCTGAGCCGGGGGCCAGCTTCGAATCCGTCCCCAACGGCGCCAGCCATTCCATCGGTCCGGTCTGTGTGGCGCCGCCGGGGTTCCCGGGCAGCGGTGATTTCTGGGCCGTGTCCTGCCAGGGGGGTGAGAGCATCCACGCCCTGTACCAGGATTTCTCGGTACCCGCCGGGGGCGGGTTTTTTCAGATGGTGGCCGGTGTGGACATGTGCTCGGTCCCGGGCGGCGCCTGCACCGGCGGCACCAAGGCGTGGGCTAACGGCGAAACTGCCGCTGGCGCGGCCAGCGCGACCGGCAGCCTTTGGGTGGACAAGGGCGGCTTTCCGGATTGCCTGCCCCTGGGGAAGGGCGCGGTACCCAAGGGTATACCGGGTGATGATGACGACGATGATGATTGCGTTTACATCGATTTCACCGACCCTGCAGCGGACGTGCTCGATGAGAGCGCATTCCTGCAACGGCTGGGGGCTGCCGTGAACATTGACGCACCCCCGGCCCTGGGCCCGGTGTTCGATCTGGGCGCCTATGCGGGCCAGACCATCCGGCTCCGCATCTGGGTGCAGGCCGCGAACGCCCCGGTGGCGGCGCAGGCGGACACCGTGGATGCCCAGGGCCGCTATACGATTCCTGCCCTGCAACCGCTGGGTCTGGCGCTGTTGGCGCTGGTGCTGGGCGGGGTGGGTATCGCAGCCCGCCGCCGCTGGCGCAAGGGCTGATCCAGGTTCATGCTGATTTGCTGCAGCGCAGCACGTATTCGTGCTGCGCTGCAGCGTTTCGGGCATGCGAAACTCACGGAAGCCCCTGATCTGACGTAGTTTTTTCCTTGACATGCCGGATTTGGCCGCCCATAGTTGCCGTCGAGTGGGAATTTGTGGGTATTTGTGGGATTGCGGGGGCCAACCGTGTTTCACGGCGAAACATCGATCAATCTGGATGCAAAGGGGCGGCTCGCCATCCCCACGCGTTACCGTGACGCCATCAGCGAGTCCTCCAGCGACCAGCTGATTCTCACCATCAACCCTTTCGATACGAACCACAACCTGTGGTTGTACCCCCTGCCCGAATGGGAGCGGGTGCAACGTCAGGTCATGGCGCTTTCCACCAGTAATGAGACGCACCGCTGGGTGCAGCGCTTCCTGGTGGGCAGCGCGGCGCGTTGCGATCTGGACAGCGCCGGGCGGATTCTGATCCCCGGACCCCAGCGGGAGTTCGCCGGATTGAGCAAGAAGATCGCGCTGCTGGGGCTGGGGCACCGCTTCGAGCTCTGGGATGACGCCACCTGGAATGCCCTGCGTAACCAGCAACTGGAGGGTGGCCTGGAATCCGGCGGTCAGGCTTCCATGGAACTGGACGGCTTGTCGCTGTGATGGCCAGTACCCATGTCGCGACTCATCAACCAACCCTTCTGGAGGCGATGAACAGCCCCGCGCATCAACCGGTCCTGCTCGGTGAGGCGCTGACGGCCCTGAACATCGAGCCCGGCGGCATTTACCTCGATGCGACTTTTGGCCGGGGCGGTCATACGGAGGAGATCCTGGCGCGGCTCGGTGACCGTGGGCATTTGTATGCCCTGGACCGTGACCCGGATGCGGTGTCCTTCGCTGAACAAAGGTTTGGCGACGATCCGCGTTTCAACATCGCCCATGCTTCCTTCGCTCAACTCGATTTGCTCGCCCGCGAATGGCGACTCACGGGCGCCTGTAACGGGATTCTGATGGATCTCGGTGTTTCCTCACCGCAGTTGGACGATCCGGCTCGCGGGTTCAGCTTTCAGTCCGACGGCCCCCTGGACATGCGCATGAACCCGCGGGCTGGAGAGTCCGCTGCGGCCTGGATTGCACGCGCCGACATGGACGAGATCGCGCGCGTATTAAAGGAGTACGGCGAAGAACGCCACGCCCGGCGCATCGCCCGCGCCATCGTCAACGAACGGGAACTGCACGCAATAGAAACCACGGCGCAACTGGCAGAAATCGTGGCTGGTGTTCCCGGCGCCGGTGACAAGCACAAACACGCGGCCACGCGAACGTTTCAGGGGATTCGCATTCATATCAATCACGAGCTGGATGAATTGCGAACCGCTCTGTCACAGGCAATCGATATGCTCGCCACGGGTGGGCGCCTCGTGGTGATCAGTTTTCATTCGCTGGAAGACCGCATCGTGAAGCGTTTCCTGCGCACCGAAAGCCAGTCACGCATGGACCCGGACATGCCGCTGGCGGAACCGGTGGGCATACCGCGTCTCAAGGTGCTGGGCAAGGCTCGTCATCCTGGCGCGGTGGAGATCGCGGGCAATCCGCGGGCGCGGAGCGCCGTCATGCGGGTGGCTGAGCGTCTCCCGGAGAACGGCTCGTGAGTCATTGGACGCTCATCAATGCCCTGTTGCTGGCGGCGACGGTCGCCACGGGCATCGCCACGGTCCATGCCCGGCAGCAAAGCCGCAACCTCTACAACGAGTTGCAGCGGCTGGGGGCGGATCGGGACCGGCTCAACGTGACCTGGGGCCAGCTGCAGCTGGAGCAGGCGGCCTGGAGTGGACCTGGACGGGTCGAGCGCATTGCCCGGGAGCAACTGGGAATGGCGCAACCCGCAAGTGAAGACATCGTATTAATCAGTCCGTGAAGCGCAAAGCCAAGGACAATCCTCAGTACACGGGTCGCCGCTGGCTGACCATGGGGATACTGCTCACCGGGGCGCTCACGCTGGTCGCCCGGGCGGTCGATCTCCAGATCCTGGACGCCAGGTTTCTGCAGACCCAGGGCGATGCCCGCCACCTGAGAGAGATCCCCATCCCGGCTTTCCGGGGGACCCTGACGGACCGCAACGGCGAGCCCCTCGCGGCGAGTACGCCGGTGGACAGCGCCTGGGCGCATCCAGCGGTGTTATTGGCGCAAGACCGGGAACGTCTCGTATCGGTGGCTTTCGTGCTGGGGCTGGATGCGGAGCAGTTGCGCGCCGAGCTGATCGAACGTTCCGGGCGGGAGTTCTACTTTCTGCAACGGCACCTGTCGCCGGAAAAGGCCAACCAGTTGCGTGAACTGCAGGTTCCCGGCGTTTACCTGCAACGGGAGTATCAGCGTTTCTATCCTGCGGGTGAGGTCACGGCGCACCTGGTGGGGTTTACAGACGTGGATGACCGCGGTCAGGAAGGTCAGGAACTGGCTTTTGATGCATGGCTGGCTGGTGAGCCGGGCGCGCGCAGGGTCATCAAGGACCGGCTCGGCCGCGCCGTGGAGCACGTGGAACGCCTGCGTGATCCCAAACCGGGTCAGACCGTGGCGCTGAGCATTGATCTTCGCCTCCAGTACATCGCCTACCGCCAGTTGATGGCGGCAGTGATCAAGCACCGGGCCGTCGCGGGCTCGGCGGTGGTGCTGGATATTCCCACCGGTGAAGTGCTGGCGCTGGTCAACCAACCTTCCTTTAATCCGAACCGTTTGCCGAGAAAGCGCGATGCCAGTTATCGCAACCGGGCACTGACCGATGTGTTCGAGCCGGGTTCTGTTTTCAAGCCCTTCACCTTGATCGCCGCTTTCGAAAGCGGAGAGTTCACGCCCGAATCGCCGGTGGATACGACGCCGGGGACGCTCACCATCGGTGGCTACACGATCCGGGATTTTCGCAACTATGGACTCATCGATGCCGCTACCGTGTTGACCAAGTCGAGCAACGTCGGTATCGGCAAGATCGCCATGCAGCTGCCGGCGGAACATGTGTGGGACGTGTACCAGCGTTTCGGTTTCGGCGCGGTTACCGGCACGGGTTTCCCCGGCGAGGCGGCTGGTGTGTTGCCGCACTATCGCGACTGGCGCATGGTGGATCATGTCAGTCTCTCGCGTGGTTACGGAGTGTCAGTGACCACGATGCAACTGGCCCAGTCTTTTGCTGCGTTGGCCAACGGCGGGCGCATCCGGGCGCCATCTTTCCTGCGTGATTTTTCTCACCCGGCCCACGCGGTCGTGGATCCCGCGTTGGCGAACCTGCTCGTCGGTCTCATGGAACGGGTGGTGACGGAAGGGACGGGAAGCGCTGCGGTCATCGATCATTTTCGTGTGGCCGGCAAGACCGGCACCGCGCGCAAATCTGGTGATGGCGGTTATACCGAGGACGGCTATATCGCCACCTTTGTGGGTTTCGCGCCCGCCAGCAATCCCCGCATCGTCTGCGCAGTGACCATCGATGATCCGCGTGGTGATGCTTATTACGGCGGCGCCGTCGCAGCGCCGGTTTTCGGCGAGATCATGTCGGCGGCCCTGCGCTTGCTGAACGTGGCGCCGGACGCGGTCCGGCCCGGCGGTCCGATGACGGCCCGGCGGGACGCGCCGGCCAACGAGGATCCAGCGTAATGGTATCCGCCACCAGCGCGCAGACCCGGAGCCTGTCGGAGTTGCTGGCGGGTCTTGCCGATGTGGGCGACCTCGAAGACGCCACCGTGAGCGGCCTCAAGCTGGACAGCCGCCGGATCGCGCGCGGCGACCTGTTTCTGGCCCTGTCAGGTCAGCGCTGTCACGGGCTGGATTACCTGCCTGACGTGGTTCGTGCCGGCGCGGCCGCGGTTGCCTGGGAAAGCGCCCGCAGCGGGCGCCCGGCACCCCGCGTGGACGTGCCGGGCGATACGCGCGGTGATGTTGGGGCCGATATCCTCAGCATCGAGGTGGATCGACTGTACCAACGTGCGGGTCCCATTGCCGGGCGTTTCTTTGGTCATCCCTCCGAGGCGTTGCGGGTGACGGGCGTTACCGGGACCAACGGCAAAACCTCGGTGACTCAATATATCGCCCAGGCAGTATCGGACGCGACACACCATTGCGGCGTGATAGGGACTCTGGGTTACGGTCTGTTTGGCGAATTGGAAAGTGGCGCGCGAACGACGCCGGACGCCGTTGACATGCATCGACTGCTCGCGGAGTTTGTGGAGGCTGGGTGTGAACTGGCTGCGGTAGAAGTTTCTTCTCACGCGCTGGACCAGGGCCGGGTCGAAGGTATCGCTTTCGACATTGCGGTGTTTACAAATCTCACTCACGAACACCTGGATTATCACGGCGACATGGCCGCATACGGTGCCAGCAAGCGCCGTTTGTTCGAGTGGCCGGGATTGTCCACCGCGGTGGTCAACCTCGATGACGAATTCGGCCGTGAGCTCGCCGCCGGGATCGACACGGGCGTGTGCCGCATCACCTATTCCTTGCACCGCCAGGACGCGGATATTCATTGCCAGGATCTGGAAGTCAACGCGGACGGATCAAGCATGGTAGTGAACACGCCATGGGGAAGCAGCAGGATCGAGAGTTCGCTGCTCGGCAGTTTCAATGTCAGCAATCTGCTCGCCGTCATCGGCGTGCTGGGCGCGTTGGATATGGGCATCGATGACATTGCTGCACGCGTGAATCGTATTCAAACAGTCGCGGGACGCATGGAACGCTTTGGCGGTGGCGACCGGCCCCGGCTCGTGGTGGATTACGCCCACACGCCGGAAGCGTTGCGCGAAGTGCTCGGCGCGCTGCAACTGCATTGCGGTGGCGACTTGTGGGTGGTGTTCGGTTGTGGTGGTGAGCGGGACCGGGAGAAGCGCGCGTTGATGGGCGGCATTGCCGAAGCCCTGGCTGATCACGTCGTGCTCACCGATGACAACCCCCGGGGCGAAGACCCGGAACGCATCCTTGAAGACATTCTCGTCGGCGTATCCCGCCGGGACGCAGTCGACGTCATTCGCGACCGTCGCGGGGCCATCACGCATGCAGTCAACAGGGCGTGTGTGGGCGACGTCATCCTCGTGGCAGGAAAGGGGCATGAGGATTATCAGGACACCCGGGATGGGCGCGCCGCCTACAGCGACCGGGAGACAGCCGCCGTGTTGGTCGGGAAGCCGGGGGAGGGGCCGTGATTGATATGAACCTCGTCGAAACAGCCGGACTGATCGATGGACGCGTGCGTGATGGCGACCAGCGTTTTTACGGCGCCAGCATCGACAGCCGGACCGTCGCCGAGGGTGAACTGTTTGTGGCCATCCGCGGTGAGCGTTTTGATGGGCACGATTTTGTGGCCGCTGCCGCCGAGCGTGGCGCCGCGGCCGCGCTGGTGGAGCAACCGGTCACGGGATTGCCCAGCGTCGAGGTGGCTGACACCAGGGCGGCGTTGGGACAGTTGGGTCACCGCTGGCGGGCCCGCATGAGCGCCACGGTGGTCGGTATCACGGGCAGCAACGGCAAAACCACGGTCAAAGAGATGATTGCCGCCATATTGACTCGTCGCGGTCAGACGCTCGCCACCCGGGGCAACTACAACAACGACCTCGGAGTGCCCCTGACCCTTGTCCGGCTGGGCACTGAAGACAGATTCGCGGTGATCGAGATGGGCGCAAACCGTCCCGGTGAAATTGCGCGCCTGGCGGAACTGGCGGAACCCGTGGTCGCCGTCGTCACTAATGCGGCGGCCGCACACCTGGAAGGGTTCGGGACGCTGGAGGGCGTTGCCCGCGCCAAAGGTGAACTGTTTGCCACGCTACCGGGAGACGGCGTTGCCGTGATCAATGCGGACGACAATTTCGCGCCCCTGTGGCGGGAACTGGCGGGTGACCGCCGAGTCATCAGTTTCGGCCTGACTGGCGATGCTGATGTGCGCGCGAGTGGGCTGGACGACACGTCGTTTACTTTGCACACACGGGGCGAAGAGGCGCGCGTCACTCTGCGATTGCCAGGCGTGCACAACGTTTCCAACGCGCTGGCGGCGGCCGCTTGCGCCGCGGCGCTGGAATCGGGGATTGATGACGTGGTTGCCGGGCTTGCACAGGTCGAGATTCCCGCGGGACGCATGCAACGCAGGACGGCTGACTCCGGGGCGCTGTTGCTGGATGACAGCTACAACGCCAACCCCGCTTCTCTGGCGGCGGGGCTCGAAGTGTTGATTGAACTGCCCGGCGAACACTGGCTGGTGCTGGGCGACATGGGAGAACTGGGTCCGGACAGCGGCTCACTTCATCGGGAGGCTGGAACGATGGTCACTACAGCGGGCGTCAATCGTCTTTACACGCTTGGCCCCCTCGCCGCGCTCGCGGCGGCGTGTTTCGACGGGGACGCCCGCTGTTTCTATGATCGGGATGAGTTGATCTCCGGGCTCAAGCGGGATCTGCACGAAGGTGTGGCGTGTCTGATCAAGGGTTCACGTGCCATGGGGATGGAACACGTGGTGAATTCGCTGGTGGGTGCGAAAGGCAGCTAAAGATGCTTCTTTTTCTTACCGATTATCTCCAGCAGTTTGAAAGCGGTTTCAACGTATTTCAATACATTACTTTTCGCGCGATCCTCGGTGCGTTGACGGCGCTGGGCGTGTCCTTCCTGGTCGGCCCCGTGATGATCCGCCGCCTGTCGGCGTACAACCTCGGGCAGCCAGCGGGCAGCCGTACCCCTGAATCACACCTGTTGAAAGCCGGAACGCCGACCATGGGCGGCGCGCTGATCCTGGTGGCCATCCTGATATCCACGCTGTTGTGGGCGGATCTGCGCAACCGTTATATCTGGATCGCGCTGGCTTGTACGCTCGGTTTCGGATTGATCGGTTGGGTGGACGATTACAGAAAGCTGGTCCTCAGGGACGACAAGGGCTTGCCCGCGCGTTGGAAGTTTTTCTGGCAATCACTGGTGGCGCTGGGAACAGGACTCGTACTCTTTTACACCGCCGATACCGCCGCAGCCACCCAGCTGTTTGTGCCTTTTTTCAAGGACATCGCGATCAACCTGGGGCCGGCGTTCGTGCTCGTGGCCTACTTCGTCATTGTCGGAAGCTCCAACGCAGTCAACCTGACCGACGGACTCGACGGTCTGGCGATTCTTCCGACGGTGATGGTGGCCGGCGCGCTGGCGGTGTTCGCCTATGCCGGGGGCAACCTGATCTTTGCCGATTATCTGGGGATTCCCCATATTCCGGGCGCCGGTGAGTTGGCGATCTTCTGCACCGCCATCGCAGGGGCGGGATTGGGGTTCCTCTGGTTTAACACCTACCCGGCGCAGGTGATGATGGGTGACATCGGCGCCCTGGCGTTGGGGGCCGCGCTGGCGGTGGTCGCCATCGTCGTGCGCCAGGAGCTGGTTTTTGCCGTCATGGCGAGCGTTTTCGTGATGGAAACCGTCTCGGTCATCTTGCAGGTGGTGTCCTACAAGCTCACGGGGAAACGCCTCTTTCGTATGGCGCCCCTGCATCATCATTTTGAACTCAAGGGTTGGCCCGAACCACGGGTCATCGTGCGCTTCTGGATCATCACGGTGATCCTGGTGCTGATTGGGCTGGCGACGCTGAAGATCAGATAGACACAGACAACATGGTGGTTTGCGCGAAAGACATAAGGAACGACGCCGGCGTTAGCGGCCTGAACCTGGTGGTGGGGTTGGGCCGCACCGGGGCATCTTGTGCGCGTTTTCTTGCGGATCGCAACGTGCAAGTGATCGTGGTTGATTCTCGCGACAATCCGCCGGAACTGGATTCACTGCGCCGCACGCACCCGCATGTGCCGGTGCACACGGGTGGTTTTGATGCGGAGGTTTTCTCCAGGGCACGGCGTGTGCTGTTGAGTCCCGGGGTGAGCTTGTCAGAGCCCGCGGTGAATGCGGTTGTCGAGCGCGGCGTGTCCGTGATCGGTGACATCGAACTGTTCGCGCAGACAGCGACGGCCCCGGTCATCGCTGTGACCGGTTCCAATGGCAAGAGCACCGTCGCCACCATGGTCTACGAGATGGCTCAGGCATCCGGCCGTGACACGCGACTGGGCGGCAATGTGGGTACACCGGCGCTGGATCTCATCACCGATGCGGAACCGGAACTGTATGTATTGGAACTGTCCAGCTTCCAGTTGGAGACCACCGAGTCGCTGAATGCGATGGTCGCGGTGGTGCTCAACGTGACGCCGGACCACATGGATCGCTACCCCTCTGTGCAAGCGTACACGAACGCAAAACGTCAGGTGTTCGCCGGCACGGGCGCAATGATCCTCAACGCGGACGATTCGGTGGTCGCCGGGATGGCGGATACCCGGCGGGAAAACATTTTTTTCACCCTGGGCGCGCCTCGTTCAGACCGCGACTACGGCATCCGTGACCTGGAAGGCGTGGCCTGGCTGTGCCGCGGCCGGGTCCCACTCATGCGCGCCGATGCCCTCGGCGTCAGCGGCCGTCATAACGTGGCGAACGCGCTGGCCGCGGTGGCCTTGGGTAGCGTCGCCGGGTTGCCCGATAACGCGATGGTCAAGGCTCTGGGCTCGTTTCCGGGGCTCGCGCACCGCATGGAGACAGTCGCTGAGCATCTTGGAATCCGTTGGATCAATGATTCCAAGGCCACGAATGTGGGGGCGACGCTGGCCGCCGTGCGCGGTTGCGCCGAACCCATCGTGCTGATCGCCGGGGGCGACGGCAAGGGCGCTGATTTCACGATGCTGGCCGATACCCTGGCTGAGACCGTGGCCGATGCGGGCCCCGGGCGGGTGCGGCAGGTCGTGTTGCTGGGTCGGGATGCCGAACGCCTGGAACAAGCCATCAACGGGCGCGTCCCCACGGTGCGCGTCAGTTCCATGGACGACGCGGTGACGATCGCCGGCGCCCAGGCTCAGAAGGGAGACGTGGTGTTGCTGTCGCCCGCCTGCAGTTCACTGGACATGTTCGACGATTTCACCCACCGGGGCGATGTATTCAAGACGGCCGTGAGGAGGTGGATCGCGTGATGTCCCTCGCGATACAAACTCGCGCCAGGATAGCTCCCGCGGCTGACTCGTGGCTGCTCATCAGCGCGGCCAGCTTGCTGGCGCTGGGTCTGGTCATGGTGGCCTCGGCTTCCGTCGCGATCGCCGAACGTGACATGGGGCAACCTCTTTACTATGCCCTGCGGCATGGCGCATTCGTTGGGGCCGGTCTGATGGTCGCGCTGGTGATGACCCGCGTGCCGCTCCGGATACTGCACGGGCTCCGCTGGCCAGCGCTTGGACTCAGCTACCTGGGTCTGATCGCGGTACTGGTGCCGGGTCTGGGTGTGGAAGTCAACGGTGCCCACCGCTGGCTCAACCTGGGTATGTTCAACCTGCAGGTTTCCGAGTTCGCAAAGCTCGGATTCATAATCTATTT
>Ga0114949_10002780_pt1 | contig 10984 bp, 11 predicted proteins | sample N074metaG_FD_83505 | JGI IMG/M metagenome (GOLD analysis project Ga0114949, IMG submission 83505) | Deep subsurface microbial communities from Kermadec Trench to uncover new lineages of life (NeLLi) - N074 metaG | ecosystem: Environmental > Aquatic > Marine > Ocean trench > Sediment | place... | reverse complement strand
CCACAGCGGCGGTCGAGACAGCGGGCTGCGATGCAGAGCTTCGACCAGGGGCCGGTTCACCGGGCTTCTCCGATCGCAGCTGCCAGCGTCTCGGCGGCCTCATCGATCACGGCTGTGTGTGCCTCCATCAAGAACAGGGATTCGAACGGTGACGGTGCCAGCAACACGCCACGGCGGTAGGCAGCGTGGAAGAACCGAGCAAACCGGTCGCGGTCGACGGTGGCGGCTTCGTCCCAAGATCGCACTAGGTCAGGGCCGAAGAACACGGTGAACATCGCTCCCACCCGTTGCACACATCCGGCCACGCCGTGCTCTTCGAGAGCCGCGGAAACCCTTGACTCGAGCCGGGCACCCAGGGCCTCGAGTTCGTCGTATACCTCCGGGTGTTCGACGAGGTGACGCAGGCACGCCAGCCCGGCCGCCACCGCCAAGGGGTTCCCCGCCAGCGTCCCGGCCTGGTAAACGGGTCCGTCGGGGGCGACCCGCCGCATCAGGTCCTCGCGGCCCCCGTACGCAGCCGCCGGAGTTCCCCCTGCGACCACCTTGCCGAGACATGTCAGGTCGGGGGTGACGCCGTAGCGCTCCTGGGCGCCGCCCCGGGCGACCCGGAAGCCGGTCATCACCTCGTCGAAGATGAGTATCGCTCCCCGCCGGTCGCACAGCTCGCGCAGGCCCTCGAGGAATCCGGAAGCGGGCGGCACAACCCCCATGTTTCCCGCCACCGGCTCGACGATCACGGCGGCTACGTCGCCACCGGCGAAGGCACGCTCGACCGACTCGAGATCGTTGAACCGAGCCAGTCGCGTGTCGGCGACCGTCGCCGCTGGCACTCCGGGGCTGTCGGGCTCACCGAGGGTGGCGGCGCCGCTGCCGGCTCTGACGAGGAACGGGTCGGCGTGACCGTGGTAGCAACCTGCGAACTTGACGATGCCCGACCTGGCGGTTGCTGCCCTGGCGACTCGCACCGCGGAGGCGGTCGCTTCGGTGCCCGAGTTCACCATTCGAACCACGTCGATCGACGGCACGAGCGACACGATGAGCTCGGCCAGCTCCACCTCCTGGGACGTTGGCAGGCCGTAGGAGGTGCCTCGGCTGGCCGCCTCTTCGACGGCGGCGACGATGGCGGGATGGGCGTGACCGAGGATGAGGGCTCCCCACGAGGCGATGAAGTCGATCAGGTCGTCGCCGTCGACAGTGGTGAGGTACGGGCCGGTGGCCGATGCCACGAACGGGGGGGTGCCGCCCACAGCCTTGAACGCCCGGACCGGCGAGTTGACCCCTCCTGGCATCACCTCGACGGCGCGGCGGAACCAGCCTTTGGATACAGATCGCTCGTCATCCAGCAACGGCGCGGCGCTCACAACGCTCCCAGGGCTCGGGCGGCCCGAGTGGCGAAGTAGGTCAGAACGATCGAAGCACCGGCTCGGGTGATGCCGGTCAACGATTCGAGCATGACACGGTCTCCGTCGATCCAGCCATTGGCTGCAGCGGCCTCGATCATCGAGAATTCACCCGACACCTGGTACGCGACGACCGGGACATCGACCGAATCCCGCACCGCTGAGATGACGTCGAGGTAGGGGCCGGCCGGTTTCACCATCACCATGTCGGCGCCCTCCGCTAGGTCCTGGGCGACCTCCACCAACGCTTCGCGAACATTGGGCGGATCCATCTGGTGGGTACGGCGATCCCCGAACGCCGGCGCAGATTCGGCGGCTTCGCGGAACGGCCCGTAGTAGGCGCTGGCGTACTTCGCCGAGTAAGAGCACACGGCGAGCTCGCGGTGGCCGGCAGCGTCCAGTGCTGTGCGGATCGCTGCCACCCTTCCGTCCATCATGTCGGACGGGGCGATGACGTCGGCCCCGGCATCGGCATACACAACTGCGGCCTGGGCGAGGAGCGGCAGCGTGGCATCGTTGTCGATCGTTTCGCCGGAGAGGACGCCGCAGTGGCCGTGGCTCGTGTACTCACACAGGCAGACGTCTGCCCACACGGTTATGTCATCGACCTGGTCCTTGATGGCGCGGATCGTTTCCGGTACCGGACCAGCGGGATGCCAGGCTCCGGACCCCTGCTCGTCCTTGGACGCCGGGATGCCGAAGAGGATCACACCGCCAACCCCGACAGAAGAGGCTTCCTTGACCACCGGCAACACCTCATCTACCGAGAGCTGGGCGTGACCGGGCATCGAGCCGATCGGGTTGCGCACGTCGCGCCCGGGAACGACGAACAGCGGGAGCACGAAAGATGACGGGTGGAGCCGTGTCTCGGCGACCATGCGGCGTAGGGTGGGGCTCTGCCGCAGTCGCCTGGGCCGAATAGTGGGGAATCCGCTCACGTGGGGATCCTCTCTCGTAGGTGTTGGGTCAGGGCCGTAACGAGGTTCTCGAAGCCTGGTTGGTCGGGAATCACGTGCGGGGGATGGCCGCGGGCGATCAGTGCGGAGCCGGTGGTCGCCCCCATCCCGACGATCACGAGACCATCGAGGTGGCGGGATCGACACCACCCCTCCACAGCCGATGGGGACCCGAAGATCACGGCGTCGACCGCATCAGCGCCCGGGGCCAACGGCACCGTGTCGTAGACGGGTTCAGCCACGACCTTGGCCCCTGCGGCTCGGAGACCGGCAACGATGGCGGGATCGACACTGCGGGCGTGGGGAAAGGCGACTTGCTTCCCTCGTACCAGCGGGCGTAGCGCCTCGAGGAGGCTGGCGGCCCCTGCCTCCCCGGTGACCTCGACGCGGCCGCCGGCGCAGGTCGCCGCGGATGCTGCTGCCGGACCAACTGCCGCTACCGGTACCGAGAGCATCCCGCCGTCGGGCCAGGTGACGTGCACCGCGCGAGGTGAGGTCACAACGATCCAATCTGCGTCTCGAGCAGACGATCGGAGCCGTTGCAATACTTTGGGGGCCGACGCCACGATGCGGATGCAGGGCAGCGTCACCGGTTCCAGCCCGGCTGAGCGCAGAAAATGAGCGACCCGATGCGCGGTATCGGCAGTGGTGGTGACGGCGACGCGCAGCATTCGGCTCACAGCTCCAACACTCTCTCGAGCTGCCAGGCGGCGGTTTCGGGATCGGTCGCCTTTGCCGCCCCGGACCGCGAGCCCCGCCCATCTGCAACAAAGCCGGTGAGGTGGATCGTATCTCCGGCGACCTCGCCGTAGACACCGAGCGCCGCCCGACATCCTGCGTTGGTCCGGGCGAGCACGGCTCGTTCGGCTTCGACCGCCCGCCGGGTAGATGGGTCGTCGATCGCGTCCGCCAATTCGGCGGCGAGAGTGCCGGTCGACGCCTCCACGGCCAGGGCGGCCTGCCCCGGGGCCGGAACCATCTCGTCGAGGCTGAAGCGATGGCCGATTGCGTCCCGACGGCCGATTCTGCGCAGGCCGGCTTCGGCCATGACCACGGCGTCGAAATCACCGGATTGCACTTTGGCGAGCCTGGTGTCCACGTTGCCTCGGATCCCCTCGATGCGGACGTCCGGGCGGAGCCGGGCGAGTTGCGCGGAGCGGCGCGGGCTCCCTGTACCCACCCGGGCGCCACGAGGTAACGAGTCGAGATCGTGACCGCAAAGCACGTCCCAGGGTTGTTCCCGTTCCGGGTACGTGATCGTCAGCCCGTCGGGGCCATCGACGGGGAGGTCCTTGCAGGAATGGACGGCCAGATCGGCTTCGCCCTCGAGGACGCTGCGCTGTACGGCACGCACGAAGGCGCCCACCTCGGTGAGATCCGTGACTGGGGAAAGGCGATCCTTGTCACCCGTCGTCGTCACCTCTACGAGAGTCACTTCCAGCCCGAGATGAGCCCGGGTCAACAACGACGCCACGGCCGCGGCCTGGGCGACCGCCAGTCGGGACCGGCGAGTGGCGATCCGGAGATCAGTCATCGTCGAGGTCAAAGGCGTCAGCGATGGCATCGACGACCTCGGGTGCCCGATCGGCCTTTTTGAGGTAGGCGACCGGCCCGGCCAGCAACGTCCGAGCCACGGTATGGGCGGCTTGCTGTAGTACGGCGCGGTCGTCGCCACCGCCAAGCCGGCCGGCGAAGCGGTCGACCGTGCGATCTACGACGGCGTCAGCGGTCCGCATGAGCTCGCCGATGACCGGGCCAACCCGGTGGTGGTTTACGAATTGCCGGTGGGCGTCGGCAGCCGCCGCCTGGACAAAGGCATCGGCGTCTTCCCTGCGCGGTCGTCGGTCGGCCATGCGTGCCAGGTCGTCGATGCCCAGATAGTCAACAGCGGCGCCGTGCGGGGACTCGAAATCGGGAGGCATCGCCATGTCGACCAGTGTCAGCGGCAGAGTGCGGCGCAACACGGCCGCCGCCATCGCGTCGTCATCGACGAGGAGATGCTTCGCCGACGTGGCCGAAACCACCGCCGGAAAGGCCGAGAGTGCCTCCGCGGCACGGTCGAAGGGCCACACCTCGACTCCCTCGATTGCGACCTTGTCCGGGTTGCGGGCGACCACGGTCACCGAGGGTGGTGAGGGGAGACCCAACAGGCCATGAACCGCGGCGGTCGCCATAAGCCCCGAACCGAGAACTGCTACCCGATCGGCGCTTCCGACCACCTGGGCGGCCACCGCTGCGAGCGAGTCGTGCGGCGAGTCGGGCAACAGCTCTCGAGCCCGGCGGCCTGTTGCGACGGCAGTTTCGAGCAGCCCGGCGAACAAGCCTCCCACCCTGTCTTCCTGTTCGGCTCGGATGAGCGCCTGCCGGAACTGGGTGAGGATCTCCTTCTCTCCGAGGATGGGTGACTCCAAGCCCGCTGCTACACGAAACAGGTGAATGACAGCGCTTCCACCGACCCGCACATCCGGACGCGCCGACTCGCGGAGTTCCCCGAGCACGGCGGATAGCGACCGCTCGAGATCGGGTTCGTCGCCCGCGACCGTGATCTCCATGCGCAAACAGGTCGAGAGCACGAACGTGCCGGCAGGGAGATTATGCAGGTCGAGACGTCCTGCCACCTCGGCGCGAACGGCGCCGCGGTGGCGGGGGTAGGCAATGCTGGCCGATGAGATATACACGATCTGAGAAGAAAGAAGGGGTATCGGGTGAACGTACCCAAAGAGAGCGTACCGGGCGTGCTCACCGACACCGAGTCGGAGACTCCGAGCCGTGGGGGGCCACCACCAGGTTGAGCCGACTCAGATCCACCAACGGGGAGGGGCCTTGAGCATCTGCAGAAGCGTTGCCTCAGCTGAACCAGCCCGCGGCTCGAAGGCGTAATCCCAGCGTGCTCTGGGAGGCAACGAAGCGAGGATTGACTCTGTCCGGCCACCGGTCTCCAGACCGAACCGGGTCCCGCGATCCCACACCAAGTTGAACTCAACATAACGGCCCCGCCGGATCTCATGCCATCGGACTTCCTGTTCCCCGTAGGGCAGATCGATCCGGCGCTGCAGGATCGGAAGGTAGGCGTCGAGGAGTCGGTCACCAAGCTGTCGTTGGAACGCCCAGACCTCGTCGAGACGGTCACTGAGATGATCGAAAAACAGGCCACCTACGCCACGAGCCTCCCCCCGGTGAGGGAGCCGGAAATACTCATCGCATTCCTGCTTCCAAGCCCGGTAGTCCGCAACCTCGTGGGCGTCGCACACTTCACGGAGCACGGCGTGGAAGTGACGAGCGTCCTCCTCGTACAGGTAATACGGTGTGAGATCAACGCCGCCACCAAACCATGACGAGCCAGTGTTGGTCTCGAAGTAGCGCAGATTGGTATGGAAGGTAGGGGCGTGGGGGTTTCGAGGGTGAACGATGATCGACACACCGGTCGCATAGAAGCTATCCCCTGCTGCCGCCAACTGCTCCGTCAACTGAACGGGTGTCTCTCCCCACACCGACGAGAAGTTGACCGCCGCCTTCTCCACATGATGACCGTCCGAGAGGATCCGAGTGTCTCCACCACCGCCCCCCGGCCGATCCCACAGGTCCGAGCGGAACGAGGTCGAGCCGTCGACAGCTTCGATGCCTTCACAGAACCGCGTCTGAAGGTCCCGGTACCAGTTCTCGATGTCTGACCGGTTCATTCTGCTGTCCCCGTCCCCAACGCTCCTGGATCGTGCCATGCCTACCGCCCAATCTCACACCAGGCGACGTCACGGGCGTAAGCCAACACCATCTGGCGATTCTGACCGCATGGCATTCCTACGGCGCTCTCACGCGCTCGTTGTCGCCTTTGCATCTCATCCGAACGACGGCACGCTGGAATCGCCTCCGCGGGAAACACGTAGTAGGTCCGCAACGTCGAGCAAACCGTTCGAGCCGTCGTCTCTCAGCTGGGCGACCGACCCTGGCCCTCTCTCGAAATTCGGGCAACCATCAGTCGTGGCCCCGATGGCGTCGCCCGCGGTGTGGTTGCATTCGAGGGCTGCTCCCGACCTGCCCGTCCCTACCAAAACGCCTAAATCACCGTAGAGCGAATCCTGGAAGGGCTTTGAGGACGTCACCCGGCCTTGCGCACCAGATCGGCCACGGCAGACGCCCACCTCGCATTGGCGTTGACGCATGGGACGAGAAGAAGTTCCTCACCGCCGGTCTCCTGCCATTGTTGCCGCCCCCGGATCCCAATCTCCTCGAGGGTCTCGAGACAATCGGCCGTGAACGCCGGCGCGAGCACGGCAAGCCGACGTACTCCGCGCTCGTAGAGCTTGGGCAGCTCCTTGTCGGTGAACGGCTCGATCCATTTCTGACCGGCAAGTCGAGACTGGAACGTGGTCGAGAACGAGCCGTCGGACAGCCGAAGCTCGGAGACCAATCCCCTTGTCGTGGCGAAGCACTGTGCCCGGTAACAGGACCGGTTGACGTCGGTGATCCGGTCGCAACACGATGCCGTCGCCAAGCACCAGTCACCACTTGGATCGCTCTTCCTGACCTGCGTTTCAGGCAGGCCGTGGTAGCTGAACACGACATGATCCGGATGAAACTCTTCTAGTAAGGGCCTGGCAACACCGGCCACCGATCGAAGGTACCCAGGATCGCCGTAGAAGGCGCCGATCGTGACCACGTCGGGTATGTTCCTCCGCTCCCCGAGCACCTCGAACGTCTTAGCGACCGCTGAGCCGGACGACGCCGAGGCATACTGCGGGAACAGGGGCAAGACGATGATGCGAGGGCAATTCGCGTCGACCAGCCCGCCCACCGCCACGCCGATCGATGGACTGCCGTAACGCATGCCGAACGCCACGCGGTAGCCGTCGCCGAGCATCTCTTGCACCGCAGCGCTGAGAGCTTGCGTATGCAGGGTCAGCGGCGACCCATCCTCGGTCCAGATCTTCTCGTACGCCTCTGCAGACCTGCGAGGCCGAAAAGGGAGGATGACCCCGTTCAATAACAGCGCTCGGGCCGGAGCGGGCATGTCGAGCACCCGGGGGTCGGAGAGGAACTCTCGCAGGTAGCGCCGCACGTCTGGCACTTTGGGTGAATCCGGAGTTCCGACCTGGAGGAGGAGCACGCCGGTCGGGGAAGGAGGAGATGCCACTGGAAGCACCACGTTACCGCGTGTCGACGATAGGGCGACAACCGACAGGGTTCGTGCAGGCGCCGGCCCGCGGGCCCCTCCCGAAATTGACGGGCCGCTATCGTGGTCTTCCACGACCTCAACGCGTTGGGCCGACCACGCCGACCGCATCGTCTCATGCAACAAGTAGCAGTTGTCGCCCTCAGACGGCTGCGAGACGTGCTCCAGGAGCCCTTCTCTCGAGCGTCTACGCATAGCCGATGCTGGTAGTCGAGCACCCGTTCCAGGACTGCCTGTTCACAGTGGACCGTTCGGTATGACCTCTGCCACGACATCGACCAAGGAGTCCCCGTCGAGAGTGACCACTGCGGCCACGGCGAGCCTCACCGGGCAGCTGGCGCTCCAGGGAAGGCAGGCCGCGCTCGGCCTGGAGTGGTGGTCTGCCGAAGCCGGCGTCGCGCTAGAGATCGGCGACGACGCCGGCTCGGCGTCGGCGGCGGCTGCGGCCTACGGACGTTGGCTCGACGCGGGCATTGACATCTTGTTCGGGCCCTATGGCAGCGGCCTCGTGCGCAGTGTGGTTCCGCTAGTGACCGGTGCCGGGGCCATGTTGTGGAACCACGGTGGCTCGGCCGATGACCTTGCTCACCCGCTGGTGGTTCCAATCCCCTCCCCGGCGTCAACGTACTTTCGGGGCGCCGTGCAGCTCGCCGCCCATTCGGGCCTGGAGGAGATCGTGCTGGTGGTGGGCCGCGGCTCGTTCGCTGCTTCTGTGGCCGCAGGCGCCGTGGCCGCCGCCACCCACATCGGTGTGCCGGTCAGAGAGATTCCAATGGCGGAGGCCGGTGTCATCACGGCTGCTACACCCGTCGGTGCGGTCATGGTGGTCGGCACCTTCGAGGAGGATGTCGCATTCGTCGCCGAGCTGGGCGCCGATTACCCGGGGCTCATCGCCTGCGTGGCCGCCGGCCTGCTCGAATTTGGGGAGCGGCTCGGTCCGGCCGCCGAGGGAGTCCTCGGGCCGGTTCAGTGGATCCCCGAGGCGGTCACTCCTGAGTTGGGTCCGAGCGGAACCGATTTCGCTCGTCGCTACCAGGCGATGTTCGGCAGCCCACCCGGGTACGTGGCCGCCCAGGCGGCGGCCGCAGGTTTTCTCGCCGCCGAGGCCCATCGACTCGGTCTCAGGCCAGAGGATGTGCGACGGTGGCGGACGAGCACTCTGCTGGGGTCCTTCGCCGTTGACAAGTCCTGGCGCCAGATCGGCTACACCGCACGCACCGTCCGCTGGCAAGGGGGCCGCCAAGTGCTTGTCCCGTGACGCTCCACTTGATGTGCCCGTCAAGAGCGGATCATGGGCGAGACGGTCCCCCTCTCCCGAGAGCAATTTGGAGACGTTCTGTCTGGGGCCCTGAGCCCCGGGTTTGGTATCCGTCGCCAGTGCTTCGCCGAGGAGATAGGGTCGGGCCGACCCCGGACCGAGGATCGCCCGTGTACGAGATCGACGAGCTCCAGAATCAGGCGCAGGCAGTCATGGACCCAGCCGCGTTCGACTACTTCGTGGGGGGCGCAGGCGAAGAGATCACCGTTACCGAGAACGTCACGGCCTGGGCCTCGATCCGCCTCCGTCCTCACGTTCTGCGCGACGTATCTCACGTGTCGACGGCGACGGCACTCTTTGGCTCGGAGTTGCGCACCCCGGTGCTGGTGCCGCCATTGGGTTACATGCGTCTGGCTCATGACCGCGGCGAAGTGGCGATGGCCGAAGGAGCGGCCGCTGCCGGCGCCGTGATGTGCGTCTCCACCATGGCAACGATGTCCCTAGAGGAGGTTGCTGCGGCCGAGCCGCAATTCCCGCGATGGTTTCAGATCTATGTCCATACGGACCGTGATCTGACCAGGGACCTCGTCGAGCGGGCACGCGACGCCGGCTACGAGGCGCTGGTGTTCACGGTCGACCTTCCTGTGCTACCCAAGCGCAAGAGAGACGTTCGCAACCAGTTCGACCTCCCTCCGGGGATGGAACTTGCCAACCTCGGCATCGGAAGGCGCGGCGGGGCAGGATCGGCGCTCGAGGCGTACGCAGATAGCAGCCTCGATCCTGCGCTCACCCCCGCCGACATCGAGTGGCTGCACGAGATCTCGGGGCTGCCTGTCGTGGTCAAGGGTGTTCTCAGGGGGGACGACGTCGACATGGCGGTGCGGGCCGGAGCCGCCGGGGTGATCGTCTCCAACCATGGCGGCCGCCAGCTGGACACGGTGGTACCCACAGCGTTCGCACTGTCTGAGATCGTGGCAGCGGTAGACGGGAGGGTGCCGGTGTTGGTCGATGGTGGGCTGCGCAACGGCACCGACATCGTCAAGGCGCTGGCAATGGGTGCCGCCGCGGTGCTGGTCGGACGCCCGTTGCTGTGGGCGCTGGCCGTCGAGGGCCCCGCCGGGGTGACTGGGTTGCTCGAGCAGCTGCGGGAGGAGATCGCCCGCTCGATGGCGCTGTGTGGTGCCACCTCTATTGCCGACCTCGATGAGAGCCTTGTCCGCCGATAGTCACGACCAGCGTATGCACAAACGACGTTATCCCACTAGGTCTCGTCGAGGTCGGGCGCCGTCTTGTGAATCAGCAGCGTCACCACTGGCATGTCGACGGTGATCTCGTACACATCGCCCGGAATCGGGTGGGATCGCTGCTGGCCAGTCTCGTCGGGCTCGCCGAACTCCATCGACCGGTGCTGCTTCGGGGCCGGGAACAGACCCGAGGGGTGGTCACTCGACGAGACGGACGGGGTTCCCTTCGATGTGGGCCGACCAGGTCGTGGTGTCGTTGGTCACTCCGGGGTAGTTGTAGTAGATCTTCCACCAGCAGTCGGCGGCGCACGTGTAGTCGGCCGGCAGTTCGATCCGGATGGTCACCAGCCAGTTGTTGAACTTGCCGCCACCGCCCCCTTTGCTGGTATCGATGATGCAGCTGCTTTCCGTGCCGGATTCCGACTTCGGGCCGGTGTCCTCCTTGGCTGTCCATTCGCACGGGGGAGCGGTGCCGGAGGGGTCCCGGATCTCTACCGAGTGTTTGCCCTTGGCGTCGCCTGGATCAAACAGTTCGATGACCAGGGTTTTGCCGGCATGCACTTCCAGCACCTCGGCGAGGTGGAACTCGGTGTTGCCGAGTGTGCCGTCGACGTTGACGTAGATCGCCATGTCGCCGAGGCCATAGACCCTGGGTGCCGGGCCGCCCGAGGTGAAGGCTCGCATCGACCAACGGTTGAGGCCCCGCTGGTCGGCGCCGCCGGGGTCGCTGACGATGATGCGGAGGGGGAAGATGCCGGCCTCGTTGATCGGAACGGTGCAGAACGGCTCCCACAGGGCAGCTACCCCGCCCGGATAACCCAGCTCGACGTCGTCCCAGTCGAGATCGCCGTCACCATCCTGGTCGTCCTTGTTCGATACCTTCCCGTCTCCGTTGAAGTCCGCATACGGATCGCGCGGGTCATAGGTGACCGAGCATTCGAGGAAGTTCCCACCGT
>Ga0114949_10002778_pt1 | contig 10987 bp, 9 predicted proteins | sample N074metaG_FD_83505 | JGI IMG/M metagenome (GOLD analysis project Ga0114949, IMG submission 83505) | Deep subsurface microbial communities from Kermadec Trench to uncover new lineages of life (NeLLi) - N074 metaG | ecosystem: Environmental > Aquatic > Marine > Ocean trench > Sediment | place... | reverse complement strand
GATATTTTTTGCAGGGGCAACCTGTATACCGTGCAGGGAGAATGCCGCCCGGTCCGGGCTACCCGCCGACTGTTGCAGAGCCTGTACCCATTGACTGAATCAGAAGTGCTGACGCCCAAGCTGATCAATCTCCATTTGCAGGAATCAGGAGTAGCGGAATTGGAGGATCAGCTGGTGTCGGCTGATTCGTCTCCCGAGGTAACCGTCAAGACCAAGCGTGGAATAATCCGGGGCCGGGGTCCAAATCAGAAACGCTACCTGATCAATATTTCGAGACACGCGATTAATTTCGGCGTCGGCCCGGCCGGGACCGGGAAAACTTACTTGGCCGTGGCCTGCGCGGTGGCTGCATTGCAGGACGACCAGGTTCAGCGAATCGTGCTGGTCCGGCCAGCGGTGGAGGCGGGTGAACGCCTTGGGTTTCTGCCCGGTGATTTGGCGAAGAAAGTCGATCCCTACCTGAGGCCATTGTACGACGCACTTTACGAGATGATGGGTTTCGAACGCGTCGCGACTTTAATGGAACGAAACGTGATCGAAGTAGCGCCCCTGGCGTTCATGCGGGGCCGCACATTGAACGACGCTTTCGTCATCCTCGACGAGGCCCAGAATACGACCAGGGAACAAATGAAAATGTTCCTGACCCGCATCGGCTTTGGTTCTACAGCGGTGGTCACCGGTGACATCACCCAGATCGACCTGCCACGCAAAAGCATGTCCGGTCTGATACATGCCTTGGGTATTCTTTCAGATGTTAAGGGGGTTAGTTTTAGTTATTTTGCTGCGACCGACGTGGTCCGTCATCCGATGGTGCAGCACATTGTCGAAGCTTACGATGCCGAATCCAAAAATTCCGGTGAAGATTGATATCGCAGTCCAGAACGCGACTTCCGTTATCTCAGTACCTTCCAAGCAACAATTTGAACGGTGGGCAAGCGCCGCTTTGCACGAGCATGGCGACGCAGAACTACTAATTCGGCTCGTTGGCCGGCGCGAGAGCCGGCAACTCAATGCTCGATATCGACACCAGGATAAGGCCACCAACGTACTTTCTTTTGCCGCCGATCTGCCGGAAGAGGTCGGGCTGAAACTGTTGGGCGACATCATAATTTGTGCGCCAGTCGTCGCCGAAGAAGCGGAAGTTCAGCACAAAACAGTCGAAGCCCATTGGGCACATCTAACCATTCACGGCATTCTCCACTTGCTTGGCCATAACCACCAGGCTAAGGAAGAAACGTTTGCGATGGAATCCCTTGAAACCGGAATTCTGAAGTTTCTTGGCTTCCCCGACCCCTACTTTGAAAAAAAAATACTGGATTAGCGGCGCGAGCGGTCCTATATTTGTGGTGACGCGTATGGCGTCGTCAGTTTAATAAACATGAACGAAGACCAATCGAGTAGCGGTTCCGGTAAATCAACCTGGATCGAAAAGATTCGCCAGGCATATTCCAATAAACCCCGGGACCGTGACGAACTGATAACGCTTCTGAAAGAAGCTTGCGAACATGGCATGATCGATGCTGATGCACTGGCCATGATGGAAGGTGCAATCAAAGTTTCAGAAACTCAGGTGCGTGATGCGATGATTCCACGCTCTCAAATGATCGTGGTGCACAATGACTCTGAGCTCGACGAGTTTCTCCCCCAGATACTTGAATCAGGACATTCCAGATTCCCGGTGATCGGCGAAGACAAGGACGAGGTGGTCGGAATTCTGCTGGCCAAAGATCTGCTGCCGCATCTGGCGTCCGGGGGCGAACAGTTTGATCTTGCCGAGACCATTCGCATGGCAGTCGTAATTCCTGAAAGCAAGCGCCTGAACCTGTTGTTGCGTGATTTTCGTTCCAGCAGAAACCACATGGCCATCGTGGTCGATGAGTACGGCGGAGTCTCGGGATTGATCACCATTGAGGATGTCCTGGAAGAAATCGTCGGTGAAATCGACGATGAATACGATGAACAAGAAGAAGCGCTCATCCAGCCTCTGGGTGAGAACCGGTACCAGGTCCAGGCCCTGACGCCGATCGATGATTTGAATGAAATGTTCGACAGTGATCTCAGTGATGACGACTATGGAACGGTGGGAGGCTTGTTGCTCGCAGAATTCGGTCGCGTGCCCGAGCATGGTGACATGGTTGTACTGGATGAGCGGTTCGAGTTTCGTGTGACCCAGGCGGACAATCGCCGCATCATTACACTGGAAATGAATGTTCTGGACTAGATTTTTGTCCCGGTCGCGCATTGTGCGCACCGTGTGCTGCGGATTATTCTACCTGACTGTGATGTTCGCATGGTCTTCCACGATTGGCGCGGACGAGGAGGCACCGTCAACCGAAGCCTGGCTGGTTACTTACGGACCAGGTGAGATTTACTGGCAGCGATTCGGCCATAATGCCATTTGGATACGTGACCCGGACCTGGGTCTCGATCATGTCTTCAATTTCGGTTTTTTCGACTTCGAACAGGATAATTTCTTCCTGCGGTTCGTGCAGGGCCGCCTGTCGTATTTTGCGGCAGCCCAGCCGGCGCAGCGTGAATTTTCAAACTATATCGACGAAAATCGCTCCATCCGCGCACAGCGATTGAGGCTCTCACCAGAGCAATTTTTGCGCTTGGTGGAATACCTGGTTGACGAAGTTCAGCCGGAAAACCGGGACTACCTGTACGATTATTACATCAATAATTGTTCGACCCGGGTCCGGGATGCCCTGGATCTGGCGCTGGACGGGGAATTGTTCAGCACCTTCAATCCCGTTACGGGGAAGCAGAATTGGCGTGACCACACACGCAGGCTCACCGCGGGGGGTTTCTGGCTTTACCTGGGGCTGGAGCTTGTCCTGGGTGCAAAGATCGATCGACCCATCAGCCTGTGGGATGAGTTTTTCATACCGTCTGAGTTGGCCGCATCTTTGGCTGCTATGGAGTATCCCGGCGTGGACGGTTTGCAGTGGCTGGTACTCGAGGATGTGATGTTGTTCCAGTCATCACTCGAACCTCCACCTTCGCTGCCGGGAAGCTGGTGGAATCGATATTTATTGATGGGCATGGGGCTGTTGGCCATCGCATGGTTGGCTTGCAGGGTGCTGAGGGTGCTCAATCCGATGATGCTGGTTCAAGGCTGGCTCCTGCTTTCGGGCCTGGCCGGTGTGATCTTGGTCTTTTTGTGGTTTTTTACGGATCACTCAGCAGTCGGTCAAAACCTGAATTTACTGGTTTTCAATCCGCTGTGGTGGTTGGTTCTGTATTGGAAAAGGCATAGAGTCGCCGGGCCGGTTCTGCTGGTGGCGTCGATGCTGGCCTTGTCGATGACTCTGTTACCACCGCAGCAGTACACACTTGATGTACTGGCGGCGTTTTTGCCTTTGAACATCGTCTCGGGCATAAGCCTCATACTGTTCAGGCGCCGATCTCGGCGAGAAGATCCGCCTGGTGTGCCTGTAACAGGGGATCGATGATCATATTGAGATTACCGCTGAGTACTTCGTCCAGCTTGTAAAGCGTCAGGTTGATGCGGTGATCGGTGATTCTGCCCTGTGGAAAATTGTAAGTCCGGATGCGTTGCGAACGGTCGCCGCTCCCCACCTGCAATCGTCTGGACTCCGCGACTTCTGACTGCTGGCGGCTGCGTTCGCGCTCAAGCAGACGCGATTTCAGCAGAGACATGGCCCGGGCTCGATTTTTATGTTGTGAACGCTGATCCTGGCATTCAATCACGATTCCGCTGGTCAGGTGCGTGATACGGATCGCCGAGTCGGTCTTGTTAACATGCTGGCCACCTGCACCGGAAGCCCGGAATGTATCAATACGCAAGTCTGCCGGATCGATATCGATTTCCTCGACGTCTTCTATTTCTGGCAATATTGCGATGGTGCAGGCAGAAGTATGTACCCGTCCCTGCGATTCTGTTTCCGGCACTCGTTGAACCCGGTGCGTTCCAGATTCAAATTTGAATCGTGAAAACGCACCCTGTCCGGCTACTCGGACGATAATTTCCTTGAACCCACCATGCTCTCCGGGGCTCTCGTTGAGTACTTCCATCGACCAGTCCTGCCTCTCGCTATACTTTTGATACATCCTGAACAGGTCGCCGGCAAACAGGGCGGCCTCGTGGCCACCGGTACCGGCCCGGATTTCGAGGAATATGTTGTTATCGTCGTTCGGGTCTTTTGGCAAAAGTAACAACTGCAGCTTGCGTTCCAGTCGTTCAAGCCGTTGCTTGCCTGTTTTTAGCTCCTCTGCAGCTAAAGCCTGCAGTTCAGGGTCATTTTCGCCCAGTATTTGACTGGCCTCGTCAATGCTGGCAAGCGTCTGCCGCCATTCACGCCAGGACAATACAAGCGGTTCAAGCCGGGCGTATTCCTGTGACAGGCTGCGGTACCGGTTCTGGTCGGAAAGCACTTCCGGTTCCGATAAAAGCAGGGCGATTTCTTCATGCCTTGCTGAAATCTGTTGCAAACTGTCGCTAATCGATTCTTTCATTGGTACTCCTTCAAGGCGATATTGCCGTGTTCAGCGAGTCGGGAAGTGGTTGGGCGCTAGGCACGTCTCGCCGGCAATGGCATGTCCTTGGCAAGCGGCGTAACACCGCGAACGACCGCTTCCCGGCTCGCCCGAAGGGAGCATTGCTGATGACCCAATACGGCGTTACAGCCCTTAACAAGGGCCAGCCATTGTCTGCGGACTGTGTCTTGTCTTGGATCATCTGCTTAGCTCTGAACATGGCAATATCACCTTTAAGGAGTACTATTCTTCCGCATCATCGGGTTTGAAAATCCAGTCGGCGGCCTTGAGTATTTCGTAGTCCTGGTTTTCCGCTGCCTCGCGTAAGCGCATGCTTGGCGTGTGAAGGAAACGATTGGTCAGTGTGCTGGCCAGTTGCTGGAGCACTTCTGAGGGATCTCGCCCGGCGTTCAATTTTCTCAGCGCTTTGTCCGTCAGGTCTTTTTCGTTTGCGTGGGACGCCAAGCGTAAACGTTTTAAAGAACTGGCAGCACGGATGCCGTACAACCAGCGCATGAAGTCATTGACCGCCGCGTCCACATCGGCCAGGGCTGATTTCGCAGCTTCGTTCCTGTGTGTCATGTTTTCATCGACAACCTGTTGGAGATCATCAATGGTATACAGGTAGACGTCTTTCAGGCTGGCAACCTGGGGCTCGATATCCCTGGGCAGAGCGATATCCACCAGGAACATGGGCCGGTGCCGGCGTTTACGCAGCGCAGACTTGATGTCCTGTTTACTGATCACGGGTTGCGGACTTGCCGTGGAGGTGATCAGGATATCTGCATCGGGCAGGGCTTCATTAAGTTGATCAAATGTCAGGGCAGTGGCGTCCAGTTCGACAGCCAGTTCTTCAGCTTTTTCCTTGCTGCGATTAACGATCAACAGCTTGGCAATGCCCTGTTCCCGCAGGTGAAGGCCACAGAGCCGGACCATTTCGCCAGCCCCAACCAGCACCACGGTTTGTGAATTCAAATCACCAAAAATCTGCCTGGCGAGTACGACGGCGGTATAGGCAACCGAAACCGGCTGATCATTGATCCCGGAAGAATTCCTGATGGCTTTCGCCGCTGCAAAAGTATGTTGGAAAAGCCGATCCAGCACTTTGCCCATGCTCCCCGTATCGTGTGACTGTTGCCAGGCTTCCTTGAGTTGTCCCAGGATCTGATTCTCGCCGAGCACCAATGAATCAAGACCGCTGGCCACGCGAATCAGGTGGCGTACGGCTTCTTCATCCTCATGGAAGTAAAAATATTTGTTCAGAACCCCCGCCGGGATGTTGTTGGCCTGGTGAAACCAGTTGATGAGGTTATTCTTCCCCGCCAAAGATGACAGGCAATAAACCTCGGTCCTGTTGCAGGTGCCGAGAATGACGGCTTCTTCCATGCCGTCTAGTGCACATAGTTCAGATACGCGTCTGGAATAATCCGTTCGCGTTATAGCAACCTTTTCCCGGATCTCGATCGGGGCGGTGTGATGACTGATTCCAATGGTAAAAAGTGGCATGGATATTGAGTCTCAGATTGCGCGACGATTCTGCGGGCGCAACACGTTATTTTCAAGTCAAACAGGATACTTGTCAGAAAATTAGAATTGGTTCATGCGCAACAATTGCGTATCCTTTACACCATGATAAAAGTATTTGAGACATTTTATTTCAGATCCTGGTTGTTGACCACCTGTTGGCTACTGGTTTTGATGTCTACCGCTTGCACCATGCAGACGCTTGACACCAGTGATGTGACCGTTGAGGAGAAAGCCGGAGCAGGGCAGCAGAATGCCTCGGAAAATGAGGTGGAAATATTCCCCGAGCCAACCAGCGAGGAGATTATGTATCATGTTTTCGCTGCGGAATTCCTCGGTAGCGAAGGCGATCTGGAGGCTGCGGTCGGAGAATACCTCGAGGCTGCCCTTGAGTCCGGCGATAGTGCAGTTGCACGCAGGGCGACACGAATCGCTTTTGCCGCCCAGGCCTGGTTACAGGCGGCAATGGCTGCCGACCGTTGGGCTTTGCTGGACCCGGAAAATGTTGAGGCACATCAATCTGCTGCAACTGCAATGCTGTTGAGCGGTGACTACGCGGGGGCCCAACTTCAGCTTCAGCAGATCATCGAGCTCATGGGTAATAACACCGAGGCCTGGATTCTTGTTGCCTCTTTGTTGAGCCGGTCCGCAGATACTGAAAAGGCTTCGGTTTTGTTGCGTAATATATTGGCCAGCCAGGGTGCTGTGAATAATGCAGATGCCGTATTCGCACAAAGCCATCTCGCCGTTCGCTCCCGTGACCTGAGCGGAGCATATGAATTGGCCGAACAGGCAGTCGAGCTGGAACCTGAACGCATTGAATTTCTTACCTGGGCTGGCCGACTGGCACTCAATCTGGACAAGTTGGGTGCCGGGCTTCAATATGTTGAAAGAGCCTGGAAACAGAACCCCGGGGATCATGATCTTGCCCTGGCCTACGCTGATTTGCTGTCCCGGACTCACCGCTTGGTTGAAGCCAGGCAAGTGATGGAGAACATGCGGCAAACGCCTGATGTGATGTTGTCTCGGATCCTGTTTGAGATCAATGCCGAGGATAGGGAAAAGGCGGAAGAATTGTTCCGGGAATTTGACAGCATGGGCTTCGACGACCCGCATGGAACCTCGTTTTACCAGGCGCAGGCTGCTGAGGCCTTGGATATGATATCCCGGGCGATCGAGTTGTATGCTGAAGTTGAATCAGGCGACAGGGCACTTGTTGCGGGGATACGACGGGCAGAGTTAATGGCCGGCGAAGGAGATGTGGCAGGCGCCAGGCGGGAGTTGGCGGCCTTGAGGCTGCAAACAAGCCAGGTTGTGGTGGAGGAAAGCTGGCTGGCGGAGGCCAGGATTTTGCGTGGAGTGGGTGATGGTAAATTCGCTCTGGAGACGCTGGACAAAGCGTTGGAACAGCTTCCGAACTCCATATCGATTCGCTATTCACACGCCTTGCTAGCTGCGGAACTGGGTTGGGTGGACGTTGCTGAAAAGGATCTTCGAATCATTATTTCAGAGCAGCCCGAGAACGCGGCGGCCCTCAATGCACTGGGTTACACCCTGGCTGACCAGACTGAACGTTATGAAGAAGCGGAAGCGTTGATCAGACAGGCGTTTATTCTGCGCCCGGATGATGCGTCCATCGTCGACAGCATGGGCTGGATATCCTATCGCCTGGGCCGCTTGGATGTAGCCAAAGAGTTTCTCCGCCGAGCCTGGGCACTGGACAAAAATCCGGAGATTGCAGCCCACCTTGGGGAAGTGCTCTGGGTAATCGGTGAGCAGGAAACTGCCCGTTCCATCTGGCGCGAAGGAACGGCAGTGGACAGTGCAAACCAGGTGCTCCAGGAGACGCTACAGCGCATGGAAGTTGACCTTTGATTGCACGCTCACTTCTGCTGGCCCGCATATTGAGATTCAACAATAATCGAGCAAAACGTGGCGAACCTCATGCACGATACATGCGCGCATTATTGAGCCCGACTTGCGCTTTGTTGATCGCGGCTTGCAGTACCGTTCCGACCGTGGAGATTGACCAGTCGGAGCGGATTTTGCTTTATCAAACGAGGTCCGGTGTACTGACCGAAGCCGATGGATGGGCACTCAAGGGGCGCCTGGCCGTCAATGATGGCGAAGATGGTGGTAGCGGTCACCTCAACTGGCAGCAACACGGCCAAACCAGCAGCATGAATTTTCACGGGGCATTTGGCCGAGGCGCCTGGCAGTTGCATGCGGACGAGAACGGTGCCGTGCTGGAATGGGCGGACGGAGAGGTTCACCGTGCAGACACCGTGGACGAATTGATTGAGAAATGGCTCGGCTGGACGATCCCCGTAAATGCTCTGGCGTGGTGGGTCAGAGGGCTTACTGCTCCGGGCGACTGGGATCTGCGACAGCTCGACACGCAGGGCAAGCTCGAGAAGCTGAGCCAGTTGGGTTGGAACATCGAATACGGCAAGTACCGGGATGCAGGAAAAGTATCGATGCCGATGAAGTTGACGGCACACCGGCAGTCCTACACCGTCAAATTTGCAATACAGTACTGGGACCTGGATGACTAACAAAACCAGGAGTGCATGGCCGGCGCCGGCCAAGCTGAACTTGTTTCTTCATGTCACGGGGCAGCGATCTGACGGTTATCACGAATTGCAGACTCTGTTTCAACTGCTCGACTGGGGTGATGAAGTAAGCATTGAACCACTTGATGAGTCCGGGATCAGACGGCCGCGAGCGTCGTACGCGGTGCGAGAGGAGGATGACCTTGTGGTCAGGGCTGCCGTGCTGTTGCAGGCCGAGACTTCTTGCCGGCAGGGGGCGCGAATCGAGGTAAAAAAGCGCATACCAGCGGGTGGCGGCCTGGGCGGGGGTAGTTCGGATGCGGCAACCGTACTGGTGGTGCTCAACCGCCTGTGGGGATGTGGCCTCGATATCGATGAGCTGGCGTCAATGGGTGTCAGGCTGGGTGCGGATGTGCCCGTTTTCGTCAGGGGATACAGTGCCTTTGCTTCGGGGCTGGGTGATGAACTTCAGTCCGTGGCTCTGGGTGATCGGCATTACCTGTTGGTATTTCCAGGGTTTTCCATTTCGACAAGAGACGTTTTCACACACTCGGACCTGCCGAAAAAAACATCAAAAATCAGTCTGGCACAGGCCCTGGCCGGCGCCGGCAGAAACGACTGCGAGCTAGTGGTGAAAAAGCAATTTCCCCGGCTAAAACAGATGCTGAAGGAATTGCAACAATGGGGGCCGGCGCGCATGAGCGGTACCGGGAGTACACTCTTCATCAGCATGCCTGATGAAAAGACCGCAAAGAGCACGGCACAAGCAATGAAATGCCGATATAATGTGCGCGCCGTCCGCGGGGTTGACCGATCTCCCTTGCACGAAATACTCGATTTCGGCGGTGTAGGTGGTATTAAAAAATAGGTATTTGATTTCAGTCTACTGGGACGTGGCCAAGTTGGTTAAGGCACGGGGTTTTGATCCCCGCATTCGCAGGTTCGAGTCCTGCCGTCCCAGCCACTGATCCGATAAGCAGACGGGGAAAGCAGGTGGCTACTCCTACATTTATGGTTTTCGCCGGAAATGCGAACATGAAGCTCGCGAGCAATATAGCACGTGAACTCAATATTCCAATGGGCAAGGCCGTGGTTGGCCGTTTCAGTGACGGTGAAGTCATGGTCGAAGTGATGGAGAACGTCCGCGGCCGTGATATTTATGTCATCCAGCCCACCTGTGCGCCCACCGCAGATAATTTCATGGAACTGTTGGTGATGATCGATGCCTTCAAACGGGCATCGGCGTCGCGGATTACAGCAGTCATCCCCTATTTTGGTTATAGCCGCCAGGATAGACGGCCACGATCGGCCCGCGTGCCGATTACCGCAAAAGTGGCTGCATCCATGATTTCAAACGTTGGCACGGACCGGGTGGTGACCATCGATCTTCACTCTGACCAGATTCAAGGTTTTTTCAATATCCCGGTAGACAACGTATATGCCTCCCCCCTGACCCTGGCGGACATCTGGCAGCGTCAATCCATGCATGACATCATCGTGGTTGCACCGGATGTCGGCGGTGTGGCCAGGGCGAGGGCGATCGCCAGACGCCTGGACGCGGACCTTGCGATCATTGATAAACGGCGGCCCAGCGCGAATGTGTCCACGGTGATGAATATTATCGGCGATGTCAAAGGGAAATGCTGTGTTCTGGTAGACGACATGGTTGATACGGCCGGCACGCTTTGTGCGGCTTCCAGTGCGTTGAAACAACGAGGCGCCAGCCGTGTTGTTGCTTACTGTGTGCACCCGGTGTTATCAGGCCCTGCAGTCGATAATATCAACCAGTCGGAAATGGATGAACTGGTGGTCACAGACACGATCCCCCTCAATGAAGCAGCGAAGAGGAGTCCCAAGATTCGCCAGCTCAGTGTTGCGCAGATGTTGGCTGAGACCATCAGGCGCATGGCGTATGGCGAATCCGTCAGTTCCATGTACGTGGATTAAGCTGCACTACACTAGCGGGCTGGACTTGGGGTATAATGCCCGGCTTTATTTTACGTCTGGCCTAGTCGCGGGCCAGGCATACGGCTGCCAGCCTTTTAATACGAAAATTGATTAACGAGAAAAGTCATGTCTGAAACAACAACCATTAACGTGGAACTCCGCAAAGATGTGGGCAAAGGTGCGAGCCGCCGCCTGCGTCGTGCAGGCAGGGTTCCCGCTGTCATCTACGGTGGTCACAAGGACCCTGTTGCTCTGAGCCTGGAGCTGAACGAGCTGCTGCGCGCTACGGAGAATGAAGCGTTCTACGCCAGCATCCTTGAGATCAAGATCGACGAAAAGAACACACAAAAGGCGGTGGTGCGTGATATGCATCGGCATCCCTTCAAGCCGGTCATAATGCATATTGATTTTTTACGGGTTTCTGCCGAACAAGTTCTCAAGATGATGGTGCCGGTCCACTTTTT
>Ga0114949_10002777_pt1 | contig 10988 bp, 7 predicted proteins | sample N074metaG_FD_83505 | JGI IMG/M metagenome (GOLD analysis project Ga0114949, IMG submission 83505) | Deep subsurface microbial communities from Kermadec Trench to uncover new lineages of life (NeLLi) - N074 metaG | ecosystem: Environmental > Aquatic > Marine > Ocean trench > Sediment | place... | reverse complement strand
TCAGACTGTCAAAAGTCTGGGCCCATTGAACTGTTAGATAATCATCTCCAAAAAGCCTGATCAGGCCGTCAATTCCATAGGCCAAATTTTTATTTCCCTTCGTATCTATACGGCTGGTAAACATACCTCCTACAAAGCTGTTCTGATTAAAAACCCTTCTTCTTACCCTTAGCACGCCAAAGTTCTCTGATGGTGTGGAATCCAGGCTTTGAGTTTGCATATTCATGAACCCTAGGTCCCAGGTTTTCATTCTTCCGATCATCCGGACTCCGCCGTAAATGGGAACCTGCCGGCCATCATCTGTCAACCCAATCCTACGGCTGAAAAACAATCGGCTTAAGCCCCCGGTCCGAAAATCGAAAACAGATGCCCTTTCCTGAAAGAATTGTCGTTTTTCAGGAAAAAAAAGAGAAAAACGAGTAAGATTTACCAGTTGGTCATCAGCTTCAGCCTGGGCAAAATCAGTATTTATGGTGAAATCAGCGGTAAGATTGTTGGAAATGGAAAATTTTATGTCTCCTCCAATTTCTTTTTGAAACTCGGTTTTACCAGTATAACCTGTTTCCATTTGATTTAATTGGTTTGATCCCTCTATGCCAACAAGGACATATGGGGTCACATAAAGCTTTTTACTGGGTTTTATGTCACTAAACTCTATTTTTTGTGCTAAGGAGGGTCTTAAAAAAGCCCAATTGGTTATTGGAGGAATTGCCGGATAGACCAGTCTTTCCAATTTTCTGGCCACCTTTCGCTGCGCTGTTAAACCCATAATCACTTTGCCATCAACCTCCTGAAACCGCAGGCTACTAAAAGGAATTCTTATTTCGGCAAACCATCCCTCATCGGTTACAGTGCTCTCGGCGTCCCAAAATGTATTAAAATCTCTATTTAGCCAGGATCCTGAAGAAATGGTTCCTCCGGTGGCATCGTTGGATATAGCTGCATCACTTCTAAGTCCGGTTGGAGTAGTAGTAAAGATATAGGCGTTCTCATTATCATTATAGGTATCCAGCACAATTTCAAAATGGTCAGATCCTCTTATCCGGTCCCGGTAGAGTGAAGTCGCCCTGACCCCATTGGGATCACTATCATAGGCCCTGATCGATCCATAAAAATACTGATCATCGTAGGCGAACCGTATTTCAGTTTTTTCGGTTGGAGGAGCTCCGGCATTGGGTTCATACTGAATCATAGGAACAGGAACAATAGTCTCCCAAACGGGCTCATCTACCTTGCCATCGAATATAATCCCACTAATTCTTGGTATTACAAAGACACTGTCGGTTTGGGCATAGGACTCCAGCATTACGCTGATTGATAAGAGCCAAAACAATAAGTTCTTCAAAGACATGAACCTGCAAGGTCGTCAAAATACTATATATCGTTATTCGTAGCTTGAAGCTACGGATAACTGCTTGAAACTACGGACAGCTGCACAGACAGTCAATCTTGTCAATTATCTAAGTACAAATCGACCGGGGATATCAAAATAAAGTAACACAAACAGGAAGAAACTCATTGTCCAAATAGCCAATACATTAAAAATAAAGGTATCTATATAAACCCCAAACAGTGGTTTATTAGCTACCAGGAATTGGGTTCGAAAATCTAAAAAATGATCGCTATCCGCCCACATATATATAGGGTAAATCTTTTGAACAAGATGGTCACCCTCCTGCACTATGCGATCCACGCTTTTAACATTGGTAACCATGTCGCTCACGGTCTCGTTTTGATACCGATTTCGAAGCACATTAAGATCTACCGGTGCTTTCAGGTTCCTTTTAAGTCGCTCCGTATCCGCTACCCTTTGTTTTTCTGCATCACTGGATTTTTTGTGGTAGTACTTTTTCAAACCTGACAGGAATGTTTCCGCCTGTTCCAGCACTTGATTGTCTATCTCCTCAACAGTTAATTTTTCATATTCAGGAAATTGTCTCGCACCAACTACCGCCAGCTCTTTCCCAAGTTCATTTCTTAGTAGTTTCAAATTGGACTCCAATTGCTCTACCTGATCAGTTCCAATCAGTTTACGGCATGCCGACAATTTTGACTCCAATGTAGGAATGTAATACACGGTTTTATAATCAGAGTTGCGCATTATCTGCTCATTGGCAAAGAAATGTTTTTGATATGCATTAGCCTTGAACTGATGAACTACCAGAGCTTCATAAGACCAGCGACTAGTCATTATTTCGCCCACGAAAGGCACTTTATCATGTGATCTCAGCTTCGGATGCAGGTCATCAAATTTTACCACAACTCCTGCCAATATCAGTTGTGGTATTAATAATATTGGAATCAAAATATAAACTGTTATTGCATTTTTAAATGCCGAACTGACATTCAAGCCTAGTACATTAGCAAACGAAGCGGTACTGAACAACACCAACCAATAGGCCAGAAACATTCCCCTGATTTCCAAAATCAAACATCCAATTAGTGCAAAAGTGAAAGTTTGTATGGCTGAAATGGTAAACAGGATGGAAATTTTTGAAGACAGATAACTTCCCCGGCTTAAATGCAGGAACGATTCTCTTTTGAGAATTTTACGGTCTTTTATTATCTCCTCGGCACTTACGGTAAGCCCCATAAACAAGGCAATAATCGTACTAATAAAGAAAAATGCCGGTATGTTGACGTTTTTACCAAACGAATAGGCTGCTCCCTCAGCGGAGGGGAATTCCTTTACCAGAAACGCCAGGATTACTGCCAGCAACGGTGCTTCCAAGGAATTAATGAGGATGTATTGCAAATCACTAAGTTTTGAGCGAACGTCCCTGGCGGTAAATATGAGAAACTGTTTAAATCTTGTGGGGATTTGCAGTCTGCCTTCTGGTTTATCGATCACCTTGGGAACCACTGGTAGTATTGACCGGTACTTGAAATGTTCCTCCCATACTTGTGGGCTTACTTTCCTTTTGTCTGTCAACCGTCCATACTCATTAACAACTTTGGTTTCAATAATGTTGAAAATCTCTTCCGGTCGAATATTCCCACAGACTGGGCAGGTCCCCAGGTCCTTGTCTATTAGATTGGTTATGTCCTTAAAGTATGACTCCGCCTCCACAGGGTTGCCATAGTATATTTGGTATCCACCCACATCAAGAATTGCCAAACGGTCGAACATTTTGAATATATCTGACGAAGGTTGGTGGATTACCACGAAAATCAACTTTCCTTTCAGGGACAGCTCCTTTAACAAGTCCATTATATTTTCGGAATCCCTGGAACTTAACCCGGAAGTAGGCTCATCCACAAAAAGTACCTGTGGCTCTCTAAGTAACTCTAGACCAACGTTTACCCGTTTCCGCTGGCCGCCACTAATGATCTTTTCCAGTGGAGTCCCAACCTTCAAATCCCTGATCTCCTCCAGTCCCAAACTATGCAATGTCTTGGTTACCAGTTTTTCAATTTCTGCTGGTGGGGTTTTACCGAAACATAACCTGGCTGCATAGAACAGATTCTGGTAAACAGTAAGTTCTTCAATCAGGAAGTCGTCCTGGGGTATATACCCGATAACACCCTCTATTTCCGATCGCTGCAGATGGATATTGATATTATTAATGCAGATCGATCCTTCGCTGGGTGTCAAATTACCATTCAGTACATTCAGCAAAGTGGATTTCCCGGAGCCACTGCTTCCCATGATCCCCACCAGTTTACCCGATTCCTCGAATATAGAGATGTCTCTAAGGCCTAATGCTCCATCTGGAAATTTGTAATAAACACGCTCGGCTTTGAAAACTATTTTCTGCTGTGACTTAGCAATAAGAAATTTCCCAACAACGTCCGAATAGTAGATGGGTTCGGTTCGATAGGCCCTGATGGTACTCCCTGTAGAAAAAACCACTCCTTTGTTGTTCTTTAGGGGTACGCCATTGAGATATACAGTAGTTTTACCCAGATATTTAATAAAGTAGCTCTCAGTTGCTGGCATACGTAATACCACCAATTGACCTTGTAACCCATTGGCCACCATCCGCCTTATTTCATTGGAAAGTTCGGTACTGCCGTCATCGACAATTAACAGGTTGGGAGAAATGACCGGCTCATCCTGAGTAAAGTCTACGAAATTAGTGATGTTTTTAACGGTCTTTCTTTTGAGCTTCAGCGCTTCACTGATATAGTAAAGTAAATTGGATTCCCTCTCAGATACCACCTTATCAGCGGTTATCAGTTCAACCATTTTCAGCACCAGAACCACCTTTTGTTGTTCGGTAATCTCCTGATTTAGCTGCCTGGTTATTTGAATTATTTTAGACCAATCCTCTACGAAGTCAACCGTTTCATCATCGGTGTTTTCTATTTGAACCCGATCCGATTCTCTTTCCAATACCAGTTCATCGAAGAGATCCATAAACTTGCTGACCCCACTTCGGTTAAGCTGACGTTCCAGAAATTCTTTTATTGTGAGGCGCTCTTTATAGGTGACACTTCCCTCCTTTGCTATTATCGCAAATAACTGGATGATCGCCTTTAATAGCTGCTCACTCATATGAGATAATGGTGTGGGTAGAACGGACCAAATTTTTTCTTCGAAAATAAAGCATTAAATGAACTCCAATGCTTATTCGAAATGTTGACTCCAAGCTACTCGGTAATATACTCCCTCAGGGCTCTGATCTTGTTTATCAAATCAGTCAGACTTCCTTCCTCCAGGTAAGTCATTCCCTGATTGTTCTTCATAGTCTCCTTTATATTAAGGCTGGCATATTCTTCCACAAGATCAGAAGTCATTACCACCAATTTATCGGAGGTGGCATCACTATCCAGTGATTTTAATAGGGCATTCAGTTCCCCCATTGGTTTTTCCTGTTCAAGCATAAGATTTACCAATGGAATTGCAAAAGCACCAATACTGGAGCTGGGGTCATTTGCTGAAACCCCCTCACCTTTTGAGGTTTTTGGAAACTTCTCAACTAATGAGCTTACAATATATAGTCCTTCTGCGAATGTACCGGTTACTACCAGGGCAGCAGTGCGGTCGCGGTTGTTATTTTCCAGATGGACCCTTGTGTCGGCAATTGCACTGTCGAGGATATGTCCAAGGGCTTCCCGTGAACCCAAACTACTCTCAAATTCTTCTACTATATCAGAATCAATAGAAGAAGTAACTCCGATTTGATCTGCCAATCCCTTCATCTCATTGAAGTAAGTTAGTGCATCCTGAGATTTGTCATATGAACTCAGGTATCCTATATCTGTGGAATAAACTCCCAGATTCAAAGCGGATTTGTCGTCCTCACTTTTATACTGATCCACATTGCTGATGTCGTTTACTAAACTTGCATCAAACTCAGCACCGGTGGATTGAATTATAAATGGGATTTCGGATGGCGGTGGTACTTTAGCTACTATTTTCTCAATCTGTTCTTGTATCTGATCAACTGCCTTGTCAAATTCTTCCCCCTCGTCCGTTTCCTGTTTTGGTGATGAACAAGCGCTGGTCCATATTATACATACACTGCACATAAAAGCAGTTATCGTTCTTGAGTTAATTTTCATGATCTATTTTATAGTTGATCGGTATAAATTTAAGAAGTGGATAAGTTATAACAATAAAAATTATTACGCAAATTAATGAAATTGATGGTATATGACTCGGTTGTTCAATTCAGTTTTAACATATTAGTGCTTGAGCAACCATTTTAGTCGTTGCACTGAATTTTATGCAAATTTTTTTATATTGTGAATTCAACCAAGAAACTAAAACCAATAAATATGAATATTTTAACTACCTCCGGAGCACGGTTGCTGTATGCTATTCCCATGGCATTGTTTGGCATTCTCCACTTTATGAATGCCTCAGATATGGCAGGGATGGTTCCGTCGTTTATCCCGGGTGGGGTATTTTGGGTGTACCTTACCGGACTTGGATTGATTTTGGCTGCTGTTAGTATCATTATACAGAAAAAAGCCCGTTTGGCTTGTTTTCTATTGGCTGCCATGTTAATCCTATTCGTATTGACCATGCACGTTCCCGGACTAAGTACCGACATGCAAGATTCTATGCCAAACCTATTGAAGGACACTGCATTAGCAGGTGCTGCATTGTCATTTGCCGGTCTTGCAAATGACTAAAGATTGAAATACTTAGCTAGACGACCCCGGCCCAACAATCCGGGGTTTTTTTTGACCTTAATCTTATAAAATCAAATTACGGTGGCTTTTATTTGCAACTTAATTAGTCTAAATTTGTCCAATTTCTATGGCCCCTAACCTCAGCAAATCTTAAAAAAATAGATGCCCAGAGATAAAAGTATCAAATCAGTTCTTATTATTGGAAGCGGTCCGATTATTATAGGTCAGGCTTGTGAATTTGATTATAGTGGGTCCCAGGCTGCCCGATCTCTGCGAGAGGAAGGAATAGAGGTTGTACTGATAAATTCCAACCCTGCCACTATCATGACTGATCCGGTGACGGCAGACCACATTTATCTAAAACCCTTAGAGCGAAAGTACATTATTGAAATCCTGAAGAATCACGACATTGATGCGGTCCTTCCTACTATGGGTGGACAAACAGCGCTAAACCTCGCCATTGATTGTGAAAATTCCGGCATCTGGGAAAAATATGGGGTTAGGATCATCGGAGTGGACATCACAGCCATCGAAACCACCGAAGATCGTGAAAAATTCAGGCTGAAAATGCTGGAATTAGATATACACGTCTGTACAGGAAAGACTGCCACTTCCTTTTTACAAGGTAAAGAGATCGCTCAGAAAATCGGATTTCCTCTGGTGATACGGCCATCCTATACCTTGGGGGGTACCGGAGGAGGGTTTGTAAATTCCCCTGATCTGTTCGAGAAAGCATTGAACAATGGACTTCATGCTTCACCAATTCATGAAGTACTGATTGAGCAAAGCATCAAGGGATGGAAGGAATTCGAATTGGAATTGCTGCGTGATAGTCAGGGCAATGTAATCATAATATGCTCTATCGAAAATTTCGACCCAATGGGCGTACACACCGGAGATTCTGTAACAGTAGCTCCGGCTATGACATTACCGGATACTGTGTACCAGGAGATGAGAAATCTGGCCATTCGCATGATGAATGGAATTGGACGGTTTGCTGGTGGTTGTAATGTTCAATTTGCTGTAAACCCTGAGAATGACGAAATCATAGCCGTAGAAATCAATCCCCGGGTAAGTCGTTCTTCCGCTTTGGCCAGCAAGGCAACTGGTTACCCCATTGCCAAGGTCGCTGCAAAATTAGCCATCGGCTTTAATCTTAATGAGCTGAAGAATCAGATCACCAAAACAACCAGTGCATATTTCGAACCGGCGCTGGACTATGTAATTGTAAAGATACCCCGCTGGAACTTTGATAAGTTTAAAGGTTCAGATCGGCACCTTGGGTTACAGATGAAGTCGGTGGGTGAGGTAATGGGGATTGGACGTAATTTTCAAGAGGCATTACAAAAGGCTTGTCAGTCACTGGAAATCAACCGAAATGGTTTAGGAGCAGATGGACGGGAAATGCTTCATAGGGAAAACCTCTTGGACAGTCTGGCAAACCCTACCTGGAACAGACTATTTCATGTGTATGATGCCTTTAAAATGGGCATCCCTTTTAATACTATTCAGAACCTGACCAAAATTGACAAATGGTTCCTTCAGCAAATTGAAGAGCTGATAGATCTGGAGAAGCAGATAAAAGCTTACACATTGAATACAATTCCTAAAGACCTGCTAAGAACCGCCAAAGAAAAAGGCTACGCAGATCGTCAACTAGGCCATTTATTGGGTTGTTTGGAAAGTGAGGTGTTTGAACATCGAAACAATCTGGGCATCAAACGAGTCTATAAATTGGTAGACACTTGTGCCGCGGAATTTGAAGCTCAGACCCCATACTATTATAGTACCTTCGATGAGGAAAATGAATCGGTAAGTTCTGACAACAAAAAGATTGTGGTCCTTGGTTCGGGTCCAAACCGCATTGGTCAGGGAATAGAGTTCGATTACAGTTGTGTTCATGGAGTACTCGCTGCTAAAGAATGTGGCTATGAAACCATCATGATCAACTGCAACCCGGAAACGGTAAGTACTGATTTTGACATTGCTGATAAGCTGTACTTCGAACCGGTATTTTGGGAGCACATCTACGATATTATTATGCTTGAGAAGCCGGTAGGTGTAATTGTGCAGCTTGGTGGGCAAACCGCACTTAAACTAGCTGAAAAACTCACCAGATTCGGTATTAAGGTTATAGGTACCTCTTATGAATCGCTTGATCTTGCCGAGGACCGTGGGAGCTTCTCTACTTTATTAAAGGAAAACAACATCCCCTACCCTCCGTTTGGAGTGATAGATGATGCAGCTGGGGCAATAGAACTTTCAAAGGAAATTGGTTTCCCGCTTTTGGTCCGTCCTTCTTATGTTTTGGGTGGGCAAAGTATGAAGATCGTGATCAACGAGCAAGAGTTAGAAGCCCATATTCTTGACATTTTAAAAGATATCCCTGGCAATAAAGTCCTTTTGGACCACTTTCTGGATGGAGCAATAGAGGCAGAAGCTGATGCCATCAGCGACGGAGAGGATGTTTATATCATTGGGATTATGCAGCATATAGAGCCAGCGGGTATTCATTCAGGCGATTCATACGCCGTACTGCCTCCGTATAATCTTGGCGACTTTGTGATGCGCCAGATTGAAAAGCACACTATAAAGATAACCCTGGCGTTGAAAACAGTAGGCCTAATCAATATTCAATTTGCCATTAAGAATGACAAGGTTTATGTTATTGAAGCCAATCCCAGAGCTAGCCGAACGGTACCATTTATTTGTAAGGCCTACAAAGAACCCTATGTAAATTACGCCACCAAAGTGATGTTGGGAGAGAAGAAGTTAAAGGACTTTGATTTTAAACCTGTAAAAAAGGGTTATGCTATTAAAGAGCCGGTATTTTCTTTTGATAAATTTCCAGACGTAAACAAAGAGTTGGGACCTGAAATGAAATCAACCGGAGAAGCTATCTATTTTATAGATGACCTGATGGATGATTATTTTATGAAAATCTATTCAGAACGAAACATGTACCTTAGTAAGTAAGTTATATATTAGAAAAGCCCTTCAGTAGATATGTTGAAATTTCTGGCCATATTATTTATTATTTCATACCTGACCTACAAAGTTGGCGGTTACCTGATGCGGGCACTTTATGTCGCCCTGGGGCAAAATCCCTCCCAGCGAAATTCTCACCGCAAATCAAAACCAAATATGGATGGAAAAGTAAGTATTGATTACGTCCCGCAGAATAAAAAAGGAGGTAAGAGCGATTTCAAAGGGGGTGAGTACGTGGATTATGAAGATGTTAAATAATCGTTAGTTGCCATGCGCTTGGCGCCCTGCGCAAGCCCTCAAACCCTAATTATATCTCTTGTACTTGTTTTGAGTGTTGTATTTCTTCCAGTTTGGCGCTTTACTCCTTTGCACTTTATTCCTGTTGGTGGCACTGCGAATACGGTAATTATTTGCGACCTCATAGTCATTGTAGGTTGAACCATTTTGATAAATATATGTGGTTTCGGCACAACCGCCCATTAGGAAAACTAACAGGATCATTCCTACTGGTAATATTTTCTGTTTTTCTATTAATGCCCGCATCCTGACAGGGTTAAAAGTGAAATAATTATTAGTTAATACCTGGAAGAATAAAATAGTAACAAGCCCGGTTGAAATAAACTTACATCTCAGGAATTGGATGATGCCATGGATTAATTGTGCAATACCTGGTACTATGGCAAATTATCGGCAATTTCTGGCAATTTCGAGCAATTTCGAAATCCTTTAGTACATGATCTTTTAGGATTTATTTGCTACAAATCCTATTATTGCAATTGCATTCAAGCAAACATGGCCTGGTTTAGAAGAAAAGACAAAGGAATTCAAACCCCAACCGAAGCCAAAAAGGAAGCGCCTGATGGACTTTGGTATAAAACCCCCAAAGGACATCCCATCCATATCAGGGAATTAAAGAGTAACTGTTTCGTCAGCATCAAGGATGGTTATCACTTCAGGATTGGATCTAAAGAATACTTTGAGATATTATTTGACGACAACAAGTTCCAGGAACTTAACCCAGATTTGACATCCGCTGACCCATTGGGTTTTGTTGATACAAAAGCATATCCGGATCGCATTGCGTCTACCCAGGAAAAAACTAATTTAAAAGATGCCGTTCGTTCAGCAACAGGCAATCTAAATGGTATTCCCCTGGTAATATGCTGTATGGATTTCGAATTCATTGGTGGTTCAATGGGATCGGTAGTAGGGGAAAAAATTTCTAAAGCCATAGACTATTGCCTGGAACAAGGCCTTCCCCTTTTAATAATCTCAAAATCCGGGGGCGCCCGAATGATGGAAGCGGGATTTTCTTTGATGCAAATGGCCAAGACATCTGCCAAACTATCCCTAATGGCGGATGCTGGTTTGCCCTATATTAGTCTGTTAACTGATCCTACTACCGGGGGAGTTACCGCTTCATTTGCAATGCTGGGTGATTTCAACATAGCGGAACCGGGGGCGTTAATCGGGTTTGCAGGACCAAGAATAATCCGGGAAACCATAGGTAAAAGTTTGCCGAAAGGATTTCAAAGTTCTGAATTTGTATTGGAACATGGATTCCTTGATTTTATCGTAGACCGGCGTGAATTAAAAGATCGGTTGGCTACTTTACTCAGGATGTTGCAATAATCCAAGGACTGAAGAACTGAGGACTGAGGGACTGATTTTTTGGTTTCTACGCTTCACATTCAACCATCCACTAATACAATCATTCACTCATTAATGTTTATATTTGTCACGGTTAAAATTCCCGGACAGATTATAATAATCATACCCACATGACTACCATTATTACCTCCATCATAGCCTTTACCCTGGTGATCCTGCTTTTGGTTATGATCCTGTTATATGCTCAAAGCAAATTGGTTCAATCAGGGGATGTTAGAATAATAATCAATGGGGACGAAGGTAAT
>Ga0114949_10002772_pt1 | contig 10994 bp, 9 predicted proteins | sample N074metaG_FD_83505 | JGI IMG/M metagenome (GOLD analysis project Ga0114949, IMG submission 83505) | Deep subsurface microbial communities from Kermadec Trench to uncover new lineages of life (NeLLi) - N074 metaG | ecosystem: Environmental > Aquatic > Marine > Ocean trench > Sediment | place... | reverse complement strand
CGAATCGGGCGTCGATCGCCCGGAAATGCCAAATATCCGGCCGAACGAGACCGCCTGGCTGTCGCTTCTCCCGACCGCTGTGCGCCCCGAAACCGATGAAATGTTGATCATCGGCCTGGGCGGAGGCCGGACCCTCGAAGCGACCGCGTCCTCGGTCTCTTCGATCGACGTCATCGAACTCGAGGAAGAAGTCGTCATCGCGAATCGGCGGATCCCGCGCCCGATCGATCCCCTCACGGATCCGCGGGTCTCACTGCGTCTTGGGGACGCCCGCGGTGCGATGCTTCTGACCGACAAGCTCTACGACGCGATCGTGTCCCAACCCTCCCATCCCTGGACCTCGGGCGCGTCCCACCTCTATACGCGGGAATTCTTCGAACTCACGAAGTCGAAGCTCAAACCCGGCGGCGTCTTCATCCAATGGATCGGACTGGGGTTCGTCGACATCCCGCTATTCGGGAGCCTGATGGCGGCGATGAGCGGTGTCTTCGAATACGTCCACGTCTATCGACCGGTCCCGGCGGCGCTCGTGTTCGTGGCCTCGGACCAGCCGATCGACCTCATCGAGTCGGGCCCGCGTGCGCTCGCACTCGCCCCCGAAGATTTTGCAATCCAGGGAATCCATCGTGTCGAAGATCTACTCGCGAGCTGGTCGCTCGGAAGCGAGGGCGTTCGTGCGCTCGCCGAGGGCCATCCGCAAAATACCGACGACCACAATCGACTCGCGACGACCCGACTCCCGCCCGCCCGTGCCCGCGCGAATCGCCGGGCCTTCGACGCGAATCTCGAATCCGCAGATCCGCTCTCGGCCGAATCCCTGGCCGGTGTCGAGCCCGAGGCCGTGGTGCGGCGGATGGCGGTAAACGGCGAACGCGCGCGCGCCATGCGGGTCGCGGCGCGGCTCCCGGAGGTACTCAGCCTGTCTGCCAGGGGTTGGCTGGCGCTCGATTCCGGCCAGAAAGCCCGAGCCGGAACGCTCTTTCGCAAGGCCGTCCAGGCGGATCCGAGCCACGCGGCCGCGCGATCGGGGCTGATCCAGACCCACGGGCAGGCGTTGATCAGCGAGCTCGGTCTACCCTTCAGCGAAACGGAGCAGGTCGTTCTCGACGCGCAGGCCGCAATCGAGAATCGTGACTGGCAGGCCGTACAGGCTCTCGACGGGGCGCTCGCGGAAATCCGTCCCGGCGATTTCTTCTACGGATTCGCCGCCCAGGCACGGGCCGGCTGGAGGATCGACGCGGCGACGCCCGAGCGCGGTCGCGAGGCAATCGTCCTGATCGATGAATTGCTGACGCGACAGCGTCTCGGCGAGTTCTTCTTTCAACGCGCACGTGCCGGTGCGATCGCCGGCGACAAGCAGCTCGCCTGGGCCGCACTCGAGCATATCTCCACGAGTCGCTTCAACGTTCCTCGACTCGCGAAACGAAGCCTCGCCCTGGCGCGATCACTGGGTGAGCCGCCCGAGGGCTCCGACGTGATCGTCCGACTCAAGCAGGGCGGACGTCCGCGTCGATGATCCGGATGCCGCCCTCGACTGATTAGGCGTAGCGCCACCGCCCCGCTCGCGGGGTAAAGCCGCCTCCGGATAGCGTTTTCCGGGCGCGCAGCGGAGGGAAAGTCTAGACTGGGCGCCATGATGAAGATTTCGTTCGAGCTCAGCGACAAGGACCTCCGCTATTTCCGACAGGTTCTCCAGAAGGTCCGCAAAGGTCGAAATGCCGAGAACGAAGACGTGATTCTGGCCGAGGCTAAATCCCTGCTTCTCGATGTCAAGAATACGGACGCGCCACAGTTCATTCGAAGCCGAATCGCCCAGCTCGCGAAGCTGATCGATATGGTCACGGACAGGGATTGGCGACTCGAGGGAGCGGATCGCAAGCGCGTCCTGAACGCGCTGGCCTACTTCGCGGATCCCGATGATCTGATCCCCGACCGCGTCCCCGGTCTCGGCTTTCTCGACGACGCGATCATGGTCGAACTCGTCGTCCAGGATCTGAAGCACGAGATCGAAGCCTTCGAGGCGTTCGTCGAGTTCCGAAAACTCCGGCGAAAGGAAAAGGACGCGACCCCGGAACGGCTCGAGAAGCGCCGGGTCAACCTCCAGGGGCGCATGCGTCGGCGACGGCGCGGCGATCGGGAGCGTCACGCGCGAAAGCAGGGTCGATCCCCGATCAGCCTCTGGTAGCTGCCTTTTTGTTCCTGCGGAGAACTCCGGAGGAGTTCTCCTTGGAGGACCGGGAACAACCTCTTGTGACGGGGAACGACCACTCGTGACCGGGAACAACCTCTTGTGGCGGGGAGCGATCTCTTGTGGCCCGGAACGAGCTTCCGGGGGCCGCGAGCGACCGGGCGGGGTCAGGGGCGACCCTGGGGGCCAGGAGTATAACCATTCTCTGGGCTGACCGGGGCTCGGGCCGTTCGTTGCCGATCGGCCGTGGGGCGTCGCTCACATGAATTTGCGGACGGGGATTCGCGGTTTGTGGTAAAACTCCGGCGCAGACGCGCCGGGGGGTGATGCCGTCCCCATCGCTCGGCCTGCCTGCGGAGACGAGGATCGATCATGGGAATGCGCATCCTGGGCTGGGGGACCGCTCTGCCCGACCGGGTCGTGACGAATGCCGACCTCGAGAAGACCCTCGACACGAGTGATGAGTGGATCGTCGAGCGAAGCGGAATCCGCGAGCGTCGGATCGGCGACTCGACCGCCGAGATCGCCATCGCCGCGGGGCGCGAGGCGCTCGCGCAATCCGGGATCGACGCCGCATCGATCGATCTGCTGATCCTGGCGACGACAACCCCCGATCAGTCGGTTCCCGCGACATCGGCCCAGGTTCATCATGAACTGGGGCTCGGCGGCGGAGCCTTCGACCTCAACGCCGCGTGTGCGGGCTTCGTCTACAGCCTCGTGATGGCCAACGGGATGCTCGGAAGCGGCAGCAGGCGAGTGCTCCTGATCGGTGCGGAAACCCTCAGCCGTCTGACGGATTGGAACGATCGCAACACGGCCGTTCTGTTCGGTGACGGCGCGGGTGCGCTGGTACTCGAATCGGTACCCGACGAAGGTCAGCTGCTCTCCTGGGACCTTGGACTGGACGGCTCGAGGCGCGAGATTCTCTCGGCGGAACTCGGCGGCTTCATCCAGATGGACGGCCGCGAAGTCTTCAAACGTGCGGTTCGAGTGCTCGTCCACTCGGCGGAGCGCACGCTCGAGCAGGCCAAGGTCCGCGCGGACGAGATCAAGCTCCTCGTCCCCCACCAGGCCAATATCCGAATCATCCAGGCGGCCTGCGATCGTCTCGGCATCGAGCACGAGCGCGCCGCAATCGTGCTGCATCGCACGGGCAACACATCGTCGGCTTCGATTCCGCTCGCGCTCGTCGATGCAATCGCCCACGGTCGGCTCGAACCCGATGACCTCGTGTTGCTCGCGGGATTCGGTGCGGGAATGACCTGGGGCAGCGCGCTGATCCGATGGCAGAACCCGGGTTCTGCGACCGGCGCGCACGACCGACAAGCGGATTCGAAGGAACGGGAACTGAGCGATGGGTGAGAAACGTCGAGTCGCGGTGACCGGAATCGGAGTGGTCTCGCCGGTGGGAATCGGCCTGGAGGCCTTCTGGCAGGGGCTTCTCGCACCGCAGCCGACCGAAGAGCGGCGGGTCCACGATTTCGACCCCAAGGATTTCTACGACGACACCAAGGCCATCCGCCGGGCGGATCGCTTCGAGCAGTTCGCGATCGCCGCGGCGAAGCAGGCGCTCGGACAATCGGGCTCCCTGGATACAGATCCCGAGCGGATCGGCGTGCTCGTCGGCACGGGCATCGGCGGCGTCGCGACCCACGAGGCGCAGACGCTCGTGCTCGACAGGAAGGGCCCGCGGCGGGTCTCGCCCTTCACCGTTCCGATGATGATGGTCAACGCCGCGGCCGCCGCGATCTCGATCCAATACGGCTTCCAGGGACCCTGCGAAACCGTGGGGACGGCCTGCGCGACGGGAACCCACGCGATCGGGACTGCGGCCCGTTGGATCCAACACGGGCTGTGCGACGCGGTCCTGGCGGGCAGCTCCGAGGCCGCGATGACCCCGATCTCGATCAACAGTTTCAGCAATATGAAAGCGCTCTCGCCGACGGGAATCTCCCGCCCCTTCGATACCGCACGGGACGGGTTCATCATTTCCGAAGGCGGCGCGGTCCTCGTCCTCGAAGAATGGGAACACGCGACCCGGCGTGGCGCCACCCTCCTCGGCGAAGTGCTCGGTTCGGCCAGCGTCGCCGACGCACACCATATCACCGCTCCCGCGCCCGAGGGCACCGGAGCGATCCGGTGCATGCAGCGCGCCCTCGACGATGCGGGCGTCGAACCTTCGCAGATCGCCCACATCAACGCGCATGGCACGAGCACCGCCCTGAACGACGCCGCAGAGGCCAAGGGCATCGCTCAGCTCTTCGGCCATCCGGGTCCGATCGTCACGTCGATCAAGGGAGTGACCGGGCATTCGTTAGGCGCGGCGGGTGCGCTCGAAGCCGCAGCGGTCTTGCTTTCGATGCATCACGCGCTGATCCCACCGACGGATGGGCTCGAACAATACGATCCCGATCTCCCGAAGATCGACGTCGTCCAGAAGGAAGCGCGGCCCTGGACGCCGGGTCCATCGCTCTCGAATTCCTTCGGCTTTGGCGGTCACAACGGAACACTCGTCCTGGGGCCCGCCTGAGCCCAGCGGTCGCCCCCCGTCGAGCACGACATCCTCATCCATCCCATTCATCCCCTGCATCAATTCGTCCAGATCCCCCTCGGGTAGGAACGTATTGGCTCCCGCCTGGTCCCTACGCCACGAACGGACAGTCGAGTCACGCATGGAGGATGAACCAATGCATTCGACAAAACGGACCCTGACGAAGCGAATCACCCTGGGAAGCCTGCTGATCGGCGTGCTGGCCTTCGCTGCCGCGGCGGAGGCTGGAGACCGGCACGATGCGCGCCAGATCGATAGACGACTGGACCGTCGGAGTGAAGCCATCGATCATTCGCTCGACTTCCTGGCCCTGGCGGCTTGGGTGTCGGGAGAGTATGGCCTGGCCCTCGAACTGGACCGAGTAGGGGATCGAATAGGGGATCGAATCGAGCATCGCTACGACCGGCGAGGCGACCGGGTGCTTCGCAACGCTCGGCAACACGCGCGAATCGTGCGACACGATCATCGTACAAAGCACGATCGGCGTGTCCGAAAGCACGCTCGCTACGAGTCGAAACATGCGAGCGATCGACACCGTCACCACGATCGATGTCGACACTCCGATCGCGGTCGACACCGGCTGCGAATCGATCGCCACGACCCGCTCGGGATGCATGGCCGCCTGCGGATTCACTAACCGCCACCGTTTTCGGTCAACGCGCACCCTGGAAACGCGAGAACACCAAAAACCACGTCGAGTTCCACCGGGGGTTAGTCCGGGGCCGGGGGGGCACTTGGGAGCCTCCCGGCCCTTTCCGTGGCACACTTCGGCGAGCCCGTGATCGGGCGAGACCTGGCCGATCACTATGCGAAGGAGGCGTGAAGCCATGTGGGGAGCGTTGTCTCCACGCCGCAAGGCGATCGTAGACCGCCTGTCGGTCTGGCTGTTCAGCGCCTGCTGGACCGCCGCCGCGCTCGACCTGCTCCCGCATCTGGTCGGCAACGATCGCCGCCTCACCGCGTTACTCGCCGCGCTCCCCGCGCTGCTGGCGGGCTACCTCGTCGCCGACTTTCTGGCGGGTTCGGTCCATTGGCTCGCGGACCGATACTTCGATCCGACGACGCCGCTGCTCGGCCCCCTGTTGATCGCACCCTTTCGAGAACATCACGACGACGCCGCTAGCATTGGCCGACATGATTTCTTCGAAGTCTCGGGCAACAACGCCCTCGTGAGCATCCCTCTCGTTCTCGCGCTCTTCGCCCTGCCAGCACCGACCGCCTTCGGAACGGCTTTCATCGCCCTCTTCGGCCTCAGCCTGAGCGCGGCGCTCGTCGCCACGAATCAATTCCACGGCTGGGCCCACGCCGCCGACCCCCCGAGCCCGGTTCGCCGGCTACATCGATGGGGACTCATCCTGACCCCCGAACGACACGCCCTCCACCACAGCGCGGCGCACGATCGCTCCTATTGCGTGACCTCGGGCTGGCTGAACCCCCTGCTCGACGGCCTTCACTTCTTCGATCGGATCGAGAAAGTGATCGACGGCTCGCGGCGGCGGATGACCTGAGACATGACCGAATCATTCTGGCATGAGGTCTACACCGGCGACCTCCAGAGCCTCTATGCCCTGCTGGTCGTCCCGTTGGCCTTCCTCGCCTGGCGCGCGGTCGTCCCCACCGACCCCTCTCGCGCAGTGGTCTCCGAAGCGACCCGCTTCGTTTCCGGTCTCACACTCTTCTTCGCGGTCGCGACGATGATCGACCCGCTCTCGACCGGGCCCCTCCTGCGTATCGACACACTCGAGGGCACGATCGCAACGACGCTGATCCCTTTCTTCTTCGTCCTTTTGGGCGACCTGCGGGTTCTCTGGCTCGCCATCGGTGTCGCGCGCCCGCAACGCAGCCTCGCGGAGAATCTCGCTTGGGCGCTCGGAATGACTCTGATCGTCCCGGTGGTCGCAGGCATCAGCTATGGGCTTGCACGCTGGCTCGTGCGGGATGTCCACGAACAACTGCTCTGGATGCTCTACGAGTTCGGCTTCTTTTCGCTATGCCTGTTTCTTTCGAGGAGCTGGATTCCCAGAAGCCTCGCGAACCAGCCCGCGCGAGCGAGCTATCTGCGCGCGCTCTTCGGTTTCAGCGCCGCCTACTATGCGCTCTGGCTGATCGCGGATCTCCTCGTCGTGGTCGGCGGGTTCGACCTCGGTTGGGCGATCCGGATCGTCCCGAACCAGCTCTACTATTCGTTCTGGGTACCCTTCGCCTATTGGCGCTTCTTCTCGGCCCCTTCGGTGAAGGCCACGTGATAGGCGCCTTCGAGTAGATCGAGCCAGGCCTCGAGATAGCGCTCTCCCCGAACCGACGACGCCGCCGAAGGATCGCCCAACACCCCGCTCTCGGTATTGGGTCGGAGGCTCGGGTAGAAGAGCGCCTGGGCTTGCCCGGGTCCGACGATGCGCCCCGGGACGAGGCCGCTCGTTCGAATCGAGCCGGGCCGCAACATCGCCACGAGACTCGTTTCGTACTCACCCGCGTGCGGTCCCGCAGCCAGGGGCGAGAGCGCCTCCGCCTCCACGATCGACGATTGCATCGCGCCGACCCGCAGATCCGTCTCGATCCGCAGGGCGAGCGGCTTCGCGGCCTCCTCGAGCCGCCGTCCCATCTCACCCAGCGCGTCGACGTTGCCGCCGTGCGCGGTAAAGAGGAACACGCGTTCGAAGCCGTGGTGGGCAACCGAACGAAGCAGATCGCGCAGGATCGCTTCGAGCGTCTCGGGCTCGACGTGCAACGTTCCCGGAAAGTCCAGATGCTCGCTCGCACAGCCGATTGCAACGGCCGGGAGTGCGATCGCATCCTCGAGCCGATCGGCGAGGCCTTCGAGGAGCGCGTCCGCGATCCATCGATCCGTTCCGAGCGGGAGATGGGGTCCGTGCTGCTCGATCGAACCGAGCCCGATCAACGCCGTCCGCCGTCCCTCGGCGATCAAGTTCTCGATCTCGGGCCAGACCCCTTCCTCCAGCCGGCGCGCAGCACGCGGCGCCGACGGCGCCACAGAAACGCTCGGCGTCCGATCGGGCCCCACGGAATACAGCGCGGCTTCGCGGTCGACGCCTGGCCAATCCACCAGATCCGCGTCGGTTTCCGCGAGCACACGGAGCACCAGGTCATCGAAGAGCGCTTCGTATTCGACGGCCGCGAAGGGCCAGGGCAGCTCCGCCCGCAGGACGCGTAGATCATGCAGCGCGGGATCGAGCGTCGAGCGGAAGCGCGAGAGCCAGGCCTCGGACGTCGGGCCCGGATCGCGCGGGGCGAGATAGAGGATCGACGTCGGTCGGAGCGCGAGACTCTGCAGCGGCCCGTGTGCGAATTGCAGCACATCGACCGCCCGGGGCTGCGGCCGGAGCATGCCCTCCGCCAGCTTCAACGTGAGCTGGTCCACCATCTCCAGCGCGCCGCCCTCGGCGACGAGCAGCAGGCTTCGGGCGGCATCGAAGAAGGGCGCGAGAGGCGTGTGCGTCGGAAAGGCGCGAGCGGATTCGAGCGCTGCCCCGTGCTGTGCCCGGATCAGGGCGGAGGTCTCCAGCTCGAGCGGAGTCGCATCACCGAGCGCCCGCGCCGTCAGCGTTCGCAACAGACTCCAGGCCACGACGTAGCCGGCGCGGGCCCCGATCACGCGGAGCAGTGCACCGTATTCCGTGCCACATCCCAGATCGAGCCGGACGACGCCCCGGCGATCGAGATGCTCGAGCCAGATGCGCTTCTCCGGGTCGAGCCCCTCCTCTTCTGAGGTCGCAGCCGAGAGTCCCGTCACCAGGATCACTCCACCCCAGTCATCGACATGGGCCAGGGCATGCCGCGCATTCGCACTCAGCCCCTGGGAAAACACGACGAGCCAATCCGCCCGTGCGCCCGGGGGCGAGCCGCCCGCAAGCGAACCCGTCGACGCGAAGCGAGCGGGTTGGCCGCAGAAACGCGCCGCCACTTCAGCGAGATGACGCGCGTGTCCCTCGGAGGTGCCGATCCCCGTCGTCACCAGGCAGCGCGGCAGGTCCCGCGGCACGGATTCGAGCGCCTCGAACCGTGGCGGAAGCGCCGCCACGATCTCGGGCGCCGCTCGCACGCGCTCGGCCAGAAGCGCACGCCCTCGCGCGGCGGTCTCAGGGCTCGGCATGATCGCGGTCGTCGAAGTGGACGACGACACTTCCGTGGCCGCGTTCGCGAATCTCGACCAGGCGACGACGCAGCGCCAAGCGACCGCGCGAACCCGGACCGGGCAAGCGATCGAAAAGGCGCATCGACACGGCTTCACCCTTGCTATTCGACTGGAACGCGGTCGCGAGCGGCTCTTCGCCGAGCGAAAGAAGAATCGATTCGCGTTCAGCCGACCGGTCGTACACCACGCTCAGCCGAAACCATTCGACCGCGTCGGCGGCGGAATCCGCCCTCGCGAGCGGAACATCCGACGCGAGGGACGCAAGGGGAAGCGCGATCGGAAGAAAATACGAGGCGGTCATGACCCGCTGGGGATCGCCCGGCAACGGCGTCGGCTCGAAGACGCGAACCGGCTCGGGCGGGAGCGCACCGGCCAATCGAGTCGGTCGATCCAGTGCATGACCGGAATCGTGCTTAGCGGTCAAATAGTCCCGATTGAAGGGCGACGTGGGGCCCTGGATGGACTCCGTCCCGAGAACCTCGATCTTTTCGCCCTCGAGCGCGAGCGCGACGGCCGCCGTTTTATCCGGGTTGTTGGTCAGCAACTTGATCGGTGCCCGGATGCCGAGCATCCGGCTCATCGGCGCGACGATATCGTAGTTCCGCAGGTCCGCCGGCAATCCCATCGACGCATAGGCCTCGAAGGTCGTCACGCGATTCCCGCTCGCCTGGACGATCATCCGGTCACGGGCCTTGGCCGTGAGCCCTGCGCCGCGCCCCTCCTGCATCAGATAGAAGACGACCCCACGTCCCTCCAGCGCCATCGTCGTCAGCGCGCCTTCGAGCTGTTCTGCACAATCGCAATCACAACCCATCAGGCACTCGCTGGTGACGCACGAGGAATGGACTCGTGCGAGCAGGGGCGCCGACCGGCCGAGATCTCCCAGGGAGATTGCCATCGCGGTCGCATCGTTCGCGAGATCGCGAAAGAAATGGACGTCGAACTCGAATCGGGCGAACGCCAGCCGGTGCTCACCGAGACGAAGCGTCGCCTTGCTGATTCCGAGACCGCCCTCGTCGAAATTCATGAGTCACCTCGGGCTCGCGGATCGTGTTTTCTCTGACTCATCGCGGAAAAGTAGGCGATCAGGGCGTCGAGGTCGGCCTCGCTGAGATTCGGATGAGCGGGCATGCTCGTATAGCGAGTCGCTTCCGGATTACGGATATAACCTCGAATCTGCGGAATCGGGCGATATTCGACGATGCTGCGGGGCACGTTGAGATCGGGACCCACCTTTCCGCCCTCGCCATTGATCGAATGGCAACTCGCGCAGGTGCTTTGGAAGAGCGCGTAGCCCGCCCAACCCGGCTCGCTCCTCGCGAGTCCACGCGGCACGGTGCGTGGAAAGGCCTGTTCGAAGGGCGCGACGTCAATGCGCGCGAGTTGGTAGGGCCAGGGTCGGGCGTGCGGAGGGCCCTCGTCGGTTCCGGTCCAGACCAGATAGAAGGGCGAAGGGTCGACCTGTTTTCGGTCGATCTTCGTAAAGCGCGAGACACCGGCCCCCTGGTTCATCCGAGCCGGCTCACCGAACGCGAGGAAGGCACCCGCTTCGAGCAGATCTTGCCCGGAGACGGGTCGCGTATAGCCATCCAACGCTCGCAACAGGAGCCCCCGATCCCGTTGTCCCTCGGCACCGCCGCTGTCGGCGAAGCCCAGATCGAGCACACATCCGAGGGGAAATGCGACGTAACGCATCTGCCTCTCGTGGTACGGATCCTCGACCTCCACCTCGCGTTCCGCGCAGGCGACCCGCATCCCCGAGAGCGAGATCGCGCGTTCGTCTCCCCTTGCGTCCTTGAATCGAAGTGACGCCTCGGACTCCGCCCAGGCCGTACCGGTCGCCAGCCCGGACACCGCCAGGACACCGCAGAGCATCCCTCCGACCCAGACTCGCCGGGACCGTAGACGTCTCGCAGGGGTCATACGAACTCCAAGCCATCCAGCAGCAGCTCGCGGTTCGCGATCCCGCCCGCAGCGGGCGCGCGCAAAATCCTCATGGCGATTCAATCGGTCCGCTTGCGCAACAGGATGCTGCCCACGGAATAGCCCGCCCCGAATGAACATAAGACCGCCTCGTCCCCCACCGCGAGATCCGCACGATG
>Ga0114949_10002771_pt1 | contig 10994 bp, 7 predicted proteins | sample N074metaG_FD_83505 | JGI IMG/M metagenome (GOLD analysis project Ga0114949, IMG submission 83505) | Deep subsurface microbial communities from Kermadec Trench to uncover new lineages of life (NeLLi) - N074 metaG | ecosystem: Environmental > Aquatic > Marine > Ocean trench > Sediment | place... | reverse complement strand
TAGACGGGGAGGCGCACTGTTGGTGGCGCCCCGGGGTTGATACTTGCACCGCGGGCCGGAGCCAGCGCATCGCTGATGTCGTTGATTTGGATCGACAAGACTTCCACCATCGTGAAGTCGGTCACGGCTGGAGAATTCTCCTGCGACCACCCGACAGCCGAAATACCGAGCGCCGCAGCTGAAATTGCGAGCCAAGTAGGTTGGAAGCGCATCGGACCTCCTCGGCCGTGGCCGGCAGGCCGTTTCGTCCACTCCCCCATGCGCAAATTGTAGTCTAGCTTGCGAGTTCTGGGAGAGAGGCAAAGAGATCGAGGGCCTCGGGATTGGCGAGCGCTTCCCGATTGGTGACCGGTCTCCCGTGGACAACGTCGCGCACCGCCAGCTCCACGATCTTTCCACTGCGAGTTCTCGGAATATCCGACACCTGGATCACGAGCGCCGGGACGTGCCGCGGACTCGCCTGCTCGCGAATATGCGTCCGGATTCGCTCGATTAGCGGCTCATCGAGTTCGACACCATCGCGGAGCCGGACAAAGAGAACCACGCGGACATCAGACTGCCAGTCCTGACCGATCACGAGGCTCTCGAGAACCTCGTCGTGCTGCTCGACCTGCCGATAGATCTCGGCCGTTCCGATCCGAACCCCGCCGGGGTTCAAGACCGCATCGGAGCGCCCGTAGAGAATGACGCCTCCGCGCTCATTGAGTTCCGCGAAATCCCCCTGGCACCACACGCCGGGAAATCTCGCAAAGTACGCAGCACGGTAAGATTCGTCGTTCGGGTCGTTCCAAAAACGGATCGGCATCGAAGGAATCGGCGCGCTGCAGACAAGCTCCCCTTTCTCGCCAACCCTAGGTCGCCCGCCTTCGTCGTAGACCTCGACCTTCACCCCGAGGCAGCGCACCTGGATCTCACCTCGCCAAACAGCTCCGATCGGGTTGCCACCTACGAAGCAAGAGACGATGTCCGTGCCGCCCGAGATCGACGAGAGACAGAGATCGCGCTTGATCTTCGAGTAGACGTAATCGTAACTCTCGGAAATCAACGGAGAGCCCGTCGACAGCATCGTCTCCAGGCTCGATAAATTGTGCGTGCGAGCCGGCTCGAGTTCTGCTTTCGCGAGCGCATCGATGAATTTCGCGGATGTTCCAAAAACTTTCATCCGCTCGCTTTCGGCAAAATCAAACAGCACATTGCCATCGGGATGAAATGGCGATCCATCGTAGAGCAACAATGTCGCCTCTGAAGCGAGGCCCGACACCAACCAGTTCCACATCATCCACCCGCAGGTCGTGAAGTAGAAGAAGCGATCGCCCGGCTTGAGATCAACGTGTAGTCGGTGTTCCTTCAAGTGCTGGAGCAGGACTCCTCCAGCTCCGTGAACGATGCATTTCGGAACTCCGGTCGTTCCAGAGGAATAAAGGATGTAGAGGGGATGATCGAACGGGAAGGCCTCGAACTCGATCTCCTCGGTTGCAAACGACTCGAGCGCATCGGAGTACCGGACAGCCGTCGAAACGCTCTCGGCCGGCGCATCCGAACCCGAGTAGGGAGCGATCACGACCTTCTTCAGGGATGGAATCTGCTCGCGAATCGCTTCGATGCGTTCGGTCGAATCCCGCCACTGGCCAGCGTAGCGATAGCCGTCGGTCGCAAAGAGGACCACGGGTTCGATCTGGCCGAAGCGATCCACCGCACCTTGCACGCCAAAATCTGGCGAGCACGATGACCAGATCGCGCCGAGGCTCGTCGTCGATAGCATTGCGACAACCGCCTCGGGTGTATTCGGTAAATACCCGGCGATGCGATCCCCAGCCCGCACTCCCCACGCGCGGAGCTGCTGCCGCAACCGCGAAACGGCGCTGTAGAGTTCTGCGAAGGAGAGCGATCGGGCGACGCGATCCTCACCGCGGAAGATCAGCGCCGCAGCGTCATCGCGTCTGCGCAGCAGGTTTTCGGCGAAATTGAGACGCGCGTCGGGGAACCACCGCGCACCGGGCATCTGATCGCCGTCCCGCAGCACGCAATCGCCCCGCTCCTCGCAGAGAACACCGACGAACGACCACAGCGATGTCCAGAATTGCTCGGGTTCTTCGATCGACCAGCGATAGAGGGTCGAGTAGTCGCCGATCGGAAGCTGCCATTCGCCTTCGACCGCACGAATGAACGCAGTGAGGTTGGCCGCTTCGACCCGCTGCCGGCTGGGCTGCCAGATCGGCTTCATGGCGGTTTCTCCTGCGGGATCACTACCGAAAGACCTCGCGGCGGGCGAGGAATGTAGGCCTCAGGATCTCCGGAGGCGAGCCCGCGGCGCGCGCTTGCGCGATCGGCGCCACCTTCCCACAATCACCCATTGCGCAAGCCCGCGTCCAAGGATCGCCCGGAAAATTCCCGCGATCGCTGGTGCGACGGATGAGGGTACGATCGGCTGACCATTCGAATCGATTGGCTGACGGCGCGTATCGAAAATGGGTGGGAAGAGGGGGAGTGAATTGGGCTACGTGATTGCCGCCTATGGAATCGTGATCGGATCGCTCGTCGCTTACGGGCTCTGGGTTCAACTCCAGCGCCGCAAATTGATGACACGGGGCGAGCGGGATGAAAACGATCCGGGAAGGACCTGATCTCGGCGCAATCCGCGCTCCGCGAAGCGTGCAAGCCGTGAAAACCGACCTACCGAATCAGTTGGGAACGTGGTCTCGAGTCGTCGGTGATGGTGCGGTCGCAACCGCTCAGTAGCGCGGCCGCAAATCCCGCCACGGCCAGCGCGACGAACATCCAATTCCCGGACAGAATTGACGATTTTCGGTGCACTGAGTTCCCCCCTTCAAGAGCAACAGTCTCATACTCTTTATCAATAACGGGCTGAAGATTCCAGGCCTTGCACCCCCGGCACTCAGCGACGTGGCCATTCGCGAAAAGAAACTCAGATCAGAAGACCCGCCATGCAACCGGTCATGAAGGTTGCCAGAGAGCCGGCTACGATGGAGCGAACGCCAAGCAACGCCACCTCGGGCCTGCGGCTCGGTGCGAGGCCACCAATTCCCCCCAGCAAGATGGCCAGCGAGCCAAAATTGGCAAAACCGCAAAGCGCATAGGATGCAATCACCGCCGATCGCGGCGCGAGCGCTCCGGCCGCGACGAGGTCGGCGAGTTCAGCGTAGGCGACGAATTCGTTGAGCACCGTCTTCAAGCCGAGCAGCGCTCCGACCTGGCTCGCGTCCTGCCACGGAACACCCAGCAGCCAGGCCAACGGCGCGAGCGCAAAACCGAGCAACTTTTGCAGGCTGAGATTCTCGACGCCAAACCATCCGCCGAAGGTTGAGATCGATGCGTTCACGAGCGCGATCAGGGCGACGAACGCGATGAGCAGCGCGCCCACGTAGGCCGCCAGTCGCAGTCCAGCCAGAGCGCCCTGGGCCGCCGCATCGATGACGTTGACGGCACGCTCCTCGCTGGCCGGTCGACTCTTGTCGATCGTCTCCGGCTGGTCGGTTTCCGGAATCATGATCTTTGCGATCAAAATTCCTGCCGGAGCGGAGAGCAGGCTCGCAGTGGCGAGGTGCCCCGCAAAGTCTCCTCCGCCTAACATTCCAACATAGCTGAGCATCACCGAACCTGCGACGGTCGCCATTCCCACTGTCATCAACAAGAAGAGTTCTGACCGCGTCATGCGTTCGAGATAGGGCTTTACGATCAGCGCCGCTTCGGTCATTCCCAGGAAAAGGTTCGCAACCGCCGCGAGACTCTCGGCACCAGATGTGCGCATCGTCCGCGTAAGCAACGCCGACAATCCATCTACCACGCGCTGCATGATTCCAATGTGGTAGAGAACGGAGAACAAGCTCCCCATGACGATGATGATCGGCAGCACGTTGACGACGAATGAAAAACCTGTGTCCGCGAGAGAACCGAAAACGAAACGCACACCAACATCGGTAAAACCCATCAGCGCCGCCGCTAGCGCGTTCATACCATCGAAGAATGGGCGACCCACGGGCGTCTTCAATAAGAGAACAGCGAGCCCAAACTGAATCCCCAAACCCCAAAAGACGATGCGCCACGAAATCTGGCGGCGATCGCTCGACATCGCCCAGGCGATTGCGATCAGGACGAACAGTCCAAGTGCAGAGACCGCCCGTTCGGCGAGCACCTACGCGCCTCCGCATTCGCGCAGGGTCTCGGCGAGTAGGCGAGCCGCGCGACGGGGATCGGCTGCCTCGGCAATCGCGGAAATCACGGCGACTCCCGCGACGCCCGCCTCGGCCACCTGTACGACATTTCCGAGATCGATTCCTCCGATCGCGATGACCGGCTTCGGGCGCACCGCGCGCACCACCTCTGCAAGCTGCTCGACACCGCGCGGATCGCCAGAAGCCTCCTGGGTCGCCGTCGCAAAGACGGGTCCGAACGCGATGTAATCAACCGACTCCTCCAGGGCTGCTAGGGCCTGCTCGAGAGAGTGAGTAGATCGACCGACCCACAATCGCGCTCGCGCTGCGGCCGGGATTCCCGATGGTGGGAAATCCTCCTGGCCGAGATGGACGCCATCCGCGTCCGCCGCGAGCGCCAGATCGAAACGATCGTTCACGAAAAAAACGGCGTCGAACTTTCGCGTGATCACTCGGATTGCTTCGGCCCATTCGAGCGCCACCGAGTCCGTGGCCCGCTTGGCGCGAAGTTGCACGGCCGAAGCTCCGCCTTCACAGGCGAGACGGGCCTGATCGACTGGATCGATCTTCCAGGCCGGCGCGTCATCGGCGAGGACCATCAGACCGCGGAACTTGGTGATCACTGACGACCCGGCAACACAATGCCAAGATCCGCAATTTTTTTGCGCAAGGTATTTCGATTGATGCCGAGCAGGGAGGCCGCGCGAATCTGATTGCCCTCGGTATGAGAAAGAACGGTCTCCAGCAATGGCCTTTCGACGCGCTCGAGCCACGCTCGATAGATCTCGCCGCTCTCGTGATTCTCCAACGCATTCTTCACGTCGCTCTCGATGAGCCTCTCGAGTATATCGGCGGCGGCGGGTTTCACAGGCCCACTATCTAGAAACGCGAAGTCCTCTTGGGTGAGAACTTCCCCATTCGAGAGTACGAGTGCGCGCTTGATCGCATTCTCGAGTTCTCGAACATTTCCCGGCCAGGAATACCGAGCCAGAAACGAGGTCGCTGAATCGGCCAGGAAGCGTGCACTTCCCGTTAGATCATCGGCGTAGCGAGCGACGAAGTGTTCGGCGAGCACTTCAATATCTTCGCTCCGCTCGCGAAGTGCGGGCAAGTGAATGGGCATCACCCGCAACCGGTAGAGGAGATCTTCGCGGAACGAACCGGTTGCAATCAGGGCATCGAGATCCCGATGGGTTGCGGCAACGATCCTGACGTCGACTTTCTGTGCACGCTGGGCTCCAAGCGGTGTCACGATCTGGTCCTGCAGCACCCGCAGCAACTTGGCCTGCAGATCGGCCGGCATATCGCCAATCTCGTCGAGAAAGAGGGTCCCGCCAGAAGCTTCGCTGAAGCGCCCAACCCGCGACGTAAGTGCACCCGTGAATGCTCCGCGTTCGTGGCCAAAGAGTTCGCTCTCGAGGAGTTCCCTCGGGATCGCGGCGGTATTCACGGGAACGAATGCTCCCGAGCTTCGCGGGCTTGCCGCGTGAATTGCCCGGGCGACGAGTTCCTTACCGGTCCCGCTTTCGCCCGTGATGAGCACCGAGATGTCGCGTCCGGCGACGCGCCCAATGGTCTTGAAGATTTCGAGCATCGCCGCGTTCTTGCCGATGATCCGATCGCCAGAAGCGAGGCGACCCGAAACTTCCCGGCGCAACGCTCGCACTTCGTCACGCAACTGTCGGGTGCGCAGCGCCTTGCCGGCGAGCAGTTTCACGTCTGTAATTCCAAAGGGCTTCACGAGGTATTCGAACGCACCTCGACGCATCGCTTCTACGGCGTTTTCGAAGGTGTTCTGCGCGGTAATGATCACCACCGCGGTCTGAGACCTCATCGTTCCCATGCGATCCAACAACTCGAGGCCCGTCAAACCGGGCATGCGAATGTCGAAAAATGCGACCTGGAATTCCCCTGCAGCGAGCGCTTCGAAAGCCGCATCACCGTTGTCGACGTCGACGACCTCCCAACCCTCCTCTTCGAGGGCCTCCCGCAAGACGAATCGAATCGATTCTTCGTCGTCTGCGATCAGGGCTCGCGCGATAGTCTCGCTGGTCATTTGGACCTCGACAGTGGCAGTGCGATGCGAACAGTCGTTCCGATCCCCAGCGTACTTTCGAGACTCAGCGTTCCTTCGTGGCGCGTGATCCAATGTCGCGCAACCGCGAGCCCCAAGCCTGTCCCGTCCGAGCGCGTCGTAAAGAATGGCGTGGCGACCTCTTCCAAAATTGCCGCATCGATGCCCGGCCCGGTGTCCGTCAACTCGACGAGCAGCGAAGGGCCAGCCTCACCATTGGGAGGAGAGAGGTGGTGGTCGAATGCCATCCTCGTGGTGATCACGATCTTCCCTCCTTCCTCCTCCATAGCCTGCAACGCGTTCCGGATCAGATTCAAAAAAACCTGAGAGAGTCGATCTGCGTCGGCGTCCAGGTCGGGGATCGATGGATCGAACGCTCTTTCCACCTCGATGTTCGCACCGATCTTCTCGTGTGCTGTGAGAGCGAGAACGCCATCGATCACACGGTGGATGTTGACCGGCGCGACGCGCAGATCTTCTCCCGGCGTAAAGACCATGAAATCGTCGACCAGCGACGCGATTCGATCGACCTCACGAACGATCAACTCGGCAGCGCTGCGCGACTTGTCGTCGCCGGAGCGAGCCCCGAGAATTTCCGCTGCGCCGCGGATGCCGCCGAGCGGATTCTTGATCTCGTGGGCGATCCCAGCTGCAATGCGTCCAAAAGACGCGAGGGCCTCTCGCTGGCCCACCACATCTCGCAGATTTTTTTGAATCGTACAATCGCGCAGCAGCAGCACGACACCATTGAGATCATCTCCCGAGAACAGCGGAGATGCAGAGGCGTCTACAACGAGAGCGTCACCCTGGCGCTCCTTCATGGGATATTCGCGCTCGATCACTGCGCGCCCATCTCTGAGTACCGACCGAGACAGAACCGCGATCGATTGGTCGTCGCCGAACAGATCCTCGATCGACCGGCCGACTGCGGCTTCGTTCGAGGTCTCGAGGATGCGACAAGCCTCGGAGTTGAGTGACTCTACTTCGCCTCGGACGTCGAGCACGACAACACCGTCGAGCACGGCGTCGAGCATGCTCTCGAGGTCGCGCGCCACTTCAGGCTGCCCGCTCCTCGTCGCGCAGCGCGGGCGCGCGCTTTACCACGGCGAAGAAATTACGTGTCAGATCGAGAATCTCGTCGACATCGTTCGATTCGAGTGCTTGCTGTCGAAAATTCGCACTTCCGCTCAGGCCGCGCGAATACGCAGAGACATATTTCTTCAAGTTGGTGGAGAGCACCCTGGGTTCCGTGAAGGCGTTTTGAATCCAACCGATGTGCTTCTCGATGGTGGCGAGCCTCTCAGCGCGTGTCGGTCCTCGCGCGCGCCCCCCTTTCGCAAGCGACAGCGTTTGTTCGAAGATCCACGGGTTCCCCATCGCACCGCGACCAATCATCACACCTGCAGCGCCAGTATCCGCGAGCATCTCGAAGACGTCGTTGGGTGTAATGATGTCGCCGTTTGCAAGCACTGGAATTTCGGGTACGGCCTCGACTACACGACGGATGATGCTCCGATCCGCCCGCCCGGTGTATTGCTGGGCGCGGGTGCGGCCATGAACCGACACCAACTCGGCACCTTCTTCGACCGCGATGCGCGCGAATTCCGGCGCAACAATAGACTCCGCGTTCCAGCCGGTGCGCATCTTGACCGAAAGCGTTCCCGTGAAATTCTCGCGCATGGCACGGACAATCCGCGCGGCGTGCGGTAGATCGCGCAACAGCGATGAACCCGCCCGGTTCTTGATGAACTTCTTCACCGGGCAGCCCACATTCAAGTCCACCCAGGCTGCGCCTTCGGCCTCGAGCATTCGGCAGGCCTCACCGAGAATCTCGGGTTCCGATCCAAACAACTGAAAGGCGACCGGGGCTTCTCGGGGGCTCGTCTCCAACAGCCGGCGGGTCTTCGCGCCTCCCCTCACCAGCCCCTTGGCGCTGACCGTCTCGGTAAAACTCAGCGCGGCGCCTGCCTCTCGCGAAATCAGCCGGAAGGGGAAGTTCGACACGCCCGCCAGCGGCGCGAGCACGAGATTGCTCTCCAACCGCAGTTGGCGGAGCTGGATCGGGCGGATGGTGCTGCGGTCGATGGGCGGCTCGGTCACGAGAAGTCTCTGGATCGCCTCGAGCGATCGGTCACGGCGCGGAATCGCCGGTTCGGTGCCTAATAAATGTGCAGCCTAGCCCGAGACGGCACTCGCGTCGAGCGCGAAGAGGCCCGATTCCCAAGCAGAAAATGCGCGAGCGCGGCCGGGCTCGGGCTAAGGTTGCTGCGTGCTCAAGGGGATCACACCGGCCGAGGCATTGCAGATCGTCCTGGACCACACGCCACGACTCGGCGCGGAGACCATCGCGTTCGCGGACGCCCGCGGCCGTGTACTCGCTGAAGGTGTCCGCTCGAACCGCCAACTCCCCCCCTCGGACAATTCCGCGATGGACGGCTACGCGGTCCGCAGCGCAGACCTGGGCTCGGCGTCCGCCGAGCACCCGATCGCCCTCCAGGTAATCAGCGAAATTCCCGCTGGCGGATCGGCCGATCGACCCCTGCGAGCGGGTGAAGCCGCCCGGATCTTCACAGGCGCACCCATTCCGCCGGACTGTGACGCAGTGGTAAGACAGGAAGACACCACGCGCGACGGCGACCGGGTAGAAATCAGCGTCTCTCCCGAGCCTCATACCCACATCCGTGACGCTGGAGAAGATGTCGACCTCGGAGATCAGGTGCTCGACGCCGGCGCAAGGGTCGGGCCTGCGGAAATCGGGATGCTCGCATCGCTCGGCCGCACTTCCGTCGCCGTCCGCCAACGCCCCCGTGTTGCCATCCTTTCAGGTGGCGACGAACTCGTCGAGCCCGATGAAGACATCAGCGGAGGTCGCATCGTTGCGTCGAATTCGTATTCGATTGCCGCGCAGTGTCTGGACGTCGGCGCCGACCCCCTCTATTTGGGCATCGCACGAGATACGCCCGACGATATCGAGCAGCGGTTGAGGGCGGGACTGAGCGCAGACGTGCTCGTCAGCTCTGCGGGCATTTCGGTCGGCGACCGGGATTATGTCCGCGGTGTACTCGAGAAACTCGGATGTTCGCTGCTGTTTTGGGGTGTGAACATGAAGCCCGGTTACCCACTGGCGTTCGGCCGCTTCGAAGACGGTGGCGGCCCACTCGTATTCGGCCTGCCCGGTAATCCGGTGTCTGCGATGGTGACGTTCGAGCAATTCGTCCGGCCCGCGCTGCGCAAGATGGCGGGTCACCGGTCGCTCTTCCGGCCCTCGGTCCGCGCCCGGCTCGCGGAGGGAATGAAGAAACAGGCCGGCCGTCTCCACTTCGTGCGTGTGGACCTGGAGCGAGATGGAGATGAGATCGTCGCGCGAAGCACAGGTAGTCAGAGCTCCGGCGTCTTGCGCTCGATGTTGCTCGCGCGCGGACTACTGATCTTCCCCGCCGAAGCCAGCGAACTTCGCGAAGGCGACACCGCGACCGTGCAGATCCTCGACGAAGATTTCCTGGCCGCGACGACTTCCGCGTTCTAGTGACGCGGCGCTGATACCGGCTCCTTCCTGACGCGGCGCCTATACCAGCTTCTTACCGGAGCGGCGCCTGCACGCGAGCCCCACGACTAATAGCCCGCCGATCGCGTTGGAAATCAGTGAATCGGGCTCGGGCACGGGAATCACCGCGAGACCGCCGGGTGTGTAGTCGTCGATCCCAATCGCTGGAAAGGTCTCGAAGGTAGTCGGGTCGATGGAGTTGAACAGGCTTCGCGGGCCGGACTGGCTGCCCATGAGATAGCGGCGCCCGGTTTCTTCAGAATAGGCGAGACTCGAATAGGGACGCGGGACATTGATGCCCGTAACCGCGCTCGTGGAACAGAGAGATGGACAGGCGAGGTCGATCTCGTAGATGCCGCTGTTCGCAAACCCCGAGGCGTAGAGCCTGTCGTTCAGGCTGTCGTACGCGAGCCCCTGGAAACCATTGGTGACTCCGCGGTTGAGCCCGCCGAGATCGGTGACCGAAGCGTCGTCGGGATCGATCTCGAACAAGTCCTCGAACGGATTCCCGAGAATGTACACACGATCCAGCGCGAAGAGCCGATCATCACTCTCGGCATCGGTATCTCCCGGGTCGAACGCCAGGGCGACGACGTCGTCCTTCCCCGTCAACGTTCCGATGGTTCCGTTTCGGATACCCGTCTCTGGATCCAATGTGATCAGCTCGTGGTCTCCGGCGAGTGGATTGACCGCGTAGAGCACGCCCCGAAGTGGCGCATACGCGAGCCCCGTCGGCGCCGTACTCGCGCCGACCGCGCCCGAGTTGACCCAACCGCCCGACAAGCCGCTGATGACCAGCGCGTCGTCGGTATCTGCACTATCGGCGGATTCCGGCCCGCCCGCCGCAACCATTCGAACGGACGCGTCGGAACCCACTACACCACACACCCCGCCAGAACACTGACCCGTTACGGAGCGTTCCGAACAGACGGTCCCATCGGCCTCGGTACCGCTGGCGCCATCGTGGCACGCGCAGGTACCACCGCTGTTGTTGCGTCCGTTGTCGAATGCCGTGCAATCGCTGGCCGTCACACAGCCGCCGCCCGCAGACGAGGTCATGAGATAGCACTGCTCGGTAGCCGCAACGTGCCCTAGGCAACTGTTGTGGCCGCGCTCGTGGGCGAGAGTTTCGCCGAGCACGTCGTAGATTTCATGGGCTTCCATCGTCACGATCAACTTCAGCCCCGGGTCGTCGTTGGGGTTA
>Ga0114949_10002767_pt1 | contig 10997 bp, 8 predicted proteins | sample N074metaG_FD_83505 | JGI IMG/M metagenome (GOLD analysis project Ga0114949, IMG submission 83505) | Deep subsurface microbial communities from Kermadec Trench to uncover new lineages of life (NeLLi) - N074 metaG | ecosystem: Environmental > Aquatic > Marine > Ocean trench > Sediment | place... | reverse complement strand
CGATCGGTCGCGCGGCGGTCTGGTGTGTTCGCTCGCCGCGGGTTCGATTGGTCGTCACCGGCGACGAACTTCTGCCGGCCGGCTCGATGCCCGCTGGATCACGGATCGTGGACAGCAATTCCGTCGTCTTGCGCGCCTTGATCCGACGCGACGGGGGCTCTGCGCTGCCCTTCGAGATCCTTCCGGACCAGCCCGCGAAGATTCGCGAGGCGATGGCCGACGATCGGGCGGACGTCGTCCTGGTCTCGGGCGGCACATCGGTCGGTCAGGAGGATCATGCACCGCGGCTGCTCTCCGAACTCGGCACGCTCGAATTCCACGGCATCTCGATGCGGCCGTCGAGCCCGACCGGGATCGGACGCATCGGTTCGCGTCTGGTTTTTCTGCTGCCGGGGAATCCGGTCAGTTGTCTGGCGGCCTACGAGTTTTTTGCGGGCCCGACGATTCGTGCCCTCGGCGGCCGGGCGCGGCGCTGGCCACATCGGCGGGTGTTGATTCCGCTCGCACGCAAGATCAGCTCCGAGATCGGACGCACGGATTACGTACGCGTTGCGATCGAAGCCGGTCGGGCGGTTCCGCTCGCGACCTCCGGCGCCTCCATTCTCTCCTCGACCGTGCGTGCTGCGGGCGCGGTCGTCGTGGCCCGGGAACTCGAGGGCATGGCCGAGGGTCGAGTCGTCGAGGTTCTGCTCTATGACGAGGAAGCGCCCCCGCACGAATCCATTCGCCCCGGCGTCTGGGAGGCTCGCGAGTCGTGAAGCAGACCCAATTTCTGGAGGTTCTCGATCGCGACGAAGCGGAACGCCGCTGGCGTCTCGTCGTCGGGCGGGATGCGCTCCCGAACGAGACCCTGTCGCTCGATGTCGCGCTCGGCCGTGTCCTGGCTGAGGACGTTCGCGCGACCGTCGACGTGCCGGGCTTCGATCGTTCGAACATGGATGGCTTCGCGGTCCGTGCGGCGGATACCTTTGGCGCTTCCGAGGAGGAGCCGATTCGACTGCGGCTGAATCGCGAGATCCTCGCGACGGGGATCTTGCCGCAGACCGAGGTCGAGGCGGGGACGGCGACCACGATCGCGACCGGCGGCATGCTGCCTCGCGGCGCGGATGCCGTCGCCCCGATCGAAATCACCGACATCGATCCGACCGATCCGGCTTTCATCCTGCTGCGGGCGCCACGTGTTCCGGGTGCGGCGGTGAGTTTCGCCGGCACCGACATGGGCCGTGGCGAGACGGTGCTTTTCGCGGGGGCGAAGCTCACTTCGCGCGAGACCGGTCTGCTGGCGGCGATCGGGCGCGATTCGCTGTTGGTGGTGCGACGTCCGCGGGTCGCGATCCTGTCGACGGGTGACGAGATCGTGCAGCCGGGCGAGGCGATGCGGCCGGGACTCGTCTTCGACAGCAACGGTCGGATCCTGGCCGACGCCGTTCGTGAACTCGGTGGCGATCCGGTCTTCATGGGTGCCATCCGAGACGACCAGGGCGCGCTGCGAGACGCACTGGCGAAAGCGCTCGAGGATTGCGATGTCGTACTCCTCTCGGGCGGGACTTCGAAGGGCGAGGGCGACCTGAACGCGAGCGTCGTGGCCGAACTCGAGCCGGGCATTCTCGTACACGGTGTCGCGCTCAAGCCAGGTAAACCGATTTGTCTCGCCGCACAGGGCGTGAAGCCCGTCATCATCCTGCCCGGCTTCCCGACCTCCGCGATCTTCACCTTCCATGAATTCGTGGCGCCCCTGCTGCGCGATCTGGCCGGCCTCGGGAGCCAGCCGCCGGAGACGCGGATGGCGCGTCTCGCGATCAAGACCCAGAGCGAGCGGGGTCGGCTCGAGTATCTGCTCGTCGGTCTGGTCGAGGGCGACGTTGCCGGCGACGACTCCAACGACGAGGGCCGGCGGCTGTCGGCCTATCCGATGGGCAAGGGCAGCGGCAGTGTGACGAGTTTCAGCCGCGCCGACGGTTTCGTTCGCATCGATCGAAACACCGAAATCGTCGAAGCGAATACGCTCGTCGAAGTGACCCTGATCGGACGGGAGCTGGCGGTCGCGGATCTCGTCGTGATCGGGAGTCATTGTGCCGGTCTCGATCTGATCGCGAGTGAACTCTCGCGTCACGGCATGCGCGTCAAAGTTCTCGCGGTGGGCAGCCATGGCGGGCTCGCTGCGGCCGCGCGGGGCGAATGCGACCTGGCACCCATCCATCTTCTCGACCCGGAGACCGGGTGTTATAACGAGCCCTTTCTGACGCCGGGACTGAGACTCATTCGGGGCTACCGCCGCATGCAGGGGGTGGCGACGCGCCCCTCCGAAACGCGTGGCATCGAGGCGCTACTCGAGGACCCCTCGCTGCGCATGGTCAATCGCAACCGCGGCGCCGGGACGCGGATCCTGATCGATCGGCTGCTCGGGGAGCGACGTCCCGCCGGTTATCCCTATCAGCCACGTTCTCATTATGCGGTCGCAGCGGCGATCGCCCAGGGCCGTGCGGATTGGGGCGTCACCATCGAATCCGTCGCGCAGGAAGCCGGTCTTCGATTCGAACCCCTCCAGACCGAGCACTACGATTTCGCGGTTCCCGCGTCGCGTTGGAACCGCCCCGCGCTCCGCCTGCTTCGTGCGCTGCTGGACGATCCGGCTTCGCGGCTCCGAAAGGAGCTCGTGCGGTCCGGCTTTCCGGCCGAATGAAGCGCGCCCTGTCGATCACGCGCCTCGTGCGGGCCGGATAGGATCCCCGAAGGCCTGGCCCGGGGCCCAGCATTGCCCGCGTTCGATCAGCGCGGTAGATTTTGTCGACCGGAATGGACTCACCAAGCCCACCTATCCCCCCGATACGTCCCGCGCCCCACCAGACGCTGCCAGCCCCGATTCGGGCTGCTGTTCGGGCCAGGTTCTGGGCGACACCTCAGACGCCTCGGACGAGTCCGAGAGCGGCCGCTGTGGCTCCGAAATCCATCCCATCTTTCCATCTGGAGGTGTGCCTGTGTCCATCGTCGGCGCGCTGCTGATCATTCTTGCGTGTCTCGCGGCTTCGGCTTTCTTTTCCGGGAGTGAGACCGCGCTCTTCCGCCTGCGATCCCACAACCTCAAGGCAGATGACAAGGAGGCGAACGGGCCGGCGGATGCCGCCGTGCGCGAGCTGACGTCGTCCTCCTCGCGGCTGCTGGTGACGATTTTACTCGGCAACAACGTCGTCAACATTCTTGGGGCTTCGGTTGCCGCGGGGCTCGCGATCCATCTGTTCGGTGTCGAGATCGGGATTCCGGTTGCCACCTTGGTGATGACCTGTCTGGTTCTGGTGCTATGCGAGATTCTTCCGAAGGCCGTTGCGGCACGACATCCCGTTGGTGTGTCGCGGGCCGTGGGTCTTCCTCTCTATCTCTTTCACCAGACCCTGCGTCCGATTCACGGTCTCTTTGATCGCGTGATCGAGCCGCTGGTCCATCGCGTGACCGGGGGTATCAACAGCGATGGTCCGATCGGCTCGGAGGAGGTTCTCCGCCTGGCTCGTGAGGCGCTTCGCGACATCGATGACGCGGGGTCCCCATTGGCGATCATCGGTGCGACGTCGAACGCCGCGGAAATGGATGTCTCCGAGATCATGATCCCCCGAACCGAGATCGAGGCCTATCCGACGGATACACCCGTGGCGGAGTTGATCGAAAAGATGCTCGAGGGGCGTTATACGAGGGTGCCGATCTACGAGGATACGATCGATCACATATTAGGCATCGTTCATCTGAAGGACGTCGTGAAACTCGCTCGTGTCGATGGCAAGGAACTCTTCGGAATCTTGAAGCCAGTTCTTCGCGTACCCGAACGAAAACCGATTCTGCGATTGCTGACGGAGATGCAACGTGCGTTCTGCCATATCGCGCTCGTAAAGGATGAATTTGGCGTCACCCAGGGGCTCGTGACCCAGGAAGACATCCTCGAAGAGATCGTCGGTGAGATTCGTGACGAATTTGATTCCGAAGAACTATTGACCATTCGCAAGCTTCGCGACGGGGGTTACGAAGTTCTCGGACGCATCAAGGTTCTCGACTTCAATCGAGAGACGGGCTGGCAGGTTCCGGCGGAAAAGGGTGACACCATCGGTGGACTCGTCTTCAATACCCTCGAACGTGCTCCGAGGAATGGCGAGTTTATCGATGTTCCTGGTTATCGACTCGAGTGTACGGACGTGTCCGGCAGTCGAATCACACGCGTCCGCGTCGTCGAAGCGACGTCTTTGAAGACAGACCCGCAACACGGTGTCTGACGATCCCGGTCCACTTCGCGTGACCGGACTGGCCTCCGGCGGTGAGGGTGTTGGCCGATTGGCCGACGGACGTGTCGTATTCGTCGAGGGCGGGGTACCCGGGGATCGGGTCACGCTGCGGGATTTCACGGCTCGGAAGAAGCTGATCCGGGCGCGCGTTGGGCGTCTGATCGAGCCGAGTTCCGATCGAGTCGAACCGCGCTGCGCCCATTTCGGATCTTGCGGCGGCTGTCGTTGGCAGCATATGCGCTACGAAGCCCAACTCGAAGCCAAGCGTCGCATCGTTCGCGACGCGCTCGAACGAATCGGCGGTCTCGTATTCGAGCAGGACATCGAGATCCTCCCCTCGCCCGATCCCTACGGCTATCGCGCGCGCGCGCGGCTCGTCGAGTCGCAGGGGATCGTCGGCTATCGGATACGCGGTTCGCATGCGATTGAGGGCATCGACGAATGTCCGATCCTGGTTCCTGCGGCACAGCAAGCGTTGACGAAGCTCCGCCGATCCGTTGGCGAGGCGATACGCCATCCGACGGCCGATGAGCCGCGGACCTCGGCCCGAGATCGTCGTGCGATTCCGACCTGGATCATTTCGGCGGGGAGTTCCGGTCCGGCGAAATTGCATCGGCTCAGCGGAAAACGCGAGCGGGGCGTCGCGCGGCAATCGGTGACGTTGGAGGTTCTCGGCGAGCGGCTTCGGGCCGGTCCGGAGAGCTTCATCCAGGCCAACGCCCTGCTCTGGGATGCCCTCGCCGAGGAGGTTCGCGACCAATGCACGCTCAGCAGCGGCGAGTCCAGTCCGGAGCATTTCGTCGAATTCCATGCGGGCATCGGTTTTTTCACCCTGCCGCTGGCGCGCCGAGGTCTGTCGGGCGTCGCGATCGAGAGCGATCGGTCGGCGTTGGCCGATCTGGGTGCCAATCTGGCTTCGAGCGGCCTGGCCAAACAGGTCGAAGTCCTTCGAGGTCGCGTCGAAGCGCGGGGAGATCTGGCAAGACGCTTCGCGGCGGCCGACCTGCTCCTGATGGATCCGCCCCGCGTCGGAATCGAGGCCAAGGTTCGAGAGGCCATCGCCTCCGACGGTCCGACTCGATTGGTCTATGTCTCGTGCGACCCGGCGACCCTGGCGCGAGATCTGCGCGTCTTTTCGAAGGCGGGCTACTCACTCGAATCCGTGCGCGCCCTCGATCTCTTTCCACAGACCCCGCACGTCGAAGTCGTGGCGAGATTGGAGCGCGCCTAGCTGCTGGGACGGTCCGGCTGCCTGGACTTCAAGGTGGATGACAGCTGCCGAGGGGATGGTACTTTCCGCTTTGTGCCGGTCCAGGATCCGACCCGACGAAAGCTGCGCTCCGGATCGCGCGCCCGCGTGAACGGCGTACGCTCCGCGTCGAAGCCAGCCTATCCCGCGCCCGACCACGTTCGGGACCCCGCCCACGATGGCCATTTCGTGCTCTACGTCGAGGGCGCACGGGATCGCGAGATTCTCGAGTATTGGGCTCGCCGGGTCGATCGCGGGCTCGCGCGATGTATCGAACGTAACACCGTCATCCTCGGCGGGCGTCGCCCCGCTCGGGCCGTCGCGGATTTCCAGAAGCGCGGCGGGACGGCCGCGGGTTATCGAGGGCTCATCGTGCTCGACCGCGACGACCATGCACAGACGGCATCGACCCAGCGCGATGAAGGTCTCGACATCTTCGTCTGGAGTCTGCGCCACATCGAAAGTTATCTGCTCGTGCCCGCCGCGATCCGGCGCATGCTGCGACTGGCAGCCGACGACCGTACCGTCGAGCGCTTCATCGAAACCAATGCATCCGATGGCGCCATCGACGTCTCCACCAACCCCAACACCGCGAACACCGCCCGTGGCTCGCTGGACGCCAAGCGGCTTCTCGGGGCGGGTGGCTCTCTATCCCGGGCCTTGGGTGCCGAATTGCGGGCGGGGGACATCGCGCGCGCGATGAGGATCGAGGATCTGCACGGCGACGTGCGCCGCCTCTTCGACCAGATCGGCAGGCTCTCCGGCCTTGCGGTCGACGGTCCGGAGGTCGTGATCCGTCCCGCCTAGCCCCGCCGTGCTGCCGTGCCGTCGTCTTCTTTTTCGAGCTCGTCAGCCTCGGTGAGTAGATCGAGTGTGGGCAGCACTGGGGGCGATTCGAATAGCATGGGGTTCTTCCAGCTGATCCAGCGATAGCGGAGGATCATGCCGATCATCTGCAGACCCAGACGGATGGCGACGGACAGGCTCCCCGTGACCGAGGAGGTGCCGATCCGTTTGGTGTAGTTCACGGGGATCTGGATCATGCGCTTGTTCTTCAAGATGCTGACCACCATCATTTCGGGACCGAAGAAGCTGCCATCGACCGTGAAATAGGGCTCGATCTCGCGCAGGGTTTCTCGGTGGATGCAGCGCATGGTGCAGCCCACGTCGCTGAGCGAGGTGGTGTTGAAAAGCAGCTCCATCAGCTTGGCGACCGCATAGTTGCCCCATTTCAGGAACAGACCCATGTTGGCGCCGTCCCAGATCAATTCCTTGACAGTGCGGCTGCCGTAGACGATTTCGAAATCCTCGGCATAGGCCAATACCTTGCGGATGTCGTGGCCACGGAAGGTGCCGTCCGGTTCCGCGACGATCACGAGATCTCCCTTGGCCTCGCGAAAACCGCGGCGGATGGCGGCCCCGTAGCCCTGGGTCGTTTCGAAGACTTCGCGCGCGGGCGTCGCCGCGACCTCGGCGCTGGTGCCCTCGGCGGCATTGTTGTTGACCACGATGATCTCGTCGAGAATGCCGGTCGCGTGGAACTCCTCCACTGAGGCCCGAATGGAGTCCTTCTCGTTATAGGTCGGAAGGATCAGCGTGACGCTCTTCCCACACCACATCTCAGGCCTTCTCCGCGACGATGTACATCTGTGCTGCCAGGGGCTTCCACGGAGAGATCAGATAGAGCCAGGTCAGGAGCTCGGATTTGGGCAGCCGACCCTTCATCGAGAAGGGCAGGAGCCCCGGCACGAGCTTGCGGATTTTCAGCCGATGTCGGGCCAACCATTCTCTGATGTTGGCGTCGTCGAAAATCGTGCGGTGGGTCGGATCGTCGAAGTAGGTCTCGGCACAGAGTCGATGGTTGGGTTGAATCAGGATGAGTCTGCCGCCCGGCTTCAGGACCTCGAAGCAGCGGCCGAGCAGCGAGTCGATCTGGTCGCCCTCGAGGTGCTCCAGGAAATTGCTGGCGAAGACGAGATCGATGCTCTCATTCGGAACGCTCGCCAGGGCCGTGGCATCCTCGATTCGGAGGTCGACGCCCGGCATCGCGTGCGCCCGCATCTCCGGGTTGAGGTCGAAGGCGATTTTCTTGTCGGCCGGAAATTGATTGATGAAATCGCAATAGCCCGCGCCGAGCTCGATCAGGGTTTCGACCTCCGGGGCGTCGCGCCGGATATAGCGAACGATGGCGCGCCAGACCCTGCGTCGGCCGCGCAGCTCGGGATAGGCCCCAGATAGGGATTGTGATCGCTCATGGTGTGATCGCCGATCGGGTCTGATCGAAGCGATCTTGAGGGAAAGGCGGTGGCGGCGGGTAATTCCGGGCGAGCAGAGCGAGGCTTTCCTCACGCAGCAGGCGGTCCGAGGACGAGAACTCCACGTACTCCATGAAATAATCGCGTGAGCGACGCAGCAGCTCTGCCCGGGCGGGCTCCGCGCTGCGATTGCCGAGCTCGAAATAGGCTCCGGCCAGCATCAGGCTGTTGCTGCGTGTGGGCGCCAGCGCGTAGGCGGCTTCGAAATGCTCGATCCGTCTGGCGACAGGCGCTTGCTCGAGGATGTCGAGACGCCCGAGGAGATCGTGGAAGTTGGCGAGCTGCAGCTGTTCCGATGTCGCATAGGGCGCCGAAACCCGTCCAAGGGCCTTTTCCCTTGCGAAGCCCCGCGCGATCTCTCTTCGGGATTGGGTGACCAGCGATGCTCGACGCGTGGCATCGCTCTCGCTGTCCGCCCGCTTCAAATGCAGCTTGGCGAGCGCCTGGATCGAAAGCAGCGAGGGTTCGTCCCGGTAGGCCTCGTATTTCCACAGGCTTTCGGAGTCACGCCAGACGCCTTGATGCTGGAACGTGTAGGCGACGGCGTTCAATCCGAAACCGACCAGCAGCGTCAGGAGCGCCAGTCGCGCCGGCCCCTGGAACCGCTCGGCCAGTTCCAGCAGGACGCTGACCGCGAGGGCGATCAGACAAAAGGACGAGAGATAGACGTAGCGATCCGCGGACCAGATCCCGATGTAGATGAGGTTCAGATACGGGACCAGGAAAGCCAGGAAGGCCAGCAGGTAGAACGCCAGATCGCGGCGCCGACGCAGGCAGTACAGGACTGCGGCGGCCACCCCCGCGGCGATCAGTCCGGAGCTGAGCATCTCGAGCCCGGTCAAGGGGATCTCGACATGCGGCCAGCGGTAGTAGAGCGATGGCTGTGAGGTCCAGAAGATCTGCTTCAGATACCGCCCGATCACGAGCGGGGTAAAACGCAGGATATTGAGGATGTGTTCCGGATCCGTCGGGCCGAGTCCTCGCCATCCCGTCACCCCGGCGGCGCTGACCATGCGCCCGTACCAGACCACGATCGCGCAGCTCAACAGCGCGTGGGGGATCAGTTTTGGGAGCGTCCTAGCGAGCGTCGCCCGGAACTCGAGGGGCTGATTCGCGGGGCGGCTGCCGTCGAGGTAGGGCTGGAAGATCCGGTGCAGCGCGAGCACGGGAACCAGCGCGACCGCGCCCATTTTCGAGAACAGCGCCAGGCCGGTGAAGAGCAACCCGAGCGCATGGAATCGACGGCGAGGACGAGGATCCTGGCTTTCGAGTTCCGCGCTTTGCGCAAGCAGGGCCGCGAGCACGAAAAATGCGGAGAGAAGGTCTTTGCGTCCCATCACCCAGCTGACCGGCTCCACATGAATGGGCAACGTCGCGAAGATCGCCGCGACGACGAGGGCGAATTCCCAGCGACGGGTGGCCCTGTTCAGAAACAGGAAGAGCAAGCAGACGTTGATCGCGTTGAGCAGGACGTTGCCAAGGTGGTAACCGAGGGGATTGTCGAAACCGAAGATGCGCGCATCCAGCGCCCAACTCAGGTCGCGAAGCAGCAGCGGTTCCTCGCGCGGCAGGTAGCCCACGAAGATCTCGAAGAGGCTCGAAGGAAGGGAATTTTCATCGTAGAGGTTTGGATGGGCGAGCAGGATCGTGGTGTCATCGAAGTCGACGAAGTCGAAGCCGATCGCCCGGGCGTGGAGCAGGATGCTCGCCGCGGCCAACAACAAGCAGCAGAGGCCCAGGCGCCGATCGAATTGGAGCGATTTCACCGACCCACTCTCCGAATCGCGAGCGCAGGTCCAGCCCAAACCTCGCGTGATCCCTCGTGGAATCGGTCATTTCGCGCGCCGGCTTTAGCCGTCTTTCAGCTGTCTCTAGCCACTACGGAGGTCTTGGGAACCCGGTGTTCAGGGGTCGAGTGCGTCCCGCAGGATCGGGTGTCGCAGGGACTCGGCGTCCAGATCGGTGCGCCGGAGGTCGCTGAGCAGCGCCAGGGCCCGGTTCAGGAACAATACGCCGATCAGCACGTGCATGATCAAGAAGATCAGGTTCGTCCAGAGCGCGAACGCATACAGCGAGGGTTCGCTGCCGTAGCCATGGAAGACATTCGCCCAAACGATTTCGCGCGTCCCGAAGTTGGCGAACGAGGGCAGCAACATCATGCAATAGAGGACGGGGATGCCGGCCATGAGCGAAATCCAATCGATCGGATTGCCGAAGGCCCGGGTCGCCATGCCCTGAATCGCGATGTCCGCGACGGCGAAGGTGGCGAAGACCCAGAAATACGGAATCAGGTCGCGTAGCGCCACGCGATCTTTGAGTGCGTCGAGTCGCAGCACGGAGTAGAGCCGGTCTAGCGCGCCCAGACGTTGGGCGATCAGGAAGCTGCCGACTAACGCCCAGCCAAAGGCGACGGCCGCCACCATGGCTGAGAATTGTACCTGCTGGCGCGGCACGAAGGCGAGGGCCAGCGAGCCCTGGATGAGCAGGACCAGGAAATGCGCGACGAAGGGGAGCGTGGTGACAGCGACGACCGCTTGCAATGGCACTCGGCAGAGCCGCCAGATGCCGAGGAAGAAGGCGGCATCGGAGACGGAGTTGTTGATCGCGCGTGCCAGCTCCGCCCCCCCCTTCACGGCGATGATCTGTCGGCGAGGCACCGGGGCGAGAAAGCGCCGGATCATCGATGCCTGGACCAGACACCAGACCAGAAAGAAGACGACCTTGTCGAGCACCGTGATGGCGATGAAAAGGGGCATATTCGCCTGTTCGGTCGCCTCTGGGATCGACTGCCAGTCGATTGCGAAACCGAAGACGTAGACGAGTGCGGTCCCTGAGATCGCGAGCGGCAGCAGATGACGGACGAGAATGCGTTTGAGGGGAGACACTGGGCCGCAGCATAGCGATTCGGCCCGTCCCGACCTCCGTTTGGCCAAGACGATGCCGGCGTCCTACCCTGTTGCCTTTGATACGAATGATACGGCCTGCGAGATCGCCCGAAGGGCTCAGGAGCGGACATGGATCTGGGTTTTCGAATGCACGCGGAGCGAACGCCGAACCCGAACAGCATCAAATGGGTGCTTGGGCAAACGGTGGCCGATGTCGTCGGATCGGCCTCTTTTTCCGAGGCAGTGTCGTCGGAAATCTCTCCGCTGGCGTCTTCGATTCTCG
>Ga0114949_10002764_pt1 | contig 11000 bp, 7 predicted proteins | sample N074metaG_FD_83505 | JGI IMG/M metagenome (GOLD analysis project Ga0114949, IMG submission 83505) | Deep subsurface microbial communities from Kermadec Trench to uncover new lineages of life (NeLLi) - N074 metaG | ecosystem: Environmental > Aquatic > Marine > Ocean trench > Sediment | place... | reverse complement strand
TCCTGATTCCGAATGGCAAGGGCGAAAAACTACTGAATTGGGAAACCGCCGTGTCCATTCCCTGGGGTGTATTGATTCTGTTCGGCGGTGGTGTGGCGATCGCGCTGGGATTTGCGGAATCGGGCTTGAGCCAACTCGTAGGAAAGGCGCTGGTCGGGCTCAGCGCGCTGCCAATCGTGCTGGTTATTGTTGCCATCTGTCTTGCTGTTAGCTTCCTGACCGAAATTACGAGCAATACCGCGACGACAGCACTGCTCATGCCGATTCTTGCGGCGGGCTCCATCGCCGCGGGCATCGATCCGAAGCTTCTCATGATTCCGGCGACGATCAGCGCGAGTTTTGCGTTCATGTTGCCGGCTGCAACGGGCCCCAATGCCGTGATGTATGGCTCAGGCGCATTGACGGTCGAGGAGATGGCCAAAGAGGGTTTCGTCCTGAATCTGATCGGCGCCGTCGTGATATCGACAGTCCTGAGTTGGCTGCTGTTGTAACATATGTTTCAGAGGAGTCCCCTTGAACCAGTCGCATCATATTGCAGTTATCCCGGGCGACGGTATCGGTAAGGAAGTCATTCCCGTTGGTGTAGCCGTTCTGGACGCCGTGGCGGCCTCGCAAGGATTTGCGTTCGAATGGGAATATTTCGACTGGAGCTGCGAGACGTACGCACGCTGCGGCGAAATGATGCCGGGCGACGGCATAGAACAGCTCAGCCATTTCGATGCAGTGTACTTGGGTGCTGTTGGGTACCCGGGCGTGCCAGATCAGGTGTCTTTGTGGGGCCTGTTGATGCCGATTCGTCGCCAATTCGATCAGTACGTCAATCTGCGGCCCTGCCGTATGTTGCCGGGTATCGAATCACCGCTTGTCGGCATAGAAGCGGGCGATATCGATTACTACATCGTTAGAGAGAACACCGAGGGCGAGTACTCGAATGTTGGCGGCCGTAAGTACTCAGGTACCGAACGGGAAATGGTCGTGCAGGAAACCGTGTTCACTCGGAAGGGCGTGAATCGCATCCTTCGCTATGCTTTCGAACTTGCGAGCACGCGCAAGGGCAAACTAACCAGCGCTACAAAGTCGAACGGCATCATGCACACGATGCCCTATTGGGACGAGCGCGTCGCAGAAATCGCCAAAGAGTTTCCGAGCGTCGAGGTCGAGCAATTTCATATTGATATTCTCGTGGCGCATCTCGTGCAGCGACCGAAACATTTCGACGTAATTGTCGGCAGCAACCTGTTCGGCGATATTCTGTCCGACCTTGGACCCGCCACGACAGGAAGCATCGGGATCGCACCCAGCGCCAATCTGAATCCGGAGAAGGACTATCCTTCGATGTTCGAACCGGTGCACGGTTCAGCGCCGGACATCGCCGGCAAAAATATTTCGAATCCAATCGGTACGATATGGGCGGGTGCAATGATGCTTGATCATCTTGGCCACACTAAGGCAGCCGGCGCCATCGTACGAGGCATTGAGCAGGCGCTGGCCGGCGATGGACCGAGAACGCCGGATATCGGCGGGAATGCGTCGACCGAAGCATTCGGTGAGGTGATACTCGGCGCCGTGCTGGAACTGTTGAGCCGCAGCTAGGCGGTCATTCCGGCGCCGCCCCGATTGCCATATCGTTTGCGATGCTTCTCGACTTCTTCACGAGCGCGCTCCATGGCGTCGACTTCTGTCGCTGCAAGCAGTCCTTCGGTTGCTGCAGACAGGTGATTTCTCATCGCAGATCTGGCCTTTTCCGGTTCACGACCGGCAATTGCGTCGATGATCTTTTGATGTTGCTGAACGATCGGCTTGACACTAGTCGCGCGCACTTTGCTCATGAGGCGTATGCACAGAGGGGAGTGGTAGCGGACATCCCAGAGGTATTCGAGGGCACCGACGACTGCGCTGTTATTGGTGATGCGAGCAATCGACAAATGAAACTCCCGGTCCGCTAGTTCAACTGACACGCCCGTGAGGTTCTCTTTCTCCATGTCTTCGAGGATGGCTTCGAGACCCTTGATCTGATCGTCGGTAACCAGTTGGGCGGCAAGTGCTGCGATTTCGCATTCGAACATTGTGCGTGCCTCAATGAGTTCGAATGGTCCGATGTCAAGTTCCGCCATTCCTTTTGTCGACGCGGACTTGTCGCGAACGTAGACTCCCGAGCCCTTGCGTACATCGACGAGGCCGTTGATCTCGAGCGCAATAATCGCCTCACGAATTGTCGGCCTGCTGACTTCAAAGCGCTGCGCCAGGTCTCGCTCGGCAGGCAAGCGTTGCCCCGGCACGAATTTCTCGGCCCGGATGTCCCGCGCGAGAGTGTTGGCAACACGTTGATAAAGTCTGCTTGTCTTTTTATGTACGGGCTTGTTTGGCACAATCTTTCCGGGCTCGTTACCGACCGGCCGGTCAGCGAAATATTGTCAGTCAATCGGTCAGGCCACTGTAGCACGGATCGAGGCGCAAACGCCGCAAATGGTAGCAACACGGGTTACCGTGCAGCGCGGCTATTAGTTCGAGAAGTAGATGATATATAAAAGAATAGTGAAATCTAAAATCATGCGGCTGGTTCCCGAATGCAAATTGCGCGATACTGACTAACCTGTCAAATATCGCGCAGTAATTGGCAAGGCCAAAATCAGGCGCGCCGTTGCTCGCTAATTTCCCGGAACGGATGGTACGACGTGTATAAAAATATTCAGAATCAATTTGCTCTTTTGGCCCTCGTGGTCGCAGTGAGTGGGTTGGCGCATGCCGCGGATTGGCAGATGCTGTCCGACGCGCGGGATCTCAATGGTTGGCGGCAGGTCGGTGGCGTTGCGGGTTATCTCGTCAATGGCGATGAAATCGTCGGCACCGCGGTGCCGGACTCGCCAAACAGTTTTCTAACGACAAAGAAAACCTATTCGGACTTCATTCTGGAATACGAAGTCTTCGACGATCCCGAACTGAATTCCGGCGTGCAGGTTCGCAGTCACGTCGGCGAAAACGGGGTCGTGCAGGGCTATCAGGTTGAGATCGATCCAACGCCTCGCGCATTCAGCGGTGGGCTTTACGATGAACAGCGGCGACGCTGGATGTATCCGCTGTCGCGCAACGAGAAGGGCCGCAAGGCATTTCAGAACGGTCGCTGGAACCAGTTTCGGGTCGAAGCAATCGGTAATTCCATTCGTGTCTGGGTCAATGGCATACAGACGACCGAACTTGTAGACGATATGACTGCAGAAGGATTTATCGGTCTGCAGGTTCACAGCATTCGTGATGCATCTTGGGCCGGCAAGACAGTACGCTGGCGCAACATTCGGATCCTGACCGATGACCTCGAGGAACAGCGAACGCCGCGGGACCCGGATGTCGTTGAGATCAGCTTTCTCGCCAATGAACTGACCGACAATGAGATCCGGAATGGCTGGAGGCTTTTGTGGGACGGCAAGACCACGGCTGGATGGCGTGGCGCGAAGCTCAACCATTTTCCGGCAGAAGGCTGGATGATCGAGGACGGCGTTTTGTCCGTCGAAAAAACGGATGGCGGCGAATCCACGGGCGGCGGTGACATTGTCACGCTACAAAGCTTCAGTAATTTTGAACTCGAGTTCGATTTTCGAATTACGGAGGGTGCAAACAGCGGCGTCAAATACTTCGTCGATCCGAGTCTCAATCTTGGGCCAGGATCGGCGATCGGCGTCGAGTTCCAGATTCTCGACGATGCGGTGCATCCCGATGCAAAGATGGGCGTCAACGGCAATCGTACGCTGGCATCACTGTACGACCTGATCGCGGCAGAAAATTTTTCGGCGGCGGGCCGAGTCAAACAGTTCAAAGGCGTTGGACAGTGGAACCAGGGACGCATCGTATCCATTGATGGCCATGTTGAGCATTGGTTGAATAATGAAAAAGCCGTCGAGTACGATCGCAATAGTCAAATGTTCCGGGCGCTGGTTGCATACAGCAAGTACAAGGTCTGGCCAGGCTTCGGGCAGTGGCCGGAAGGGCGAATTTTGCTGCAGGACCACGGCGACGCAGTGAGTTTCAGAAGCATCAAGATTCGCGAGTGGTAAGTGCGAAGCTCGGCTAACGAGAGGTTTTTATGTCTGAGGCGCGACAATCCGGAAGAGCATTCATCAAGACCGCTGCTGCGGTAGGCGCCGGCGTCGATCGAAGCGATCCACGACATTCGCGACGGTATGATCGGCCGTCCGGTCATGGGCAAAGCCTGGTATTCGAATATGCGCGGCGGCATCGCCACGCGCACTCGCAGACTTCGGCAATTCCATCCACGACGACCGGCAACCCGCATCGAATATAGTCAGCGGTGCGAGGGCATCCATAATGGTGAAAATGGCGATTGACGCAATGGACACCGAAACGGTCGCTCAATGGCTTCCCGAATATGGCACAGCGAGCTGGCACAGCTCTTTTCTGGATATCTCGCTTTCCCGGTAGCCGTAACGTATTGCACGCGCTTCAATAGACTGGCTCTGTTGCGCGTGAAAAGTTCCGGAATACAAGTGCCAGTGATTCGGTGTCTCGCCGGCGATTCTGTAACCGATCGAGGCTCCCACCGTCGGTGAGGACAAAGTGACGACGGCGTCATCGGCTGAGCAGTCTGCCGCAATGATCGGCTCGCCCGTCTCCGGCTGCACGCCGCCAGGCCACATTTGTGTGGTGACCATGTCGACCTCGGCCTGCTCGCTCATGTCACCGATCTCGGTGGTCCAGCGCTCGAGTTCGGCGCGGAGTCTCATCAAATCATTCTCGTACCGGGGGTCCGACGCCAAGTTGACGATCTCGTCAGGATCTTTGCTCAGGTCATAAAGTTCTTCGGCGGGCCGGGGCGTCTCGAAGTATTGGGAGATCGATTCCGGCAAATTGCGTTCCTCGCGCAGGCGGCGCATTTCAGCCATCGATGCCAGGTTTTCGCGATAGTAGAGCGCCCCGAAAAACGGCCGATCTTCGACGTAATTCCGAATGTACTTGAAACGGTGATCGCGTACGGCACGTCTTCTGTCGGGCAATTCATCTATTCGGTCGCGGGCGTCACGTATATAAGTGCGACTTGGTATGCCGTCGTCCAGGAAATCACGGCCGTGCAAATGGTCCGGTACCGACGCTTTCGCCAGGTTCAGAAATGTCGGAGCGAAATCGACGAACGAAATCAGATCGTCCACGATAGAACCCGCGCCGCGACCGTCGGGAAAGCGAATGATCATCGGCACGTGCAAGCCCGAATCGTACAAGGAACGCTTCGCCCTGGGCAAGCCGTCGCCGTGGTCGGTGGTCCAGACGACGATTGTATTGTCCAGCAGTCCCTCCATCTCCAGCTCCGCCAGTCGTTCTCCGACCCATCGGTCCATTAGCTGGACGTTGTCATAGTGCTGTGCAAGCTCCTTGCGAACCTCCAGCGTGTCCGGTAGAAACCCCGGGACCGTGACGTCGGCCGGATCGGTGTACGTGTCGAGTACCGCGAGTCTGCCGGTATTTCGCTCGACGAGCGCTGCTGAATTTTCGAGTTTGTTGGCCCACCCGGCCCGGAACAATCCGCTCTCATGCGTCGTATTATTGCTGTACATCGCGAAAAACGGCGAGCCCTCGTCGCGGTCGCGCAAGGCTGCGCCAGCTTCATGAACATCCCAGACCGTGAACGGTTGTCCGAACTGATAATCGGTTTTCACGTCATTGATCGTGAAATAACCCGCGGCGCGCAGCAGTTCCGGAAATGCTTTGACGTAGGGCGGTGGCACCGTTTCGTAGGGCGGTCCTTCCGTCGAAAAGGTGCCCAGGTCACCACCGCGCGTACGGCCGAAAGAGCTGGTGCGCATGTGTTGCGCACCGATCGACTGCTGATACATGCCGGTGATCAATGCTGCGCGGGCCGGCGCACAGACGCCCGCGGTTGCGAATACGTTACGGTATCGAATACCCTCCGACGCCAGTCTGTCAAGGTTCGGCGTAACGGCGAGTGTGTCACCGAAAGCGCCAATGCGTGGGCTGAGGTCCTCCACAACCATAAAGACGATGTTCGGACGCTGCTGCAATGTTTCCGAAGCGTCTTCGCATGCAAAAAGGCCCGCGCACATCAGGATCATGATCAGGCGAGAAATCATCATCGGGCCGCCCTGCACCCGGTATCAGACGCGGACTGGTTCGAGACTGGATAGAAAGTCGGGGTCGAAAGTGATTCCAAATCCGGGCGCGGTGGGAACGGCCAGGCGACCATCAACTGCTTTGAATCGACCACCTTCGCCCGTGACTTCGTACGGTACGTCGTCGGGATCACCCTTGTACTCCTGATACTCCGTGGTGTTAGGGACAACGCTCGCGAAGTGCGTCATATATACGCTGCCAAGGCCGCGTCCGGAAATATGCGGCACGATATCGATTCCAGCTTCGCGGGCCATGGCCGCGACGCGCAGAGAGCGGAGCAAGCCGCCAAAGTAAATGAGGTCAGGCTGCACAATCTTCAGCGCACGATTGGCGATTAACCATTCAAATCGCCACAAGCTCGATTCCTGTTCGCCGCCTGCAATCGGTATCGAAATTCCATCAGCGACTTCCTTGGTTTCCTGCAGGTAGTCGAACGGCACAGGTTCTTCAAAGAATCCGTAGTCGTACGCCTCCATCACGCGACCGATCTTCAATGCCATCGGGACATCATAGGAGCTGTTCGCGTCGGCGTAGATAACCATGTCGTCACCGAAACGTTTGCGAACCATCGGAATCAATGCATGGTCTCTTGCCGTCGAAGCGTCAGTCATATGCATGCGTGCACCGAGCTTGAACTTGACGGCCCGTACGCCCGATTCGGCAACCAATTCCTCTAGTTTGTCCACGACCCATTCGGCCGAGTGATTTCGATCGCCGTTGGCGTGGTAGAGGCCGACAAAGTCTCGTACCTTGCCGCCAAGTAATGCATGTACGGGTTGCCCCGTGCGCTTGCCGATCAGATCGAGAAGGGCGAGCTCGACTCTGGCGACACAAATCCAGAGCGCAAGCCCCTGCCACTTGTAATTGCTGTCAGCGACAAACAGCTCGTCCAGAAGCGTTTCCAGGTCGCGCGCATCCTTGCCGGAATAAAACGGTGCGACACGGTTCGCGAGAATGGCAAAAGCTGAATCCATGCGCGCCGGGTTGGTGAGCGCCCATCCAGTCACGCCTTCGGTACAGACTGCCTTGACGAAAAACTGGCCGTCACGGCGCAGAATCTCCACTCGATCGATGATGATCGGCTCGGTAATTGACTTGAGTTTCGACACAGGTCGTAATCGCGCGGCTCTCAACCTGTCCCTAAGTGCGCGCGGATCGTTGTCAGTATCCGGACAATCTTCACCGGCAGACGCCGGGTGATTGACAAGAGCCGCTGCGCCGACGCAGCCCAACTTCAACAAGGTTCTTCGTGTGGTCATATCTACCTCGACACCGAATCGGACAGATTGGTTTGACCAATTGTAGTCTATTGATCAGAACAATATCGGGGGTGGGTTTCAGCGTTTTAATATTATTTAGAAACAACGAGTTAAGTTGTTTATGAGAGCTACACAGCATACTTTTTGGCCATACCAAATTAGGTCACGACAGGGCGACAATTCAGCCGCTATCGGGTACGCTAGAACATCATGATTCTACGCATACTGCTAACTACCACGTCCTACCCGGACGCGCCTGGATCACATCAGGAATTGCTCGAATCCCAAGGCTGGGAAGTGGTTCGGCAATGTCTTACGTAGATAAATTGTTTTCGCTTGCCGGTAAAACGGCCGTGGCAGTTGGCGGTACCGGTGAACTTTGTGGCGCGATGGCTCTTGCCCTGGCCCGGGCAGGCGCCGAGGTTGTGCTTGTCGGTCGTAGCGAGGAAAAGGCACGGGCGAAGCTCACGGTAATCGGGGAGCAGGGCGGCGAAGGCTACTTCGTACCCGCCGACGTTGGATCGCGTCAAAGCATGGAAAACCTGTTGGCCGAAGTCATCGAGAAATCGGGCAAGTGCGAAATCCTCGTTAACGGCGCTGGAACGAACGCGGCAACGCCCTTCCTGGAGGTCACCGACGACGAGTTTGACCACATTATTACGACAAATGCGAAAGCCGTATTCGTCACCTGCCAGATATTTGGCAAGTATTTTCTTGAGAATAAGATAAAAGCTTCGATAATTAACATTGGGTCGATGTCGGGTGTCATCCCACTGTCGCGAGTATTTACTTATTCGATGAGCAAAGCGGCGGTGCACAACGTTTCGAAAAACCTGGCCCGCGAATGGGCAACGCAGAACATTCGTGTCAATACGCTGGTACCGGGATTCTTTCCGGCCGAACAGAATCGCAAATTGCTCACGGATGAACGTGTCGAACAGATTATGGGCCATACGCCGATGCAACGGTTTGGCGACGTACAAGAGTTGGCCGGTGCGACGTTGCTGCTGGCTTCTGACGCCGGCTCATTCATCACCGGTACGGAAGTCCTCGTCGACGGTGGTTACGCGGCGATGACGATATGAGGCTTGAAAAGTACAGCTTCGGAATGGGAGACCGTTTTCTTCATCAGGGGAAGGCTCAGTTGCAGGCCATTATCAACGCGAAGCAGGCCGGTGTTGACATTACACCCGTCTGGAACAAATCCGATCGCGAGCATAAGACCATCGGTACCGAACCCGTAACGCTTCGCGAAGAGGCGAATGCGGCCGTAGATGAGCAGGGGTGGTCAGATCCGTATCGCGTAGATGCCGATCACATTAATCTATCGACCGTCGATCGTTTTCTTGAGTGCAGCGATTTCTTCACAATCGATGTAGGCGACGCGATTGGTGAGCGCGCCGACGATGACGAAATTGCGGCATTCGTCGGGCGGCACAGCAAGTACATTGGCAAGCTGATTGTCCCTGATGCCGGTGCGTTTAATGTAAGCAAGGAGACGATCGAAGCAGTTGCTGCCAAGTTTCTAAAAGCGGTCAAACAGGCTGGTGATATCTATCGTTACATCGTGGAGCAGAAAGGATCAGACGACTTCATCCCCGAGGTTTCTATGGACGAGACCGAAAATCCGCAGACCCCACTTGAGATGTTTTTTATTCTGGCCGCTATTACCGACGAGAACATTCCGATTCAAACGATCGCGCCGAAGTTTACGGGCAGGTTCAACAAAGGTGTCGACTATGTTGGCGATGTTGTTCAGTTCGAAAAAGAATTTAACGACGACCTGGCCACGATCGCGTTCGCAATTTCAGAATTCGGCTTGCCTGGTAACCTGAAACTCAGTGTCCATTCTGGGTCTGACAAATTTTCGATTTACCAACCGATCCGCGAAGCGCTGCACCGTACAGGAGCTGGTCTGCATGTTAAAACGGCTGGAACAACATGGTTGGAAGAACTGATTGGCCTGGCCGAGGCCGGCGGCGAGGGCTTGGCGATTGCCAAGGAGGTTTATGCCAATTCCCTGCAACGCAAGGATGAGCTTTGCGGGCCTTATGCAACTGTGATCGACATAGACCACTCAGCGCTCCCCACGGCTGACGAAGTCAACGCCTGGGACGGCGAACAGTACGCCCATGCGCTGCGCCACGATCAGGGTAATCCGGCCTATAACCCGAATTTTCGTCAGCTACTGCACGTCGGCTACAAAGTGGCCGCGGAAATGGGTGACCGTTACTACAACGCGCTAAAGGACTTTGAAGCAGACGTTTCACGAAACGTCACCGAGAATCTCTGGCAACGGCACATTAAGCCGTTGTTCATTGAGCAAAACCCCACATCGTCGTCAACCTACAACGTTTGAGAATATTTCCCTGTTGAGGAACGAGACATGAAACAGAACTTCAAACCAGGCACGCCATACTCGCGGCGTGACGTACTGCGCACGATGTCGGGTGCTGCCGCGTTATCTGCGGGCGGCATGTTCCTGAGTAATGAGTCGGCAATTGCCGCGCCAAGCGAGTCGGACCTCAGGATCGCCGAGGTCAAATCCTACATCATGGACGACGCAATTTTCGTCAGGGTAACGAGCGACTCCGGGGTATCAGGTTGGGGCGAGTGCGATTCAGGCCTTCGGCATGTGGCGGATGCGTTCATTCACACCGAGCATGCACAGCACGTACTCGGCAAGGACCCGTTCGACAACGAACCGCTGTACGACCAGATGTTCTACCGGGCGCACGACTACGGTCCTGGTGGCGCGCTGTCAAACTCGATCGCGGGTATCGATATCGCTATCTGGGATCTCAAGGCTCGTATCCTCGACGTGCCGCTGTATCGATTGCTGGGTGGACTGTATCGAGAGCGAATGCCGATCTACGGCAGTTACGGCACCGGGCGTTGGGAAAGGTTGAACAAGAAGCAGGCGGTGGCGCAAGCGGTCAAATTCGTCCGCGAAGGGTTCCGTACGGTCAAATGCCGCATGCAGATTCGCGAAGACCACCTCAATCCGATTGAAGACCACACAATCGAATACGTGGATGCAATCGAAAAAGAGATCGGCAATGACGCCGAATTATTCGTCGACATCAACAACGGATACAGCGCTGCGCGTGCCATCCAGATCGGTCGTGTACTGCAGGACAAATATGGTCATCGTTTTTACGAAGAGCCATGTTCGGATCAGAATCACATCGAAACGGCGCGCGTGGTCGAGGCGCTGGATATCGGCGTGATCGCCGGCGAGAAGGAATACACCCTGTTCCAACTCGACGAATTGATCACTTATGCCAATCCCGACTTCCTGAACCCCGACGTGGTCAAAGCCGGTGGGATCACGGTGATGAAGAAGATTGCGACTCTCTCGCAAATGCGGCAGAAACCCCTCATCTTCCACAACACGCGTCCAACCATCAGTACCGCCGCAACTTTGCAACTCGCGGCGTCCTCGCCATTGGTCGGTCCGTTCTTCGAGTATCCCGAGGCTGATAGCTTCAGGGAACTGATCGGAGTCGTTAAGGACTATCTCGTTGTCGCCGATGGCTACATCACCGTTCCTGATTCACCCGGCATTGGCATCGATATCGATGAGGAAAAAGTGATCGCGCGTTC